>Ga0075421_100001908_pt1 | contig 24634 bp, 21 predicted proteins | sample SoiMetdeltSBSDD5_FD_75292 | JGI IMG/M metagenome (GOLD analysis project Ga0075421, IMG submission 75292) | Bulk soil microbial communities from a Populus tree surrounding site in Tennessee, USA - Soil MetaG P. deltoides SBSDD5 | ecosystem: Environmental > Terrestrial > Soil > Tree plantation...
CTGCTCGCGCTTGCCCTGCATGAACTCCGCGACCTGCCGCGGAAAGGCATCCACGTCGATCGGCTTCTGGATGTAGCCGTCGCAGCCGGCGACCAGCGTGCGCTGGCGGTCGCCCTCCATGGCATACGCGGTGACGGCGATCACCGGCGTGGTGGCGAAGGCCGGGAACGACTTGATGATGGCGACGACCTCGTAGCCATCGACGCCGGGGAGGTTCACGTCGAGAAGGATGAGCGCCGGCTCTTCCCGGATGGCCGCCTCGATGCCGGACAGGCCGTCCTCGGCGTCGATGACGGTGTACCCCTCGGCCTCGAGCACCGCGCGGACGAGCATGCGGTTCTCGCGGTTGTCCTCCACGTGGAGGATCTTCGCGCGACTGCCGTCCCTACGGACCGTTGCCGGCATGAGGCGTTCCCTCTAGGTGGCCGCCGCGCTCAGCGGCAGCGTGAAGTGGAACGTCGAGCCCTGGCTTTCCCGGCTTTCCGCCCAGATGCGGCCCCGGTGGAGCTCGACGAATTTCTTGCTGATGGCGAGCCCGAGTCCGGTGCCATCCGCCTGCTGGGCCAGCGGATTGTCGAGGCGCTGGAAGGGCTCGAACAACCGCGCGAGATCCGCCGGCGAGATCCCGATCCCGGTGTCGGCCACCGAGACGTGGAGCGCGTCGAGTTCCCGCCGCACCTGGACCAGCACGCGGCCGGCGCTCGTGAACTTGATGGCATTCGACACGAGGTTGAGGAGCACCTGCTTCACCCGCGTGCGATCCGCGTAGATGTCCGGGAGGTCGACGGGCACGTCGCGCTCGAGCTTGACGCGCTTGTCGCGGACGAGCGGCAGCGACGACTCGATGCACTCCTCGACGACGTCGTAGAGATTGAGCTTCTCGGGCCGCATCTCGAACTTGCCCGCCTCGATCCGTGAGAAGTCCAGGATGCCGTTGATGAGCTCCAGCAGGTGCCGGCTGGAGTTGTGCACGGACTTGACATATGCCTCCTGTCGCTCGGTGAGATCGCCGTCGAGCCGGTTCAGGAGCACCTTGGAGAAGCCGATGATCGAGTTCAACGGTGTCCGCAGCTCGTGCGACATGTTGGCGAGGAACTGCGACTTGAGGCGGCTCGCCTCCATGAGGCGGACGTTCGAGGTGGAGAGCCCCTCGTAGAGTCGCGCGTTCTCCAGCGAGATGGCCGCCTGATTGGCCAGGAGCGAGAGCACGCCGAGCTCCTGGGTATCGAAGATTTCGCCGGAGAGCTTTTCCCCGAGCAGCAGGATGCCGTTGAGCTTGTTCTCGATCTTCAGCGGGACGATGAGCGAGGCGTTGATGCCCTCGAGCTCGCCCTCCGCCGCCTCGAAGTACTTCGCAATCCGCGGGTTGAGCTTGATCTCTTCCTTGACGAGGAGGCCCGCCTCGCCTCTCAGCCACTGCACGATGGGGCTGTCGCTCGGGATGGCGTCGGCCCCGGAGCCCTCGTCGAGGGTCGTCTCCTCACGGTAATTGACGAACGTGTTGGTGGCGGCGTCGTGGATCATCAGCCCGGCGTGGGTGACGGGGATGCCGCGCACGAGACCGTGGATCAGCGTATCGACGAGCTCGTTGAAGTTGAGGATGCCACTCATCCGCTTGCTGAGCGACAGCAGGGTCTCGTAGCAGCCCTGCCGCTTGCTGAACATCAGCCGATGGATGCGATCCTCCAGCGCCTGGCCCCACGGTGAGAGCAGCACGGTGACCATGAAGCCAAGCGGCACGACGAGCCAGATCGTGTCGATGTCGGTGAGCCCGAACGACCGCTCGATCACCTGTGTCACCGCGTACAGCGCGCCCGTGATGGCGCCGCCAACGACGCTGTACACGGCCACTTTTTTGACGGCGAGATCGACCGCGAAGAGACGGTATCGCACGATCGACGTGCCCAGCATCAGCGCGAAGATCATGTTGGCGGGGATACCGATCGGATAGAGCTGGTCGGCGGCGGGGATGTACTTGGCCAGGATGAACCGGGCGAAGTCGATGATGCCGCCGGCCAGGCTGACCAGCGTGCCGACCAGGATGAGCGTGCCGCGGTTGCGCCGGAAGCTGGAGTCCACGCCGTGGTTGGCCTGGACCATCAGCCGGATCCCGTAGATCAGGTAGACGTTGAGGAACAGGAAGAACGGGATGTAGAGCGGGCCGGTGGCGGGCGCCCATCCCCAGTGCGTCCACACCACGCCCTTCATGAAGAGCGGGGTCCCGCTCAGGTTCACCAGCGTGTAGACAAACGAGAAGACGTAGGCGAAGACCAGCGACGGGCGGTGCCGGGTGGTGGCATCGAGAAAGATCAGCACGAAGTGGTAATGGAACGCGGGCACCAGTAGCACGCCGATGTGAATGATGATCTCGGCCAGCCGCGCGCCGTCGGCGTCGGGGGTCGTGCGAAGCAGGAAGACGCCGATATTCCACAGCGCGATGGCCGACGCAAAATAGGCAAAGACGCGATTCAGCCGGCTGCCCGGGTTCCGCAGCAGGCTCAGCGTCGCCAGGGAGACGTTGAGGACGAACGCGACGAGGGGGAGGAGGCTATGCGCGCTCATCGACCGGGAGGTACACCTTGTCCCGCTTCCGGACGGCCTGGATCTCGTCTCTCAGGATTCCAAACACCACCACGTCCCAGTAGCGCTGTCCGTCGTACCCCGCCTGCCTCAGCACGCCCTCCTGGCGGAACCCGTTGCGGCGAAGCGAATTCATGCTCAGCACGTTGTACGCGTAGACCTTCGCCTCCAGACGCCGCAGCCCGAGCACGTCGACGCCGTAGTACGAGACGAGCTTGCCGGCCTCCACGCCGAGGCCACAGCGGAGAGCGCGGCGGTCGGCGATGATCGTTTCCAGAAACGCGTAGCCTTCGAGCAGGTGAATGTTGAACAGCCGCACGATGCCCACGGGCGCCGTCAGTCCCGGCATCAACGCCTCCACCATGAGCACGACCTGTGTGGCGTCGTTCAGGATGACGTCGTGATAGGCGGGCGCCTTGTCCCAGTCGTGCTTGAAGGCGTGGAGGAATTCGCTGCCCACCATGCGTTCCAGAAACGGGTTCTCGACCCACGCGGCCAGGTGCTCCAGATCGTCCGGGGTAAATGTACGGAGGTAGACGCGCGTCCCGCGGGCGATGACGACGTGCTCCGGCCGCGGGCGCGCCTGAACGTAGAGGTGCCGGAACCCCTTGCGGAGCTCCGGCCCCGGCGGCCGCTCGGGCCGCCGTGTCTCGGTTGCCGGAAGTGCGGTCATCGTGCGTGGCGCCTATGGTCCGAAGTTGACCTCGATGCGGACCGTGGGATAGCCGAGGGACTTCTCAGTATTCTTCACCTTGACGAGCTGGTCGATGTCGTCCAGGTAGTACGTGTCGCCACCGTCCCGGCGCGCCTTGTCCTTCCGACCATTCGAAACCGAGAACGGTAGCCGGAAGACGCCCGAGAACTGCGCCGTGCCGAGACCCAGCGCCCCCGCGGGCGCCTGCATTGCGGCCGCGAGCTGCTCGGGTGTCCAGCCCAGGATGTTGTCCGGCGTGAACACGCCGTTTGCCATGACGATGCGCTGCGTGACAGGGCCGCCCGCCGACTGCTTCTTGCCCTTGAACTCACTGGGCGCGGTGAGGAACATGTCGCCACCGAACGTGCCCGTCATGACGACGTACTCGGGCGCGTCCACCATGTTGTCGGCATTGACCACGATCGCGAACGTGCCCCAGAGCCGGCCGCTGCCGAACGTGGAGCGGACAGGCCGGCCGGAGCCGTCCGTGGCGACGTCGATCTTGTCGGAGCCCACGCCGCTCACGGTGCACGACGTCACGTGAATCGGGGTGGCGCCCGAGGCGAGCAGCGTGGCCAGGATTTGCGGGCACAGTGGCGTTCCGAGCGCGGCCGTTCCCTGGAACGACGACGTCGCGCGGCGGTAGCCGTCATTGTCGATCATCATCTCTTCCGACAGCTCGTACAGCGTCGCGTCGGCGGCGACCGCAACCTCCGCGGGGATCAGCGCGAGAGCCGCGATCGCCACCGCGAGGAACTTCGTCGCTGCGCTCATGTGTGGTCCTCCTCGATCCGCACCGCCGACTCGGCGGCGCAGGTCTTCAGAGCAAGGCGCGGACCAAACGAACTGTCGACGTAACACACCGAAAATACTGGTGCTTCGCCAAGAAGAGCCCGGCGGCGCGGCTGAAGACTGGCCGCTCCGACGGGCACGCGCCGGATGCAAATTGATCGGGTGCTGGCCGGGCGCGCCGCCCTCATCGCGGCGCTCGCACCCAGGCCAGGCGGCTGATCCCGGCGAGGAACGTTTCGCGCGAGTCGAGGAGCTCGAAGGCCGCAGCGCGCAGACCGGCATGGAAATCGGCCTCGGTGAGATACCGGCGATCGACCTGCCGGAGCATCTCGAACACGGCGGTCGGTACCAGCCACCGTAGCGCGCGCACGGCGTGACCGACGCCCTCCGCCACGCGGACATCGCCGAACGTCTGCCGTACGCGCGCCGGCCGCGCGTACGTCAGGAACACCGCGTGTCCGCCGGGCTTCAGCATGCGGCGACAGGCGGTGAGCACGGCATCCGGCCGCGGATGCCAGTACAGCGTGTGCATGCTGACCACCGCGTCGAAGGCGCCGGCGCCCGGGACAGGCGCACTCGCCACGTCGACGTTCTCGAAGCGCAGCGAGGCCGGACGGCCGCCGTGGCGGCGCCGGGCGACGTCGACGAGATGGCCGACGGAATCCACGCCGGTGACGGCGTACCCGCGGGCAGCGAGCCGTGCGGCCACCGTGCCGACGCCGCACGAGATGTCGAGCACCGCCGGCGCCGGGCTACCCCGGCGCACCGGCGCCGAGCGCTCCACATACGCAAACACCTCGTCGAGCAGTGCCTCGTACGGGGGGAAGCCGGAGACGACGGCGTCGTACATCAGGCCGTAGCTCTTGGCGAGCAGCCGCTCGCTGGCGTGCTTCAAGGCTCGCGCGCCGACAGGATTGAGCAGCTGCGGCTCGAGGATGCCGCGCCCGGTGAGCTTCGGCTCCATCAGTCGCCCTTGCGGGCCCACATGAGCAGACTCGCGCCGTTGACGAACGTGCGACGCGCCTGCAGGACGGTGAAGCCGGCGGCGCGCAGATTGGCGCTGAACCGCGTCTCGTCCCAGTAGTGAGGCCCGATGCGCCGGCGGGCGGCCTCGAAGATCGAGTTCGGCACCAGCCACAGCAGGCTGGACAGCGCAGGCCGGATGCCGTCGCGACGCTTGATCTCACGGAACGTCGACCACTGAGCGACCTGCCGGGTGTGGTTCACGAAGACGGCGTAGCCACCCGGCTTCAGGATGCGATACGCTTCCTTCAGGAGCGTCTGCGGCTCCGGATGGACGTAGAGCGAGTGGATGCTGACCAGCCCGTCGAACGATGCCTCGCGGATCCCCGCGCCGTCGGCGAGGTCGCCGTGGCGGAAGGTGAGGTTCGCGAGGCGCTTGGCCCGACGCTTCTCCCGCGCTACCTCGACCAGCGCCGCATAGGACTCGAGGCCGACGGTGTTGAAGCCGGCCTCCGCCAGCACGAACGTGAAATTGCCCGGGCCACAGCCGATCTCGAGGACGTGGACGTCGCGCTTCAGCGTGCCGGGGGGCACACCGGCCGTGACGAGCTCGAGCACCTCGGCTTGGAGCTGCTGGTAGGGCCGGAACTGCTCGTAGATGTAGTCGTAGACGAGCCCGTAGCCGACGGACAGCATGCGGTCGACACCCCATCGGACGCCACCCAGCAGAGAGCCGACGACGCCGTCCGGGGTCGTGGTGTCGCGCGCGGGTGCGTCGGTGTGCGTCTGCATCAGGGCGTCTCCTGACGCTGCCCGAGCACCTTGCCCACCGTGCTCCGCAGCTCGTCGGAGGTGAACGGCTTCAGCAGGATCGATGCGAAGCCCAGGCGATTCGCCTCCTCGACGATCTGCGGCGTGCCGTGGCCGGTCACCAGTACGACGGCCAGATCGGGATGGAGCGCGCGCGCCTGCGCAAAGACCTCGAATCCCGACAAGCCCGGCATCTTGTAGTCGAGCACCATCATGTCGAAGCGCTCCTTGCGCAGAATGTCGATGGCCACGTCGCCACTGTTGGCGCCCTTGACGGCGTATCCCAGCGCCTGCAGCACGTTCACGCACAGGACGACGACGGGACCCGCGTCGTCGACGATCAGGATCCGGCGCTTCGCCACGCTCACCGTGCGTGGGCCAGGACGCGCGCCGCGATGTCGGCAGGAAGGGGCGCGCTCGTGAGCGACTCGTGGTGTCGGGCGATCTCCACCAGCCGCTCGACGGGCACCGTCAGGAACGCGTCGGCGACCTGGGGATCGAAGTGGGTGCCGCGTCCGCGGACGATCTCCTCGCGCGCGGCCTCGACGGGCAAGGCGGTCCGGTACGGACGATTGGACGTGACCGCATCGAAGACGTCGGCCACGGTGACGATCCGCGCCACCAGCGGAATGTCCTCGCCGCTGAGCCCATCCGGGTAACCGCTGCCGTCGTACCGCTCGTGATGGTGGCGCACGGCGCACGACTCGCGCGCGAGGAAGCGCAGCGGCTTCAGGATGCGGTCGCCGACCACCGGGTGTGCCTTGATGAGGGTGAACTCGTCCTCCGTGAGGCGCTCGGGCTTCCGGAGGATCGTGTCCATGATCGACAGCTTGCCGAGATCGTGCAGCATGGCCCCGCGACTCACGACGTCCACCATCTCGTCGTCGAGCTTCATCATCCGCGCGATTTCCGTCGCGTACAGCGCCACACGCGCGGAGTGGCCCTTGAGGTACGGGTCCTTGGACTCGATCGCGTTCACGAAGGCGGTGATCGTGTCGACGAGGTTGCGCTCGTGGTCCTCGCGCAGGACGAGCTTTTGCAGCGCCACCGCCGTCGCCTGCGCGAATCCGACCACCATGTCGCGCTCGTCGGGAAGGAACGCTCCGCTGGCAGTCACGCGCCCGATGCAGAGGACGCCCATCGACTGGCCCACTCCGGGAATCAAGGCGGCCACCGCATCGGCGCGCCCGCCGGGCCGGGCGAGGGCCACCGCCTCGCGGGCGCCCTGGCTCACCAGGCGATCGAAATTCGCCTGGAGCAGCGCGCGCAGCTCGTCGACCACCGCCGGGTCGCCCTGCTCGGTGGTGGTGAATCCGCCGTGCTCGTCGCGGAGCAGCATCAGGGCGCCGTCGTTGCGGAGCGACTCCCCGGTGAACTGCAGCACTTTCTCGACGAACACGCGCTGGTCTTGTGTCTGCAGCGCGAGGTCGCCGATGCGGAACAGCATCTCGACGCTCACCTGGCGCCGTGAGAGCTCCTCCGCGAGCCCGGCCGGCAGCGGTGTCTGCCCGTTCCACTTCTCACGGTCGGCGCGCACGCGCTCGACGAGCTGCTGGACCTCCTTGATCGAGAACGGCTTGGGCAGGTAGTCGTAGGCTCCATGGCGCAGCCCGAAGACCGCCGAGTTCACCGAGGGGGCTCCGGTAATGAGGACCACCGGTGTGGCCGGCTGGCGGCCCTTCACCGCGCGGAGCAGATCGAGTCCGCTGAGGCCCGGCATCTTGATGTCGGAGACCACGAGATCGAAGGCTTCGGCGGCGATCAGCTCGAGCGCCCGCTCGGCCGTCGGGGCCGGGGTCACGGCGCAGGCGTTGGCCGTGAAGGCGGAGACCAGGAAACGAAGCAGCGAGGCGTTGTCGTCGACGGTCAGCACGCGAAGTGTTGAAGGCGCGGTCATCGCTTCCTTCCCGTCACTTACCGGCAGCCATCTGATTGAGGAACTCCATCCACTGGCGCGTGAGCACACCATCATTGGGGAACTGTGGCCCGTCGAACCCCTGTGGCGACGCGTGCGCCGTCTCTCCGTCCGCCGGCGGCGCCGCCGGCTCGGTGACCTCCACGCGCTTCGGCGCACCGGCGATCGGCTGGCCGTCAGACGGCGGCGGGGCGATCGTGCGAGGCCGCTTCTGGGGCGATGCTTTCGCGAATGCATTTCCCGGCTTGGCAAACGCGGTCGGGCGATCGTCGGTCGTCCGCTTGTCCGCGGACCCGACGAGCTCGTCGAGCGCGCCACGGGTGATCTCCTCGACGGAGGCGCGCGGCGCGGCCACAGGCGGCTCCGCTACCGGTGTGCGGTGATTCTGCGGAAGCAGATCCTTCGCCATCCCCGCAAACGACACCTTCGCGTCGCGGGCGGCAACCGCTTCAGGCGCCCGCCGCGAGAAGACGCTCGGCGTGCTTGCCGGTGCCGCCTCGGCCACGGCTGGCTCGGTGCTGATCGCCGCCATTGCCGGCTGCGGCTCCGTCACGCTCGGGGTTTGCTCTGCGTTCACCGGAGACTCCAGCTCGAGCCTCAGCTCCGGTTCCGCGTGGATCGGCGCGTGCGGCTGCAGCTCCAGCTTCAACTCTGGTCGCGTGTCGACGAGGGGCGGCGACTCGAGCTCGCGCTTCACCTCCGGCTCCGCCTCGACGAGCGGGTGCGGCTCCAGGTCCAGTTCCAGCTCCGACTCCGCCTCGACGAGTGGGCGCGCCTCGAGCTCGAGCTTCGGCTCCGGCTGCGGGTGAGAGTCGCCGACTGGCGGCGTCTCCAGCGGAAGCTTCAGCTTCGGTTCCGCGTCGACGACTGGCCGCCACTCCAGCTCGAGCGTGATAGGCATCGCGGGCTCCGGATCGAGAGTGCCGAGCGTCGGGGCGGCGAGCTCGAGCCCGGGCTCGCGCACCGCGGGCGCGGGAGGCTCGTCGATGCTCGGCGGCTGCGGGAGGAAGGCATCCACCGGCGCCGGGACGCGCTCGCGCACCGGCGCGGTCTCCGGCAGCGCGATCGCGATGTCCGGCTCGACGTGGCCGTTCCTAACCTCTGGCTCCGCCGTGGCGAAGACCTCGACGAGTGCATTCGCGACGTCGAGACCGTCGAGGAGCGCTTCGGGCACGTCGGTGAACCGCTCGGCTACCGCGCCTGCCGTCACGAGCGGCTCTTCGACCAGTGCGTTCGGCGCCCCGGGGCCCTCCGTCCGGGTCGCAATGACCACCGACCTGGTATCCGAGCGCGGGCTCGAGCGTGGCACCATCCTCACGATGGGCGCCCGTTCGCGGGCGGCGACCGGGCGATCGGCACCGAGAAGTTTCTGGAGCTTGACGCTGGTGAGCCGCCCGTTCGACGTTGACATCGCCGGCGGCGCCGGTGGCGTCGGCGGCGTGGGCGGTGCCGGGCTCGGCGCGGCCGGGACGGCGCCGCGACGGAGGCGCGCCAGCGTGTCGAAGTACACGGCCGCCGTGCCATTGACGTCGAGGTGCCGGAACTCCACGCAATCGACCGCGGGAAATCCGAGCTGCTTGATCTTTCGATGGAAGGCGTCCGGCATGCGCTCCACCACGAACATCACGCGTGGCGGCTGCGCGTTCGAGCACTGAACCGCCGGATAGAGCCGGCGGATCGCGTCTGGATACTCGAGACACCATGAATAGGCGTCCACGGCTTTCAGAAGCATCTCCTCGTTCGCGACGAGTCCAACGGCGATGAGCACGAGCGCGCTGTCGGCGTCGAGACCGACGACGTCGATCGTCACCTGACCGAGGAGTCGGGAGTCGAGAATGGTGAGGCCGCGCTCGAGATCATCGGCGTGCTCGACGATCAGCGCCTGCAGCTGCGCGGGATCCGAGAGGTCCCGCCTCTTCACCACAAAGCTCATCCGCTCTCCCTCTCGCTGGCGTGGGTGATGACGTCGGACTGGAGGGAGAGCAAAGGGGGTACCAAAGCCGGCCCGAGGCCTAAGCTCCTGCCTCATCAGACGAATTCGGATCAGACCTGTGAGCGACGCCGCGGCGGTGGTTGATTGCTGACCGCCCTTGAGCCGCCCGTGCTTTGTCCGGGCGGTGAGAAAGTGGCCACGCCCCCGCGGCGTGGATCAGGACTCGGTGAGTTTCTTCCGGAGCGTCTGGCGGGTGATGCCTAGAATCTTGGCGGCCTCACTCTTGTTGCCGTTCGACTGCTGCATCACCTTGATGATGTAGGCCTTCTCGATGGCCGCCAGCGTCCGCGCCTCCGACGGCGCTTCTTCGGAGATCCGCCCCTCGGACAGGCGGGAGAACTGCGGCGGCATGTGGTGCGCGTCGATCGACTCGCCCGTCGAGAGGATGACCAGCCGCTCGACGAGATTCTTCAGCTCGCGCACGTTCCCGGGCCATGCGTAGCCGAGCAGCAAGACCTCGGTTTCGGGCGCGAAGCGCTTGACCAGCTTGTGGAACGTGCGGTTGGCTTCCGCCAGGAAATGGCGGGCCAGCGGCAGGATGTCCTCCTTGCGCTCCCGCAGTGGTGGAATGGCGATCGGAATCACGTTCAGGCGGTAGAACAGATCCTCGCGGAACGTGCCCTCCTTCACCATTGCGTCGAGCGACCGATTGGTGGCCGCGATCACCCGCACGTCGACCTTGATGTCGCGCGTTCCGCCCACGCGCTTGAACGACCGTTCTTGAAGACAGCGCAGCAGCTTGGCCTGGCTGCCGAGCGTGATCTCGCCGACCTCGTCGAGGAAGAGCGTGCCGCGATCGGCCAGCTCCATGAGCCCCTTTTTGGTCGCGCGCGCGTCGGTGAACGCGCCCTTCTCGTGGCCGAAGAGCTCGCTCTCGAAGAGCGTCTCCGTGATGGCCGCGCAGTTGACCTCCATGAACGGAGAATTGCGGCGGCTGCTCTCGTAATGCAGCCCCTTGGCGACGAGCTCCTTGCCGGTTCCACTCTCGCCATGCACGAGGATCGTGTGCGCTTCACTGCGCGCGAGCTGTCCGATGACCTCCCGGAGCCGTCGCGTCGGATCGGACTCGCCGATGAGCTGGTCGGCGCGATACTTCCCTTCCTCGCGCTTGGTGAGACGGGTGATTTCGCGCCGCGCCTTCACCTCGTCGAGGGCGCGGCTCACCGAGATCCGCAGCTTTTCGAGGTGCTGGAAGGGCTTCTCGAGGTAGTCGGTCGCCCCGTTCTTGATCGCCGACACGGCGCTTTCGATGTGTCCGAACGCCGTGATCATGATCACGGCCGTGTCGGCGTGCTTCACCTTGAGGTCGCGGACGACCTGGATGCCGTCGATGTCGGGGAGCCGGAGATCGACGAGCGCCACGTCCGGCCCGCCGAGCTGATCGGCCATCTCGAGGCCTTCCTTGCCGGTGCCCGCCGTATGCACTTCGACGTCATCGCCGGCCAGCACGCGCGCAACGAGCGTCCGGATGTTGCGTTCGTCGTCAATGACCAGCACGGTGTCCATGCTTTAGCACTGTAGCGTAGGGGCATCCTCGGCAAGAAATTCACCAAGACGAGCGCCCTCCGCCTCCCGCTGGTCAACGAATCACCACCGCGGGGCCCGCCGGAAGCGGCCGGCTCTTTCTCAGCGAAAACAGTAGCTTGCAGACCTCAACGGCTGACGATGTTCCGTCGGCGGAGTGGCTTCGCGACTGGCCGTTCGACACCGTCATCGCGTGTCGCCCGCGGTCGTTTATCGACTACCTATTATTCCTCTATGGAGCGGCGGCGGGCGACGCGAGCGCGGTGACGCAGGCGGCCCGCCGCGCGGCCGCGCCGCGGACTTGGCAGCAGCGGCGCGGATATACTGGCGCGGATGACGCCCACCGAGACCGTCGAGGTGCTGGAGCGGATCCAGCGCAAGGTCCTGTGGCTGAGCGCTTGGATGGTGCATCACGCCAATACGCGGCCGAGCGCGGATGGCGGGAAGGTCGGCGGTCACCAGGCGTCGTCGGCCTCGGCCGTGAGCCTGCTCACGGCGCTGTACTTCGACGCCTTGCGGCCGGGGGACGTCGTCGCGACCAAGGCGCACGCGTCGCCCGCGTTCTACGCGATCCAGTACCTTCTCGGCCGCCTGGATGCCGGGGCGCTCCAGGGTCTGCGCAGCTTCGGCGGCCTCCAGGCGTACCCGAGTCGACGCAAGAACCCGGAGATCGTCGATCTGTCGACTGGCTCCATGGGACTGGGTGGCGTGATGGCCACGTTCGGCGCGCTCGCCACGCGATTTCTCGCCGACCACGGCGCGCGCGCGGTGCCGGAGCGCTTCATCACGATGGTCGGAGATGCCGAGCTCGACGAGGGCAATGTCTGGGAAGCGCTCGGCGAGGAGCCGCTGCGCCGGCTCGACAACGTTCTCTGGATCGTCGACGTCAATCGCCAGAGCCTCGATCGCATCGTCCCCGAGACGCGCAGCCGCGAGCTCGGCGAGCTGTTTCGCGCGTGCGGTTGGCGCGTGCACGAACTGCGCTGGGGACGCCGACTGGCGTCGGTGTTCCAGCGTCCGGGCGGCGACCGCCTGGCGCGACGTCTCGAGTCGATGCGGAGCGTCGACTATCACCGGCTCCTGCGGCTGGCGCCCGGGGCGGTGCGCAAGGCGCTCGTGTCGTTGCCCGACGGCGGCATCGATTCCGCGCTCGATCGCCTGCTCGCCGACATCGGGGACGAGGTGCTGGCGGCGCTGGTGGGCGACGTCGGCGGTCACGATCTGGCGCTGATCCTGGATGCCTACGAGGCGGCCGCGCGCGAGCGCGATCGACCGACGGCGATTCTCGCGCATACGATCAAGGGCTGGAGGCTTCCATTCGCCGGTGACCCGCTGAACCACACCGCGGTGACGACTCCCGCGCAGATCGCCGAGCTGCGCCGGGCCCTCGGCGTCGCCGAGGGCAGCGAATGGGCGGGCTTCGCACCCGGAAGCGACGAGGCGCGCTTCATCGCCGCACGGTCCCGGTTGTTCACCGCGCCGCCGCGCACGTCGGTGCCGGTGATCCCGGCGACGCTCGGCGAGCGTTATGCCGGCGAGATGTCGACGCAAGAGGCGCTGGGGCGCGTGTTGGGAGCGCTCGGCCGCGATTCGGTCGGCGACGCGATCGTGACGGTGTCCGCGGACGTGGCGATCACGACGCATTTGGCGGGCTGGATCAACCGCAAGGGCGTGTATTTTCCCGAGCGCCGGCCCGATCCGTTCGCCGACACGACACAGGCGCTTGCCTGGCGCGAGTCTCCGGCAGGACGGCACATCGAGCTCGGTATCGCCGAGCACAACCTCTTCCTCGCGCTCGGTGCGCTCGGGCTCACCGCGGAGCTGTCGGGCGTGACGCTGTTGCCGATCGGCACGCTGTACGATCCGTTCGTCCCGCGCGGCCTCGATGCGCTCTATCACGCGCTGTACGCCGGTGGGCGCTTCGTGGTGGCGGCCACGCCGTCGGGCATCAGTTTGGCGCCGGAGGGCGGCGCACATCAGTCGGTGATCACGCCCGGGATCGGCGTCGCCGTGCCGGCGCTCGCGTACTTCGAGCCTGCATTCGGGCAAGAGGTGGAGTGGATCCTGCTCGATGCCCTGGCGGCGATCGCCGCGCGCGAGGGCGACAGCCTGTACTTGAGGCTGTCGACCCGGCCGATCGATCAGCGTCTGGCGCCACCTGCCGATCCGGCGCAGCGGTCGCAGGTGCTCCGTGGCGGCTATCGTCTCGTCGATGCACGGGCGGAGCCCGGCTATCGCGTCGACCGGGCGGTGCACGTATTCGCCGCCGGCGTCATGGTTCCGGAGGCGCTGGGCGCCGCTGAAGCGCTCCGCGGCGCGGACCTTTTCGCCAACGTCTTCGTCGTGACCAGCCCCGACCGGCTCTATCGTGGCCTGCGCGCTCCACGGCCGTATCTGGAGACGCTCGTCGCTGCGGACGAGGAGGACGTTCCGGTCGTCTCGGTGCTGGACGGTCATTCGCATGCGCTGGCCTTCATCGGCGGGGCGCTCGGCGTCCCGCAGCTTGCGCTCGGCGTCGATGACTTCGGCCAATCGGGAACGCGGCCGGAGCTGTATCGGCACTACGGCATCGACACGCCCGCCATCGTCGCCGCCGCGCGCACCCTTCTCGCCATCTGACGACGGCACTGGGCTTGCTACTTCATGAAGGAACGAGACGTTCCTCCGTGGTGGCGCGACCGACGCCGGGTCCGCGTGCGTCGCGGTCGACGCCGCCCGGGGGAGCGGAAGCATCGTCATGGTCAACATGAACACCCGTCGCGTGGCCACGACCAGCTCGGCGGCCGACTTCCTGCCCAGAGAGCGCAGCCTGCCTGCGCTGAAGCACGCGGCGAAGGGATGCCGCGGCTGCCATCTCTGGGAGCGAGGTACTCAGACGGTGTTCGGCGCGGGCCCCAGCACGCCGGGCCGGGCCATGCTCGTCGGCGAGCAGCCCGGACACGAGGAAGATCTGGCCGGTGCGCCCTTCGTCGGTCCCGCCGGCCGCATCCTCGACCGCGCGCTCGAAGACGCGGGGATCGAGCGGCGTCACGTCTACGTCACGAACGTGGTGAAGCATTTCAAGTGGGAGGCGAAGGGCAAGCGACGCATCCACGCCAAGCCCGGTCAGCTCGAGATCAGCGCCTGCCTGCCTTGGCTCGAGGCCGAGCTCGACCTCGTCAAGCCGGCGGCGCTGGTGTGTCTGGGCGCCACGGCGGCGCAGGCGCTGCTCGGTCCGAAATTCCGCGTCACGCGCCAGCGCGGCGAGTGGGTCAGCGCGCGTTGGGCGCCGCACGTGATGGCGACGATACATCCCTCGGCGATTCTGCGGGCGACCGACGACGAGGCACGGCGCGCGGAAATGGAACGGTTCGTCGCGGATCTCGCGCTGCTGCGCGAGATCCTGCCGAGAGGCTGACTGGTCGCGGGCCGGGGCAGAGGCTGACTGGTCGCGGGCCGGGGCAGAGGCTGACTGGTCGCCGGCCGGGGCTGGGCTCGGCGGCAGTGGCGCGCCGTCCCGTTTGACGGTGCGAGAGTATACTCGGGCAAGGTCGGACCATGACCAGCATGTCCTCTGAGCGAAAATCAGCGCTGCGCCGCGAGCTCGAGACGATCGTCGGCGTCGGCGGCGTGCTGTCCGATCCGGAGGAATTGCTGGTCTATGAGTCGGACGGTCTCACGCTCTTCCGCGCGCTCGCCGACTTCGTCGTCTTCCCGCGCTCCGCCGATGACGTGGCGGCCGTCGTCAAGCTCGCGAACCGCGAGCGCGTCCCGTTCGTGGCACGCGGCGCCGGTACCGGCCTCTCGGGCGGCTGCCTACCCGCCGAGGGCGGGCTGGTGCTGTCACTGATGCGCATGAACCGGGTGCTCGAGGTCGACTACGACAACCACATCGCGGTGGTCGAGCCGGGGCTCGTCAACCTGCACCTCTCGTGGGCGGTCGGGCCGCGCGGCTATTACTATGCGCCCGATCCGTCCAGCCAGCAGGCGTGCACGATCGGCGGCAACATCGCGAACAACTCCGGCGGACCGCACACACTGAAGTACGGCGTCACCGTCAACCATGTGCTCGGGCTCGAGGTCGTCATGCCTGACGGCGAGATCGTCTGGCTCGGTGGACGGACGCGCGATGCCCTCGGCTACGACTTGACCGGTCTCTTCGTGGGTTCAGAAGGGACGTTCGGCATCGCCACGAAGATCGTCGTGCGCATCATGCGAAAGCCACAGGCGGTCAAGACGGTGCTCGCGGTCTTCGATCGGGTGGAGCACGCTTCCGCAGCCGTGTCCGCCATCATCGCGCGCGGCCTCGTTCCCGCCGCGGTGGAGATGATCGATCAGCTCACGATCGAGGCGGTCGAGGATGCCTTCGGCTGTGGCTATCCGCGCGACGCGGCGGCGGCGCTCCTGATCGAGCTGGATGGCCTCGCCGTCGGTATGGAGGCGCAGGCCGAGCGTATCGTCGCCGCGTGTCGTGACTCCGGCGCCCGCGAGGTCCGGACCGCGGCGGACGAGGCAGAGCGGCAGCTCCTCTGGAAGGGCCGCAAGTCGGCGTTCGGCGCCTACGGGCGTGTCTCGCCCGCGTACATGGTGATGGACGGCGTCATCCCGCGCACGCGGTTGCCGTACGTCCTCGGTCGTGTGAACGAGATCGTCGCCGCCCACGGGCTACGCGTGGGAAACGTGTTTCACGCGGGTGACGGCAATCTCCATCCCAACATCCTCTACGATCCGCGGAAGCCGGGCGAGGAAGCGCGCGTGGTCGAAGCGGGCGCGGCGATCATGAAAGTCTGCGCGGAGGTCGGAGGCTCCATCTCCGGCGAGCATGGCATCGGCCTCGAGAAATCCGACTTCATGCCGTTCATCTTCTCGGCGGCCGACCTCGCCTTCATGCAGAAGGTGAAGGTGGCGTTCAATCCGACCGGCCTCTGCAACCCCGGCAAGATGTTTCCGACCAAGAAATCGTGCGTGGAGGCGGGTCCGGTTGCGTACCGGCCCCACGCCATCGAAGCGCAGGGCCTCGCGCAGCGCTTCTAGCGGCGAGCGTCTGAGCCTCGTGCCTGCGCCGTTGCTCGACAAGCTGCGCGCCGTCGTCGGCGGAGGCCACGTGCTCAGCGGCGTCGAGCTGTCCCCCTACGTTGTCGACGGCAGGACGCCGGAGGCCGCCGTCTTTCCGGCCACCGTCGACGAGGTGGCCGCGGTCGTCTCCCTTGCGGCGGAGGCCGGACTGCCGCTTGTCCCCTGGGGCGGCGGCACGGCCGCGGCCGTCGGTGTGCCGCCGACACGCGCGGGCCTCGTGCTCGGTCTCTCGCGCCTGCGCGCGATCGTGGAGCACGAGCCCGGTGATCTCACGGTCACCGCGCAGGCAGGCGTGATCCTGAGCGAGCTCCAAGCAGCGCTCAGCGCTCGCGGTCAATGGCTGTCGCTCGATCCGCCCGACGCCGACCGCGCGACGCTTGGCGGCGTGCTGGCGGCCAACGCCTCGGGACCGCGGCGGCATCTGTACGGCACCGCGCGGGACCTTCTCATCGGAGTGACGGTCGTGACGGCCGACGGCTCGGTCGTGCGCGGCGGCGGTCGCGTGGTCAAGAACGTCGCCGGCTACGACCTCCCCAAGCTGTTCATCGGCTCCTACGGCACGCTCGGCGTGATCGTGGAGGCGACGCTCAAGCTACGCCCGCGCCCCGACGACGAACGACTGGTGGCGGTGCGCTTCGAGCGGCTGAAGGACGCGGGCACGGCGGTCCGCGCGATCCTCGCCAGCGATCTCATTCCGAACGCCGTCGACCTGGTCGACGCCGTGGCGGCGCGCGCCGTCGGCATCGACGCGGCGCCGGCCGCGCTGCTGGTTGGCTTCGACGGACTCCGAGAGCAGATCGACTGGCAGATCGCCGAGCTCGGCTCCGTCGTGCGTCCGTACGGCGGTCAGGCGCCAACCGCGGTCCCCGCCGGTGTGTGGACCGGCCTCGCGCGAGCGGCGCAGGCCGCCTTCGAGACGCCGGCGGCAGTCATGACGCTGAGCGTGCTGCCCTCGCTGGTGGCCGACACGATGGAGCAGGGCGCAAACAGCGCGCGTCAGCGGGGCCTTGGCACCGCGTGGTGCGCTCACGTGGGCGTGGGGCTCGTCACCGGCGCCGTGCGCGCGGAGGGTCAGCGCCAGGATCCGGCCATGCTGGCGACGGTGCTCGCGGAATGGCGAGCGGCCGCGCGGGCCGGGGGCGGACACGCGTCGATCCGCTGGGCTCCGCTCGCGGTGAAGACCGCGCTGCCCGTCTGGGATGATGCGGGACCGGCGGGACGGATCATGCAGCGCATCAAGGCGGAGGTCGATCCTCAGAACATCTTGAACCCCGGCCGATTCGCGGCGGGGATCTGAACGGCGTCCGGAATGCCGCACCCGACCGCGGAAACAGCTCTCACGCCTGGCACCGCGTTGCAGTTGCATGGCCTGAGCGTCGAGGGCGTGAACCAGTGCGTCCACTGCGGTCTCTGTCTCGCGTACTGTCCGACGTTCTCCGAGCTCGGCACCGAGATGGACTCACCGCGCGGCCGGATCTTTCTCATCAAGTCGCTCGCCGAGGGACGCATCGGATTGACCGATTCCACCGTCGAGCATCTCTCGCTCTGTCTCGACTGCCGTGCGTGCGAGACCGTGTGCCCCGCCGGCGTCCCGTATGGACGTCTCATCGAGGCCGCGAAGGCGGAGATCGAGCGTACGCGCCCCGGGGGCCTCTTGCGCCGCGCGTTCCGGTGGGCGAACTTCGGGTTGCTGCTCGGTCGCCCGCGGGCACTCGCGGCCGCGGCTGCGGCACTGCGCTTCTACCAGGCGGCGGGAGTGCAGCGCTTCGTCCGGCGCACCGGGCTCGTGCGGCTCCTGCCCGGCACGCTGCCGGCGTGGGAGGCGCTGCTGCCGACAGTGCCGCGCGCGAGCGAGCGCGCTCCGCTGTCGCCGTACACCCCGGCCGAGGGCCCGCGGCGGGGACGCGTCGCCGTGCTCACGGGATGCGTTCAGGCGGTGGCCTTCGGCGCCCACAACCGGGCGACGGCGCGCGTGCTGGCGCGCAACGGCTGGGACGTGGTGGCGCCGCCGGAGCAGGGCTGCTGCGGCGCCCTGAACGCCCACGGCGGTGACCACGCGCGCGCCCTGGACATGGCGCGTCAGACGATCGACGTGTTCGAGCGCGCCGACGTCGAGGCGGTGGTGGTGAACACCTCCGGCTGCGGCGCTCACATGAAAGCGTACGGTGCGCTGCTCGCCGCGGACCCCGCCTACGCCGAGCGCGCACGGCGCTTCGCCGCATCCGTTCGCGATCTTTCGGAGTTCTTGGCGACCGAGCCGCTGCGCGGGCCGCTGACCGCGATGCCGCTGACCGTCACGTATCACGATCCCTGCCACGTCGTGCACGGGCAGAAGATCCGCAGTGCGCCTCGGCAGCTGCTCGCGCAGCTGCCCGGGCTGCGCGTCGTCGATCTTCCGGAATCGGACTGGTGCTGCGGCTCCGCCGGAATCTATAACCTCACCCAGCCCGACATGGCCGCGCGCCTGCTGCGCCGCAAGGTCCGCCACGTGATCTCCACTGGCGCCGAGGCGGTGGTCACCGCGAATCCCGGCTGCATCCTGCAGATCCAGCAAGGTCTTCGAGAGGTCGGATCGCCGATCAAGGTGCTGCATCTCGTGGAGCTCCTCGATCGCGCCTACGGCGGCGCATGACGCTCGATCGCGCCGCCACGCCGCGTGAGCACAAGGCGACGGCGCCAGCGACGGTCGTCTGCTACGTCCTGACCGTCTCGGACACGAAGACGCCCGAGACGGACACCAGCGGTGCGGTCATCCGCGAGCTGCTCGGCGCGGCCGGTCACCGCATCGCCGGAAGCGCGATCGTCCGTGATGAGCCGCTCGAGGTGACGCGCCTCGTGCGGGTGGCCTGCGCGGATCCTCAGGTGCAGGCGGTTATCCTGACCGGTGGCACGGGCATCACCTCGAGGGATTCCACGTTCGAGGCGGTGGAGGCGCTGCTGGACAAGCGGCTGCCGGGATTCGGTGAGCTGTTCCGGATGCTTTCGTTTGCCGAGGTGGGCGCGGCGGCCATGCTGAGCCGGGCGCAGATGGGCATCCATGCTCGGCGAATCGTCGTCTCGCTGCCGGGATCTCCGAGCGCCTGCCGGCTGGCCCTCGAGAAGCTGCTCATCCCGGAGCTCGGGCACCTGCTCCGCGAGGTCAGCCGGTAGCGTGCGAGGCGCGCGCTATACTGGACGTCACACAAAGGAGGTCGCAGCATGGCGCGTGGTCGGGCGCTGATCGCACTCGTTCTGGCGGTGAGCTTCGCGGGCTGTGCGGGGTCGGGTACCGCGGAGTCGAGCCGACTTTGGCGGGAGGCGCCCACGGCGGCTGCGCCGCCGGAGCTCACGCGATTCAATGACCTGCTCGCCGATCTCGCCGATAAACTGAAGCCGGCCCTCGTCCACGTCCGCGTGCGCCGCGGCACCCCCGCTGCTGCCATGGACGATTCGGAGTCGCCAGGCGAGCCACGCCGCTCCACAGGCTCCGGATTCGTGATCGATCCCACGGGCATGATCGTCACCAACGCGCATGTGGTCGAGCAGGCGGAGTGGATCCAGGTGCGTCTGGCCGACGGGCGTCGGTTCGGCGGACGCATCGTCGGGCTCGACAATCGCGTCGACCTGGCCTTGATCAAGATCGACGCCACCAACGTGCCCGCCCTGCCCCTGGGTGACTCGAACCGGCTGCGGGTGGGTGAGTTCGTGCTCGCTCTCGGTCATCCCTTCGGCCTCGAGCAATCGGTCTCGTTCGGGATCGTTAGCCGGAAAGGCGCGCCGCTGACCGTGGCCGCGCCGGGCTTCGATTTCATCCAGACGGACGCGGCTATCAATCCGGGGAATTCGGGCGGCCCACTCGTGAACATGGCGGGCCAGGTCATCGGTGTCAACAGCATGGCCGCGCGCAACGGCTCCATCGGCTTCGCCATTCCGTCGAACCTCGTCAAGCTCCTGGTGCCGCAGCTGGCCAGCAAGGGCAAGGTCGAATGGGGCTGGCTGGGGGTGTCGATCGCCGAGATCACCGACGAGGATCTCTCACGCCTCAAGCTGCGTGAGGCGCGTGGCGTGCTGATCCGTGGCGTCATGCCCGGCGAGCCGGCCGACCAGGGCGGCATGCGGGCGGACGACGTCCTCGTCGCCGTCGACGGGACGCCACTCGACACCCCGCGCGACCTGCAACGCGTGGTTTCCTCGACGCCGGTGGGCAAGCGCGTGCGCGTCCGCCTGCTCCGCGAGGGACGCGAGACCGAGCTCGAGGTCACCATCGGTCTCTACAAGGAGCGCGAGCCCGTGCGGGAGACGCCCACGCGCTGATCAGACGCGGACGCGCGGGATCGCCAGCGCGGCCAGCGTGGTCCGCACCCACGGCGCGTCGAGCGCCGGCAGCGGGCGATACTCGATGGCGCTGCTGATCCGGAGACCGCCCTCCCACTCGGCGGCGGCGTCCTCGAGAACCTCCTCCACCGCCAGCAAGAAGTAGCCGAGCCCGAGCTCATCGCCCGCCACGTCGAGCGGACCATCCATCGCTCGAGTCTTCACGTAGACGACGGCGTCCGGCTCCACGATGAGGAGCGTGCCGGCGCCGCGCGCGGCGAGGTTGCGTGCCGCGCGGCTGTGCCCCTGCACGACCAGACCGAGCGTGCTCGGGGAGTACGCGCGTACCTCGAGGTACGAGAGGAGCATCGCGTGCGGCCTGCCCGCCTCGTCGACGGTGACGAACGGCAGAGCGACGCCCAGGCGTCGCTCGATCTCCCGTTGCGAGAGACGCTCGACGAGCTCGACCGGCAGGACGCTCCCGAGTGACCGACTCACGATCGCCATGCTAGCACTGTCACGCCGGCCACTCCGGTGCACGACGGAATGGCACACGCGCCGCGAATCCGCGAGCCAGGCGTGCGAAATGATGAACGATTGCGCGTGGCGCGAGGCTTGCGTTACGCATGCGTGCGATCCGCTCGGGTCGTCTTGCCTCGAAGGACGGCGGAATGGAAGGCCTGCGGTGGTGGCTGTTGCTGCTCACGGCGTTGATGTTCTCGATGTCCGGCTGACCCTCCGCACGAAGCGAGCGAAGTGACGCCGCGCCGCACGAGCTAGCCCCGGTTCAGTACCCGCGACGGCGGTCCACGACTTCACGCAGCGCCCGCCCATCGGCGAAGCGGCGGAGGTTGTCGACCCAGAGCGCGGCCACCGTGTCGTCTCGGTCCGGATGCAGCCCGCCGACATGCGGAAAGATCGTGATCCCTTCGGTGGTCCACAGCGACGACTCGACGGGCAGCGGCTCCGTGACGAAGACATCGAGCACGGCACCGGCGATCACGCCGGCTCGTACCGCGGCGGCGAGGTCGTTTTCCACGACGAGATCGCCGCGGCCGAAGTTGAGCAGATACGCCGTCCGCTTCATCCGTTTCAGCGAGCGAGCGTCGATCAGGCCGCGCGTCTCGGTCGTGGACGGCAGGAGCAACACGACATAATCGGCGTTCCCCAGCACCACGTCCGTCTCCGCGGGAGGATACACGCGCGCGACGTGTGGGACCGGCGAGCCATCGCGCTTCGTGCCGATCACCACCATCTCGAGGGCGGCCGCCTTGCGCGCGAGCTCGGCACCGATGGCACCGAGGCCGAGGATCCCGAGCGTGCGGCCGGCCAGCGTCGGATTGACCCGGCGCGTCCAGCGCCGCTCGCGCTGGTCGAGCACGATCGGCGCGAGCGACTTCGTCACCAGGAAGAGCGCGGCGAGGATGTGCTCCGGCATCGAGAGCCGATGACTGCCGCGAGCGCACGTGAGGACGGCGCGCTCGGGATAGTCGGGGACGAGCCACTGGTCGATGCCCCCCGTGAGCGACTGGATCCACGTGAGCCGCGGCGCGCGTGCGGCGAGTCGGGCGGGCGGACGCCACGCCAGCAGCGCGTCGGCGCGCTCGAGCAACGCGTCGGCGGGCTCACGGGCGAGCGGCGCCACGTCGAACGAGAACCGCTCGGTGAGACCGGCCACGTCGGCTGCGCGCAGATAGGCCTCCGGCTTGTCGAGCCAGAGCAGAACCGAGCGTGCGGGCTCAGCGTCCAGCGGAGGCGGGGGAGGCAGCGGCCGGAGCCTCGTGGCCGTTGGGCGCGTCGCAGGCGGCCGCCGCGCCCGCTCGATGGATCGACAGATCCTTGATCGTCGGGGACGTCCCGCACAGCGGGCAGTTCGGATCGCGTCGCAGCCGGACCTCGCGGAATCGCATGCCGAGCGCGTCATAGGTGAGCAGGCGACCCACCAGTGGCTCGCCGATGCCGAGGATGAGCTTCACGGCTTCGGTGGCCTGTACCACTCCGATCATGCCTGGGAGCACGCCCAGGACCCCGGCCTCGCTTCAGGAGGGGACGAGGCCCGGCGGCGGCGGCGACGGATAGAGGCAGCGATAGCAGGGGCCCTCGTTCGGTGCGAAGACGGTGGCCATGCCCTCGAACTGGAAGATCGAGCCGTGGACGTTCGTCTTGCCGGCGAGGTAGCACGCGTCGTTCACGAGGTACCGCGTCTCGAAGTTGTCCGAGCCGTCCACGACGAGGTCGTAGTCCTTGATGATCTCCATGACGTTGTCGACGGTGATCCGCGTCGGCAGCGCGACGACGTTCACGTCCGGGTTCAGCGCCTTCAGCGTCCGCGTCCCCGATTCGACCTTCGGCTTCCCGATATCGGCCGTGGTGTGGAGGATCTGCCGCTGCAGATTGGTGACGTCGACGACGTCGCCGTCCATGAGGCCGAGGGTCCCGACGCCAGCCGCGGCCAGGTAGAGCGCGGTCGGCGAGCCAAGGCCGCCGGCGCCGATGAGCAGCACCTTGCTTCGCAGCAGCCGGCGCTGGCCCTTGTCGCCCACCTGGGCCAGCAGGAAATGACGGCTATAGCGCTGGATCTGATCCGGGGTCATCGGGACGTCCTTCACCACGGGGAATCCCGATTGGGCCCACTTCTGATATCCACCCTGGAGATTGATGACGGTCTGGTAGCCGAGCTCCTTCAGGGCCTTTGCCGCGAGCACCGAGCGCAATCCCGTCTGGCAGTACAGAACGACCGGCGTCGACGGATCACTCACCGCGGTGCCGACTCGGAACTCCAGGAAGCCGCGGCTGATGTTCGTCGCCGCCTCGATGTGCCCGTCGCGGTACTCGTCGGGATCGCGGACATCGATGACCACCGGCGGCGTCTCCGACCTCAGCCGACGAGCCAGGTCCTCGGGTCCTTCCTCCGGAACGACCTGCCGCGCCTCGGCCAGCATCTCCCTGAGCGTCTTCATCGGTGTGATATTACCCCCATTCCCGGTCGACATTCAATCGGACCGCCTCGCACAGGGTGTTTCGTGGCGGCTATCCGCCGCTGCTATACTCGCAAAAATTCATGTCGCGTACCACGAAAGGCATCATTCTGGCCGGCGGCTCGGGCAGCCGGCTGTATCCCGCGACGCTGGCCCTCAGCAAGCAGCTGGTGCCAATCTACAACAAACCGATGGTCTACTACCCGCTGGCCACGCTGATGATGGCCGGCATCCGCGACATCCTCCTGATCTCGACGCCGAACGACAAGGAGTCGTTCCGGCGCCTGCTCCAGGACGGCGGTCACCTGGGACTGAGCATCCGCTATGCCGTGCAGCCGAGCCCCGACGGCTTGGCGCAGGCGTTCCTGATCGGCCAAGAGTTCATCGGTGCCGACCGGGTCGCTCTCGCCCTTGGCGACAACGTCTTCTACGGTCACGGCCTCCCGGAGTCGATCGCGCGCGCTGCCGGGCGTGAGCGCGGCGCGACGGTGTTCGCCTACTGGGTCCGCGATCCGCAGCGGTATGGCGTCGTGGAGTTCGACGAGAACGGGCGCGCCGTGAACCTGGAGGAGAAGCCGGCGAAGCCCCGGTCCCCGTGGGCGGTGACGGGCCTCTACTTCTATGACCACCGCGTCGTCGGAATCGCCGGCGGCCTGAAGCCGTCTGCACGCGGCGAGCTCGAGATCACCGACGTGAACCTCGCCTACCTGCAGATGGGGGAGCTGCACGTGGAGCGGCTCGGACGCGGCATCGCCTGGCTGGACACCGGGACGCACGAGGCGCTGCTGCAGGCGTCGACGTTCATCCAGACGCTCGAGGAGCGACAGGGCTTGATGGTCGCCTGCGTCGAGGAGATCGCCTACCGCATGGGCTACATCACTGCTACCGACGTGCTGCGGCTCGCCCGCCCGATGCGCGACAATTCCTATGGCGAGTATCTTCGCCGCCTGGTCGAGTCGGAATCCTAGCGTGCTATGCTGCCGGGCTAGCTGATGGATTTCACGCCGGACGCCAAGCGCGCGTTTCAGGTGCAGTCG
>Ga0075421_100001912_pt1 | contig 24607 bp, 19 predicted proteins | sample SoiMetdeltSBSDD5_FD_75292 | JGI IMG/M metagenome (GOLD analysis project Ga0075421, IMG submission 75292) | Bulk soil microbial communities from a Populus tree surrounding site in Tennessee, USA - Soil MetaG P. deltoides SBSDD5 | ecosystem: Environmental > Terrestrial > Soil > Tree plantation...
TCCCGCAGTCTGCAACCGAAGGGGGTGACGCTTCCTCACTCGCCAGGGGTGGTGTCGTTGCGGGAGGAACTAAAGGATGTCCAACTGTCGGGCGACCTGCAGCGCCTCCTGCCGGGAGCTGACGCCGAGCTTGCGGTAGATGGCCCGGGCGTGGCTCTTCACCGTGTTGGCCGAGACCTCCAGCTCGTTGCCGACGTCGACGTGAGTCAGGTCACCGGACAGGTAGCGCAGGACGGTCAGCTCTCGCGGGGACAGTTGCGGGTTCTCGGCCGGTGGCGGCCGGAGCGTCCGCACCCCCAGCTCGTCCAGGTCGGCGAGCAGCTCCGGCGCATCGTCGGTGAACAAGCGGCCGAACCCACCCGCGATGCCGAGCTCGGCGGCCTCGGCGAGGCGGCGGTCCCGCTCGTCGTCGTCGTCCGCGGCCGTCGCGAGCCGGGCGGCGAGCAGCACGTGGCGCAAGCGGTCCCGCGGGTTGGCGGGTGACAGTTGTGTCAGCCCGGCCGCCACCGCGTCGAGGTCGCCCCGGGCCAGTGCCAGCTGCAGCCTGATGATCTCGGCGTTGATCCCCGGCAGCAGGCCGGCCGTCAGCTCGCCGGCCCGGTCGAGGTTCCCGGCCCGGATCCACAGCTCGGCCTCGCAGGCGTCGACCAGCACGGGCACCTCCGGGCCGATCGGCCGCCCTCGGAGGCTGGCCCTGGTCTCGCGCACGACCTCCAGGCCGGCCGCGACGCCGGCCTCCGCGGCCCGGATCCGGGCGAGCTCGACCAGGAACGTCGAGGCCGTCGCCGGCCAGCCCAGCCGCCGGGCGATGGCGACCGCCCGCCGGACCTCGGCCGCCCCGGCCGCCAGGTCGCCCCGCTCGGCGAGGACGCAGCCGAGGACGAAGTGGCACTCCCGCACCCCGGGGTGGCGGGGGACGCCGAGCGCCTGCGTGGTCGCGAGCACCCGGGTCGCGAGCTGCTCGGCGAGGTCCAGGTCGCCCCGCCGCCACGCCACCCGGCCGCGCAGCGATGGCGCGATGACGCTGCGCATGATCTCCGATGTCTCGGGCGAGTCGAGTTCGGCGCATTCCTGCTCGGCGGCGTCGAGGTCGTCGAGCACGATCAGGGCGCTCGCCACCCCGACCCGCACCCGGTCGCGCAGGTCGTGCCGCGGGTGCAAGGCCGGCCAGGCGATGGCCAGCCGGCCGAGGTCGACCGCGTCCTGGGCGTGGAGGGTGACCGCGCTCCACATGGACTCGACTGCCAGCCGCACCCCGTGGCGGGCGTCGTCCGCGGGCACGTCGGCCAGCGCATGCCGGGCCTGCTCCAGCCAGTGCAGGGCGCCGGACAGCCGCCCGCTCCGGCCGAGCAGGGTGGCGAAGTGCAGCATGCGGGTGGGGTCCTGGGCTACCCAGGCGACGGGGAACAGATCGTCCCAGGCGACGCCGAGCGTCGAGTCCCACCCCGAGTTGTAGGGGTTCTGGTTGACCAGCCAGAACGCCCGGTCGACATCGCCCGTGGCGACCCACTGGAGCACCGCGTTGCGCAGGTCCCGGCGGTCCTCGAACCACTCGGCCGCCCGGTGGTGGACCATCGCGGCCCGGCCCGCGTCGCGGCGGTGGAGCTCCCGGCGGAGGAGGTCGGCGAACAGCGGGTTGTAGCGGAACCAGGTGCGGTCCTGGTCGAGTGGGGTGACGAGCAGGGCCTGCTCCTCGATGTCCCGCAGCAGGCGGCCGGCGTCGGTGCGGCCGGTGACCGCCCGACCCAGGTCGGCGCACACCCGGTCGAGGACGGAGGTGGTGACGAGGAACTCCTGCAGCTCGGGCGGCAGCCCGGCGAGGAGGTCCTCGGCCAGCTGCTCGGGGGTCGGCCCGGCGTCCGACCCCGGTTCGCCGGCCGCCACCTCGGCCCGCACGAGCAGGTCGACGCCGGCCGGCCAGCCCTCGGCCCGCTCAGTCAGCTCGGGGGCCACGCTCGCCGGCGAGCGGTGGCCGTAGCGCTCCAGCAGGTCGGCAGTGTCTGCCGCGCCGAAGCGCAGGTCCTCCGGGCCGACCTCGCTCAACCGCCCGGCGGCCCGCCAGCGCCCCAGCGGCAGCGCGAGCGCGTGCCGGGTGGCCAGCACGAGCCGTAGGTCGTCGGGCAGGAGGTCGCCCAGCCGCGCCAGCTCCCGGCGCACCGGGGGAGCGGCGAGGTCGGCCCGATCGACCACGAGCAGCGACCTGCCGGGCGTGCGCTTTGCGGCGTGCACCGCGCTCCGAAACGCATCGGCCAGGTCGCCGACCGAGGTGGCGGGGGAGAGGGTGAGTGCGGTCGTCGCCCGGCTGGTGGTGGCGTGCAGCTGGTCGAGGAGGACCGTCTTCCCGTAGCCCGCCGGCGCCCGGATGAGGGTGACCGCGCGGCGGGTCGCCTCATGGAGCCGCCGGACGACTTCGGGTCGGGCAACCGGTGTCGGTGCCAGGGACGTGCTGCTGCTGTCGATATCTGCCATCGAAGGGTCACCCGCCGAGGGTGATTGACTCTCACCCCACCTGCTACCAGCGTTGATGGCGAGAGAAGGGTCAGGGTTCTCGTCCGGGGGTCCGCCTGGGGACGAGGAACACAAGGTCACTCGTGAGCGTGTGGCTTCGATAGAGCCGCAAATCGACTTGGTCGCCCGCTCATTTGTGAGACTACCGCCGCCATTGACAATTTCATCAGGCTAAATCCTCCGGGAGGCATTCATGATCGATGATGCCGTGATGAATTCCAATTGGCCGGTTGTTTCACCGACGGGGCCCGAGCTTCCCGCTCTCCCCGAGCACTACGTAGAGCGTCCGCGCCTCGAACGATTGCTGACATCTGCGGTGCAGCGTGCTCGCGTGACTGCGATCACCGCGCCGGCCGTGTCGGGCAAGACGACGCTCCTCGCCGGCTGGAGCGCGGCATCCCACACACCGCCGCTGGCCTACGTCGCCCTCGACCCGTACGACAACGAGCTGGCCCGCTTCTGCAGCAAGGTGGTCGGTGCCTTGCAGCACGTCCACCCCGGTATCGGGGCCACGGCCCTCGGTGAGCTGGCGGCGTCGGGCAACGCTCGCCGCTTCCTCGACATGCTCCTGCCCGAGATCGCCAACCTCGACTTCACCGTCGTCGCCCTCGACGGGCTGGAGTCGATCGACAACCCGGACCTGCGCCGGGTCCTGGGCGACCTGCTGGTCGGCCTGCCCCCGACACTGCGGGTCATCCTCGCCAGCCGCACCCAGCCGGCCCTGCGCCTCGGGTTGCTCCGGGCCCGCGGGCAGCTGGTCGAGATCCCGGCCGGCTCGCTGGCCTTCCAGATCGGGGAGATCGCCGCCTACCTCGACGACTGGGAGTCGCTGCGCTGCGAGCCCGACGAGACCCTGGCGCTGCACGAGCGCACCGAGGGCTGGGCCGGTGGCGTCACGCTGGCTGCGCTGTCGGCGGCTCAGCACGACGACCCGCTGGCGGCGATCCGCCACTTCACCGGCAGTAACCGCTACGTCGCCGATGTGTTCAGCCGCGAGGTGCTGGAGCCCGAGCCTCCCGACGTCCAGCAGTTCCTCCTGGCCACCTCGGTGCTCGACGAGCTCGACGCCCCGCTGTGCGACGTGGTCACCGGCCGCGCCGACAGCGGCGCCACGCTCGAGCACCTCGAGCGGGCCGGCACCTTCACCGCCGCCGTCGACGACGACCGCACCCGCTACCGCTACGGCCCCCTCTTCCGGGAGTTCCTGCAGCGGGAGCTCGACGTCCTCGACCCGACCCGGGCCCAGACCGCGCACCGTGCCGCCGCCGTCGAGCTGGAGCGGCGCAAGGACGTGACCCGCGCCATCGAGCACTACGTGGCCGGCGGCCAGCCCGAGGAAGGCCTGCGGATGCTGCTCGACCATGGCGAGGCGGTGCTCGCCGCCGGCGAGGTCGAGACCCTGCGCCACTGGCTCGACGTCCTCCCGGACAACGTCCTGACCAGCGACATCGCCCAGATGCTGGAGATCGGCCACCTCTGCCTCATGGCCGGCGTCCGGGACGACGCCATGGTGTGGCTGGAGCGAGCGCGGGTCCGGCTCGACGTCGTGCCCGACCCGGATCCCGACCTACTGGCCCGCCACGCCCTGTACGTCGGCTACGTCGATTGCCTCGACGGCGACCTCGAGGGCGCCGCCCGGGAGGGCTACCGGATCCTCACCATGGCCGCCGACCGGGAGGCGGTCGACGGGAGCCTGCGGGACAAGGCCCACCACATGGTCGCCGCGGCCAGCGGGGGCATGGACGAGTTCTCCGTCGCCCACCGCCACCTGTCCGCGGCGCCGTCGTGCCCCAGCGGCGATGTGCCCACCGACTCCTACGCCTCGTGGCTGTACTACCGCGAGGGCCTGCTCGACCGGGCGCTCGACTGCGCCAACCGCGTGCTCGACGCGATCGAGCTGCCCTGGCAGTGGCCGACGGTGCTCATCAGCCGGGGCGCCGTCGGCCGGGAGCGCAACCACCTCGACGAGGCCGAGACCGACCTGGTCCAGGGGATCGACCTGGCCAAGCGCTGGGGGCGGCGCCGGGTCGTCTCGCTCGGCGGGATCGAGCGCGCCCAGCTGCTGTACGCCGCCGGGCGCTCGACCGAGGCGTTCGAGTTGCTCGCCGAGACCCGCCGGGAGGTGCGCGGCGCCTACATCGGCCAGCTCCTCGACGCCGCCGAGGCCGGCCTGCGCCTCCGCGACGGTGATGTCGACCAGGCCGCAGCGCTGCGCACCAAGCTGGCCGAGGGCCGGCTCCCCGCGCTGCTCGACGTCCGCATCGCCCTGGCCCGGGGTCGCACCGAGGAGGCGTCGACCGTGCTCTCCAGCCTCGAGGGCCGCGCTCGATCGGTGCGCGACCGCATCTCGTCGCGGTTGCTGCGGGGTCAGGCACAGCTCCCCGTCGACGCCGAGGCTGCCGAGAAGTCGCTGCGCTGGGCCATCGACCTCGCCCGGCGGGAGCGCTTCGTGCAGGTGTTCGTCGAGGACCTCGGCCCGCTGACGCGGCTGCTGCGCACCCTCTGCGCCGCCGAGGACGACCCGTTCGCCTCGGGCTTGCTCGCCGCCGTCACCCACGACGACCTCGACTCGCACACCCACTATCTCATCCCGACGGAATCGCTCAGTGCGCGGGAGCAGATCGTGCTCCGTTACCTCCCGACGACACTGCCGAACAAGCGAATTGCGTCCGAGCTCCACATGTCTGTCAACACCCTCAAGACCCACCTTAAAAGCCTCTACCGGAAGCTCGGAGTCGGGTCCCGGGAAGAGGCAGTTTCGCACGCCCGATACCTCAAGCTGATCTGAGCAAGGCCTCAATCTCACCCTGGGTGGGTGAGCCAGCTTCACCCACCCTCTCGTCAAGCTCTTTGCCGCAAGCAGGGGCTGGTGGTTCGGTTGAGCGCTGGTCTGCGGCGGCGTCGACGCAGCGCTCGACGGACCACCAACCCTGTGAGGTCGGTAGCCTCGCACGGAGTGCATGCTTCCCAGGCGGGCCTGGGAAATCAGCTCCGACTCCCTCGCCATCATGTGGCGCGACCCCGGCTCACCCGGGCGCTGAATGATGGCTCGGTCACCCTTGTCCTCGGGCCGGCCGTTTCGGGCAAGACCGTCCTTCTCGCCGAATGGTCCGCGGGTGAGCCGGCGAGGTCGATTTCCTATGTTCCGCTCGGGCCGCTCGACAACGATCCCGGCTGGTTCTGGGGCCGCCTGCTCGCCGCCCTCGGCGCAGCCGGCGACTCGCCCGGGTCGACCGAGTCGCCCGAGTCGCCCGGTTGGTTGCGGGAGCCCGACGAGCTGACGGTCCGGCGCCGGGTCGCCGAGCGGCTGGCGGCCCGCCCCGACGACCGGCAGCTGACCGTCGTGCTCGACCGGGTCGACCGGCTGGTGTCCCCGGACGTGTGCGACGTCGTCGGCGACATGCTGGTCGACCTGCCCGACTGGCTGCGGATCGTCCTCGCCGGGCGGGGCGTGCCGGCGGCGGGCCTGCGCACCGGCCTGCTGCGGGCGAGCGACCGCCTCGCCGAGGTGCGGGCCCCCGAGCTGGCGTTCACCCGGGACGAGACCGCTCGCTACCTCGCCACCTACGCGGCGTTGACCGACCCGGACATCGACCTCGCCCACGAGCGGACCGGCGGCTGGGTCGGCGGGCTGAGCCTGGTCGGGTTGGCGCTCGACCGGGGCGAGTCGCCCTCGCAGGCCCTCGCCGGGATCAGCGGCAGCAACCGCTACTACGCCGAGTTGCTGGCCGCCGAGGTCGTCGCGCCGCTGCGCCCCGAGACCCGCGACTTCATGCTCGCCACCTCCGTGGTCGACACCCTCGACGGCGGCCTCGCCGACGCTGTCACCGACAGCACCGGCGGCGCGGACACGCTGGGGCAGCTCGAACGGCTGGGGGTCTTCATCGACGCCGTCGACGAAGCTCATACGAGCTTCCGGTACCAACCGCTGTTCCGCAGCTTCCTCGCCCACCAGCTGCACCTCCTCCAGCCCGAGCGCGAGGTGCTGGCCCACCGCGGCGCCGCGACCGAGTACGAGGTCCGGGGCCGCTACGGCGATGCCATCGCCCAGCTGGTGGCGGCCGGTGACGAGGAGCACGCGCTGGAGCTGGTCCTCGAGCACGGCCGCGAGGGGGCCGCTGAGTCCGACACCCCGCAGGAGGTGCGCGACTGGCTGGGGTTCCTTCAGGCCAAGGGCGTGCACACCGCGGCCGCCATGCTGGCCGTCGCCGAGCTGTGCGTCACGATCGGGCTGTCGACCGAGTGCACGATGTGGCTCGACAACGCCCGCCGCCGGCTCGAGGGCACCACCTACGACCAGTCGTTGCTGCCGCTGCACGCGCTGGTCTCCGCCTACCGGGACCTGGCCGCGGGCCACATCGAGGGCGCCGAGATCGAGTGCCATCGGGCCCTGTCCCTGATCGCCGGCCAGCACGGCGCCGACCTCGCGGTCCTCCGCGCCCGAGCCCACCACGCCCTCGTAGCCGTCTACGCCGCGTTCGACCGCCTCGCCGACGCCCGCCGCCACGAGGCCGAGGCCGCTCCCATCTCCGACGGCTACGTGTCCTCGCACGCCTTCAACTCGTGGCTGGCCTACCGCAGCGGTCAGCTCAGCAACGCCGTCAACTACGCCGAAACCCTGCTCATCGGGGACTCCGCCCCCTGGCGCGACCCGGTGCCGTGGCTGTGCCGGGGCGCCGTCGAGCGGGAGCGCAACCAGCTCGCCGAGGCCGAGAGCGACCTCGCCGCCGCCATCGAGGGGTCGCGGCGCTGGGGCCGCCCGTCATCCGAGGTGGTCGCGGCCATCGAGCTGGCGCTGCTCCGCTTCTCCCAGGGCCGGGTCACCGAGGCCTACAGCCTGCTCGGTCGGGCCCGGCCCCAGGCCGGCGGGCCGTTCCTCCGCCAGCGGGTCGCCGGCACCGAGACCGAGCTGGCCCTGCGCCTCGGCGACCTCGACCGGGCCCGCTTCAGCCGCCGCGAGGTGACCGAGTGGCGCATCGCCGCCCACCTCGACGTCCGCCTCGCCCTGGCCGACGGGCGGGTCGACGACGCCGTCGCCCTGCTCGACGGCTGGGAGGCCGAGGCCCAGTCGATCCAGGAACTGATCGTGATGCAGCTGGTGCGGGCCCGCATCGCCCTCTTCGAGGACGACGAGCGGCGGGCCGAGGACCACCTGCGCCGCGCCGTCGACCACGGCCGCCCCGAGGGGTTCGTCCAGGTCTTCGCGGCCGACATCGCCGAGCTCGAACCGGTGCTCCGGGCGATGGTCCGGGAGGACAACGACCCCTACGTCTTCGGGCTCCTCGCCTCGGTCGCCGAGCTCATCCTGCCGTCGGCGCCGATGGCCCGGACCGCGGTCACGCTCAACGAGCCGCTCAGCGATCGCGAGCTGGTGGTGCTGCGCTACCTCCCGACCGGGCTCTCCAACAAGCGCATCGCCGCCGAGCTGCACATGTCGGTCAACACGCTCAAGACGCACCTCAAGAGCATCTACCGCAAGCTCGGCGCCCGGTCCCGGGACGAGTCCGTGGCCCGCGCGCGCGAACTGCACCTCCTCTAAGGCTCAGTCGACTCGGGAGGTGCAGTTCGCGTGGTTACCGCTGGGGAGGCGGTGTTGGGGGGATCGAGAAAGTTCAGGTGATCAGTAGATCGCCGTGTGGTCGCCCAGCACGACGCTTGCCTGGTGCACCAGGCGCCCAGCGTGTCCCAGCCGGCCCGCCGTCGCTGCGTCCAGCTCGAGCATCGCCGACCAGGTCTGACGCAGCTCGCGCTCGAGCGTTTGGAGCTGCGTCGAGAGGCTGGGCAGGTCCGTCGGCTTGGTCTTTGGCGCGGGCTCGGGATCGGGCGGCTTGGTGGCCGCGGTCTTGCGGCGCTGGGGCGCCGACTTGCTGGCCACCGGGCGGAGATGACGTCGCGTCGTGGGGGGCGCTGTCGTCTCGAGGGGCTCGATCGCTGACATCGGTTCCTCCGTGTCCGTCGGGGGAGGTGGACTGGGCTGGACGCCGTCGGTCAGGAACAGGCAACGGGCGACGACGTCCAGCCCTGGGCTGTTGGGAAACAACCTTGTCGACTAGCCGGGTGAGCCGGAATCACCCACACGGTGTGAGGCAGGCCCGGCACCCTACGCGGGTGACATGCGCTCACCCCCTGGTCCTGGCGTTGTGGCCGGGCCGGGGAGAAGCCGCCGTTCGCTCGGGTGACCCGTCACGGCACGGCTTCGCTGTACCGGTCGGGCCACAGGGTGACACCGTTGTCATCCTGTTCGCGGGGTGCTGAACCACCCACTCTGGGTGGTTCAGCAGCACATGGCGTCGTCATAGCGTCCGACGCCATGGCTCGGCTTTCGTCTCGATGGTTTCGGATCCCGGCGGCGACGTCCTTCGCAGCCTTGCTGCTGATCGCCTCGGCCTGCAGCAACGATGCCAACGCTCGGGCGATCAACGCCACCGCAGGCGGCGACAGCACGAGCGGAGAAGGCAAGCCGGACACCAAGATCGAGTGGAAGGCCTGCACCGGCGCCGAGACCGGCAACCGATGTGCCGACGTGACCGTGCCGCTGGACTACGACGAGCCCGACGGCGACACCATCACGCTCGGCGTCACGCTGGCCAAGGCCACCGGGAACCGCATCGGTCCGCTCTTCATCAACCCCGGCGGGCCGGGCAGCACCGCCGACGACCTGGTCGCGCAGCTCAGCCACTTCCTGCCCGACGAGATCATCCAACGCTTCGACATCGTCGGTGTCGACCCCCGGGGCACCGGCGCCAGCAAGCTCGCCTGCGGCTTCGACATGACCAAGCTCTTCGGCACCGACCCGTACGTCGACAACGCCGAGGAGCGCCAAGCGCTGGTCGACGTCAACAAGGACTACACGGACGCCTGCCAGGACGAGGTCGGCGACCTCCTGCCGCACATGGGCACCCGGGACGCCGCCCGCGACATCGACCGCATCCGCGAGCTGCTCGGCGACGAGAAGATGAGCTACCTCGGCATGTCCTACGGCACGATCCTCGGCCAGGTCTACGCCGCCGAGTTCCCCGACCGGGTGCGGGCCATGGTCCTCGACGCCAGCGTGCCCCTCGGCCCGACCGGCATCGAGCTGGCCACCACCCAGGCCGCCGGCTTCGAGACCGCCCTGGAGGCGTTCGCCAAGGACTGCAACGCCAAGGCCGACTGCCCGATCGCCCCCGACGCCATCGACTCGATCGACAAGCTCCTCGCCCGGACCGAGAAGGAGCCGATCCCGGCGAAGCCTCGCGACCTCGGGCCCGGCGAGGTGGCCACCGGCCTCAGCCTGCCCCTCTACAGCCAGGACATGTGGCCCGACCTCGCCAAGGCAGTCGCCGCCGGGCTGAAGGGTGACGGCTCTCCGATGGTCAAGCTGGCCGACACCTACCTCGGCGAGGTCGACTTCGACCTCTACTACGCCGTCAACTGCATCGACTTCGAGTGGCCGAGCTCGACCAGGAAGTTCATCACCGCGGCCGACACGGCCGGCGAGACCGACACCCACTTCGGCCAGCCCGAGGTCAACCAGTACCTGGAGTGCGCCACCTGGCCCGTCGACCAGGACCCGCTGGAGGCGTCGTCGCAGCCGATCTCGCCCCGGCCGCTGGTCATCGCGACCACCGGCGACCCGGCCACGCCCTACGACTACGGCAAGCAGACCGCCGAGCAGACCGGTGGCCTGCTGCTGACCCACCTGGGCGAGGGCCACACGTCGGTGGGCGAGGGCGACGAGTGCATCGACCCGATCGTCGCCGCCTACCTCGTCGACGGGAAGCTGCCGGCCGACGGGACGACCTGCGACTGACGGCTGACAGCTGACGATTCACGTGCGCCGGTACCTGCCCGTCACGCTGCTGGTCCTCGGCTGCGTGGCCGCACTGCTGGCCAACTTGGCGGTGTGGGCGAAGACGTTCGCCTTCGACACCGAGTCGTTCGTCGACGCCCTGGAGCCGCTGGCCACCGACGAAGACGTCATCGACGCCGTCGCCCTGCAGCTGACCGACCGGGTCATGTCCCTCCAGCCGGGCGACGACCCCCAGCTCGAGGCCCTGGTCAAGGGCACCCTCAACAGCGTCCTCGAGAGCTCGGCCTTCCTGGAGATCTGGACCCAGGCCGCCCGCACGGCGCACAAGGAGTTCGTGCGGTTCGCGTCGACGTCCGGCGGCGACAGCACCCTCGACCTGGACGACGTCCTCACCAAGGTCGACGCCCTCATCACCGCGTCCGGGCGGGACATCCTGTCGCCCGCCCAGATCGAGCGGATCGACGACGTGGTGGTCAAGACCCAGGGCCACCTCGACCTGGCGCTGCGGATCATCGACGGCATCGAGCGCGCTGCGGTCGTGCTGCCGTTCGTAGCCATCGCGCTGTTCGCCGCCGCCCTGCTGGTGGCCGACGACCGGCGCCGCACGCTGGCCCGGATCGGCTGGGGTGTGGCGATCGCGATGGTGGCGACCGTCGGGCTGGTGTTCGTCGCCCGCCGGGACGTGCTCGGGCTGGTTGACGACAACGTCTACCGGCGGGCGGTCGCGGACGTGTGGGATGCCGTGGTGCACTCGCTGTTCGTCCAGACCGCGGTGGTCTTCGCCGTCGGCGCCGTGCTCGGCCTGGTGATGTGGTTCGCCCGGCGGCCCGAGCTCCCGCCCGCCGGCGACATGGCCACGTAGGGCAGCTGGATCCACCCGCTCCGTGAGGTCGGCTGAGAAGCTGACCGACCATGCGTCGAGACCGTGTCGTCTTGGCGGGCCTGTTCATCGTCGCCGCGGTCGGGGTCGCGGGGGCCATCGCGGCCGAGCGGCGTGACCACGAGGGGCGAGCAGCCGGTCCCGGCGCCTCCGATCCGGTGCGTCACGTCGCGTCGACCACCACCCGGCCGCTGCCGACCACCACGCTGCCGCGGGTGCCCACCAACCAGCGCCGGCTGCAGCTGGTCCAGACCATCGGCGGGCAGATCGAGCCCAAGTCGGTGGTGGCCTCGGGGACCGGCGTCGTGTTCGCCCAGAACATGATGTACAAGCACACGGTCACCGTTTACGACGAGGCCGGGCAGCTGGTGAGGACCATCCCGGACTCGGTCGACCTCGCCGAGTTCGGCGTCACCGGCTACCCGGCGGGCACCGTCCAGGGCAGCCCGGTGGAGGTGGCCTTCTCACCCGACGCCGCCAAGGCCTACGTCTCCAACTACGCGATGTTCGGGCCGGGCTTCGACCGGTACGGTGCCGACGACTGCCCCGGGCCGGCCGGGCTCGACACCAGCTTCGTGTACCGGCTCGACGTCCGTCGGCTGGCCATCGACCAGGTCATCCCGGTCGGGACCGTGCCGAAGTACGTGGCCACCAGCCCCGACGGGAAGCTGGTGCTGGTCAGCAACTGGTGCAGCGACGACCTGAGCGTCATCGACGTCGCCGAGGGCCGCGAGGTCCGGCGCATCCCGCTGGGCCGGCACCCTCGGGGCATCGTCGTCGACTCCACCTCGTCCACGGCGTACGTGGCCATCCAGGGCGGCAGCGACGTCCGGACCGTCGACCTCCGCACCTTCGCCGCCGGCCGCACCCTGCACGTCGGCCGGCTGCCTCGCCACCTCGTGCTCAGCCCCGACGGCAAGACGCTCTACGTCAGCCTCAACGGCGAGGGCCAGATCGCCAAGGTCGACGTCGCCAGCGGCCAGGTCGTCGGCCGGGTGGCGACCGGCAGCCAGCCCCGGTCGATGGACGTGTCCTCCGACGGCCAGTCGCTCTACGTCGTCAACTACCGGTCGAACACCATGTCCAAGGTGCAGGCGTCGGATTTCCGGGTCCTCCAGGAGGTCCCAACCCGCCCCGACTGTCGTCCCATCGGCGTCACCTACGACACCAAGACCGGCCGCATCTGGATGTCCTGCTACTCCGGCTCGATCCTCGTCTTCGACGAGGTGACCGGTTGACCCTCACGGGACCGTCAAGGCGAAGCCCTCGTCACTCGCCGTGTCGGTGTCCCCGTGGAAGCCGCCCCAGATGATGAGCTGGGTGCCAGTCGAGACCACGCCGGCATGGTTGCCGGCCGGCAGCGGTAGGGCAGGGCCGAACCGCCAGGCTCGGGTGGTGGGATCGAAGAGCAGGAGCCGGTTGCTCCCGGCGCCCCACACCACCATCGAGCTCCCGACGACGTCGCCACCCCGGGCCTGACCGATGGCTCCCGACCAGAGCTCTGCCGGGGCATCGGCCACCCTCGTCCACGTGTTCGTCGAGGGGTCGAACGCGGCGGCATCGTGCCGCGCCGTGTTGCCGTCCACGTCGCGCCCGCCTGCGACGAGCACCTCACGGCCGCTCCAGCCGACGAACGCGTGCTCCCGGGTGGGGAGCGGTGGAGCCGGAAGCCTTCGCCAGGTCTCCGCCCGGGGATCCAGCGCGACGGCGACGAGGCGGTCGGAGGCGAGGCTTTCCGGTCCCATCTGGCCGCTGTTCGCATCCGGTCCGACGTACACCAGCTCCTCGCCGGTCCACGTCACCGAGCCCTGCTCGTTCAGCTGCTCCGGGGCGTCCGGCAGCCGCTCCCACTCGTCCCGATCAGGGTCGTACGCCAGGGTGATGACCGGGTGGTTCTCGACGGCGCCGTCGCGGGACATGGGATAGAGACCGGTGAACAGCAGCCGGTCACCGGTCCAGGTCATGAACCCGTCCCTGGGGAGGTAGCCCGCGGCGGCCAGACGGGGGTCGTCGAGGAGACGCCACTCGTCCTCGGCCGGGTCGTACACCGCACCGATCGGCGTGCCCTCCGGCGTGGGCATCTCGCCCTGGCCGGTGTAGACGAGCACGACCACACGGCCGGTCCAGACCGCCAGCGAGCCGCCCCGCACCTTGTCGGGCAGGGGGGCGATGGTCCGCCACGTGCGGGTGGCGGGGTTGTAGGCAGCCACGTCGCGAGGGCGGGGGCCGAGGCCGGCGGTCTCGTCGAACTCGCCGTCCCCGTCGTCGTCGTTGTAGCCACCGAGGACGAGCATCTCCTCACCGGTCCACACCGTGGTGGCTCCGTAGCGGGCCTTTATCGGCGCGTCGGGCAGGAACGGCGCCCCGCGGTCGTAGCCGAGCCTGGTCCGGACCGGCTCCTTGTGCTGGTCACCGGCCAGGGTGGCGAGGGCGGCTGCGATCCCCAGGAGGACAGCCAGCGCGGCGGCGAGGAGGAGCCGAGGCCGGCGCATCGGGCGAAGGCCGGAGGCCTCGCCGTCGCCGAGCAAGGTGGCGGGCGCGCGGCCCGACTCGTCGGGGAGCTCGAGGTCGGTGTCGGTGTGGTCGGCGATCGTGCGGTAGGTGCGGCGGAGTCGGGCTTCGATCTCCAGGTCGGTCTTCACGAGAGCTCCTTCCGCAGGCGCTGCAGCGCTCGGTGGAGGTTCGACTTCACGGTCCCGACGCGGCAACCGAGGATCTCGGCGATCTGGGCCTCGGGCAGGTCCTCGTAGAAGCGCAGCGCCAGCACTGCCCGCTGGCGTTCGGGCAGGCGGCACACCGCCGCCCAGGTCTCGTCGATCTCCTGGTCGCCGGTGACCAAGTGGTCCCGGGCCAGGACGCGGGCGTAGCGCTGCTCGACGCCCCGCCGCCGGATCTGCTCCCGGGCGGCGTTGACCACCATCGAGCGCAGGTAGCCCCCCGGGTTGACGAGGTCGGCCCAGCGGTCGCGCAGGCGCACGAACGCCTCCTGCACGATCTCCTCGGCCAGGGCGTTGGAGCCCGCGATGAGGTGGGCGAGGCGGACCATCTCGGTGCGTTGGGCGGCGAACAGCTCCACCACCCCTGCCGGCCACTGGTCGCCCGGAGCCTCGGGTGGGGGCGACGCGGGCGCTGTCCTGCCGTTCACGCCGCTCCGATGCCCAGCCACCCCCAAAAGGTTGCATGTCGTGCGCAGCGGGTCGGATCGTGAAGACTCTGTCCCGTGCCGAACACAGACAGCGCGATCGTCGTCGGCTCGGGGCCGAACGGGCTGGCCGCCGCGGTGGTCCTTGCCCAGGCCGGGCTGGCGGTGACCGTGTTGGAGGCGGCCGACGACATCGGCGGCGGCACCCGCACCGCCGAGCTGACCGTCCCCGGCCTGCTGCACGACATCTGCTCGGCGGTCCACCCCTTCGGCGCCGCCTCGCCGGTGTTCCAGTCGCTGCCGCTCGCCGAGCACGGCCTCGAGTGGCGCCGTCCCGAGGTCGACCTCGCCCACCCGCTCGGCGGCGAGCGGGCCGCACGCATGTACCGCTCGCTGGAGGACACCGCTGCCGGCCTCGGCGCGGACGGCGCGGCCTGGCGCCAGGTCTTCGGCCCGCCGGCCGCCCGTTTCGCCGACCTCGCCGACGACATCCTCGCCCCGCTGCTCCACGTGCCCCACCACCCCGTCTCGCTCGTGCGGTTCGGGATCCGGGCCATGCTCCCGGCCACGTGGCTGGCCCGGCGCTTCCGAACCGACGAGGCCCGGGGCCTGTTCGCCGGCATCGCCGCCCACGTCATCCACCCGCTCAACCGGCCGGGGACCGCCGCCGCGGGCGTCATGCTCACCGCGTCGGGTCACCATGTCGGCTGGCCGGTGGCGGCCGGCGGCTCCCACTCGATCACCAAGGCGCTGGCGTCGCTGCTGGCCGACCTGGGCGGGAAGATCGAGACCGGCGTGCGGGTGGCGTCGCTGGCCGAGCTGCCTCGGGTCGGGGCGACCCTGTTCGACACCTCGCCGAGCACGTTCGTCGAGATCGCCGGCGATCGGCTGCACCGCCGCGACCGCCGTCAGCTCAAGCGCTGGCGCTACGGGCCGGCTGCGTTCAAGCTCGACCTGGCCGTCGAAGGTGGCATCCCCTGGAGCGCCGAGCCGTGCCGCCGGGCCGGCACCGTCCACGTGGGCGGCACCATCGAGGAGATCGCGGCCGCCGAGGCCGACGTCCACCGCGGGCGCATGCCCGAGCGGCCGTTCGTCTTGGTCGGCCAGCAGTACCTGTGCGACCCCCAGCGCTCGGTCGGCGACGTCCACCCCGTCTGGATGTACGCCCACGTGCCGCAGGGCTACGACGGCGATGCAACGAACCTGATGCTGGACCAGATCGAGCGCTTCGCCCCCGGGACCCGGGACCGGATCGTCGGCCAGCACGTCATGGCGCCCGCCGACTTCGCCGCCTACAACCCCAACTATGTCGGCGGTGACATCTCGACCGGCGCCAACACGCTCCGCCAGCTCGTCCTCCGGCCCCGGCCCGCGCTCGACCCCTACGCCACCGGCATCCCCGGCGTGTTCCTGTGCTCGGCCGCCACGCCGCCCGGCGCCGGCGTCCACGGCATGTGCGGCTACCACGCCGCGCATGCCGCCCTGCGCCACCTGGGCTGACGTCCCGGGAGGCGAAAAAACCCGCCATCCGGTTGGGTTTTCGCGGGGTTCTGCGATGAGAGGGGGTGATGAGCACGCCCCCTCCTCAGGTCACTGTCCGGACGCCCGCCGGCGCCAACGCGACCTTCGATGTCGACCCCCTCGACACAGTGGCCACGCTCATGGAGCGTGCGATCGAGCACTTCGTCGCGCGGGAGCAGCTGGAGCCGGGCGTGTTCCGGCTCGGCCTGCTGCGCGGCGCCCAGATCATCGACCTCCCCGCCGACGGTGTGTTGGGCGGCGAGGGGGTCGGCGACGGTGACGTGGTGCACCTGCTCACCGCCGAGCCCCAGGTCGACGGGTTCGACGGGACCCTCGCGGCATGAGCCCGCTGCTGCTCCCGGTCTTCGTGCTGGAGGAGATCCGGCGAGGGATGGAGGAGGCAGGCGTCGTGGGGGTGGAGGCGACGGGGTTCGTCGTCGCCGGCGAGGATCGGGTCGCCCGCCATGTGATCTTCCCTGACCAGCGGGCCGGCCGGTCGCCCGCCTGCTGGGTGCAGGTGACCGAGCGGGGCAAGGCCGAGCTGGCGGTCGCGCTCGGTGCCGACGAGATGTACGCCGCCCGCATCCACAGCCATCCCGGCTACGCCTTCCACTCCGCGGTCGACGACCGCAACCCGGCGCTGCGCTACGAGGGCTCACTGTCCATCGTCGTCCCGTACTACGGGCTCGGCTTGCGGGCCGGGTTGCACCCCTGTGCCGTGTTCGTCCGCCGCAACCGGAAGTGGGTCGAGGTGCGGCCCGGGCCCCGCCGCGACGAGGTGATCCGTGTCGTCCATTGAGCCCGTGGGGGGCGGGCGAGTCACGTTGCGGCGCGCCGAGATCGTCGTGCGGGTCGACGCCGCGGCGACGCCTGCGGCGGTGTGGGCCGCGGCGGCGCTGGCGTCGATGGCGGCCCGGCTGGCCGGCCCTGTGGTGGTGCCGGCCGTGTCGCTGCCGCGGCCGAACCCCTGGGGCGCCCGTACCCTCACCGCTGTCACGGGCACCAGCCGGTTCGGCCGCGGTGGCCGCCATGTCGTCACGAAGCGGATCACAGTGGGGGAGGGGCCGCACGCCGCCGCGTCGGACCTCTACGTCGGCGGCGACGACTGGACCGCGGTGGTCTCTCGGGACGGGCCGGTGCCGGTCGGCGACTGTCCGCTCGGCGGCCTCGGGGTGCAGGTCGCCGCGGCGCTGGCCTTCGGCGAGGTGGTCAAGGACCTCATGCCTGCACCCGATCAGGTCCGGATCGAGGACGAGCTGCGCTGGAGCCTGCTGACCGGCCGGGTGGGCGGGGCGCCGTCGCCGCCGTTCGGGCCCGACGTGGTCCCCCAGAAGGTGGCGTTGCTGGGCGCCGGTTCGGTGGGGTCGAGCGCGGCGGCGTTGCTGGCGATGTGCAACGTGACCGGCGTCGTCGACGTCGTGGACCCCGACACCTTCGACCCCAACCGCAACGCCTACCGCTGCCCCGGGGTCCCCGCCGCCGAGCTCGGGCACAAGGCCGAGTGGGCGGCCGGCGTCCTGCGGGCCGCCGGGTGGGAGGCGGCCGCCCACCGGACCACCGTCGCCGGCTGGGCCGGAAACCGGGGCCCCGGCTTCCCGGGCATCGCCTTGGTGTGCGTCGACAACGTCGACGGGCGCCGCGAGGCCGGCGACCTGCTGGCCGCCACCACCGTCAGTGCCGGCGTCGGCGGCATCGCGCTGCATGTGCAGCGCCACCTGCCGGCCGACGACCTGGCCTGCCCCTACTGTGACTTCGTGGACGCGGGGCGCTGGAGCGGCCAGGCAGGGACCTACGCCCGGCTGGGGGTCACCGGGCCGCGGCTCCAGGCGCTGCTCGACGGCGACGTCCTCAGCACCGACGACGTGGCCAAGGCCATCTGGGCCGGCGCGGTCGAGCCGGGCGTCATGGCGTCGTTGCCCGGCCGGCGCCTCGTCGACCTCCTCCACCGGCCCGGCGTGCTCGCCCCGCAGGTGTCTGCGCCCCACGTCTCCTGGCTGGCCGGCGCCCTCGTCGCCGCCGAGGTCGTGAAGGCCGCCGCCGGCGTGGCCGGCCTCGACCGCCGGGTCGACGTCGATCTCGCCGGCGTGCCGCTCGGCGGCTGGCGCCGCCCGATCCGCAACCCCTCCGGCCGCTGCCCGTGCAGCAACCCCGCCCGCCGCCAGCTCGCCCGCTCGCTCTATGGGCAGTGATCCCAGTGACGGCGGCGCAGGACCACGACGACGATCGCATGGCCCGCTTGTACCGGGCGTGCAAGCCGGCCTCGGTGGCCTACGCCCGGCGGTTGCTGAGCTCGGTCGACGGCGGCAACCGCTACCTGGCGGCGTTCGACGCCGAGGAGTTCTACGACATCGCGTGGACCACCTACTACGACCGCCGCGAGTACCTCGAGGACCGCGACCACGTGGCCTGCCTCAACGCGCTGATCAAGAGCCGCTACCGGGACCAGCGCCGGCGGTCGAGCGCCCAGAAGCGGGTGGCGCCGGGGCGGGCCGTCGAGTTGGCCGAGGCCGAATCGAGCCCGGCCGACGCCGGCGACCGGGTCGCCGACCGCGACGAGCTGCGCCGGCTGCTGGCCCGGGTCCGCAACCCGGAGGACCGCCGCGCCCTCGTCGACCACGAGGTCCACGGGTTGACCTTCGCCGAGATCGGCCGCCGGGAGGGCATCACCGCCGAAGCCGCCCGCCGCCGGGCCGAGCGGGCGAAGCAGCAGGCGCGGGGGACGGAGGACAACGATGAGTGACGACCTGAGCCCCTTGGTGGAGAGCGACTTCGCCGTGCGCCACGGCATCGTCGGCGCCAGCCCCGACGTGGTGATCGCCGGGCCCGCGGTGCGGCGAGGCCGGGAGGGCGCAGGGCTGTCGCCCCACGCCGTCGCGCTGGCGATGAGCCGCCGCGGCTACTCGATCGACGCCGCCGAGATCAGCGACCTCGAGGACGACCCCGCCCACCGCCTCCGGCCCCGCGAGGCCCGGCTGCTGGCCGCGGTGCTCGAGCTGCCGCTGGCTGCCATCGAGTCCCGCCCGGTGCCTTGGCCCGCAGCGTCGGCCGACGTCAGCTCGCTGACCGGGGCGGGCGTGACCGTCGTGGTGGTGGGCGACGACGTGGCGGTGACCACCGACAACGGGTCGACGCTCGGGCTGCTGCGCTGTGCCGGCGGCCCCGACGTCCTCGACTCCCGCACCTACCGGGCCGCCGCGGCCGCCCTGCTGACCGGCACCTGGTCCCACCTCGCCGGTGCCCTGCTGGTGACCGAGCACCCGCCCCACCTGGCGGTGGCCGTCGACGCCCTCGACTGCACGACCCGGCCCCAGGTCCCGAGCGGGCTGGCGGGCTTCAGCCGCCTCGCCGAGCCCCGCCCGCTGGTCGAGGCCGTGGCCCTCTACGACCAGACCTATGCGGTGACCTGGTCGGATCCCGAGCCGCTCGCCAGCCTCCTGGCCCCGAGCGACGGCGCGGCCGGAGGCATCGAGGCCCGGCTCGGCGAGCTGGTCGAGGACCTGCAGCGGCAGGCGCGCCGGGCCCGGCAACCGGGCAAGCGGCCTGGCTATGAAGCCGCCGCCACCTGGCTCGACGCCCTCGGTGAGCGATCGCTCACCGAGCTGCTGGGCGACCTGGCGGAGCTGCCCCCCGACGAGGCCCGCCGGAAGCTGGAGGAGGAGCTGCCGTGATGATCACCCGTGTCCTGCTCCGCAACTGGCGGGGCTACCAGAAGCTCAGCCTCGACTTCGGGCCGGGCCTGACGTTCGTCATCGCCGACAACGGCGTGGGCAAGACCAGCCTCGTGAACGGCGTCGCCTGGGCGCTGTTCGGGGCCGAATCGGGCGTCGACGCCGACGCCGCCATCCGGGTGGGCGCCAACGAGACCACCGCCGAAGTCGACGTGGCCATCGGCGACGACCTCTACACCGTCACCCGCACGCTCGCTCGGGCCGCGCCCGGCCAGCGCCCCCGCCACGAGCTGACCCACGACCTGCCGGACGGGTGGGCCGAGGCCGCCGACGTGCCGCTCGACATCCTGCCGCAGCTGATGTTCGTCCCCGAGATGCGCCTGACCCACGAGGGCGAGCTGTTCGCCGACGTACAGGAGCACCTCGGTGCGCTGCTCGGCATCGACGACCTCCGCCGGGCGGCCGCCACGTTGCGCCAGACCGCGGCCGACGCCGGCCGCGAGGTGCAGGCGGTGCGGGCCGTCGCACGCGCCGATGCCGCCACCCTGGCGGCGCTGGCCACCCAGGCGGAGGAGGTGCGCCAGGAGATCGCCCGGCTCGACAGTGCCTTGACCGCCGACGCCAACGAGCGGACCCGGCTCGACGCCACCCTGCGGACGCTGCGGGAGTGGTCGTCGTACGACCGGCTGCTGGCCCGCCACCAGGCCCGGCTCGACGAGCTGGCGGCCGAGCTGCGCAGCGTCGGCATCGACCCCGATCCCTCCGCGGCAGCCGACGCGGCCGCCCAGGTGGGGGAGGAGGCCCGCGACCTCCATGCCGACCTGGTCGCCGCCGACACCGAGACCGCGCTGGTGCAGGGCCTGGTCGAGCAGCTGCAGGGGGCCGAAGCCGTGTGCCCCGTGTGCCTCCAGTCGCTCGACGAGACGACCGCCGCCCACGCCGCCGAGCAGCACGACACCAGGCTGGCCGAGCTGGCCGAGCACCGGGCCGAGACCGAGCGGCGTCGGCAGGCCGTCGACGCCGCAGCCGCCAAGCTCCGCAGCATCGCCGAAGACCTCGCCCGCCAGCAGCCACCCGAGCCCCCCGAGGGCCCCCGCCCCGACCAGAGCGACGACGACGTCCGTGCACAGCTCGCCTCGCTCGAAGCCGCCCGCGACGAGCGGCTGGATCGGCGGGGGGCCCTCGGGGCGCAGCTCGCCCAGGCTGAGCGGGCGCTGGCCGACGCCGAGCGGTCCGAGGCCCAGGACACCGAGCTGGCCCGGGCCAACGCCGTGGCCGCCGCGGCCGGGTCGCTGGCTCAGCTGGCCGACGCCGAGGCCGACCTGCGGGCCGAGCGGGCGCTGGCGCCCATCGGCAACGCCATCGCCGCTCGCTGGGCCGAGTTCTTCGTGGCCTCGCCGGCCCGGCCCCGGCTGGCCGGGGGCGGCAGCATCGAGCTCGGCCACGGCGACGCGGCCATCCCGTACACGTCGTTCAGCGGGGGCGAGAAGACGCTGGCGTCGCTGCTGACCCGGCTGCTGTTCACCACCGCCGCGACCGGGTTGCGGTCGATGTGGCTCGACGAGCCGCTGGAGCACCTCGACCCGGTCAACCGCATCCGGGTGGCCCGGCTGCTGGCCCAGGTGACCCAGCCCGGCAGCCGCATGCAGCAGATGGTGGTGACGACCTACGAGGAGGGCCTCGCCCGCAGCATGGTCGGCCGCCACGCCGCCGACGTGGTCTACGTGTCGACCGACCCGGTGCTGTAGCCGGCTACTTCGAGGCCGACGAGGCGAACTTCCGGGCCGACAGCCAGGCGAACACCACGGTGATGCCGACCGCCCAGGCCAGGGCGACCCACGGATCGGAGCCGGCGTCACGGCCGTTGTAGAGGGCGCGGCAGGCGTTGGTGACGATCGTGAACGGGTTGGCGTCGGCGATCGGCTGCAGCCAGGACGGCATGTTCTCGGGGTCGACGAACGCCGAGGACACGAACGTCAGCGGGAACATCCAGATGAACCCGGCCGAGTTCGCCGCCTCCACCGACCCCACCGACAGCCCCATCAGCGCCTGCACCCAGCTGAACGCGTAGGAGAAGGCGAACAGCAGGAACGTGGCGAACGCCGCCTCCCAGATGGTGCCCTCGATCCGGAAGCCGACCAGGTAGGCGACGATCAGCATGACCGCGAACGTGAGGACGTTGCGGACGACGTCGGAGATGGTGCGGCCGATGAGCACGGCCGACGAGTACATCGGCAGCGACCGCAGCCGGTCGACCAGGCCCTTGGAGAGGTCCTCGGCGATGCCCACCCCGGTGAACGCCGAGCCGAACAGCACGGTCTGGGCGAAGATGCCCGGCATCAGGTACTGGTTGTAGTCGTCGTACCCCGGCACCTCGATCGAGCCGCCGAACACGTAGGCGAACAGCAGCACGAACATGACCGGCTGGATGGTGGCGAACATCAGCAGCTCGGGGTTGCGGGGCAGCGCCCGCAGGTGGCGCAGGGCCTCGGTCCAGCTGTCGCGGAGCAGCCACTTCGGGCCGGTGGGGACCTCGACCTCCTCGGTCGGGGCGCCGAACGCCTCGTTGAAGGTGATCGTCACTCGGCGGCCTCCGGCTGGTCGCCCGCGTCTTCTGATGCGGTCGTGTGGCCGGTGAGCGAGAAGAAGACGTCGTCGAGCGTCGAGTGGCGGACGGTGACGTCCCGCACCTTGACGCTGTTCTCGTCCAGGAGCCGGACGACCTGGGGGACCATCCCCCGGACGTCGGCAACCGGCACGACGACGCTGTTGCTGTCGACGTCGATGTGGGCGTCGCCGCAGCACCACTCGGCGAGCGCCGTGGCGACTACGGGCCCATCGGCCGGGTCCTCCACCACAACCTCGATCTGGTCGCCGCCGGTCTGGCGCTTCAGCTCGTCCGAGGTGCCGCGGGCGATGACCTCGCCGTGGTCGATGACCACGATCTCGTCGGCCAACCGGTCGGCCTCGTCGAGGTACTGGGTCGTGAGCAGCGTGGTGGTGCCGCTGCGGACCAGCTCCTCGATCAGGTCCCAGACGTCGAGGCGGCTGCGGGGATCGAGGCCGGTGGTGGGCTCGTCGAGGAAGAGGACGGAGGGGCGGGCGATGAGGCTCATCGCGATGTCGAGCCGCCGGCGCATGCCGCCCGAGTACGTCTTCACGATCCGATCGGCGGCGAACTCGAGGGAGAACCGGTCGAGCAGCTCGTGGGCCCGGTTGCGGGCCTCGCCGGTGCCGAGGTGGAAGAGGCGGCCGACGTGCTCCAGGTTCTCGAACCCGGTGAGGCGCTCGTCGACCGCGGCGTACTGGCCGGTGAGGCCGATGCGGCCGCGGGCCTTCCGGGGTTCCTTGACCACGTCGATGCCGTCGATGATCGCCCGCCCGGCGTCGGGCTTGAGGAGCGTGGTGAGGATGCGGACGGCGGTCGTCTTGCCGGCCCCGTTGGGGCCGAGGACCCCGAGGACCCGCCCCCGTTCGATGTCGAAGTCGACCCCCCGCAGCGCCTCGGTCTTGCCGAACCGCTTGACGAGCCCCTCGGCGACGACCGGCGTCATGACGGCCGACGCTACCCGTGGTATCCCGCCACGTAACGCGGCGGTTCGCTGCTAGTCGCCGCCGGCCCGGGCCTTGCGGAACCTGCTGACGCCGACGAGCGTGCCCCCGAGGCCACCGATGATCCAGAAGGGCGATCGGCCCCGCTGGTCGTCGACCTTGTCGGAGCAGGCCTCGTTGGCGCTGCTGGTGAGGAACCCCATGCCCCCGGTGGCCTTCCCGCTGGCGCTGCAGGTGATCGTGACGGTCTTGCCCCCATGGAGGTGCTCGGCCTCGGTCGGATAGCCGCCGACCGATCGAATCCCGAAGAACACCGCGAAGACGCCGAGCCCGATGATCAACAACGGCTTGCCCATGGCACCTCGAACGTAGCCACCGTCGGTGGCCGATCGAGGGACCCCCGCCCCCCACCTGTGTCGGCGTTGGCGCCGGTGTGCGAGGCTGGGGACGGTGCGCACTCTTGCTGAGCGGGTGCGGGACGGTACAAGCGCTGGGGGCTCGCTCGCCGTCGCCGACGCGGTCGGCGATGACGTGGTCGTCCCCGACGGCGCAGTCGACGCGGTCGACGACCGGGCCCGCCTACGGGATCTCGATCTTCACGGGCGCCTCTGGGCGGGAGCGTTCGCCGCCGGGCTGCTGCTGGCTCCGGTGCTGGCCGTGGCCCACTACCTGCCCCGCTGGGTGCCGGCCGGCGACCCGGCGCTGATGGCGTTGCGGGCCTGGGACGTCGGCACCTCGCGGACCCCGCTGATCGGCCAGCCCAGCTCGTCGGAGTACATCGGTGGCAACCTCGTCCACCACCTCGGCCCGACGCACTACTACCTGCTCGCACCGGCGGTCCGGCTGTTCGGGTCGACGGCCGGGATGCTGCTCGTGTCGGCGCTGATCGTCGGCGCGTCGCTGCTGGTGGCGGTGTGGGGCGTGTTCCGGCAGTTGGGCGGACGGGCCGCCGCTGCCGCTGCGGTGGTGTTGGGCGCGGTCACGTTCACCACGGGGGCGGCTGCGGTGGCGAACCCCGTCAGCTCCAACATCTCCGGGTACCCGCTGCTGGCCTCGGCCGTGCTGCTGTGGTGCGTGCTGTGCGGCGATCGGCGGTTGCTGCCGCTCGCCGTGCTGTGGGTGTCGTTCACCGCGCAGCAGCACTTGTCGGTGCTGCCGGCGTTGACGGTGATGACGGCCTTTGCCGTGGCCGGGACAGTGGTGGTCGAGCGCCGCCGCCTGCGGGAGTGGGCGCGGCCGGCCGGGGTGGCGAGCGTGGTGGCCGTTGTCGTGTGGTCGCCGGTGCTGCTGCAGCAGGTCGCCGGGTCGCGGGGAAACCTGGGCGAGCTGCTCTGGTTCATGCGCCACGGCGACCGGCCCAAGCTGGGCCTGCGGATCGCCATCGACCAGGTCGTGAACACGCTCGGCGCGCCCCCGCTGGTGGGGCAGCTGAACCTGGACGGCACGTGGTTCTTCCGGTCGCCGAGCCCGCTGGCGTGGCTGACCGCGGTGGTGGTCGTCGGGCTGCTGCTGGTGGCCGGCTGGCGCTGGTGGGCCGGCGCCGA
>Ga0075421_100001914_pt1 | contig 24586 bp, 19 predicted proteins | sample SoiMetdeltSBSDD5_FD_75292 | JGI IMG/M metagenome (GOLD analysis project Ga0075421, IMG submission 75292) | Bulk soil microbial communities from a Populus tree surrounding site in Tennessee, USA - Soil MetaG P. deltoides SBSDD5 | ecosystem: Environmental > Terrestrial > Soil > Tree plantation...
CGTGAGATCACGTTCCACGCGGGCACTTTACCTGTCCGGCCCCAAAGGCGTCACGGGGCTTACCTTTCAACTTCAAGCGCCGCCCCGTAGGATAGGTCTCCATGCGTGACGACGAACTGCTGCAGCAGGTAGTGAAGGCGGCTGAGGACGCGGGGTCGCTCATTCTCGATCGATTGGGCCAGCACCAAAAGGTGGAGCACAAAGGCGCCGTCGACCTGGTCACCGAAGCCGACAAAGCCTCGGAGCGATTGCTGGTCGAGCGTTTGAGCGCAGTACTCCCAGAAGCGAGCATCCTCGCTGAAGAGGGGTCGGGGGTAGAGCGTTCGGCAAGGGTGCGTTGGGTCGTGGATCCCCTCGACGGGACGACGAACTACGCGCACGGCTATCCCGTGTTCAGCGTATCGATCGCGTTGGAACGCGATGGCACGGTCGTGCTCGGCGTCGTGCTGGATCCAACCCGAAACGAATGCTTCACCGCGGTCCACGGTTTGGGCGCGTTCTTGAACGGACAACCGATCCACGTGAGCGCAACCCCGGATTTGGATGCGGCGCTGCTCGTGACCGGATTTCCCTACGATGTCCGCACGACCGCCCGCGACAACCTCACCCAGTTCCGCCGGTTCATGAAAACCGCGCAGGCGATCCGCCGCGGGGGGAGTGCGGCACTGGATTTGTGCTACGTGGCCTGCGGCCGATTCGACGGATATTGGGAGGAAAGCCTATCTCCCTGGGACATCGCGGCCGGGGTGCTCATCGTTCAGGAAGCCAAGGGCCGCGTGACCGGCTACTTGGGCACACCGCCGGATATCGAATCAGGCCACATTATCGCCACGAACGGCCGCATTCATGAAAGCATGCAAACGATTCTGACCGAGATCGAGCGGGAGGCGGGGTTACCCTCTCTGGGAACTCGGCAATTCAAGAAAAAATAATGGCGAGCGGAACGCCTTAGGGTGAATCAACTCTTCACTTCGCCGAGCACGCGCTCCAGAACGAGTTCCGCTCCCGCAAGTTCGCGCGGACACAAGAGCGCGGCGACGCGTAACGTCTGCCGCACCTCCTCGGGTTTTGCTCCCACGTGGAGCGCCCCGCGCGAATGCGCGCGAAGCTGTTCGGGCACGCGTAAGGGCACCAAGGATCCCACCGCTACCAGCTCCCGCGTGTGTGAATCCAGCTGGGGCCGGGACAGAACCTTCCCGTAACCCTCGAGCACCATCCAGCGCGGCAAATCGGCCGAGAGTACGACCATCGTATCGAGAAGCTTCTCGTAACGGCGGCCGTAAATACGGCGGCACAGCGCTTGCCCTGCCGCTTCCCAGGCCAACGGAGTGTCGGCGGCCAGACGTAGGTCCGCCGGTGGAGTGCCGCCGTCCTCCCCCGAGACGTCGTGGAGCGTGGCCAACGCGTTGATCACCCGCGGGTAGCCCACGAAGAGATAGCTCTGCAGGATGGCCTCCCGCACGTCGGCGATCGGGGCGCCCTGCCCGAGCACCAGCGTGAGCACCGAGCGCACGGTTTCCGGCCGGCCCTGGGTCGCCGCGGCTGCGGCCATAACCAGGCGTGCCACTGTGGGTTCCAGTGCCCCAGCCCCTTCCAACTCGGCGAGCTCGGATTCCAGTTCTTTTGGCGTATGCCGATAACGACGTGGGGGCTTTCTCATGTCTTGGCTCCAGCGGGGGCGTAGTGTCGCACGCCCCATTCTCCAGCGAAACGGGAGTCTGGAAACACAGCATGTTGCTTCGAATTCTGGTCATCGCTCTGCTCATCGCGGGATGGCCCCGGTCCGCGCGAAGCGACACCACCTTGCCCCCCCTCACCACGACGTTCTCGATCATTGCCGCCGATACGGTGGAGCACGAATGGGGGATTGCCGTGGCGTCGCGCTTCCTTGCCGTGGGTTCGGTGGTTCCGTGGGCGCGCGCCGGCGTCGGTGCCATTGCCACGCAAGCCGCCGCGAACACAGCTCTTGGTTCTTATGGTCTTGATTTGCTGGAACGCGGGGAAAGCGCCGATCAAGTGCTGAAGCAATTGCTGACCACGGATCCTCGTGCCGAGGCGCGTCAGGTGGGCATCGTCGATGCATCGGGCCACACCGCACTCCACACCGGTAAGGAATGCGAAGACTATGCGGGCGGCATACTGGGCCCTTCCTTCGTCGTTATTGGGAACGATCTGGCCGGACCAGTAGTGCTGGAGAGCATGGCCCGAGAGTTTCGCAACTCCGATGGTAGCTTGGCGGAGCGGCTATTGGCTGCCCTGCAAGCGGGAGAAGAAACGGGCGGGGATTCCCGCGGGCGTGAAGCAGCCGCGCTCTTGGTGGTGAAAGGGGGCGGTGGCTATCTGGGCGGCAACGATCGCCTCGTCGACTTGCGGGTGGACGATCACGCCACCGCGGTCCGTGAACTCCAGCGCTTGTACGCCGTACACTCGGCCTATTTTCTTCCCGAGGTCTACCTGCGACTGGGCGATCAGGCTGCGGCGACGGGAGACCGGGCGAAATCGGAGCAGGAATATGCGCGGGTGGTGGATCTCTATCGCCGCGGCATTACCAAGTTTCCCAAGGATCCGCGGCTCATGAACGGGCTCGCCTGGTTCTACGTGAAGCAACGCATCAATCTCGATGAAGCATTTCGTCTGGCCCGGCGTGCTCACGACTTGGAGCCGCGCTCCTGGCAGATCGTAGACACGATGGCCGAAATTCATTACGCGCGCGGCAACATCGTCCAAGCCCATCAGCTCGCCATGCAGGCATTGGCCCTCGATCCCAAAAACCCGTATCTACGCGACCAGGTCGCTCGATTCCATGACCTAGTGGAGCGCCAAGGGCAATGATGACGTCGTTCACCATCGTGCTCGTGGAACCCGAAGAAAAGCTCAGAGAGGAAGTGCGCGAGGTCCTGCGCCAGGACGGATATCGCGTGTGGGCATTCGCGCGCGCCGAGCATGCCGCACAAGCCATTGCGGAGAGCGATACCGAGCCGTCCCTGGCCTTGTTGAGCGCCGGGGAAGATCCGGGGGTCGATCGCCTGCTCGAAGTCCTGAATCGCAACCCGAGTCGTTGTCAACGCGTGTGGATTTCGCCACCGGGCGGGGACGAGGTGGACAAGCTGGCCGTGTCGCGGCGTCCGCGCGGGCTTTTGTCGCGAACCGATCTGGCGAAGGAAGCGCGCCGCCTCGCTGAACGCGTCTGGCGCACCCAGGAGCGCGGGCGCGCGCTCGTGCAAGTGCCGGCCATGCTCGGTCACTCCGCGGCCATGGTGCGCGTGCGCGATCTCGTGGATCGCATTGCGCAGGGTGGCGCGCCGACCGTGCTCATCACCGGCGAGACCGGAACGGGGAAGGAAGTGACGGCGCGCCGGCTGCATGCCCTCGGTACGCGAGGTCACGGCCCGTTCGTCGAGGTCGATTGCGCGTCGATTCCCCACAACTTGCTCGAGAGCGAGCTCTTCGGTCACGAACCGGGTGCCTTCACCGATGCGCGCGCGCTCAAAGTCGGGCTGTTGGAACTGGCGCAAGGCGGTACTGCGTTCCTGGACGAAATCGGCGAGCTGGATCTGGGATTGCAAGCCAAGCTGTTGCGCGTCCTCGATTCCCGGAAGTTGCGACGACTGGGCGGACGCGAGGAGATCCCTCTCGATGTGCACCTCGTCGCCGCGACCAATCGCGATCTCACCGCCGAGGTTCGCGCGAGCAACTTCCGCGCGGACTTGTTCTATCGACTCGACGTGGTCCGGGTCGAGCTTCCGCCCTTGCGCGAACGCGACGACGACGGCTGGATCCTGGCTCAGGAGTTCTTGAAAGAAGCCGCCCGCCGCCTCGGACGGGGAGCCCTGCGCCTTCCGCCGCATTTGAAGCGCGAGTTCCTGGCCTACCCCTGGCCCGGCAACGTGCGCGAAGTACGCAACCACATGGAGCGGTTGGCGCTGATGGCGCCGCCGGCAAGCCAGGAAATCTTGGACCTCACCCTTCCCAAGACATCCGGGAACGCGTCCGGGCTCAGCATCGATTTCAGCGGGGGCCCGATCCCCTGGGAGAGCATCGAGCGTCAGGCCATCGCCGGCGCGTTGGAAGCGGCCCACGGTAACGTCAGCGAGGCGGCCCGGCTCCTCGGGCTGGGACGAGGGGCGTTGCGGTACCGGATGTCGCGCCTGGGCCAGACCGACCCCGAAGAAGAAGCCCCGCGTAAGGCGGCTTGACGCCTGTCAACAATCGTTTACACCTGACGGCCTGAACGGTTACACTTTCCGGGTTCTCACCTCTTCCCGGAGGACCCCAATGGCCCCCGAGAACGATCCCCTCGATCCCGAAGCGCTTTTGAAAGGCGCCATCGAAGCTGTCGATCGATCCGCCGCCATCGAAGAGCAGGTGGCCTATCGCGAGAAGGAGAAGCGTGTCCGCGCCCTCGAGACCGAGCGCGAGAAGCTCCTCCTCTTGCTCGACATCGCGGGCGGTTTGCACCGGGTGGACCGGGTCGAAGATTTGCTCGACCGCGTGCTCGATACCGCCCTTCGCATTTCCGGCGGTGAGCGCGCGTATCTGCTTCAGAAAAACGAAGACGGCACGCTGCGCATTGCCGCGCAACGCGGGAACCTCGACGAGATCAATCCCGAAGAAGCGCTTCGCGACATGAGCCACACGATCCTGGAGCGAGTTCTGGACGGGGGGCGCACGCTCTATGTCGCCGATGCGCTTCAAAACCCCGAATTCATGGCGCAACGGTCGGTGCAGAAGCTCTCCCTTCGCTCGGTGGTGGCGGTGCCCCTTCCCGGACCCGAAGGCGTGGCGGGAGCGCTTTATATCGATTCACGAACGGCGGCGGGGATCATCGAAGAAGACGGCGTGCGACTTCTCGAGGCGCTCGCCGCTCAAGCGGCCCTCGCCCTGGAGACCGCGGAACATCGTCAACATCTAGTGGAAACCGCCGAATCGTTGCAAGCCGCGAACCGGACGCTTCGTCGCGCATTGGGCGAACGCACGGCCTTCGATCAAATCCTGGGACGGAGCCCGGCCATGCAGCGCGTGTTTCAGGTTCTCGACCGCGTGGTCGGGAACTCGGTGAGCGTGCTCATTGGGGGCGAAACGGGAACGGGAAAGGAACTGGTCGCCCAGGCGCTGCATTTCCAGGGCCCCCGGCGCGAAGCGAACTTCATTCCGGTCAACTGCGGCGCGATTCCGGAGGCGCTCTTGGAAGGGGAGCTCTTCGGCTATCGCCGGGGTGCATTCACCGGTGCGGAGCGCGACCATGCCGGACTGGTCGAAGAGGCGAACGGGGGCACGCTCTTCCTGGACGAAATCGCGGAGCTGTCCTTGCCGCTTCAAGTGAAGCTCCTTCGCATGCTGCAGCAGAGCGAAGTGCGACGGTTGGGGGAGAGCACGGTCCGACGCGTCGACGTCCGCATCATCACCGCGACCAACCGGGACCTCGAGGTCATGGTGGCCAAGGGAGAGTTCCGCGAGGACCTTTTCTACCGTATCAACGTGGTCAGGCTGTATCTTCCGCCCTTGCGCGATCGCGAGGACGACGTGATCTTTCTGGCCGAGACCTTCCTCGACCGCATACGGGACAAAGTCTCGCGACCGGGTCTTCGATTCGGGCAGGACGCGTACCGCTGGTTGCGCGCGCATCCCTGGCGAGGCAATGTGCGCGAGCTCATGAACGCGGTCGAGCGCGCGGCCGCGCTCGCGCCGACGGACACCATTGCCCCGCATGATCTCTCCGACGCCAAAGCCGACACGCCGGCTCCCCAGGAATTTTTGGTCTCGGGAACGCTCAAGGACGTGCTGCTAAAAGCCGAGGAGAACGCGATTCGCCATGCGCTGACCGAGGCGGATGGAAATGTTTCGCTGGCCGCGCGGCGGCTCGGGGTGAGCCGCCAGCACCTGCACACCCGCATCCGAAAGCTGGGCATTCGTTAGAACCGCAAAGCAAAAGGCCCGGGACGCTACATCCCGGGCCTTTGCAAATCAGTAACGCTTCGCGTTAGCGCTGGTTCTCGAGCGCGCCCTCGTATACCTTGGCCATCATCTCGGCCTCGGGGAAGTGACGCAGTGCTTCGGATACGACCGGGTCATCCGCCAGATGCACGCGGTAGCGGGCGGCTGTGCCCCAGATGTTGCCGGCCAGCTCGCGCTTCAGCGCTTTCCGCGAGTACTCGTGATTGGCCTTGACCTCCTCGGAGCTGAGCTTTATCACCGTGCTCGCCAGAGCCTTCTGGTCGAGCTGGTTCAGCATCTCATCCGAGACTTTGTAGTTCTTGAGGAACGCGTTCACGTCCATCTTGGCCAACTCCGGATGCTTGACCGAGTACTCGGCCGCGTACTCGAAGTACACCCGAGTCTGCTCGAGCTTGCTCTCCGCCTCGGTGAGATCGGGAGGCGACGCGATACGAATGTCGGGGTTGATGCCGCCGCCGCCGCGCACCGCCCGGTGCTCGTTCAGCGTGTAATAGATCGGGCGCCCGGCCGTGTCCGCTTCCGCGATCGTCTCGAGCGAATCGGACTGCGCGGCATCCTCTTCATCCCAGTGATTCAGGTACTCCTCGCGATTCTTGTAGGAGCGCTGAATGAGCCGGCCGCTCGGTGTGTAGTAGCGTGCCACGGTTAAAAGCAGCGCGGAACCGTCCTCGAGCATGTACTGCCGCTGCACGAGGCCCTTGCCGAACGTGGTGAGACCGGCTACCACGCCGCGGTCGTGATCCTGGATCGCGCCCGACACGATCTCCGACGCCGAGGCGCTGCCGTGGTTCACGAGCACGATGAGCGGATAGCGCGGGTGGCTCACCGAATCGGTGGAGTAGTAGTGCTGGCTCGAACCCTCGATGCGGCCCTTCGTGTAGACCAGCACCTGGTTCCCGTCGATGAACTTGTCCGCCACCTCGATGGCCTGGTTCAAGAGGCCGCCCGAGTTGTTGCGCAGGTCGAGGATGAGCCGCTCCATGCCCTTGGCCTCGAGATCCTTGAGGGAGGCTTCGAGCTCCTCGGACGTGGTGGCGCTGAAGCGAATGACGTAGACGTACCCGGTTTTGCCGTCATCGAGCATGAAAGCGTACGGCACCGAGTAAATCGGAATCTTGTCCCGGACGATGGTGAACTGAAGCTCGTTTTCAACCCCCGGCCGCTGCACGGCGATTTGCACCTTGGTGCCCTTGGGGCCTTTGAGCTTGGCCACGACATCGTCATTGGAGAGGCCATGGGCCGAGGTGCCCTCGATCTGGGTTATGCGATCGCCCGGGCGAATGCCCAAATGGGCGGATGGACCTCCTTCCATAGCTGAAATCACGCTGATCCAGCCATCTCGCATCTCGAAGGAGATACCGATCCCCTCATACTCCCCGGTGTTGCGTTCGTTCATGCGCGCGAACGCCTCCGGCTCCACGTAGTTGGAGTGCGGATCGAGGTCCTCGAGCATGCCGCGAATGGCGGCATTAACGAGCAGCCCGGAGTCCACGTCCTCCACGTAGTAGGCCTTCACGTAGCGCAGGACTTGCGTGAAGACCTTGAGCTGGTCGAGCGTCGATTCGGCGTGCACCGAACCGGTGAGCAGCGAGCCGAGCACGAAACCGGCAAGGACCGCCCCGATGACCAGGATTGAGGAAATCTTCGTTTTCGACATAGAACCTCCGGTAGACACCGAGGGGTTAACCGATGGGCGGGAAGCCCGACTTCGGACCGAGGCAGTCGATAGTCCGGCTCATGAGTGGGACACACATCTCATGAAAGTCGCATAAGTATATCACAGAAAATCCACGTTTCAGCGACGGTAGATCCAGTAATGGAACGAACCGTAAGCAGAATGATGCGGATCGTCCGAGGTGATTCGGAAGGTCACTTTCTGATCCCGAATCGCATCCGCGGGCAACGGAAACGCGCTCTCCAACCAATGCCCACCTTCCCCCCCGGACGTGCCCCAGATACCCGCGTCCTGGCCGTTCGCTTCCACTCGAACCCGGAAGGGGGCGTGCGTTCGGCTGACCAGCAAAACCTGGGCGCCGACAGGCAGGGTCACCGTGAACTCCTCCCAACCGCTCACCAGGCGGCCTCCGTCCATGAGCGGCTCGCCCCGTCCGTCCTTCTGCAACTTCAAGATCGAGTCGTAGGCGCCGTCCAGAACGTGAAAACGGTACTCTGCGGCTGTTTCGCTGGCCAGGTCGGCCACGTCCACCTCGGCCACCTCCATCCAGGTTCCCGCCTGGGCGACCACGGCGGAATCCTTGGGAGCGTTGCCGCGGCCGGCCAGGCTCCAGTCGGCTAGATACACGTTCATGGGGTTGCCGGCGGCAATGGACGGCCGGAAGAGGCGCTGGGAGTAGACCTGTTTGTGGATCTGCAAGAAAGCCGGGTCGAACCAGCTGGGGTAGACGGCCAGGACGTCGGGCCGTCGGACCGCCGGAAGCCGTTCAATGGCTTCCCAGATTCCGGCCGAGCCCAGGCGGGCCGTCTTTGTGAATTCACGGCTCACCAACCCCTCCATGTCGAGGGTGTGCACACCGCTGAAGTAGGTCAGGGCCCCCGCGTCGTGAAGCCCCAGGAGGCGCGGTTTGACCGGCTGGCTGTCCCGGAAGCGTTGGGCAAGCTGAATGTGCTGGAAATAAATGTCGGACGAGTTCCGGCCGTAGGCGACGAGGAAATACGCGGCCCCCGGGAGCGAAAGCAGGATGAGGAAGGTCCCCATGATTCGCGCGCCGTCAGGTGCCTTCAAGCCTTCCACGATCGATTCGATCCACCCTCCCGCGCGATCGACTCCCGCGGCAATGCCGGGAATGAGGAACGCGTAGATCGGGATGAGATAGCGGTACCAGTGCCAGCCCCTCGGGACGGTGAACGAGACGGCCAAAGTGGAAAGCACCGCCCACGCCGTGAGAAGAAGCGCCGGACCGGGTTTGCGTCGACGGCCCTCGATCCAGGCCAGGGGCAGAAGTCCGGTCAAAAGAAAGAGCATGGCCAACGGGGGCACGAAGAAGCCGACGCCCGAGCCGTCGTTGGCGGCCACGCCTTGCGCATCGCGCACGAGGGAGCCCCCGAAAATGCCTTTGAGCACGATCTCGAGGTACGAGAGTCCGCCGGCCAGCCATTCGCTGAACGTGGCGCCCGGAAGTCCGACCACCGATTTCACGTTCATCGAGGAGGGCATGGGGGAGCCAGTGGTAAGGAAATAGAACGCGTACGGCACGAGCATCGCGGCAAGAACAAGGCTCCATCCCTTGGCGCGATGTGCATACGCTCCGAGAACGAGCGCGGGAACGAGCAGGAACAATGCATCGGGGCGAGCGAGAGCGAGCAACGCGCCAAGAATGTAGGTGCGTCGCGATGGCCGCGCATCTGGCTCGGGCCATGACGCGGCGAAGGCAAGGGCGAGCGCGACATAAAGCGGCAGGTCCATGCCGCTCATGAATCCCCAACCGAGCGGCCCCGTGGCAAGAAGCAATGCGGGAGCGACCCAGGGTACACGCGGAGCCAAGCGGCGACCGAGAAGGAAACAGGAATACGCGGCCCAGGCGAAGCACGCCGTTCCCAAGAGCAGGGCAAAGATCGACATCGCCGCGCCGCGAAATCCGATCAAGTATCCCAGGCCATCCACAAGGACGGTGAGGAGGCTGGTTGCGCCTCCTGAAACGCCGTCACCGGCCTGATAGGTGAACGGTGCGCCGTGGGCGACGCGCTTGGCATACTGGAAGAAGATGTACGCATCGTCGAGCGGCATCGATAAATGGCCGCCGGTAAACACGAGCATCGAGACGAGCGCGCCCGCGCCCCACAGCGCGGCCAGAACCACGATCCAGTATCGGGGACGCACAAAGCCCTCCAAGTTGTCGGCGGCGCTTCACCGCGTTTGCGGCAACGCTTTCGCGTTTGTCGGCGTCGTCCGCTCCACCTATACTTTCCCACGAACGGGCCGGCTTTGGGGATGACCCCTCCTCCGGCCCTTTTCCGTGTGCGGATCGGGCTCCGGGGATCGATTGATCGAACGCGAACCGTCATCCACAAAACGAACCGACGCGCTTCTCCTTCTGGCGATCGCGATCGGCGCGTTCGTATTGCGGCTGGTTCATCTCCGCTGGGGATTGCCGGAAATCTATGAGGAAGCAACCCCGGTCCGCGAAGCCATTGGCTTTTGGGGAAAGCCGGGTCAACACATCGACCTCAATCCCCACTTCTTCAAGTACCCATCCTTCTCGTTTTACCTCCACTTCGTCGTCCAATCCGCGATCTATCTGTGGCTTAGCCTGATTGGCAAGGTGGGCTCCCTAGCCGATTTCCGGCAGCTCTTGGAGCAGGATCTAGGTAGCGCGGTGCTATGGGGGCGAGTGCTGTCGGCGGCGGTTGGGGCGTCGGCCGTGTTTCCGGTGGCGATGCTGGGCCGCCAACTCGGGGGACGCGCCGTGGGCCTGATGGCCGCGCTCCTCTTAGCCGTGCTCCCCCTGGCCGTGTTGGAGAGCCAGCTCGTGAGTCCCGACGTCGTGCTCCTCACCGCCACGGCGTGGGGCCTCGCGTTTGCGACGCGGTACGCCACCAGCGGCCGGCGCACCGACGCCATCGGGATCGGGATCTGGCTTGGCCTCGCCACCGCGGCCAAGTATCCGGGGGCGTTTCTCCTCGTTGCGCTGTTCGTGGGCCACGGCATTGCCCTCCGTCGCCGCGGTCAAGGCCCGGGGAACTTTCTTCTTTCGAGCCATCTCTTTCAGTCGCTGTTTGCCGCGGTGGTCGCGTTCGCCATTGCGTCACCCTACGTGCTCATCGACGCAAAGAATGCGTGGGCGGATATCAGCTTCGAGCGCCGGCACATGGTGTTTGGACATCTGGGGCGCGAAGGCGGGCGCGCGTGGGGGTTTTATTGTCTCCACGTGTTACCCCAAGGCCTCTCCGTTCCCATTGCGATCCTGGCCGTTCTCGGTGTCGTGTTCTTGCTTCGTGACCGCCGGCGCCGCGCCAATGCGTTAGTCGGAATCGCCTTCGCGCTGATTTTCCTTGGCGTTCTGGGATCCTGGAGGATGGCCGCCCCACGGTACGTGCTGCCGCTTGTTTCTTTGGCGGCGGTGTGGGCATCGGCGGGAATCCAGGGTCTCGTCCTGGCGATACCGGCTCAGAAGCCGCGGATGTCCCGAGCGCTGCTGGGGTTTGCGTGTGTCATCGCCATCGCGATTCCGGCCGTGTTGTCCTACCGCGCGGTGAACGAACGCGGTGCCGCCGATTCACGGCCCGCGGCGGCGGAGTGGATTGAGCAACACGTTCCTGCTGGCGCGTCCTTGCTCGTGGAGCGGTACGGTCCCGAACCGGATCCGAACCAATACAGCGTCGTGTATCTGCCGTTTCACGGCGTGGCCCCGCACCTGTACGACGCCGCCTACATTCCCGCCCTCTACGGCACATTTCAGTACTTCGTGCTCTCGAGCGGTGTCTCGGCGCGCTATCTGGCCGACATCCGTCAGTATCCGGTTCAAGCGGCGTTCTATCGGGAAATGGAAAAGAGTTTCGAGGAAGTGGCGCGATTCGGGCCCAGCCGTCAAACCGGTCCCGAGATCCGCATCTTGAAGCGGCGCGAGGATGCAGAACCGGCCACGCTGGCCAAGCTCCCTGAACTCTTCTTCACCCAGCAGCGCGGTAACTCGTCGCTCGCCGAATATTTCTCCGCGCTCGGCACGGCTCTGGTGAAGCAGGGAAACAAGGACTTCGGATTTCGATTGCTGAAAGAAGCGGTGGACATGGATCCCAAGAGCGCGGTGGTGTGGGGGAACATGGGCGCGATGCGCTTGAAGAACGGCCAGCTCGATGACGCGCTGGCCGCGTTTCGACGCGCCAACGAGATCGCGCCTACAGACTCCGAGATCCTTTACAACTTGGGTGTGCTCTACGACCGCATGGGCGAGGCCCGGCAATCGGCGGAAACGCTCACCGAAGCCATCGGACGCGATCCGAGCCTCGAGGGTGCGTATCTCGTCCTCGCTCGGGCACTGGTGGAGGACGATCGCTACGAGGCAGCGCGCATGGTGTTGCACCAGTTCCTGGATCGTTTCCCGCGCGGAGCGGATCGCAAGCGCGCGGAGGAGGCGCTACAGAGCTTAGAGGGCATGGGCCCCGGTCGACCCTGAGCCCGATCATCGCTACAATCCAAGCTATGGAACAGGCAACGCGTCCTACCACCCTCATGCGGTCCGTAGACGACCGGGTCACCGCGGGTGTGTGTGGGGGTCTGGCCACGCATCTCGAGGTCGACTCGAGCTGGGTGCGCTTGGGGTTCATCGTGGCCAGCTTGTTCTGGGGACTGGGGCTCATCGCGTACGCATTGCTCTGGATCACGCTCCCCGAAGAACCCGAAGAAGAGGGTGGCCCGATGCGGCCGCCCATCGCCACCCAGGATCCCAAGGCGGTGGCGGGTATTCTGCTCTTGTGTTTGGGACTGCTTGTCATTCTATGGAACGTGCTCTCGCACCTGTCCTTCTGGATCGTGTTCCCCGTGCTGTTGGTGGGCCTCGGACTCTTCCTGCTCGTCCATCGCCAGTCCGTGTGATGGCGGCGCTCTGGCCGCCGCCCGCTCCGGGCACGCGCTGGCTCATTCGGCTTCCCAACTGGGTCGGAGACGCGGTGATGGTTCTTCCCGCGATCCGTTCGCTCCCGTCTCGCGATCAAGTGCGGGTCGGCGTGGCGCATCCGCGCGTGCTCGATCTGTACGCGGCGACAGGGTTATTCAACGAGCTGTTGCCGGCGACCGGCAAGTCGGCCCCGCTTGCGCTACGCGCCCGGATGCGACGCCTCTCGCCGGATCGTTGCCTCGTGTTTACGGAAGCGCCGAGCGGAGGATGGCTCGCGTTCTTTTCCGGAGCACCGCTTCGCCTGGGGCGGGCCGAGGGGCTCAATCGCGCGCTCTTCACCCACTCGTTGCCTCGCGCCGAACGCCGTGAATCCGCATGGCGTGAGCACCTCTATGTTGCCGAAGCGGCCGGCGGCTCACCGCCGCGAGCCCCGGATTTTCGCATTCCATTGACGGAAGAGATGCGCGCGACAGCACGACGACGCGTTCCTTCGGGAGATGCGCCCCGTGTCGTTCTGGCTCCGGGGGCCGCATATGGCCCGGCAAAACGCTGGCCGCTCGAGCGCTTCGTGGAGCTCTGCCGGCGGCTACGGAATGAAGGCTATCAAGTCATCATCACCGGATCGAAGCAGGAAGCGCTACTCGGTCAAACGCTCGCGGGGGTGGGAGCCCTCGATCTCACGGGGCAAACGAGTCTTCTCGAAACGATCGCGGTGCTGGAGCGTGCGAACGTGCTCGTTACCAACGATTCGGGCGCATTGCATCTCGCACGCGCGGCCGGCACGCCGGTGATCGCGCTCTTCGGTTCATCGTCGCCGGTCTGGACGGGTCCGGAATCCCACGAAGGCGATGTGCTCCGCCATGACGTGCCGTGCAGCCCTTGCTTCAAGCGCGAGTGTCCGCTCAGAGCCGAGGACCATTTGCGCTGCTTGCGCGGCATTTCGGTGGAAGCGGTGATGGAGGCGGTGAGCCGGCGATTGGGAGTGGCCACGTGAAACGGTGGGGCGTGTTCCTGGATCGCGACGGCACGCTGGTTCCGGACGTGGGCTATGCGCAGGAACCGGGGCAGCTCATGCTCTACAGTGGAACGGGCGCCGCGCTTCGCCAACTTCAAGAAGCAGGCGCGGTGTTGATCGTGGTATCTAATCAGTCCGCGGTTGCGCGCGGGTTACTGGATATGAACGGTCTCGGGCGGATGGACGCGCGGCTCATGAGCCTGTGCAAGCGCGAGGGTGTCCAGCTGTCGGCGATCTATAACTGCCCCCATCATCCCGATTTCGGCGGCCCCTGCGATTGTCGCAAACCCGAACCGGGAATGATCCTGAAGGGCCTCAAGGCGTTCAAGCTCTCCCCTTCGGAATGCTTCATCGTCGGGGATCACGCCACCGATCTCGAAGCGGGCCGCCGCGCCGGGTTGCGCACCGTTCACGTGCTCACCGGACACGGACGCTGGCATCGTGATGAAATCAAGTCCTCAGGACTTGCGGATGGGTTGGCGAAGAATATTGTCGGCGCGGCAGAATGGATTCTGGAAACGCGATCGGCCAGTACCGCTAAGAAGTCTAGAATCGCGCGCGAGGACTAGGGGGTCACGCCGAGTGAGCTTAGCTGGCTTTCGACTTCCGTGGTGACCTGTGCGCGGCGTCCCGTCACTCCGGGATCGAGCCAGCCGCTGTCGGGCCGGGAGTGGGCGAGAAGCGGAGCGAAGCCGGTCCCGAGCAGCACGGATCCAATGAGCAGGGTGAGTATCCCCGCGAACGCGGCGAACGAGAACGTCGCCACGATTTTCTGCTTGCCGCCCAGCCGCCGCGCCTCGTCGGAGTCGACGATCATGATACGCTGCCGGCCCAGGAGCTCGGAAATGGCCTCGTAGGTCAGGAAGTCGCCCAAGGGCGAGTGCTGGGTGAGCTCGATGATCGTGCGCGGATGATCGAGCAGGCGAAGCACGATCGTGCACTCGCGCGGCAGGGGACCGGGCGGCGCATCCTCAATTCGGGCCAGCGTCGAGTCGGGGGCGAACATCGACTCCTTCATCGTGGCTAGCTCGTCGGCCCGCCGCATGCTCTCCAGCACCAGCTCCTCGGGATTCATGTGAATCGGGAGCCCGTGGGTGGGAAGCGATTTGTCGTCACAGGGCGAGAAGTCGTACGCGCCGACGGTCCAGCTCACCAATTCGTCGCTCACCCGCTGCGTGTAACGGCGCATTTCCTCGGTAAGCCGGTCGCGGCCGATGGCGCCGCTGGCCAGGAGCACGGTGAAGATGTCCTGTCCGGTCGATTGGTTGATGTTCTCCACGCTCTCGATTTGATCCAGGTTCAAGAGCTGATTCTGGTATACGTGGGAGAGGAATTCATGACGACCGGTGCGGCGGCGGTCCGCGGCGGCGAGAACGCGGCCTCTCCAGAAAAAGAGCACGTGCGTTTGCCCCTTCGGGTGCTGGAAGCTCAGCACGCCGGTCTTCTGCTGAAGCGCCAGAAGCTGCATGAGCTCCGGAACCGAGAATTCAGTGAGGCTGCCGCGAATGGCCATCGTGTGTTCCTAGGCCGCGCGCTCGCCCGGCGAAGACTCGCCGTAGGGCGAGAGCGCTCGCGTGCGTACGGGAACGGGTTTGAACTTGAACACCGTGAACACGGAGACGATGCAGGCCAGGGCGATGGCTACGGCCGGCATGTCGGGCCACCAGGGCATCCTTAGGCCGTCGATCCAAACCAGACGCTTCACCGGAAATGGACCCTCCAGTAACGCCACCAGCCCCATCGCCGCGGTGAGGGCCAGAACAGCGGAGATGGCGTCGCGCCCTCGCCGCCCGGCAAACAAACCGGGGAAGATCCAGGCCGTCACGCGAAGGATGAGCGCCACCATGCGCCGCTTGCGCCGGATTTGGGTATCGAGCACGAGCTTCGAATACGATGCGCTCTGGATGCGCAGCAGGATTTCGCCACAGGGACCGCAATAGGCCTCTTGCCGGATGCGTTTCAAGCAGCGACGGCACACGGGACGGCCGCAGTTGCCGCACGGCATCGCGGGAAGATGCCGGTGAAGGCGACGCCCCAGCCGAAGCGCGACACCAAAACAAATCACGGCCAGCACGGGCAGAATCCACAAGGAACCGCGAAACCACACGTCCATCGAGGCGGGTAGACCGGGCATGCGTCGCGGCTCGGCGGCCGCCGCTCCCCAGAGCGCCTTCATCGGCACCGTTTCGTCGATCAACGTACGGTTCGCCGCGCCCCCCGCCGCGCGCATCGTGCTTCGCACCCGATCGATGGACAACCGGTTCGCGACCTTCAGCTCTTGGTCAGCTTTTTCGAAGAAGAGTTTCTTGGAATAGGTCTGACTCAAGTTGAAGTGTGCGGCGACCCGGTCTGGATCGTTGGAAATGGATCGCTGGAGGAGATCGATAGCGCCGTCGTAATCCTCTTCGAGGAACGCAATCACGGCCAGGTTGTTCTGCACCATCGCTTCGGGCGCGCCTGCCTCCCGCGCTTCGTGATAGAGCTCCTTGGCCGTTTTGTAATGCCCGGCGCGCTTATGGAGTCCGGCAAGGGTGAACGAGAGATCGGGATCCTTCGGATGGGCCCGGCGCGCATCTTCCACCGATGCCACGAGCTCGGGAGTGCTGGCCGCGCCGTTCGAGCGCGCGAGCAGAAAGGGACGGCCGCTCGGATCGAGCGCACCCATAAGGAAGGGCGACAGAGCCCAGAGTACGATGGGGAAGACGATGACCCCGGTGCCCAGCGCCCCGATCCAGCGTCGCTGGCCCGGACGCATCCAGGGCCAGAGGAGCCCGGCGGCGAGGAACGCGAGCGGCACGCCTCCAATCCGCCACAAGACCGGAACGAAGAAGAGCAGCATCGCGCACAAGCCGGCCAGCCGGCCGGGAAATTGCGGGGCCACGATCTCGGTGATCGCATGATGAAGCCGCGACAGATGCTGGAGCACGGCATAGACAACCAGAACCAAAAAGCCGCACACGAAAAACAAGAAGACGGACAGGAAGATGTTCACCAGAAGGCGCTGCTGCTCCAGGAACGATGACATCATGGCGCGAAATGCGGCGCCCAACGCGGCCGCGGCGCCGGTGGGATTACGGAAGACAAGCACGCGGGCCAAAGCGAGATGCGGCTCCGGGAAGGAGGGGTCGAGCTCGGCCGCCAAATCGAAGCTGGCCACCGCGTCCTCGACGTTGCCGTTTTGCCAGGATGCGAGGCCTTGTGCGTAGATGCCCAGCGCTTCGACCGGAAGCGCTTTAGCTTCGCGATCGCGCATCACCTTGACCAGCGCCGCGCGATCCTTGAGTGACGTTACTACCGGAGCATAGACGCCGCCCTGTGCCGTCCCCATGACAAGAACGCCAAGCAGCACCGTGCAAACGGCGGATGCGACTCCGCGCATGAAGGCCCTCCACGTGCCCCGTTTCATTGACAGCCCCCCATCACGAACCTATAGTGCTCGACTCGTTTACCTATCCTGGAGCACCCAAGAAGGCCATCCGGTTCGGGGTGCTTTGGTATCGGCCCCCCAGCCGTCAGCTTTACGGCTTCACCCGGGAACCCCCGCTCATGACCAAGTCCGCCATCAGCGACCTGCCCCGCCACGTCGGGGATGAAGTGCTGCTTGAAGGATGGCTTTTCAACAAGCGATCCAGCGGCAAGTTACAGTTTTTGATGATTCGGGATGGATCCGGCCTGGTCCAGGCGGTGTCGGCCAAGAGCGACGTCGATGATGCGACCTGGGCGGCGGGTGACAGCCTGACTCAGGAGTCGGCGTTGAGGGTCAAGGGGACGGTCCGGGCCGATGCCCGGGCTCCGAGCGGGGTCGAACTCTCGGTTCGCTCCCTCGAGGTCGTCTCGCCCTCGGTGGACTTCCCGATCGGGCCCAAGGAGCACGGCCCCGAGTTCCTCCTAGATCATCGCCATTTGTGGCTTCGCTCCCGGCGGCCGTTTGCCGTGCTGCGGGTGCGGGACGCCTTCATCTTTGCCGCGCGCGAATGGCTGCACGAGCACGGATTTCTGTGTGTGGATGCACCGATCTTCACCCCCAACGCATGCGAGGGTACGACCACGCTGTTCGAAACCGAGTACTTCGGCCAGCCAGCGTACTTGACCCAGAGCGGGCAGCTTTACAACGAGGCCGCGGCAATGGCGTTCGGGAAGGTGTACTGCTTTGGGCCGACGTTTCGGGCCGAGAAATCCAAAACGCGCCGGCACCTGACCGAGTTTTGGATGATCGAGCCCGAGGTCGCCTACATGGATCTCGACGGCAACATGGAGCTGATCGAGAACTTCGTCTCCGGCGTGGTGGCGCGCGTGCTCGATCGCTGCAAGGAAGAGCTCAAGATTTTGGAGCGCGATACCACGTCCCTCGAGCGGGTTGTGCCGCCGTTCCCTCGCATTGCCTATAAGGACGCGGTCGCCAAGCTCAAGGCCAAGGGGCACGCATTCGAAGACGGCGGGGACTTCGGATCCCCCGACGAGACGGCGCTGTCGGAAGATTACGACCGTCCGGTTCTGGTCCACGGGTTCCCGGCCGCGGTGAAGGCGTTCTACATGAAAGTCGACCCCCAGGATCCGGAGTCGAGCCTCTCCGTGGACCTGCTTGCCCCGGAGGGTTACGGCGAGATCGTGGGCGGGGGACAGCGTGAAGACAATCTGGCGGTGCTGGAGCAGAAGCTCGAAGAGCATGGTCTGCCCAGAGCCCCGTTCGAGTGGTACTTGGACCTACGGCGCTATGGCAGCGTCCCACACTCGGGATTCGGCATCGGCGTGGAACGGACCGTGTCCTGGATTTGCGGCCTGTCCCACCTTCGGGAGGCGGCTCCTTTTCCGCGCATGATCCATCGCCTCACCCCGTAGGGCAGCGTGAGGCAACCCGCATCTCCCCTTAGCCGTAAGGCCCTTGAAACCATCCTCTGGGGATGGGTGCGTCCACATGAGGAGGATCGATGATGAAGTCGCTCGTGTTGTGGATCTTGCTGGCCGTCACCGGGTCGAGAGTCGTGCAAGCGGCCGACCCGCCGCCCGGACCCATGGACGTGGAATCGGCGGTGCGGCTGGCCCTCCAGCAGAACTACGTCTACCGCCGAGCCGAGGCCGCGATCGGCATCGCGGAAGGCAACCGGCTCGATGCTTTGGCCGGGCTCCTGCCGTCCGCGATCGGCGACTATAGCTATCAAAAGCAAAGCAGCACGACCACGCTCAATGGCCTCGATCTGATCACGACCAGCGTCAACTTTGGGCCGGAGACGGTGACGCGCCGGGGGTCTCTCGATCTCGATCAAACCCAGGATGGCTCGGGGTTCGGGGTGTCCCTGCGCGAGGATCTGAGCTTCACCAACTGGTACCGCTGGCGCAGCGCCGCGGCTGGGGTATCCCAGGCCCACTACAGCCGGGAAGCCGCCGCCCAAGACCTTGCCTTTCAGGTGCGGCAGCAGTTCTATTTGACCCTGCGCGCGCAGGACCTGTTGAAAGTGCAGGAAGAAGATTTTCGTCTGGCCCAGGATCAAGAGCGCCGCACGACCAGCATGTTCGAGCTGGGCTCGGTAGCGCGGGTGGACGTGCTGAAGGCCAAGGTCCGCGTGTCCGACGCCGAGGTCGCGCTCATCAAGCAGCAGAACCAGGTCGACATCGAAAAATCGCACTTGGCCACGCTTCTCGGGCTGGGCGCGGATGCCCCGATCGAGCTCACCGGCGAGCTCAAAGCGGACGTGGCGATGCCCGACAGCGCGGCCGCGGTGATCGAATCGGCCAAGCGTCCCGATCTCCAGAGCGCGCGTGAGAACCTGAGGAGCGCGAGCAATCTCCATCACGCGGCGAGCCTGTCGCGGATACCGGGACTCTTTGCCACCTTCGATTACAACATCAACTCGGGAAACTCCCAAAGTGACAACATCAACCGGCAGACGGTGATCGACGTGAACACACCCGCTCCGGGGGACACCACGCTCACCAACGTGCTCTACACCTTCCCGGTCGAGTCGGACCTCGACTTCGACGGATGGAACTTCCGCGTCGGGGCGACGGTTTCGCTCGACGCCTTCCTCAACACCGGCCAAGCTAAGCGCACGGGCGGGGTCAAGCGCCAGGCGGAGTACGATCTCAAGGGCCTCGAGCTCGACGTGCAGCGGCAGATCGAGGAGGCGGTGCTGAACACCCGCGCGGCGATGAAAGCGATCGATGCCGCCCAGCGGGGCGTGGAGTCCGCGGAAGAGGACATGCGCCTCTCCCAGGAGCGGTATCAGCAGGGGCTCGGCACCGTGCTCGAGCTTCTCGAAGCGCAGGTCAACCTCACCCGAGCGCGCGACACGCTCGTGAACGCGCTCACCGTGCTCAAGATCTCGGAAGCGGCTTTGGACAAGGCCCGGGGCGCTTCGCTACCCTATTAGACCCCGGATCCACCCTGGAAGCCCGAGTCCGGATCCCCACAGCCCCTGAACGAGAGAGGTGGTAGGACCGTGAAACGCAGCGTGAGGCGCTGGATTTTGATTGGCGCCGGAGCCATTTTTTTGATCGCCATCGTGGCGTTCAACCTGGCCAAGAACGACACACCATCGGTGTCAGCCAAGCTGGGTGACGTTGTGGAGAAGAGCATCACCTCCACCATCACCGCCCCCGGGCGAATCCGCTCCGTGTCCTCGGTGGACATAAGCGCCGAGGTGCCGGGACGCGTGGTCGAGCTCAAAGTGGCGGAAGGCGATTCGGTGCGGGCGGGTGATCTACTCCTCCGGCTCGACGATACGCAGTACACGAGCCGCGTCGCTCAAGCGCAGGCGGGGATCAAGAGTGCGGGGGCGAACCTCGTCCTGGCCGAGGCGCGACTCACCCAGTTTGAAAAGGACAAAAAACGACTCGAAGCGCTCAATGAAAAGGATCTTGCTTCGGCGGAAGCGGTCGAGAAGGCGCACACCGATTACGACGTGCAGCACGCCGAAGTGGATGCGCGGCGCGAGGAAGTCTCGCGCATGAAGGCCAATTTGGCCGACGCGGAGGCCGATCTTCGAAAGACCGCCTACCGGTCCCCAGTGGATGGCATCGTCTCCCGGCTCAGCATCGAGATGGGTGAGATCGTAATGACGGGTACGATGAACAACCCGGCCAGCGTGATCATGACCATTTCGGATCTGGGCATGATGCAGGTGGAAGCCGAGGTCGACGAAAGCGACATCGTGGACGTACACCCCGGTCAGCCGGCCAAGATCACCGTGGATGCCATTCCCGATACGACCTTTAAAGGCCACGTGGTCACGGTCGGAAATAGCGGCCGCCAGAGCACTCCCGGCGCATCAGCGTCCGAGGAAGTAGTGAATTTCGAGGTCAAGGTGCAGTTCGACCGACCGGATCGCCGCCTCAAGCCCGGCATGACCGCGGACGTGGAAGTGGAGACACGAACCCATCCCGAGGTGGTAGCCATTCCGATTCAGGCGTTGGTGGCGCGAAGCCGTCTCGTCCTCGAGAAGGACGAGAAGATGGCGATGAAGAAGAGCAAGAAGAAGGTTTTCATTCACGCCGCTCCGGATACGCTCAAGGGGACGGCACGTGAGAAATGGGAAAAGGAAGTGGTGGAAGGCGTGTTCAAGCTCGTCAACAACGAGGCCGTGTTCATGCCGGTCAAGACCGGCATCTCGGACGAGGCGATGATCGAGGTGATGGGCGACCTCGCCGCGGGGGATAAGGTCGTAATCGGACCGTATCGCGTGCTCAAGGACATGAAGGAAGGGGTGCGGGTCAAGCCGGCCAAGGATGGCGACGAGGAGGGCGGCGGGAAGAAAGGCAAGGGCAAGTAGTTTCGTGCTCATCGAAATTGAAAACCTGACCAAGCATTACAAGATGGGGGCGGAGGAAGTGCACGCCCTGGACGGCATCGATCTGTGGATCGAGCGCGGCGAATACGTGGCCATCATGGGCGCCTCCGGAAGCGGAAAGTCCACGCTCATGAACATTCTGGGATGCCTGGACGTGCCGACGTCAGGCACCTATCGGTTGGATGGGGAACTCGTGTCCGATCTGGATGACGACCGGCTGGCCGCGATCCGAAACCGTCAGATCGGGTTCGTGTTCCAGACCTTCAACTTGCTGCCGCGCTCCGATGCCTTTCACAACGTGGAGTTGCCGTTGATTTATGCCGGCGTGCCGCGTCCGGAACGGCGTCGCCGAGTGGAGGAAGCGCTGGTGGCGGTGGGGCTATCCGATCGCACGAAGCACCGGCCCAACGAGCTTTCAGGCGGCCAGCGCCAGCGCGTGGCCATTGCGCGGGCGCTGGTGAACGCGCCATCGATCATTTTGGCCGACGAGCCTACCGGCAACCTCGATTCGCGCACGTCCGCCGACATCATGGTCGCCTTTCGCAAGATTCACGGCGGCGGCAACACGGTGCTCCTCGTTACCCACGAGGAAGACATTGCTGCTCACGCCGATCGCCGGGTGCGCCTCAAAGACGGGCGCATCGAGAGCGATACCCGGGGGTCGGCAGCCTAAATGCGACTCCTGATCGAGGGGCTGAAGCTTGGCATCGCCGCTCTCTGGAGTCACCGGCTCCGCACCTTCCTGACCCTCCTCGGCCACATCATGGGGGTGATCACGGTCATCACCCTGGTGAGCCTCATCCAGGGATTGAATCACTACGTGTCCGAGAAGATCCTGGTCCAGGGCGCGAATTTGTTTTACGTGGATAAAATCGGCTTGGCGTTCAACGAAGAGGATTTCTTGAAGCGCCTGCGCCGGCGAGACCTCGATATGGGCGATTTCGAGGCGGTGCGGACTCGAAATGAAACGCTGGCCAATGTGGGGGCGATGGTGCAGACCAACGCCACCCTCAAGTACAAGAAGCGCAAGTTGAATCAAATGGGCGTGGTGGGGATCACCGCCGATTCGCCGCTTTTCGATCCCTATCCCATTGCCAGCGGGCGCGCGTTGCGCGCCGAGGACACCGACCACCGCCGCCGGGTGGCCGTGCTGGGGCACGAGGTGGCCACGGAGCTGTTTCCCATTGGCGACCCAATTGGCGAGCAGATCCGGGTCGGCAGCCGCAAGTACACCGTGATCGGCGTGCTGGGCGAGCGAGGGAAGGTGCTTGGACAAAGCACGGACAACTTCGTCGCCATTCCCATTACCGAAATGCTGGGCTGGTTCCACGATCTCAGCTTCTTCACGCTACTCGCCCAGCCGCTGCCCAATGTGTCCACTGAAGAGGCTCAGGAAGAGGTGCGGTGGATCCTGCGCGGCTCGCGAGGCCTCCGGCCCAAGGACGTCGAGAATTTCGAAGTGTATTCCTCGGATGCATTGATGCGGCTGTATCAAACGTTGACCGGCGGCATCTTCGCCGTGCTGGTGGGGGTCGGCAGCATTTCGTTGGTCGTGGGCGGCATCGTGATCATGAACATCATGATGGTGTCGGTCACCGAGCGCACGCGTGAGATCGGAGTGCGAAAGTCCTTGGGGGCGCGGCGCAAGGACATCTTGAACCAGTTCTTGCTGGAGTCGGTCGTGCTCACGGTCACCGGTGGGTTGATCGGGGTCTTGTTCGGGTTTTCGGTGAGCATGCTCGTCTCCGCAACGACGGGGTTTCCGGCCCGGATCACTGCTTCGGCAACCGTGCTCGGCTTGGGGGTGTCCGCGATCGTGGGCATCTTCTTCGGGGTGTATCCCGCGTTTCGCGCCGCCCGGCTGGATCCGGTGACCGCGCTTCGGTACGAGTGAGATGCAACGCGCTTCCTTGACCGGCTGGCAATCCGAGATCTTCAAGCTCGCGATCGAGAGCCTGCGTGCCCACAAAATGCGAGGCGGCCTCACCATCCTCGGGATCGTGATCGGGATCACGTCGGTGGTGGGGATGGTGAGCTTGGTCGAGGGGCTGAATCGGAGCATGCGAGGGCAGCTCGATTCGCTGGGCGCGGACACGATCTGGATCCGCCGTTTTGACCCGGGCGTGTTCGTGGGGGACATTCCCGATTCGCTTCGCAAGCGCCACAAGTTCACCCGGCAGGATGCGGAAGCGATCCGGGCCAGCTGCCCGTCCGTGCTCGGGGTGTCGATGACCACCGAGACCCGCCAACGGTTGCGGTATGGAGACACGGAAAGCCGGATGTCGGAGATCACCGGCATCGATCCCTACTACTTGATCGTGCACAGCCGGGAGCTGTCCGAAGGACGGGCGCTGTCGGAGGGGGAGCTTCGAGGCGGTGCGCGCAGCGCCATCATCGGGAGCGACTTCCAGGAGGAGCTATTTCCCGGCGTCGACCCGGTGGGTCGGATCGTCCAGATCGGGCCCCAGAAGTTCGAGGTCGTGGGCGTGCTGGCGGCCAAAGGCAAGTTTTTGGGCCAGAGCCTGGACCGTGACGTGCTCATTCCCAACGCGGCCTTGGATCGGTACTTCGGGGGCGGAGATAGTCGTTTGCTCCTGTCGGCGCGGCCGGTCGTGCGCGAGAAGCTGGAGCGGGCGATCGAAGAGATCACGGAGACGTTGCGGCGCACGCGGAAGCTCCGGCCTCAGGATGCCAACGACTTCGCGGTGGTGACGCAGGCGAGCTTGCTCTCCTTGTACAAGCAAATCACCGGTGCATTCTTCATCGTGATGGTGGCGATCGCCTCGGTGGCTTTGTTGGTGGGCGGGATCGGCGTGATGAACATCATGCTTGTCTCGGTGACCGAGCGTACGCGCGAGATCGGAGTACGCAAGGCGTTGGGGGCGACGCGGCGGCAGATATTATTTCAGTTCTTGGCCGAGGCAATGGTGCTGACCGGGATGGGAGGCGTGATCGGGATCGTGCTTGGGTTATTGATCGGGAAGCTCGTCGACCTGGTTACACCCTTGCCTTCGCATGTCCCGGTCTGGGCGTATGCGACCGCATTCATCGTCTCGGTGGGAGTGGGATTATTCTTCGGTATCTGGCCGGCGGTGCGGGCCGCGCGTCAGAATCCGGTGGACGCGCTCAGGTACGAGTAGACGTCTTCGCGCGCAAATAATCGGCAAGGGCTTCATGCTTGCCGTAAATCGCCCAGTCGAGCGGTGTGCCGTCATACACGGTGTCCCGCATGTCCAGCCGCGCGCCGCGTTCCACAAGCA
>Ga0075421_100001915_pt1 | contig 24571 bp, 25 predicted proteins | sample SoiMetdeltSBSDD5_FD_75292 | JGI IMG/M metagenome (GOLD analysis project Ga0075421, IMG submission 75292) | Bulk soil microbial communities from a Populus tree surrounding site in Tennessee, USA - Soil MetaG P. deltoides SBSDD5 | ecosystem: Environmental > Terrestrial > Soil > Tree plantation...
GGGGCCAGGCCCAGCTTGCAGGCCCATGTTGCAGGCCCATGGCGGTCGTCTGGCTCGGGCTGCATGACGCGCGCGGGGCGGCAGAGCCACCCTTGCGCTCAAGCTTCAGCTGCTTGCGGCGGGTCGGCGCAACACCTTCTCTTCATTACTCTTCTCCCCATATTGGGGGCAAATATCACTGTCATGGAGCCCAGCCGTGATGCGGACCATATCTGCCGTGCTCGTCCTGGCCCTCGTGGGCGTTACGAGTGCGAATGCTCAGCGGGTCAGAACACCTGGCTCGAAGCCACAGATCATTTATCGAAACCAGGACATCTTCCGCGCCCCGCCGCGCTCGCCAGCCGCGCGCCCCGAACGTTTGCCTCCGCCGGAGATCGGCACGCCGCGGCAGCCGCTGCCGCCGCTACCCGAAATGAAGCCGCGAGTGGGCGAGTAGCCAGCTGCACAATGCCTGGCGATCTGGTCTGCGTCATTGCGCTTCCGAGCCGCCGCGGCTCAGCACTGCAGCTTGCTGCAGCGTGATGCGGCGGACGAGCGGATCGGCATGACGATGCGCCAACTGCCATTGCGTGCCGTCCTTTCGGTAGACCTCCGTCACGCGCAGTGACCAGTCCTGCTTGGGCAAGCCACCAACTTCCGCACTTTGCCGCTCGATCATGACGAGCACGACCAGTCCTTGGCCGGCGTAGGTTTGCGCGACGTCCAGCTCGGTTTGTCCGTTCTGGAAGTACTGCGCGAGCTCTGCCAGTCGCTTGGGGCTGGTATCGAAGCCGTGGCTCGCCGGGCCACCGAACGGCTGCATCAGCGTGAAGTCCGGCGCGATACGGGTGAGGCTCGACCAGCGCTGCATGTCGCCGCGCATGAAGGCCGCATTTTTTTCAGCAGCGGCTTTGATGAGCCTGGCAAGCGCGTCCTCGGCAACGGCCGAACCAATTGGCAGCTTGACCGCCAACGGAATGGCGGCCGTCGTCATGATCGCTACCCGCCTGGATACGGTCGTCGGCGAGGCCTGGCCGTTGCTTGCCTGGTTGTGTTGCTTGGGCATTAGCGCGCGTCCTTCATGGGTTCGGTGACTTTACTGGCGCTACCCATGAGGTCTTGAACGGCATGAATCCAGTGATATGATTTCACGAATATGCTGAGCCATATTTCATTATCCAGGATCGATCTGAACTTGCTCGTTGTGTTCCACGTCGTTCTCGAGGAACGCCACGTGGCGCGCGCGGCCGGTCGATTGAGCCTGACGCCATCGGCGGTCAGTCACGCTCTCGGCCGATTGCGCGATCTGCTGAACGACCCGTTGTTCCTGAGGACGCCGAAGGGCGTCGTGCCGACGTCGCGCGCGCTGGAGCTGGGTGAGCCGGTTGCGGAAATTTTGGCGCGCATCGGCACTGTCGTGGCCTCGGCCGTCCCATTCGATCCGGCAAGCAGTGACCGGCGCTTCGTGATCGGCGCGCCCGATGCCGTGATTGCCTCGGTGATGGTTCCGCTATTGGAATGCCTCGCCGCGAAGGCGCCCCGCGTTGACATCGGCCTGATCCATGAGATGCCTGAACCGCGCGCCAGTTCGACGGATCAACCCTGGCAGGGGAGCCTGAAGAAGCTCGAAACGCGCGCCATCGATGTGGCGATGTTGCCGCTTCGCCTGCTGCCGCCACGCTTCGCAACGCGCAGGCTCTATGAAGAGGATTTCGTGGTTGCCATGCGCAAGGGCCATGGGTTCGCGCGCGCACCAACCCAGGCGGCATTCTGCAGATCGCTGCACCTCCTAGTATCGCTGAGCGGCAATCCGCACGGCTTTGTCGATGAGCTATTGGCAAAGCGCGGCCTCCAGCGCCGCATTGTCCTGACCGTCCCAACGTTCATCATGGCGCTTGTGCGCCTTGCAAGCTCCGATCTGATCGCGGTGCTGCCGCGTCGCCTCGTGCAACGACACGCCGGCTGCTTTGGGTTGGCTTTCGTCGAGCTGCCCTTCAAGCGCAAGCCCGACCTGATCCAGGCCGTCGCCACCAAGGCGGCAATGCTGGACGCGGGCGTGGCCTGGCTGATGGAGGTCATCGTCGGTTCGCTCGCTGAGGGCCGCCCTCCTTCCCCCGCCTCGGCCTAACCCCATACCTTCGCCCGTCCTGCGGATGCAGTGCTGTTGCGCCTCCGAGGGTGCACAACCCGGCACAGCCCTTGCTTTCTGTGGGAAACGTCCCACATCCACTGCTGCGCCCTTTGTGGTTGTCTTCCCACTGGGTCGGCTCCTAGTCTCGCTGAAAAATCGCGGGCCAATCGACGTGAAGCGCCGAGGACGCATTCCCCATGGCTGAGGCTGGCATCGGCCTGCTGGACAGCATCTCCGAATTCTGCCGCCGGGCCGGCATGGCCGAGTCGACCTTCGGCCGGCACGCCGTCAACGACGGCAAGTTCGTGGCCCGCCTGCGCGATGGGGCGCGTATCACCCCCGAGACGCTGGAGCGCGTCAGCGCCTATCTCTCCAGCCGCGGTATCGAGGCTCCCGCCGCACCGCCCGAGTTGAAGCCGTTGCTGCGCGTGGCGCCCTCGCACATGGCCGCGTCCGAGCACGCAGCGCAGCCTCCGCTGCGGCAGGACCGTACGCGCAACTTCCGCTTCTTCGACAACCGGCAGAAATACCTGCTGTTCGTCAACACCTGCAGCGAGAAGGACGTCATCGCCCGCCGCATCGGCATGGAGCTCGCACACCTGCATCCCGAGCCGCCCGCCCTGCGGGTGTTCGACGCCGGCATGGGCGATGGCACGGTGCTGACCCGCGTCATGCGCGAGATGCATCGGCGCTTTCCCAATCTGCCCTTCTACGTGGTCGGCAAGGAGATCAGCCTCGAGGATGCGCGGCTCTCGCTCGACAAGATGGCGGACCGCTTCCACGAGCATCCGGCCACCGTTCTGGTGGTTACCAACATGTACTACACGGAGGCGCCGTGGCTGGCGCCCAAGGCCGTGTCGGCTGCCACCTCACTGGCGTGGGAGGAACTAGCGCTGAGCGGCAACACCGCCGCCGAGTTCAGCGAGCAGATCACTGCGCTCGAGCCGCTGCTGGCGCGCATCTGGCAAGCGCGCCATTCGGCCAAGACTGGCAACCCCGTCTACGAGCGGCCGGCCGCGCTGGTGATCTATCGCGACGACTTCCGCTTCCTGCTCGACGACATCATTCCGCATCAAGGTCGCGCGCGTGCCGACTACGATCTCGTGATCGCTTCCCAGCCCTACCGGGCGCGGGTGCCGGCCGAGTTCAAAGCCGCCAAGGTGGTGACACCGCTCGCCCGCGCGCTGCGCCCCGGCGGCCGTCTGCTCGGCATCCATTCCTATGGCCGCGACCCGGGTCTCGAGATCATCCGCAAGATCTGGAAGGACGAGGATCCGTTCCTGACCAGCCGACACGACATCTTGCGCGCGGCGCGTGCCGAACTCGGCCGCGATGCTCGCCGCTACAACTTCAACGCCTATGCCGACAGCCGCGCCGTGTTCCGCTACGACATGCACACGCTGCCTAGTGAGATCGCCGATAGCATCGGCACCTCGACGCTGTTCGCCGCCTGGAACGCGGCCGTGTACGTCGCCCAGATCGACGACGAGCGCCTGGCCGAGGTGCTGGGTGCGCGGCGCTATCTCGATGCTACCCGCGAGGTGCTGCAAGAGCACGGCAGCCTGTGGTTCCATGACGAGTCCTATGTGATATCGCGCAAGCGCGGCTGATGGAGACGAGAATGCCCGCATCGTTGCCTGGAATCGTGGCTGGTGGAGCCGTTAGCACCGGGACTTGCGCGACCGGCGAAAGCACCGCCGCGACCGCTGCAGAGCTGGTTGCCTGCGGATCGCTGGAGATGGGAGCCGATACGCCCGAGGATGCGCGCCGCGTCGCCGAGCTGCTGCCGACCGGCACGCCGGTCTACGTCAATCATCTTCCGAACCGGGAACTTGAGCACTCCTTGCCGGCGCTGGTTGCGCTCCTGCAGGCGGGGCTCGAGCCGGTGCCGCACATCGCCGCCCGCCGGGTTGCATCGCGCGAGCAGGTGCAATCCTTCCTGCAGCGCGCAGTGAAGATGGCAGGCGTCGGCAAGGTGCTGCTGATCGGCGGCGACCTGGCCGAGCCTGCTGGTCCCTACCAGGATGCGGCGGCGCTGCTGCGTGATACGCTGCTTGCCGACTGCGGCATCCAGCAGATCGGGCTCGCGGGTTATCCCGAAGGCCACCCGCGAATTGCCACGGCGACGCTGCGCGCTGCCCTCGACGAAAAGCTGGCGCTGGCGCGCGCGCAGGGGCTCGCCGGCTATGTCGTCACCCAATTCTGCTTCGCACCGAACCGCATTGCCGAATACTGCGCCGATCTCGTTCGCCGTGCCCCCGATGTGCCGGTCTATGTCGGCCTCGCCGGACCCGCGAGCCCGGTCGCCCTGCTGCGCTATGCGCAGCGCTGCGGCGTCGGCGCTTCTCTGCGCGCCCTGCAGTCGCAGGGCATGGGCGCGGTGCGGCTCGTCACGCACGCCGATCCAAGCGAGCAGCTCGCTGCGCTGGCCCGCCATCGCCGCAGCGGCAGCGCGATCAACGTGGTAGGCGTGCACCTCTACAGTTTCGGAGGGGTGGCGCGCACCGCTCGCTGGATGAATGAGCGCATCACCGCCCGCTGCGGCTGAACCTATTGGCGGACGCCGAGCTGTGCGCGGTCGCGCCAGTCCGCGGCCGCCTTCTCCGCCTTGCCGCGGTCGTCCTTGGAGAGCTTGGCCAGCATTTTCTCGAGGCCTTCGTCGTTGAGCCCGCCCGCCTTGGCGATCAGGTGCCACTTGGCGGCATCAACCAGATTGGTCTCCACACCGGCACCTTGCGCAAAGCAGCGCGCCAGCCTGATCTGTGCCGAGGCTAGGCCCTTCTCCGCGGCGGCGCGGAACATTTCGGCGCCGCGCTTCTGGTCGACCTCGACGCCGTGGCCGCGGAACAGCATGACAGCATAGTCGACCTGCGCCTCGGGATGTCCGGCAGTGGCAGCCTTGCCGATCCATTCCGCGGCCTCGAAGGCGTTGGGCTCGACGCCGGTACCGGTCGCATACAGCGTGCCGAGGTCGTACTGCGCCACCACGACTCCCGATTCGGCGGCAAAGCGCAGGTGCATGGCGGCGCGATGGGGGTTCTCGGGCTTGCCGTCCCCGGTCAAGAACAGCAGCGCCAGATTGTAGTTGGCGAGCGGATGCTTGCGCGAGGCGGCCAACTCGAACAGGCGTGCGGCCTCAGTGCGATCCTTCTTCACGCCCTGTCCTTCGGCCAGCATGACGGCGACGGCAAACATGCCCTCCGTGTCGCCGAGCTCGGCGCCACGCGCATACCACTGCGCGGCCGCCGCCAGGTTGCGCGACGTGCCGAGGCCGTCGGCATAGATGCGCCCGATCAGCGTATGGGCCTGCGGATCCCCCCGGGCGGCCGCCTTGCGGGCGAGTTCAAGAGCGGTGACGTACTTACCCTGGTCGAACGCCTCGTAGGCGGCATTGTCGGCCGTTGCAGCCGGCGTCTTGGCGGCCGTGCCGGTGCTGCTGGCCGGCTGCTTGGGAGCCTCGGGGGCTGCTTTCTTGGCAGGCTCGGTGGGGGGCGCCTTCTTGGCTGCCTCGCCAGGGGTGGCCTTCTTGGACGGCCCAGCGGGGGCCGCCTTCTTGGCAGCCTCGCCTGGGGTCGCACTCTTGGGCGGCTCACTCTTTTGCAGCTTGGAGGCGGCGTCGGGCGCTTTCTTCGGCATGGGAGCATCGGGGGCATCGACGGTCGAGGTCCACGAGCTGGTTTCCGCCGCCGCGGGTCCAGCTGCCAGCAACAGTGCGATGGCGAGCGTCGTGGCGCGTGTCATGGCATGGCCTCGGCAAGGCTGATGGCGGCCGCGAGCGCGGCGACTAGGTCGCGCGCGGCGGCCGGCGGCTCGGCAGTTGGCAAGGTCACGCTCACGAAATCGGCGCCCGCCTGCGCCAGTGCTGCGGCAGCTTCAGGCGACTCGACGTCGAAGGCCACGCACGGCACCTCGAAGATCTCGGCCCACCAGGTGATCAATTCGGCGCGCCGGGCGCGCGCCTTGTCGAGGTCGCTCAGGTCGAGCGGTGCGCCGAAGGCGACATACTCGGCGCCGTCCTCGGCGAGCGTCATGGCGTCGTCGCGCGAGATGCCGGCGTCTGCACCGACGATGGCGCGTGGGCCAAGGATGCGGCGTGCATCGGCGTAGGTGCCGGCTGGATCCATCGAGATGCCGAGATGCACGCCGTCGGCGCGCAAGGCCTTGGCGAGGGCGGCATTATCGGCGATCAGGGCCGCCGCTCCTGCCCGCTGCGCGAGCTCCACAAGCGGTTTGGCAGATGCCGCGTCGAGCACGCCATCCTGCGCGGGGGCAATCAGCACGGAGGAGACCTGCACAGCCGCCAAGGCCGCACCCAAGCGCTCAGCTGCGCCTGGGCCTGCCTCGACCACGGCATAGAGCAGGCAGCTTGGCTGCATGTCCGTCACGACCGGCTTGTTCCCCTCGAACCCCTCAATCTTGCCGACAGGCTATCTGGCGGCAATGGGGCAAAATGGGGACGTCAGTCTTGCGCCCGGGCCACAGTTAACGGGTGATGTAGGGTTGCCTCGGACACCCGCGCTGGCGCGACTAGCGGGATGAGGGGCACCTTCAGGCGGCCTTCTCCATCGTCTCCGTCCATTTGCCGAGTGCGGCCGCGCCATTCATCTTAGCGCGATGACTGAAGGCGCGCTGTCCGGCGGCGACGTTCTCCGACTTGCCGCTCCACGCCTTCTGCGCAGCCGCCTGCAGCGCACGTCCATAGGAGAACGACAGTCCCCACGGCAGCACACCCAACTGGTTCATTAACGACAGATGCGCAGTAGCGTCTTCGTCCGACTGGCCGCCTGAGAGGAAGGCGATCCCGGGCACTGCCGGCGGCACCGTGCGCTTGAGGACCTTGATGGTGCGTTCCGCGACTTCCTGGCGGCTCGCCTGCTTCGGACACTTCTTGCCGGCGATCACCATGTTCGGTTTGAGGATGGTCTGCTCGAGCGGCACCTTGGCGTAGTAGAGCTGCGAGTAGACCTCCTTCAGCACCCACTCGGTGACGGCCTCACAGGTGTCGATGTCGTGGTCGCCGTCCATCAGCACTTCCGGCTCGACGATCGGCACCAGGCCACCTTCGACGCACAGCGCGGCGTAGCGGGCGAGCGCTTGCGCGTTGGCGTTAATGCAATTGTAGGACGGCATGTTCTTGCCGATATCGATCACGGCCCGCCACTTGGCGAACTTGGCGCCGAGGCCGACATACTCCTTTATGCGGCCCGCCAACCCGTCGAGGCCCTCGGTGATTACCTCGCCGGGGCAGAAGGGCAGCGGCTTGGTGCCGGCGTCGACTTTGATGCCCGGCAGGGCACCGGCGGCGGCGATGATGTTGGCGAACGACGTGCCGTCCTTGGCGCTCTGGCGGATGGTCTCGTCGTACAGGATGACGCCGGAGATGTGGTTTTTCATCGCCTCGGTGGAGCGAAACAGCATCTCGCGGTAATCGCGGCGAGTGTCGGCTGTGCTTTCCGTGTTGATTGCGTCGAAGCGCTTCTTGATGGTTCCGGAGCTTTCGTCGGCGGCCAGGATTCCCTTGCCCGGAGCGACCATGGCCCGGGCGACGTCGGCTAGCGATTGGGTCATGGGCAAGTTCTCCCTGTCATCGTGCGGCGGTGTTGGGGACCACTGAATTAGCGGCAATTGGCGTATTGGACCAGGGGGCAGGCCCCCGCTCGCTTGTGGTAAAACGCCTCCCCGCGTCAAGAGTTCGATGCTTTTCAATCAACTGCCGGACCTGAGCCGAGGGGAGGGTTGCATGTTGACGAATAAGGTCTGGCGCGCCGTAGTTTTACTGCTCGCCCTTTCAACCGCGGTGGCGCACGCCCAATCGAGCCGCGTCCGCATCGTGGCGCTGGGCGCCAGCAACACCGAAGGCTTCGGCGTTTCGACATGGGAGGCCTATCCGGCCCGCCTGCAGGAGCTTCTGCAGGCCAAGGGCATTGATGCGCAGGTCATCAACGCCGGCTTGAGCGGTGACACCACGGCCGGCATGCTGGCGCGGCTCGATGCCTTCCTGCTCGATGGCACACACCTGCTGATCCTGCAGCCCGGCACCAACGACGCGCGTCATGCCATCTCCGCTGCGGCGACGGCCGGCAACATCGCCAGGATCAAGCAGCAGCTCGACGAGCGCGGCAGCAAGATCATCATTATCGAGAACGCGTTCTTCGGCGCGCTGCCCGCCACCGAGATGCAGTCGGACGGCATCCACTACACGGCGACAGGCTATGCCATCCTCGCCGAGCGCCTGCTGCCGCGCGTGTTGGCCGCGCTCAATCGTTGAGCACAGTGTCGTGCATCAGCGCACGCGCCGCTGCTTCTTAAATCCCGTCGACCGGTGGCGCGGCGGCAGTCCCCGCCGGCCATCTGCGCACGCGCCGTTGTTTTTGCGCGGACGCCCGTTTGTGCGCGCGTCAATCCGAAAATTGCCAGAGCAGGGCCGCGCTTGGCTCTGAACCATGGAGATGGTCCTGCGCAGGACACCGTGCGCCGTAACCGGGTTTTCTCTGCAGCTCCGGCGCGACCCGAGCGGCCCTGCTGGCGGAGCGCCCGTTGCGCGGGCTAGTCCGGCTATGGCTCTCGGCCCCAGGCAATCGACAGGCCTCGCGATGGCGCCGCTCGTCGAGCCGAGATGGGTACATCGTGACACGGGCTTGAGGATGCGCGGAAAAGCGCACAACGCATCGGTATACTGGTGGTAGATTCGAGGATCGCTCCTCCTTTTTTTGTTCCACCCGGAGAGGGCGCGTGCCCAGGACACGTGTGCAGATGACGGCAGATGTTGTGCAATTCCTCAGCGGCGCCGGCACCGACCATCGCGGTCGGGCGCTTGAGGACATCCTGGCGTGGCCCGACCACCGACTCGAGATCCGCCACGACTACATCCAGTGGCTATTCCCCTTGAGCGTGCCGAGCACGGCGGTGCTCGGAGCGCCGGTCTTGAGCGTGGCCGACATCGAGGCCATTCGCGGCGACGCGACAGCGCAAAGGAACCTGCTGCGCGCCGTCGACCGCATGCGCCTGTTCTACGCGCAAAGCCCCCATTGGCTGACGCCCAACAACCACAACCACCTGCGTATCACGCGCATCATCTCAAGCCTGCACCAGCTCGGCCAGCCCGATGCGGCCCGTGATTTCTACGACTTCGTCAAAGCCAAAGCCGATGCTGAACCCGGCTCGGTAACCTCGCGCACACGGGAGTTCTGGGAAAAAGCCGTGCAAGGCCGCCATTAGGCCGCCCGCGGGCGCGGACCACGCCCATGCGCGTCCTTGACACCTCCGGCGAACCGGCCCATCAGAACAAATCATGACCGACGACCGCCTCGTCACGGGCGCCAAGCGCGATGCCGATGTCGTGGAGCAGTCGCTGCGCCCGCAGCGGCTGGCTGAGTTCATCGGCCAGGAGCAGGCCCGCGCCAACCTCAAGGTGTTCATTGAGGCGGCCAAGGCGCGCGGCGATGCGCTCGATCACGTGCTGTTCGCCGGCCCCCCCGGCCTCGGCAAGACCACGCTCGCCCAGATCATGGCCCGCGAGCTGGGCGTCGGCTTCCGTGCCACCTCGGGCCCCGTGATTGGCAAGGCCGGCGATCTGGCGGCGCTGCTCACCAATCTGGAAGACCGCGACGTCCTGTTCATCGACGAGATACACCGCCTTAATCCGGCGGTGGAGGAAATCCTCTATCCTGCAATGGAGGACTATCAGCTCGATCTCATTATCGGCGAAGGGCCGGCCGCCCGTTCGGTCAAGATCGACCTCGCCAAGTTTACGCTAGTCGGGGCCACCACCCGCACCGGTCTGCTCACCACCCCACTGCGCGACCGCTTTGGCATTCCGGTACGTTTGAACTTCTATACGCACGCTGAGCTCACCACCATCGTCGCGCGCGGCGCCGGCGTGCTGAAGGTCGCCATGAGTCCCGATGGCGCCGCCGAGATCGCCCGTCGCTCGCGCGGCACCCCGCGCATCGCTGGCCGCCTGCTGCGCCGCGTGCGCGATTTTGCTGCCGTACAGGGCGCCAAGCTCGTGACCGCCGAGATGGCCGACGGCGCCTTGAGCCAGCTTGAGGTCGACAGCGAGGGTCTAGACGCCCTCGACCACCGCTATCTCAACTGCATCGCCAGGAACTACGACGGCGGCCCGGTCGGCATCGAGACCTTGTCGGCCGCCCTTAGCGAGCCGCGCGACGCCCTGGAGGAGATCGTCGAGCCCTATCTGCTGCAGCAGGGCTTCATCGGCCGCACGCCGCGTGGGCGTGTGTTAACTCTTCGCGCCTACAAGCACTTGGGGCTGACGGGTCCGGCCGCGCGCACGTCTGCGCCGCAGTTTGGCCTATTCGACGAAAGTTCCAATGATGAAGACGAGGGCAAGGCGGGCACGGGTTAGTCACGCTGTGGCCGATTGGCTGGGTGCGATTGAAATTCGCAAACCCTGCCCCAACTTTTCCACGCTTGCCGGCCAGACAGGCGTGCGCCGGGCGCGCGCAGGGCTAGGAATGACCACAAAATCGCTGCGAGGCGCGTCTCCGACGGAAGCAGGGTCCTTCGGAAACGAGGCCGCTGCACGACAAATTGGGGGCAGGGCAACCTTGAGACGACGCATCTCCCGCCGGAGGTTCCTCAAGACCGTCGGCGCAACGGGCGCTGCATTGTTCGGCTTCACCGGCTATGGCTTTGCCGTCGAGCCGATGTGGCGCTTGGCGGTGACGACCTATCGCATCGCGCCTGCCAACTGGCCGCGCGGCCTCAACCTCAAGATCGGCGTGATCGCCGACGTGCACGCCGGCGGGCCGATCATGCCGGCCGAGCGCATCGCCGCCATAGCGCGGCGCACCAACGAGCTCAATCCGGATATCATCGTCCTGCTCGGCGACTTCGCCGCCAGCCACAAGTTCAAGACCCGCTCAGTCGCGCCGGAAGCTTGGTCGGAGGCGCTGGGCGAACTCAAGGCGCCGCTCGGCGTGCATGCTGTGCTCGGCAATCATGATTGGTGGGACGATCTCAATGCACAGCGTACCGGCAAAGGCCCCGTGCTCGGCCGGCGCATGCTGGAGCGCGTCGGCATTCCCGTCTACGAGAACGACGTCACCCGCATCAGCAAGGATGGCCACTCGTTTTGGCTCGCCGGGCTCGGCGACCAGATCGCCCTCATCACCAGTCGGCGCAAGAAGACCTTCCGCAAGTTCGAGGGGGTGGACGATCTACCGGGCACGCTTGCCAAGATCACTGACGATGCGCCAGTCATCCTGCTTGCGCACGAGCCCGACATCTTCTCCGAGGTGCCTTCGCGCGTCTCGCTCACGCTGTCGGGGCACACACATGGCGGCCAGGTGCGCGTGTTCGGCTACTCGCCGATGGTGCCCTCGCGCTATGGCAATCGTTACGCCTACGGCCACGTCGTGGAGGACGACCGCCACCTCATCATCTCCGGCGGACTCGGCTGCTCGATATTGCCCGTGCGCATCGGCATGCCGCCCGAGATCGTGATGGTGGATGTCACAGCCTGACGCACCGCCAAACTGGCCCGATCTGGCCGGCCGCATCGTCACCGACGCCGACGGCCGCCGCCACGTTCTGCCCATCCGCGTCTACTTCGAGGACACCGACTTTTCCGGCCTCGTCTATCACGGCTCCTATGTGCGCTGGTGCGAGCGCGGCCGCTCCGACTTCCTGCGCCTGATCGGCAACGACCACCGTGCCCTGATCGACGGCAGCGCCGGCCGCGAGCCCGCCGCCTTCGTGGTGCGCCGCATGCAACTGGAGTTTCTAAAGCCCGCGCGCATCGACGAGATCCTGGAAGTCACGACCAGGGTGAAGGAAACGACGGCCGCCACTCTCATGCTTGACCAGTACGTCTGCCGCGGCGGCGTGCTGCTGTTCACCGCCGAGGTGATGGTGGTGCTCGTCTCCCAATCCGGTAAGCCGATGCGCCTCTCGACCGCGCTGCGCGATGCCCTGCAGGACACTCGCAGCTAAGGGCCTTGTGTCGGGCTGCGCGGCACCAGCGGCCCAACCGCGGGCCAGAGACCGCGCTTGACTGGCAAGGCAGCGGCGAACAGATTGGGCGTGTTTGAAACGCTGTTCTTGCCACGCACGCTGCAATGAATGCTGCATCACGCAAGTTCCTGAATGTCGGAGGTGGAAACCGGGACACGCCGCTTCCGCCCTACCTGCGCGACTGGACGCATCACCTCCTCGATATCGACAAGCGCGTAGAGCCCGACGTGCTGGGCGATGCGCGGGAGTTGGCAAGCCTAGTGCCCGCGGGCACCTACGACACCATCTATTGTTCCCACAACATCGAGCACTACTACCCGCATGACGTGCCCAAGGTGTTGCGCGGCTTTCTGCATGCGCTGAAGCCCGACGGCTTCGCTGAAATACGCTGTCCCGACGTCGGCGCCGTCATGCGGGACGTCGTCGCCAAGAACATGGACGTCGAGGACGTTCTGTACGTCAGTCCCGCGGGGCCGATTAAGGTGCATGACGTGCTGTACGGCTATGGCGTTGAAATCGCGCGATCTGGCCTCGACTTCTACGCGCACAAGACGGGGTTCACCGAAAAGTCGCTCAGGTTGGCCGTGGCCAACGCCGGGTTCCCAGTGTGCGGCATCGGCAATGGACACTACGAGTTAAGGGCTCTTGCATTCCGCGGGCCGCCGACGGACGAGCACAAGCGACTGCTCAATCTCATGCCGCAAACAGATTGATCATGCCAACGCCCGAACAATTGCAGCAACTCATCGCGCCGCTGTTTCCCGGCCTGATGGGCGTGGAGATCGTGGAAGCGACGAGCGAAAAAATCGTCGCGACGATGTTGGTACGGCCGGACCTCGGCACCTCGGGCGGCGTGTGCCACGGCGGCGCCTACATGGCGTTTGCCGATACCGTCGGCGCGCTCGGCACGATCATGAACCTGCCGCCCAACACGCGTACCACCACGATCGAGTCCAAGACCAACTTTCTCGGTCCCGCAGCCGTCGGCACGCGCATCACGGCCGAAGCGACGCCGCTGCATCGTGGCAAGACCACCCAGGTTTGGCAGACCAGCATCCGCAATGAGGCCGGCAGGCTGTGCGCCGTCGTCACGCAGACGCAGATGCTGCTACCAGCCTAGCCTTGTACGGAATCGGCCGCCTCGCACAACCGCTCCTCACGGGGCATGGGCGCGCGGCACTGCAAGCAGCGCTGAGCTTGTGGCCGGTAGCAGCCGTCAAAGGCCACGCAGAAATTGCTGGCAACGCGCCAGGCAAAGTTGCGCCGAGTTGCGGTCGAAGTCGGGCAGGTTGGCGTCGAGAAAGTAGTGGCCAACCCCATCGTAGCGGTAGAACTCAAGCGCCACCCCCGGGTTTGAGTCCAGCCAATGCGCGAAGAACGCTTCCTCGTCGAAGGGGTCTGGCCGTGCTACGTGCACTTGCACGGGCAAATGATGGCGAAGCGTCGGCGCCCATTGTGCGCCGCCGGCGATCAAAAGCGCTCCCGGCATGCGCGGCCGCTCGCCCCAGAACTGCCCGACCAAATACGCACCGAAGGAGATGCCGGCGAGGACTGCGTCGGGCGGCGCATTGCGCAAGGCCGCGCGCGCACGGTCCATGATTGACGCTTCGCCTGTCGCCTCTTTTAGGCGAAAGCCCGCTTTGTAGTTGTCCGCCGACTGTCCCGCATAGAGATCGGGCAACGTGACCACGTGCCCATCCCCCGCCAAGGTTGCCGCGAGGTCGCGCTCGACGGTACGCAGGCCGAGAATTGAGTGGAACAGCACCACATGAGGCATGCAGATCTCCATCCCGGGCGATAGCGGGCGGATGTTACGGCAGTGGGCCAGGCTCGGTGAGGATCCTTGCAGTGCTGCCATCACAACGATGGCACTTTAGTCACGTGCCGCCCGCTGGCGTGGGGCCGAGGGCCGCAAGTTCGATGTGATGGTCGAGCTACTGGCATCGATGGTCACCACGCGCCGGCACGGCGGCAGATCTGGCACGAACTGCAGCTGCAGGCTGATCTCGCGATTGAGCGCCTCGGTTTCGGCCTCGCCCAGAGTGGAGCCGGTCGCCAGCACTTTGTAGTCGCCGCACCGATTGGCAACGATCCATCCGTCCCTGGTGGTTGCCAAGCTGGCCCCGCAATCGCTGGCATCACCCGATGCACCGGCCATTGCCCGGCAAGTTCCGATGGCTTCCGCCATCGCCTGCCCCTGCGTGGCTTGGAACCCGACGCCCCACGATCCATCCCGCGCCATCGTTAATACAGTCCAGTCGCCATCTGCTGCCTGGCACGAGAGACTTCCCGCCAGCATGGCGCACAGGACGATGGATCGGGCAATGACAGGCATGGCACCCCGCTTGGTGTAGGCGAGCCGATCCTGCGCCGATCGGTCCTCCCAGTACGTTGGTATTCCCCAAGCAAAGCAGGATATCCGCTATCGGTGTCGCGATGGGGGATGCCTTGACCTCGGCTGGCTTCATTGCCCGTTCCGAGCCCCAATCCCGCCGCATTACGCGGCAGTATGGCCCTGGTCCCACGGACTGGAAACGGGTACGCAAGGGCGGTCGAGTTCGAGCACGGTTGCCCAGGGCGGCGGCCGGGTTTTTGTGCTGCCTGAAGTCGAGTAGAGGCCGCCGGTCGCTCCGGCCCCCACAAATGCAGACACGCAACCAATGAACCTTGCTCCCGTTGCCGACAGCTTCTCCTTTCTGCAGCTGTTTCTTCAGGCCCACATCGTCGTCAAGGTGGTGATGATGGGCCTGCTCCTTGCTTCGGTGTGGTCGTGGGCCATTATCATCGAAAAGGTGGTCGCCTTCCGCCGCGCGCGCCTGGAGGCCGACACCTTCGAGGCACAGTTCTGGTCCGGCCAGTCGCTGGAGGAGCTGTATACGACGCTAGCCAGCGGCCGCACCTTCTCGATGGCCTCCCTGTTCGTTGCCGCCATGCGCGAATGGAAGCGCTCGGTGGAGGGCAACATCCGCGCGCTGGGCGGCATTCAGATGCGCGTCGAGAAGGTGATGGACGTCACCATCAGCCGCGAGATGGAGCAGCTCGATCGGCGCTTGCTGTTCCTCGCCACCGTCGGCTCCACGGCGCCCTTCGTCGGCCTGTTCGGCACGGTATGGGGCATCATGTCGAGCTTCCAGGCGATTGCCGCGTCCAAGAACACCAATCTGGCGATCGTTGCACCCGGCATTGCGGAAGCCCTTTTCGCCACCGCGCTTGGCCTGCTCGCGGCCATTCCGGCGGTCATTTTCTACAACAAGTTCGCTGCCGATTCTTCGCGGCTCTCGCAACGGCTGGAAGCCTTTGCCGACGAGTTCTCGGCGATCGTTTCGCGCCAGATCGACGTGAGGACGTGAACGTCTAGGAGATCGTAGGCCCATGGGCGCCAGCGTGCAGAGCTCAGGAAGACCCTCCGGGGGCAAGCGTGGCCGTGCTCGCCGACACGGCGTGATGCACGAGATCAACGTCACGCCGTTCGTTGACGTCATGCTGGTGCTGCTGATCGTGTTCATGGTGGCGGCGCCGCTGCTGCTGTCGGGTTTGCCGGTTGATCTGCCCGCCGCCAAAGGCCAGTCGCTCAACCTCAACAAGGACCCCATAACGGTCACGGTCGACCGCACCGGCAAGATCTACCTGGGCTCGCAGGAGGAGCCGATTGAGATTGCGCCGCTGCTCGTCAAGCTCAAGGCCATGGTCAAGAACGCCGAGGAGGACCCGATCCTGTTCCGCGGGGACCGCCAGGTGAACTACGGGCGCGTGTCGGAGGTGCTCAGCGCCGTGCGCGAGGGCGGCTTCAAGAAGTTCACGTTCGTGAGCGGCCCCGAGGACATCCAGCAGGGTCCCGGCGGCAAACGTTAGTGTCCTGTCTGCGAATTGCCGTCACGCTTGCCACACGGTCGGCAAGGCAATGCGGAGACTGAAGCACTCTAGCAAAGAGGCGATTCTAGTGTGGTGCAGTCTCGCACATGCCATGATGCGGTTTGCCATAAGGGGTGATGGCATGTGCGAGGCACCACGCTAGAGCGAGGCATGGTCCGGGATCCGCGGTTCCCGGATGACAGGTGAGGCGAACGAACTGGCGTGCATGTCGGCCTAATCATCTCCGTCATGCTGCACGCTGCGGTGCTGGGATGGGCGATGTTCACCATTCAGACGCAGCGCGAATTGCGCGTGAGCGAGCCCGAGGCGGTCGCCGTCGATCTGATAAAGCCCTCCGACGTCACCAAGGTGCGCAAGGGCGTACGCACGGCCAAGCAAATGGATGCGGAGGCCAAGGAGACACCCAAGGCCGCCGAGGTGCCGCGCAAAGAGGCACCCAAACCGACCCCGGTCGCCACGCCCAAGCCCCCCGACCCTCCCAAGCCCGAGCCGCCGAAGGAAGAGGTCAAGGAAGCCCCCAAGCCCGAGCCGCCCAAACCCGAGCCGCCCAAGGAGGTGGCCAAGGTCGAGCCGCCGAAGCCCGCTACCGACCCGATCGCCGAAAAGCTCGCTGCCGAGCGTCCGGACCCCGCCATCGAGCAGGCCAAGAAGCTCGAGGAGGAGCGTCGCGAGGAGGCCCGCAAGGCTGAGGAGCAGCGTCTCGCCGACGAGCAGAAGAAGGCCGATGACCAGAAGAAGGCCGATGACCAGAAGAAGGCCGACGAACAGAAGAAGCGCGATGAGGACGAAAGGCTGCGCAAGGAAGCCGAGCTGAAAAAAAAGAAGGAGGACGACGAGAGGAGGCGCAAGGCGGCCGAGCTCAAGAAAAAGAAGGAGGACGAGGAAAGGAAGCGCAAGGAGGCCGAGGCCAAGCGTCAAAAATCCTTCGACGATCAGATGCGCGAGATGCAGGCCCTGCTCAACAAGGTGCCGGACAAGGGCGCACCGCTGCCGAATACGCCGCAGGAGCAGCCGAGCAAGAACAAGGGTCCCGTGCTTGGCGCCAAGGAGGGGCGCGATCAGCAGCTGTCGGCTAGCGAAAGCGCGCGCCTGGTCGGCCTGCTCACCCGCAGGATAACGGAATGCTATCGTCCGCCGGTTGGCGCTGCAGCGGGGCTCGAAGGCCTCAAGGTGCGCCTGAGCTTCGATCTCAACCGTGAGGGCAGCGTGGTGGGAACACCGCGAGCCACCGGCGTCGACGGCGCGCCGGTCTCACGGCTTGCCGCCGAGGCGGCCGAACGCGCCGTATTCGGGTGCCAACCCTATGATATGCTGCCGCCGGATAAATATGAGGCCTGGAAGGGCATTGATCTGATCTTCAATCCGAAAGATCTCTTTGGCGGATGAACGATCTAGGACTGCTAAACCTGCGGAGATATCGCTTGCATGATGGCTGGGCTAACTGACTGGAATAGGTCCGTTTCGATCGCAGGTGTGTTGCTTCTGCTGTTCAGCGCAGTGTCGGCGGTGTCCGCGGTCGCACAGGGGCGCCTGCAGGGCGAGGTAACGGGCGGCACGCTGAAGCCGATCCCGATCGCCATCCCCGAGTTTCAGGGCGACGATCCGCGCTTTGCCGCAGAGGTGTCCAATGTTGTCATGGCCGACCTGGAGCGGTCCGGTCTGTTCCAGCCGCTCGACCGGGCTTCCTTCATCGACACCGTGCGCGACATGAACGCTCCGCCGCGCTTTCCCGACTGGCGCGCCATCAACGCACAGGCCTTGGTGGTCGGCCGAGCCTATAAGGGCCCCGACGGCCGCCTGGTCGCTGAGGCACGGGTCTGGGATGTATTCTCAACGCGCCAGCTCGGCAGTCAGCGCTTCACGGTCGGGGCCGACGACTGGCGCCGACTGGGCCATCTGGTGGCCGACCTCGCCTACGAGAAATTGACCGGCGAGAAGGGTTATTTCGACACGCAGGTGGTGTTCGTCGACGAAACCGGGCCCAAGGACAAGCGCAACAAGCGGCTGGCCATCATGGACCAGGACGGCGCCAACATCCGCCTGCTCAGCCAGGGCAAGGAGCTGGTGCTGACCCCGCGCTTCAGCCCGACTCAGCACGAGATCACCTTCATGCAATACACCGGCGATCAGCCGCGTGTGTTCCTGCTCAATATCGAGACCGGCCAGCGCGAGCTCGTGGGCAATTTCCCCAACATGACCTTCGCCCCCCGCTTTTCCCCGGACGGCCAGCGCATCGTCATGAGCATCAGCGAGGGCGGCAACTCGGCAATCGTGGAAATGGACTTGCGTTCCAAGCAGATGCGCCGCCTGACCCCGGGCAGCGCGATCGACACCGGCCCCTGCTACAGTCCCGACGGACGCCGTGTGGTGTTCGAATCAGACCGCGACGGCAGCCAGCAGCTCTATGTGATGGGCACCGACGGCGCCCAGCAGCGCCGCATCAGCTTTGGGGAGGGCCGCTATTCGACGCCGGTGTGGTCCCCGCGCGGCGACTTGATCGCCTTCACCAAGCAGATGGGTGGCCAGTTCCTGATCGGCGTCATGCGCCCGGACGGCTCTGGCGAGCGCATTCTGACCGAGGGCTACCACAACGAGGGGCCCACCTGGTCGCCCAATGGCCGGGTGATCATGTTCTTTCGCGAGAGCCAAGGCGCCGCCGGCGGCCCCAAGCTCTTTTCCATCGATCTGACCGGCTACAACGAGCGGCGGGTGCAGACCCCTGCCTTTGCCTCCGATCCGGCCTGGTCGCCGTTGCGCAACTGAAACACAACTTTACGGCACATTAACTTAGTTGGTGTGTTCTACCACGGAGCGCGGCCCGGTTGCATCGGTGGGCCGGTTGTTCGTCTCTCGTGCTGCGTTTGGCCAGGCCGGTGCGTCGGAAATCTCGTGGCATTTTCGCATCAATCGGGTCGGAAAACCCTCAGACATGGACCTCAGTTCTTGATCTGATCGTTTATCACCGGTACCCGAGAAGGTGCGATTGCCGAACACATCAGGAGAGAAGACATGAACATCAAGAGCGTGATCGTTATCACGGCGGTCGTCGCCGCTGTTGCCCTGACTGCTTGCCGTCGTGAGGAGCGCGTGCCGATGAAGCTCGGCGCTGAGCTGCCGACCGCTCAGCAGGTGAAGTAACGCGGCTTCCAGCCCTTCTGGGCTGAGGACCGTTCAAATTGGGGCTGCATCTTGGGCAGATTAGCTGCCGGATGCAGCCCTAGTTTTTTTGCAACACCGCGTTGTCCGGCCGCGACCTTACCGCGGCATTGCGGGGAAAACGCTTCCCCCGCGTCTTGCCTTTGCCCGCCAATGGGCGCTTTTCAAGCGCCGAGTGGTCACATTTTTGAACGAACCGTCCTCTAAGAGGCTTGGAGACGCGGCGAAAATCCCGTTCGCGCACCGGATGCCTTTTTGGAGGCCCCGAGGAAATAGGGGGAGCATCAGAATGCAGCTGTGCAGCTGGCTAGCGGGGTTGTCGCGTATCGCCGCGGCGCTTGCCTTGGTATTGGCACTGAGCGCCTGCACCCAGACTCCCAAACCAGAGAGCGAGCTTGGCGGCGGCGGCCGCAATGCGCCGGCCACGCCCGGCTCTGCGCGCGATTTCGCCGTCAACGTCGGCGACATCGTCTACTTCACGACCGACAGCGTCGATCTCTCCCCCGAATCGCAGCAGACGCTCGCCAATCAGGCGCGCTGGCTGCAACAGTACTCGCAGTACACCATCACCATCGAAGGCCACGCCGACGAGCGCGGCACGCGCGAATACAACATCCAGCTCGGCGCCAAGCGCGCCCAGGCCGTGCGCAACTACCTGGCCCAGAATGGCGTCAGCGCCCAGCGCATCCGTACCATCTCGTACGGCAAGGAGCGTCCGGTGGCGGTCTGCAACGACATTTCCTGCTGGTCGCAGAATCGCCGCGCCCAGACGGTCCTGAACAGCCGTGCCGACGCGCGCTCCTGATCCGCTCGGGGCATCAGTCGTTGTCACATCTCAGTTTGGCCCCATTGACGGCGCACATTTGCGTGTCCGCCCAGGCGGGAGGAGCCAGCGCGCTTCCGGGCGCCGTCGCAGTCTTGACTGAGTGTAACTTCCTTGCATCATGCAACTGTGGCGGCCGCGCACGGCCAATGCATGCGGCATTGTTGCTTGCCGGCACTGCGAAGTCGTGATCGAACTGAGGCATCAGAGCCGGGACGGCGCTGCGCCGCGCACCGCCGCGTGCAGTGAAACGAGGCAGATCGACCAACGCTGACCCCAAGAGTCGCAACGAACCCACGATGACCCGATTTCCCGTCCATGCTTCGCTCGCTGTCGTGCTTGTTGTCGCCGCCTCGCTAGCTTCGATCAGCGCCAGCGCCCAGCAGCAGCCGCAGACCGGCGGCCCACGACTTCCAGGCGGCACCGCCACGCCCACCGCCAAGGCGCCCTTGCCGGCCGCCAGGGAGGCGGCGGGCGGCTCCGATGCCGGTTTGCGCCAGCGCGTTGAGGCACTGGAGGAGCAGCTGGTCGACATGCAGGCGATGGTGGGCACACTTGAGTCGCTCGCCAAGGGCGTCAGCTCAAGTGGATCGGCGAGCGCCCGCGCCAACCCCGGTGCGGCTGCCGCGTTTGAGGGTGCCGATGCCGGCCGTATCGACGGCCTGGAGACCCAGATTCGCGCCATGGCTGCCCAGATCGAGCAGTTGCAGGAGCAGGTGCGCTCGCTCGGCGGCCGCAGCGGCGCGCTTACCACCTCGGCAACGACCGTTGCTGGCAACGATCCCCAGCAACCCGGCCGTCCCGGACGCCCGACCGTCGAGAGCACCACCCTGCCGGACAAGTCCGGCTTCGGCTCGGTCACCGTTTCCCCGGATGGAGGCAAGAAGGACGACATCGGGCGCCTCATCAACGAGCCGTCCGGCGGTTCCGGCGGCCAGGTTGCGAGCGGCGGACTACAGCAGAGCAGCGGCGGTCAGCAGGGCGGGGCTGAGGGCGATCCCAAGGCGCTCTACTCGACAGCTTACGGCTATCTGATCCAGCGCGACTATGCCGCCGCGGAAACGGCCTTCGACGACTTCCTTCGCCAGTACCCCAACCATGCCCTGGCCGGCAATGCCATCTACTGGATGGGCGAGTCGCTGTTCGTGCGCGGTCAGTATCGGGCTGCGGCCAGCGCTTTCCTGAAGGGCTATCAGACCTACGCCAAGAGCGAGAAGGCGCCTGAAAGCCTGCTCAAGCTCGCCATGTCGCTGCAGCGTCTGGGGCAGAAGGACGCGGCCTGCTCGTCCTTCAACGAGTTGGCCGTCAAGTTCCCCAACGCACCCGCACGCGTGAAGAGCGCCGTCCAGTCCGAGCGCCAGCGCGCCGGCTGCAGCTAGGCGGCGCTCGCCGGGTCAGAGGCAGCAGCGCGAAGCAACACGGCTGCTGGTGCAGTCATGTCGGACATCAGCGCCTCGATCGAGCCCGACGACTTGGACGGACTGTTCGCCCGCTTCTTCGCCGATCGTCCGCACGTGCGCACCGCACTGGCCGTGTCCGGCGGCAGCGACAGCACCGCATTGATGGCCCTGATGGCCGAATGGATCGCCCGCACGGGCCGATCCTTCGCGTCCTGCACCGTCCTCACGGTCGATCATCGCTTGCGGCCCGGCTCGGCCGCGGAGGCCGACGCCGTCGCCCGCCAAGCCTCGGCCCTCGGACTTGGCCATGCGATCCTCGTGTGGCAGGGCGACAAGCCCGCGAGCGGCCTGCAGGCTGCGGCCCGGCGCGCTCGCTACCGCCTGATGGCCGACTACGCGCTGGCGCACGACATCGGCCTCATCGTCACGGCCCATACCGAGGATGATCAGGCCGAGACCCTGCTCATGCGGCTCGCCCGCGGGAGCGGTCTTGATGGGCTTGGCGCCATGGCCCCGCTCGCTCCTCTGCAGGATGGTGAACCGCTGCTGATCGCCCGCCCGCTGCTCGAAGTGCCGAAGGCGCGTCTGCAGGCCTACCTGCGTCGGCGTGGCATCGGCTGGATCGAGGACCCGAGCAACGCCTCGCCGATCTTCGAGCGCGTGCGCCTGCGTGCCGCCAAATCAGCGCTTGAAGGCATCGGCCTCACGCCGGGCATGCTCAGCCTGAGTGCGCGCCGCCTGCGCCAGGTGCGTGCGGCCCTCGATCGCTGGGTGGCGGACGTGCTCGACCCCAGGGCTGGGATCGTCGAAGTACACCCGTGCGGCTTCTTCGATGTCGATCGCAGCAAGCTTACCGCGTTGCCCGATGAGATCGTCTCCCGCGTGCTCGCCCATGCCGTCGCCGCGGCGGGCGGAGCCGGTCAACCGGTGCCGCTGGCTGGCGTCGAGGCTATCCTGGCCGAGCTTGCCTCGACGCCGACTGGCGCGTGGACGTTGGCCCGCGCCAGGGTGGCGGCCGCGCCCGAGCGTCTGCTGATCGAGCGCGAGCCCGGCCGCGACGCCTTGCCCACCCTGCTGCTCGTCCCGGGCAGCGTGGCCGTTTGGGACGGCCGCTTCCGCGTGTCCACCGGCCACAGGTGCGAAGGGGCCGTCGAGGTGCGGGCTCTGGGCGTGGAAGGCGTGCGCGAGCTGCGGGCACGGGTCGACGTTGCAACGCGGCTGCCCGTCGGCTCGCTGCGCGCCACACCCTCATTCTGGCGTGGCATCGATCTGCTCGCCGTACCGCCTCTCGACTTCCGGTCGGGCGCCGAGGCCGGCGAGCTCAGGGCCACCTTCCTGGCGCTGGCCGGCTCCGGCGGCGGCGGCTGAACACCTGCGACAGGCTGGCCGTCCGTGCCCGCACTACTAGACACTTGTCAACCATGTTGCCGGCGCCGGCCCGTCCGTGCATCCGCAACGCTCGAGCTTGGGGCGCCGCGTGCATCGGTAGCCGCGTGCATCGGTAGATGTACGGGCGCTGTTGGGCCGCACCGCCTTGACCCAGCAACGAAATGCTCGTCGTGTTGGGGTAGCCGCAAGTCCAATGCGGACGGCACAAACCGGCCGTAAGCTTGGCAAAGTTGTTATACACTCCTATGTTAACTTCAGTTTTGGCCCGGACCCCGTTCCGAGGCAGCGCCAAGACCTGGGGAAGCGGCGGCACTGAACCCTAGGGCACGAAGGATCCTCGATGAATTCGAACTTCCGGAATCTTGCCATCTGGGTCGTGATCGGCCTGCTTTTGATGGCTTTGTTCAACTTGTTCCAGAGCCCTGGCCAGAGCCGGCGCGGCAACGAGATCAGCTATTCGGAATTCCTGGCGGGCGTCGAGTCCGGCAATGTGACCGAGGTCACGATCGCCAAGCACCGCATTTCCGGCTCCTACCGCGACAAGAGCGGCACCTTCACCACCATCGCGCCTGAAGACCCCAACCTGGTCGAGCGGCTCAACAAGAAGGGCGTGAAGATCACGGCCCGTCCGCCCGAGGAGGATGTGCCCTCCATTCTCGGCGTGCTGGTCAACTGGTTCCCCATGCTGTTGCTGATCGGCGTGTGGATTTTCTTCATGCGCCAGATGCAGTCGGGCGGCGGCCGCGCCATGGGCTTTGGCAAGTCGAAAGCCAAGCTGTTGACCGAACGGCAGGGGCGCGTGACTTTTGAGGATGTGGCAGGCGTCGACGAGGCCAAGACCGACCTGCAGGAGATCGTCGAATTCCTGCGCGACCCGCAGAAGTTCCAGCGCCTCGGCGGTCGCATTCCGCGCGGCGCGCTGCTGGTCGGCCCGCCGGGTACCGGCAAGACCCTCATTGCACGTGCTGTGGCTGGTGAAGCCAACGTGCCGTTCTTCACGATCTCGGGCTCCGACTTCGTCGAGATGTTTGTCGGCGTCGGCGCCTCGCGCGTGCGCGACATGTTCGACCAGGCCAAGAAGAACGCGCCCTGCATCATCTTCATCGACGAGATCGATGCGGTCGGCCGCCATCGCGGCGCCGGCCTTGGCGGCGGCAACGACGAGCGCGAACAGACGCTCAACCAGCTGCTTGTCGAGATGGATGGCTTCGAGGCCAACGAGGGCATCATCATCATCGCCGCCACCAACCGGCCCGACGTGCTCGATCCTGCGCTGCTGCGCCCCGGCCGCTTCGACCGTCAGATTATGGTGCCGAACCCCGACGTGGCGGGTCGCGAAAAGATTCTGCGTGTGCACATGCGCAAGGTGCCGTTGGCGCCCGACGTCGATGCGCGTGTCATCGCCCGCGGCACGCCGGGTTTTTCCGGTGCCGATCTTGCCAACCTCGTCAACGAGGCGGCCCTGCTGGCGGCGCGCCGCAACAAGCGCCTTGTCACCCAGGCGGAGTTCGAGGACAGCAAGGACAAGGTCATGATGGGCGCCGAGCGCCGCTCCATGATCATGACCGAGGAGGAGAAACTTGCCACCGCCTATCACGAGGCGGGCCACGCGCTGATCAACCTGCTGGTGCCGGGCAACGATCCCCTGCACAAGGTTACCATCATCCCGCGCGGCCGCGCACTGGGCGTCACAATGAGCCTGCCCGAGCGCGACAAGCTCTCCTACTCCAAGCAGTGGTGCGAATCGCGCATCGCCATGATGTTCGGCGGCCGCATCGCTGAGCAGCTAATCTACGGCGAGGACCATCTCAACACCGGCGCCTCCAACGACATCATGCAGGC
>Ga0075421_100001917_pt1 | contig 24558 bp, 20 predicted proteins | sample SoiMetdeltSBSDD5_FD_75292 | JGI IMG/M metagenome (GOLD analysis project Ga0075421, IMG submission 75292) | Bulk soil microbial communities from a Populus tree surrounding site in Tennessee, USA - Soil MetaG P. deltoides SBSDD5 | ecosystem: Environmental > Terrestrial > Soil > Tree plantation...
AAGGTCGCGTGATTTGATATTGGCTGTAGGCGGCCGGCGAGAAATACCAACGCCGATTTGAATCCAATAGATCACGCTCAAGCTGCTGCCTTTTTGAACGAATAAAACTCTCGAGAAGTTTCATTACAGATTTAGAGCACAGAAGAATAAATTTCCAACAGGCGAGCGGCCACTTTTTCCCAGGTGTAACAGTGGGTTTCGACAAAACGCCTAGCGTTTTGACTCAATTGGGGCCAATGTTTAGTCCCGAGCAAAGCCATCATGGCCTTCGCTAAAGCCTCGGAATTGGCCGCAGGCACCAGACAACCCGCATCCGAAGAAATGATTTCGGGAATGCCCCCCACCCGAGTTCCAATACAGGGTGTACCTGAAGCCATGGCTTCCAGTAAGACAACCCCAAATGCCTCCTCGAGGGAGGGAAGTACAAAGAGTTGGGCGCGCTGCATCCATTGGCTAATTTGAGCCTGTGATTGCGATCCAACAAACTGCACATGTTCGGCAATGCCTAGACTTCGTGCGAGTTGTTTCAATTCCGCCTCTTGGGGTCCACTGCCAACAACGGCCAAGTGATAATCGGGTAAAGACTGCAGCATTTGCTGCATGGCCATCAATAAAAACCGAAGACCCTTGCGCTCGATGAGCGATCCGACAAACAAAACTAGAGGATCACGTATTAATGGGCCAGGCTGGAAGCGCTTAAGGTCAATGCCATTAGGGATAACCTCGAGCTGACCAGCCGGTATCCCTAATGCAGTCGTCGCCTCGGCAAGACCGTGACTCACCGCAATAATACGTTGGGCATGTCTGAGCCACAGGCGAGTCAGTTGGCCTACTAAAGGAATATTTGGCGCTTGAAAGATATCGCTCCCATGAACCGTAACAACATAAGGGCATTGATGATACCATTGACTCGCCCAAGCGACTCCGGCAGACAAAGTCCAATGAGCGTGCAAAACATCGTAGCCCTTCGCGTACTGCATGGTCGCAAGCACTTGGGTAGCAACGTAAGGCAGAAAGACCAACCTCGCCCACCAATTAGTTCTCCAGACGCTGGGTAGCCCCCCTCCATCCTGCTGCAGGATTTGCCAAGCTTCTGGCCATAGATAGGGTACACGGATAACTTCAATGTTCTCCACATACTCGCATGTTTTTGCACCCGGGGCATGCATTGTAATGACGCGCACTTCTGCCCCGCAAGAGGAGAGGGCACGGGCAGTCTCCAAAATAAACGGTCCCCGGCTATCATTCGGCCACCGGGGGAAAGCAGAGGTGACCATGCAAACTTTTAACTGCTTCGCCTTTTCAATACGCATGCCATTAATCCCGTTATGGCTTATTTTGTTCCGTTGCAGCGAAATCAATTTTTAATATGGTTACCCCCTCCTGCTGGTAAACTCTCTTTACCCCAGGAAGTTGAGCTAATAGGACGGGGTCTAAGCTCGGCCCAAAGGCATTCGCTTTCTTGCCCACATAGACATAGGATACCCCCATCCGGCGTAAATCGTTGAGCGCCGTGGGATCGCTCGCCAAACGCTCAGCGGCTTGCGACATTTCTGAAACCTGCTGCCGATATTGCGGAGCCGCCAAGCCAAACAACATGACACTCGTCGTGGTGTGGCGGCCGGTAAAATAAGGAATCCAGTAACCAGCATCCGTTCCAATGAGGATTTCAGAGAGGTACATCTTGGTGCTGATGGCAAAGAGCGCATCGGGTGGGGTATTTTTTTCTATCCACGCCATCGCGGGCAGGTCTTCGGGAGTCACAAAGTAATACTCGGGCAGTATTTCCACCGCGCGGGCTCGGCCGCCAATCACGCCTCCAAGTAAGAATGTCACTATCAAACTGTAATAGGCAAAAGGACGATATGTTATGCCTATTAAGCGAGGTATTTCTTCAATAGCTGCTCCGACGATGAGCCCGATCGGCAAATATAAGGCAAACAGGATCGCGATCATGTTTGTGAATCGCAGGAGGGGTATCTCTAGCCGATAAGCATTCCCTATGAGCCAGAGCGCGAGGATCCAAATCACGCTGACAATCACTATTGGCTGACGCCGCCAGATCCCCAAACAGGTGCTCACGAGCATCAAGGTGAGCAGCCAGGGACGAGCCCCTGACACTTTGATATTAATCCAGGAAAATTCATAGGCACCGGCACGCAACTGGTCTGCTTCGATGGGACTGAGAGCCGCCATTTGCCCGGCCCATTGCCAATAGGCCCGCAGAGAAGGTAATAAGGCCGGCGCGATGAGCAAAAGGGCCAGCGCGCCAGTCACCCCTAATCCTGCGCCAGCCCACTGCATCCGCCCCAACCGGTAAGCCTGATAGAGTTCCCAAATCGCTGTGATCAGGAGTAGAGGTAAATAATATCCCGCTACCCGAAAGTGAAATAAAAAGACGGCTGCATTTAATAAAGCGGCCACCGCCGTATTCCCGATCAATATTTTGTAATTGGGACTCCCCTCACGCCGCCAAAGCTCCAGCGCATTCCACGTCATCAGCCAAGCAATGAGTAAGATCACCTGGCTGGCGACTGGGGTGAAACGCCCATAACTAACGAGCAAAGCCGGCTGGAAGGAAAGGAAACCTACCACAATTGATCCTACCAGAGCCGCCAGCCGCCCCGACCTTTGGTCCAACACAAAATAGACACCCAGGCCACAGAGACCATTTAATACCTGCGCTGTCCATAACACGGCTGTATGGGGCGGGACCACCGCCAGGTTCTGAGCGGTGGCTGTCAGCGCATAGAACCCCAGATGATACATATCCAGAGGAATGGGGAAATTTAACTCCAAGGTAAATGGGAGTTGTCCATGCAGCGCCGTAAGCTGGGTCAAGAGCGCATGATGCACGGAATCAGTCGAGGGAGGAAAGGGTGCGTCGCGAATAATCCAGTAACGGGTAAATAACGTCATACCAAAAATGGTAATAGCCAACCACTCCAGCCTATCGAACAAAACCTGTTCTCGTAGCTCCCGACGTAATTTCCACAGAATAATCACGGCGCAGCCGAGTAAGAGCGCGCCCATTTTATATGGGCCTAACGACAGCCAGGGCACAAGCGCGCGCGCCATATAAAACAACACCGGATAGATACTAATACTGAGTCCAATCGCCAGGCACCAGCGCGATAAGGTGTTCCATTTTCGCCAATCCGGCACGAAGAGGAGCAGCGCCCAGCCGGGCAGGATGAGCATCAGGATTAATACGATGACCAAGCGAACTTCAGCCAATAGGCCAATCTGATAAGAGAAGGACATGGTTTAATGAAGACGCCCGGGGACGGTCAAGTCAATCATGAAAGGATACAGCGATTTCACTTGAAAAATAGCGCCGGAAGAAGCCCTCCGCGGATCAGGAATATTCAATTATCCATTCCCGAGTGACGGATAGAGCTGCGCAAGTTTTCGGCGCGAGAAGAGAAACATAATTTCATCCTTGATTGGATATCTGGTCTGACAGTGGGGGCAAACCAAGTGGTCCGTCTCCCGGACCAGTTCTATCTCGCGTCTTGCCTCCAGGCATTCGACACAGACCAGCGCGTCTTCTATTCGGGTTAGACTTTGGCCGATCGCCCTTCCCGCTTTCTGGCATAAACCGGAAATAAACCCCCCCAGCAGATAAGCCACCAGAGAGCGTACCGGATTCTTTAGTTGAAAAGCCTTGACGTTGAATGGTTGAAAGAGACCTACAGTGCGCAAATGGGCCTCGCGCGTGGCGAACACCCGCAGGGCCGTATTCCATTCCCCCAACGAAATGTTCCAGTTTTCGACGATGCCATACTCAATTTCGTTACACACCAACGAGGCGAAAAAGGAATCAACCAGTTGTCGGAAAGCGGGGGAGTGGAGCGCTTTGGGGGAGTATATTTTTTTCCCCTTGTACAGATCAAGATGTAAGGCGCGCCGATAAGGTTCTTCCTCAAAAAAGAAATGCCCGGCCGGCGCAAGAACCCGATGCGCCTCCTGAATAATGGGCGCCGGCGAGGGGAAGTGATGCAGTGTTTCATAACAAAAGACAAAAGGTATCGAGTCGCTTCGGAACGGCAGATGATAAGCATCGCAGCAAATGCGGAGAGGCATCTTCGTCTTGGAAAACACGGCTTGATAATAAGCGCCGCTCTTGAGCATCTCAAAAGAAATATCTACCGCCGCGCCACAGGCGCTGAGATCATTCTCCATAACCAAGGAGCGCTGACATCTTTCGGCGCCAATTTCAATATACGGACTCAGCCTGATCTCCTGGTCTACTAACACCTGCATTTGTTGCTGAGTCTTCTCCATTCGATGGAGAAGGATTGCCTCTATCGCTTTGGCGTCAAACTCATCCTCGAAGTGAGTGCAACCTTCCACCTGTTGTTCATAGAGTTTTCTTCGAAACTCGATTTCCCCCTGCTTGGACACTACTGATTGATCACTCATGTCGCTCCATCTCCAACTGGCCTGTCTCTCCGGTGGGTTGCCCCGAGTTTCAGCCGTTCAATTCGAGATTGTGGTCCGCTGCGCTGTTGATCGGCTGCGTGGACGAGATGAGCTCCATTCGCTTGATCCGATACAAGACATCCTCCAGAAGTTGACGATTTGATCCCACTAAATCAGCGAGTACTCCAAATACAAAGACGACGAAACCCAAAATGAGTGAGGTCGCGCCAATGACGATTGATTGCACAAACCTGGCGGTGCCAAGGGCCTCGCCGGTCAAAAAGAAATATAAAAAACGTAAGAGCAAGAAAACGCCGACCGCGATGAACGGCGCGCTCAGCAACCCAAACGTGCGCAAGGGTTCATACAAGGCGTACACGCGGACAATCGTGGCGATAGAGCGTTTGACGTAGTCCCATTCATTTTGGATCAGGCGCGATTCCCGGGCTTTAGGATTGGTGTGAATCTGGATATGCGCAACTCGGAGGCCTTTTTTCCCGGCTTGAATAATCGTTTCGAGCGTGTAGGTATAGCGGGTGAAGAGATTAAGCCGCAGGGCCGCTTCGCGCGAGTAGGCTCGAAAGCCGCTGGTCGCATCTGGAACTTGCGTCCCGGAGGCCAGGCGGACAACCCAACTTCCCCAGCTCTGCAGCCGACGCTTGAGGAGCGAGAACTCCGTCATGTGCGCGGGCTGACGATCCCCAATAACAATATCTGCTTCTTTTAAAATGATGGGAGCAATGAGACGAGGAATATCCGCTTGCGGATATTGATTATCGCCATCCGTGTTGACGATGATATCAGCCCCCAGCCTCAAAGCCGTATCCACCCCCGTCTGGAAAGCCACGGCCAAACCGCGGCGGTAAGGATGACGAACAATATGCGTTACGCCTAAATTGTAGGCGACTGCAACCGTATTGTCCGAGCTGCCATCATCCACCACCAGAATATCGAGGCGATCTATCCCCTGGATGTGCTTGGGAATATTCGCCAAGGTAGCTGGCAGCGTTTGCGATTCATTATAGCAAGGTATTTGAACGACGACTCTCATAATCTAATTATCCATCACGATCGCGGTGAAGTGGCATGAAATACCTGGTAAGCTTCATTATAAATCGCTAACGTTTCTTGGGCATTGCGCCGCCATGAAAATAAAGCGGACCGCTTCAGGCCTAGTTCGCTGAGGTGCCGACGCAACTCTGGATCTGAAAGCAATCTCCTCAAGGCAGCCGCCAGTTCATTATTGTTATGCACATCAATGAGCAAGGCCGCCTCACCGGCCACTTCCTGGATGGCGGCAGCCCTTGAAGCGACGACGGGAGTACCGCAGGCCATGGCTTCCAGCACCGGCAAACCAAATCCTTCAAAGAGCGAAGGGTACACCAACGCCGTTGCGTCCGAAATAAGAGCGGGCAAGTCATCGTCAGAGACAAATCCAGTGAGCCGAACACCTTCAACCTGCAGAGCCTGGGCCTTCGCGCGGAGGGACTGATGCTGCCGGCCTAACGGCCGACCAACGATGACAAGTTGGCAGTGGCGAGCGATCTCTGCTCCAAGCGATTGATAAGCCTCAACCAGCAAATTCACATTTTTACGAGGATCTCCAAAGCGCCCAATAAAGAGCAGATAGGCATCGGTGGTGATTCCATATTTCTTTCGAATCTGTTCCGCCCGCCGAGGATCGCGATTCGGGCGAAAGCGAGAACCAAAGCCATAGGGCAAAACAGCGATTTTCTCCGGTTTCACTCCATAACGAGCACAGATATCCTCTTTAGAGAACTGTGAGCCAGTAATGATCCGATCAGCTCGGTGCGCCGCATCACGAATTAGTAATTTCATCCACCAGCGGCTATGCAGATGGTAGTGGTGTGGGTAATGTTCAAAATGCAGGTCGTGGATGGTCACCACCGAGGGGATAGCGGAAGCAATGGGCAAGATATATTGAACATGTAAAATATCAACCGGCCGACGGCGGAGTTCCAGGGGCAATGAAGTAAAGTAGCGCAATAAGGCATGCGGCTGGCGGAGTTGTCGCAGTACGAAACTCCGAGGCAAGTGCGTATAAAAAGGACAAGTCTGAATATCATACAGGCGGTATTGATGGGGAGTCTCTAAAGTTGCCAGGGCTGTTAACAACTCCCGCATATAGGTCGTATCGCCAGCATGCTCCACGCTGGCTGCCGAGCTCTCAATACCAATTAACACAATTCAGTTCCTCACCTCGCACGCTCTTATCGAACAAAATTAACTCCACCTGAGCAGAAGAGAAATACCTGGTGGACCTTGAGCAAGTTTGAAGACACTTTCTGAGAGGACAGACCGGACGATTGCCCGTGCCGTTGAACTCACTTCTTGAGGCGCCACTCAGCTCTCAATAATCAAGCCATAGGAAGTTACAATGTATTTGCCTACGATCAGCCTGAGATGTATTTTGTGGTTATAGGGCGGCTTATCTACAACCCGGTCAGAGGGTAGGTTGCCTCGCGCAAAGTCCAGGTCAATTCTATAGCCGCGCCGACGCAGGTTTATCGCAATCTTCTGGATGTCTCGCTTTCGGAAGAGGACTGTCGGCCCTTGAGTGAGCGTAAAAATGTTTGACTGAAGGTTGAATTCCGTTGTATGCACAGCGACCCCGCCCGGTTTCAAATATTTCAGCGACTCAAAAATGAACTGTTCTCCTAAAGGCATTGTGCCTAAATGTTCCAGCGAACAGGAGGACCAAATAAAGTCATAGGTGCCTAAATCATCGGGTAATTGCCGCATATCAAGAAATCGAAAACTCACACGTTGACGGAAACTTTCAGGATCGCAGATACTGCGCTGATTCAGAGCGTCAAGCGAGTCCGCATGTTGAGCCGTCTCCACCCATCCACGTTTTTGAGCTTCCTCGGTGATCAAGTCTGTGGCCACAATCTGGCAACCGAGGCTGGCGAATAGAGCGGGGAGCGGTTCTTGCCCAACAGCAAAGCCTAGCCCACGCCGCCCCGAAGTCAACAGGCCGCGCTCGTGAAGCGCTTGCGCGATGTAGCAGTACTCCCAGACTTTGCGATGCATGTACATCGGGCGCTCATGCATACCTACCACCCAAGCCTGAAAGGCATCGGATTGGAGTTGCGCCTGCGTACAAGAGCATGATCGCAATTTACCGTTTTGCGAAATATCCACGGCTTCCGAACGCTTCAGCAGTTTGTTGAGAACATTCATTGTGCCTACCTTAGGTAAAAATATTAGGGCTTTCGCTTTTGGCGAGGCTGTAAGAGCCTCTGAGCATGATAACCAAGAAACAATATATCGAGTATTTGTTAAGCACGCCCTTCACTTCATTTACACGTGCACTAATTTGGCTGACCACTTGGCTCAGGTGGCCACGTTGTCGTCAACGACTTTCTCTGGCAAGAACGCTTTCGGCCCGCTCAGTTGTGGGAGTTGGTCCGCGGTCGGATTGACAATAGCCGCGAAGCGTTCTTGATTGTCGATGACAGCGTGCAAGCCAAGCGCTATTCGCGTTTCATCGAATTGGTGAAGTGGCCATACCGTGGGACCGACCATCGCCCGGTCAAGGGGATTGGGGTCGTCAATATAGCTTGCCACGCTTCAACCCTTCAACTTCAACGTTGGCACCTTATGAAAGACTATAATGCAAAGCGGGTGGTATGACAATCCAGGCTCTTCCTGGTGATTGTTCACAAATGCTCCGGGCCTGCGTCCTCGCGGGCCGTCCGCGTCCCCGCGGACGGAGAGCAGACGAGATGTGAATAACCACCAGATGCTCTTCGCCGGACCATCCCATGAGACCCGTTCGTCTCTCTTCGTCTACTCGCCGAGCTTGAGCGTTATGATCCAGGCATGTATCCGGGTGGCCAAGGATTTAGGTAAATGCTCTATGAGCCAAGCATACCACCGATACACGCGCGGCGTTCCTAAAAGATTCAGTACGACCTGCAATCCCTCTCGGAACAACTTAGTAACGCGCTTCACCGCCAGCTCTGACCGAGTCCGGGATAAAACAACCGGAAAGGGCAACGCTTGGAAGGGCGATGATATAAGATTAAGACGCTGCACCCTCATCCGGGTAGCCGGTGTTGGGCAAGCCCAGTCGTTGTTGACCACAGGATAACTCGCCGTCTTTTGTAACGTCAAGTGCAGCAGACAAAAAACGAAGCCCTGTGCGATGGTCACAATCTCCGTGGGCATAGCTGTTGGGATAGAATCATCTATATGTGTCAGGTCGCGCTTAGAGAACAATGTTCTCTCTGAAAGATCGGTCTGGAGGATATCAACCAAGACCAGGCCGCTCGCTTCAATTACATAGCGTTGAATGGCCTCGGAGGAGAACAAGATAATATTTGGCAATTCGTTTCCATTCGGGGGGCGGCGGAGGCAATATCGGAGTGATAACGTTAGTACCCCACCAGGCTTGAGTACCCGTCCCATCTCATAAGCCGCGTTAGCCGCCAGGTCAAGACTACCAAAGTGAGAGAGCGCATCCAGCGAGAAAACCCCATCAAACAGATTGTCCGGGTAGCGTAATATCCGACCGTCCATATGCTGCAAAACCAAGTGTGTCTCTTCATACGGATAGGGGGCGAATCTCTCGGGCGCGATTAGCTTCTGTAAAGCCAGGTTGCCGCTCATCCGGCCAGGGGAGGTATCGCTCTCCGTAGCAAAAACCTGATAGGCATAATAGGTTAAATAAAATGAGATGGGTTCCGTTCCCACACCGACCCCGAGCAAAACAGCCTGGGGATGCAACACGCCAAAATGGTCGAGTGCTCGGACGCTCATGGCGCTGGCCCAATATCTTGGAGACTGAGTAGAGCATGGAAATTCCGAGGGGGTCGCCGGAGTCTCATGCCGGAAAATCTCTTTTATTTTCTGGAGGAGTTCCGAATCCTCAAAGTCCTCGATCTCGCACACTTTGTTGTGATTCAGCCTCCGGACCGGCTGAGCTGGCCGTTCACTTGTTCGGGGCGAATGCCCATTCACCGGCCCGGTGATTTGTTGGATGATTTGCTGGTAGCCCATAACCATCTTGGCTAGCGTGCCTTCACGCTCAAAGTAAGCCCGAGCGCTAGCCGACATTCGTTGGCACAGATCAGGCTCAGCGGCCAAACGTTGAAGATACTGCGTCAATGTGGCACGGGCCTTTTCATCAGCCGGAACGCGCCAACAAAATTCACGGGGAAACTGGTCCCACTCCGGCAAATCCGTCGTGATGACCGGTTTACCGGCCGCAATCGCGTGGAGCAAGGTACGTGACATCTGTTTTCGCGAGGGGAAACGCAGACTCACGATCACATCACAGGCCAGCAGAAGTTGATTGTAGATTTTGTTCGTCGCCGGCTCCGGTGAGAGATGGCCCGTGAAATACACACACTCCCTCAACCCCAGCGCCTGGACGAGGCGTTCTAAGCGGCTTTGGTAAGCCGGATCATGCGCTTCACCCACAATGACCATTTGGACATCCGGATAATTTTCTCGCAAATCGTGAAGCGCTTGCAGGCTAAGCTCAATGTGTTTGACCGGATCAACAATCCCGAAGATCCCCACCACAAACGCGGTCGGACGAAGCCCCAACTCGGAACGGATGACGACCGGGTCGCCGGTCGGCAGGCCTCGGCGAGGGTCGTCGACTCCGAAAGGAACGGCCCAAAGCTTATGGAGGTCGTAGCGCAATGCCAATTCTTGCCGCGCATGTTCCATATGCATGGCCACGACTAAGCTACTCTCAACCACCTGCTTCAACATATAATACTTACCCAGGAAATCCTCGATGCGCGAGCCAGCCACCGCGGGTGGAGTGTTCATCGCCGCTTTGAACTCGGCGAGGGCGACCGGCCCCTCAAGTTCCAAGACCATTTGCCGGAACTCCTCCGGTTTACCGGCGCTCATGCGGTCAAAGTAGAGAACATGCCCCCAGATCAAATCGTGCAGCATGGTGATCCCAGGCCACTTTTGCAAGGCGGGATACATGTATAAGTGATACGTCGAGGCCCCCAACTGATAGAGAATCACATCGAACTTTTTAGCGGCGGCCCGTCTTTCAAATGCTCGATGATGCTGGATCGGATAGCGACTCAGCATCTGCAGCGATGGTAAATACCCCCCATCAACAAACACTTCAATCTCATACGCCTGTGCCAGGTATTGCAATAACTCCGCCGTGTAAATTGCCACTCCGCTCCGCTGAGGCGGCAACGGCGCCCAGAGCGCCAGGCAGGGCCGGTCGGCGGCGGCACCGGATTCGGGCGGTCCAGAGCTCGCTGCTTCGTAACAGGCTAGCGTGCTGCGCGCCAGTTGTTCTCCATTAAATTTACGCGTCTGCTCAAACCCAAGCCTTCCCATCGCCTCACGCCGGACCGGATCGCTCCACAGGCCTTCGATCGCTTCTGCAAAAGCTTGCGGGTCATCGGGACCCACATAGACCGCCGCTTCGCCACCCACCTCGGGCAGGGAGGAGGCGGTCGTGGTCAAGACCGGCGCACCACAACTCATCGCCTCCAAGACCGGCAGGCCGAAGCCTTCATACCGTGACGGATGCACGACTAGGGTGGCCTGATTATAAAGAGCGACCAACTCATCTTCCGCTACAAAACCCGTGATGATTAAGTTATTGACAATGTCATATTTGCTCGCCCACTGCTGCAGTTGTTTCTTTTCGACTTCGGTAAGCTTAAACGCGGCGACCAGAGGCAACTGTTGGCGAAGTTGAGGCGAAAGGCGACTGTAGGCGGCGAATAAAGTCTCTAGATTTTTACTATAGTGCAGGTGGGAAACGGTGAGTAGAAAATCATCCGGCACCGGGGCCCGCGAACGCAGCTTTTGTAGCCCGGATTGTAATTCCAGCTTGGGGAGCACCCGAAAAGCGGAGTCGGCCATGGGATAAGCCACATTGATCAAATTGGCCGGATACCCCAGATAGGTCACCGCATCGTGCCGGGCCGCATTTGAAATCGCTATAAAGCGTTTGGCGTGCAGTAAAAAGTGCAAGGCGCGCAAGTAAAGATCATGGGCCAGTGACTTGGGAGGCAGATACTGATCCGAAAAGATCAGCGGGATCAAGTCATAGAAGGTCGCCACCAGGGGACAGACGTTAAAGTTAGGCACGTTACCCTGGCTGACTTCCAACAAAAGCGGGGTGGTTGCATGAAAAAGGTCTATTTTTTGCCGACAGATCCATTCTTGAAACTCTTCGGCATCAACCAGGACGTTTTCTGGCCGATTGAGGCTCTCAAGTTTAGCGCTGATCGAAATGCCGTCCGCGGCGAGGGAAACGTTCGGCGCGTTTCGAATTTCCGGCAAGATCAGCGAGAGATCGCTCTGCTGGGGACAAAAGAGGACATATTCGTTGCGCGTGTCGAGCTTGAGCACTTCCCGCAACTGTTGTTGCGTGTAACGGCCCATTCCCCGATTAACAGAAATGCCGCTGGCGAGCATTCGATAGTCAATTCCAATTCGCATTGTCCGAAGCGCCTCACGCGAAGGGTGTAATCTTTCCATTCAGTAAAAATTTACTTCTCGGGTTGTTTTCCCAGGGGTCAGCAGAGTCAGACATCCGGTCTTCCATTGTCTGACTCTTTTCCAAGCCTTTTCTTTAAGCGCGTCAACTCAAGGGCTAAGAGCGCATTTTCTTCTGCCAGATTCAAGAGACGCTGACCGAGCTGCTGATTGATGGCTTCTTGCTGCTGCATGAGATATAACAAGGGCCACCGGGCGACGAGATTGAACCCCCACTCCCGGAAACGCGTGATGAGCGGGCCCAAGAGCGGAATCGATGAATGAAAGACATACTCCCTTAGACCAAGCCACGTTTCCTCGGCGGAAGGCGGACTGCCGCGTCGCGCCTGCACCTGTTGAAAATACTCGGGCAGCAAGCCATTCGCCAACATCGCAGGCTGCAAAGCATTTAAAATGAGCCCGTCGGCGGCGTCTCCACGTTCAGACGCCCCGTGGAGGTCTGCCAGCCAAATTCGCCGATGCATCATTTGGAATGCATTTAACATTTTCTCAACCAGGGATTCATCCTCGAGTCCACGCTCCCTTAACAAAACGGGCAGGTTGAGCAGTGTGTCGAGATAGGCCAAACGCAAAGCCCGAGTTTGTATTCGATCGGCTATCACCAATGGCTCATCCGCCTCAGCCGGCAAGAATTCCTCAAGCAGGCGGGCGGCGGAGAGATGCTTAAGCACCAGCCGTAACCGTCCACGCTGGATATAGTAAGACTGAGAAACAGCCGGAGTAGACGTCGATTCGGCGTGAAAATAGACAGCCTGCGGACAATATCGCACTTTATAGCCAGCCGCCTGGGCCCGCAAGCAGTAATCTACATCTTCATAGTATCCGGGCCAGAAACTTTCATCCAAAAGGCCAATGCGCTCTACGACTTCGCGCCGGATCCCCATCGCCGCGCCGGTCACATACTCCACATCAACCTGTGCATCCCAACGTCCATCGTCCGGCTCCCGGTGGCCATAATGGTCCGCGATGCCGCGGGGCCACGCTAACCAGCCGCCCGCATGTTGTATCTGTTGACCATCAGGATACAATCCCTTGCCCCCCACAATGCCCACGGTTAGATCATCGGCGAAGGTTTGAAGGAAAGAGGTGAGCCAACCGGGGCGCACGCTGGTATCTTGATTCAGTAAAATTAATATCTCGGCCTGGGAGGCTTTTATTCCCAGATTGCAGCCACCGCTGAAGCCGCGGTTAGAGGGACTACGGATCAGGCGAACTTGCGGATAGGTGGAGGCGATTAGCTCGGCGGAATCATCCTTGGATGCGTTATCTACGGCAATGATCTCTACCTCAACACCAGCCTGCTCCAGCACAGAGTCCAAACAAGTGGGTAACCATTGCCGACCATTCCAAACCGGGATGACGATTGACGCCCGCATAGCCGATTAAGTAGACACGCCATCTCCGCCGCGGCGTGTTGGCTGTCTCAGGGGATGAAGTCTCGCGCTGGTTTTCATAGACTCAGAAGATTACGCGCACTAGGCCGTCAACCATTGATTAAAACCAAACCGACGGGAGTCAGACTCAAGGCGGGGAGCCAAATTTACACCGTCTCCAGTGCCTCGGACAACCAACGTCCGCGCGTCGTGATCAAGCCATAGCGTTCTTGAGTCGTGCGCCCGGTATTGGTCACCCGAAACTTATAGACTCGATCATGATAATCGTAAATCGCTTGACCGTTTGGGCTATGGGCTGACACCGAAATCAAGTAGACGCCGTCGAGCAGACAAAGATCGGCAATCACATATTTGATGACTCCCTTCCCAGAAATCGTCGGGAGCACCAGACCATCCAAACTCGTATTGGGGCCGGTAATGTGGACTCCATCCTGGCGATGGATCGCCATCCCAAAGACCGGAAATGGCGTCGGCTCCCGAGCGACATAGTGTATTTCCAGGATCAACGCTTCACCAGTCTCATATGTCGTCCTGTCGAGCCCATGCTCGTCAGTCAAACGGACTTCACCAATCTCGATCTGACCACTTCCCCAACGCTGGTCCGGTCGTGGTCCAAGGTTCCGCGCTGCCGACCGAGGCCCAGAGAATCGGGCCCGATCTAAATAGTCGGGCAGGATCATTTCAAGCTTGCCATCGGCTTTGAGATGGCCTTGATCCACCCAGATGGCCCGTGAGCATATTTGTCGCACCATTTCGAACGAGTGGGAGACAAAACAGATGGTCACCCCGGCTCGCTGGAGTTCTTCAATCCGGGTCAGGCATTTTGTCTGAAAGTTATGATCGCCCACTGCTAACACTTCATCCACCAACAACACTTCGGGGTCCAGGTGAATGCTGACGGCAAAAGCCAGGCGAGCAAACATGCCCGACGAATAGTGTTTCACAGGCATGTCAATGAACTCTTCCAGTTCCGAGAACTCCACAATGGCTGGATACCGCTGTTTGATCTGCAGCCGGCTCATGCCGGCCAAAGCTCCACTCAGAAAGATATTGTCGCGACCACTCAGTTCAGGATGAAATCCCGTCCCCAATTCCAGCAGCGCTCCTACCCGGCCATTGACCTCAACCCGGCCGGAACTGGGTGAAATGATTTGACTGATTAGCTTGAGGACGGTGCTTTTACCGGCGCCATTCGAGCCAATCAGCCCAACGGTTTCACCCGGATAGATCGTGAATGAAACATCGCGCACAGCCCAGAGCCAGTCCACCCGACTGTCGGCTGTGGAGAAGTTCGCCCAGCGCGGACGCCACCGCACAAACCATTCTCGGAATGAGCGCGGGCGGTTCCGTTGGAGCCGATAGCGCTTGCTGACTTGCTCAAAGTGAACAATCGGTTTCATAAAAAAGAAGCCACGCGTGGCATTACCAACTTACGCTAAGTTGGTAGAGCAACGAAGCAGGTCCTTGACGGAGTAACATCAATCATTATAATCGCAGCTAGTTGCCTCTGGCAAGACTTTCATCTTAAGCAATCTCCGGATTCTTCCCTTAGGCCCACAGAATGCTCAACCCCATCTGCCAATTGCTTCGGTACCGTGAAGCGATCCGCATGCTCGTCGTGCGTGATCTCGCCGTGCGTTACAGCAATTCCGTCCTGGGAGTCCTGTGGAGCCTACTCAATCCCTTGCTGATGATGGGAGTGTTCACGCTGGTCTTCACCTTCTTCATGCCCAGCCAGATCGAGAAATATCCACTGTATATCCTGACCGGTCTGTTGCCCTGGAATTTTTTCATCGCCAGCCTGGCCGGGACGGTGGTCTCGATTCTGCAAAACGGGCCGTTGGTCAGTCGGGTTTATTTTCCGAGAGAGATTTTGCCGCTGTCGGTGGTCCTTTCAAACCTGATCAATTTTTTGCTCGCCTTGAGCCTCTTGTTCGTCATTATGCTCGTGTCCGGAGTCAGGCCCGGCCTCTCGTTATTACTCTTGCCGGGAGTCATTCTGATCCAGTTGCTGTTCAGTTTGGGCCTGGGGCTGTTCTTAGCCGCCCTGAACGTCCAACTGCGTGACACCCAGGCAGCCGTCGAGGTCCTGACACTCGCCTGGTTTTTTGTTACGCCCATTATTTATCCGATTGACGTCATTCGCAGCGCCAGCCTGCGACTTTTGCTGCAAGTGGTGAACCCGATGGCCTCTTTGATTGTGAGCTACCGATCCATTCTCTATGCCGGCCAAATGCCCGATCTTAGGATGCTCCTGATTACTTCCGCCGAAGTGGCGCTCCTGCTCGTTGTCGGCTACTGGTTCTTTCGTCGAGCCAGTCCAACGTTTGCCGAAGAGCTATAAAACTCGCTAAGCCAGTCCGCCTCCCCCAAGCCCCGGGTGATTATTCACAAGTGCTAAAGCCACTGTCCTTCGCGCAGTACTTGTGAATAATCACCCGCAAGCCCCAATTGCGCCAGGGGACAGACATCGCTATAATTCTCTACACGCCGGTTTCTATGGTCATGAAAAATGTTTGATACCCATAAGATCACGAAAGCGATGTCCTCCAGCGGCCAGACCCAGGCCGAGAGCAGTTTGCAGCCCGGCGCCAATCTACAGAATCGGTATTTAATCCAAGGGGTGCTCGGCGTGGGCGGCATGGGCTCGGTCTACAAAGCCCGCGACATGCACTTCCCCAACGTCACCAAGTTGGTGGCGGTCAAAGAAATCCTCAACCTCGCCTCCGACCCCGGCATGCGCGAGATCATCGTCAAAACTTTTGAACGCGAAGCGAACATCCTGGCGACTCTCAACCATCCCGCCATCCCCAAAATCTACGATTACTTCACACAAGGCGACCATTCCTTCCTCGTCCAAGAGTATATCGAGGGCAAAGATTTGGAGGCTCACCTCAACGAGGCGACCGGGATGCTGGATGAGGACTTGGTCACCGAATGGGCCATCCAACTGTGCGATGTGCTCTCCTACTTGCATAACCACCAGCCGGAGCCAATTGTCTTCCGCGACATGAAGCCTTCCAACGTCATGTTGGATAATCACAGTCATATCCGGCTGATTGATTTTGGGATCGCGCGCGGCTTCACTGCCGGCCAAAAAGGGACGATGATCGGAACCGAAGGGTATTCGCCGCCGGAGCAATACCGAGGCGAGGCGGGGCCGCCGGGAGACCTCTACGCCCTCGGCGCCACCCTTCACCATCTGCTCACCAAACAAGACCCGCGCCTGGAGCCGCCTTTTTCATTCTCGGAGCGACCGGTCCGCAAGACCAATCCGGCGGTCAGCGTGGAACTGGAAGCCGTCATTAACACCGCCTTGAACTACAACCCGACGGAACGTTTTCCCAGCGCCCAGTCAATGAAAGAAGCGCTGGCCAATATGCGGCGGGTAAAGACCGGAATACTCATTACCCAAAAATTAGATCAGACCCTCCCGACCACGCTCACCACGCCTGCGCCAACTGAAACGACGAGCCTGAGCACCGCCGGCAGCGAAGTCAAACCGATTTGGGTTTTCCGCTTTGAAGATGAGGTGCGCGGGAGTCCCTTGGTCGCCAACGGCGTGGTCTATGCCGGAGTCTATGACAATAATTTATATGCGGTGAACGCGCTGGATGGCAAACTCCTCTGGAAATACGCGACCGATGGCGGGCTGCCCGGCTCCCCGGCGATTAACCAGGACATTGTTTTCATTGGCTCCGAAGACAAACGCCTGCACGCCGTTTCCGCCAAAAGCGGTCGGGTACAATGGACGTACTACACCGAGGGGCCGATCCGCGCCTCCCCCCGCGTGGCCGAGGGACATGTGTTCATCGGCTCGGATGATGTCTACCTGCATGCCGTCAACATTGTCAGCGGCCGGCGGGCTTGGCGCGCGCAGGCAGTAGCGGCTGTCCGTTGCCGCCCGGCTGTTTCCAACAATTTGATCTACTTCGGTTGCGAATCCGGCGAATTCTATTGCCTGGACTTCAGCGGGGAGCAGAAATGGCGCTTTAAAGCCAAGCGGGCGCTGACCTCCTCGCCGCTCCTCTTCAACGGCAACATCTACGTCGGGTCGGTGGACAACATGGTCTACGCGCTGGAGGCCACCTCCGGCTGGGCCGTGTGGAAATTTAGGACCAACAAACCCGTGATTTCTTCGCCGGCGGTGGAGCCCAAATTGAATCTCGTCTTCGTCGGCTCGGCGGATAATATGCTGTATGCGATTGACATTCGGAATGGGCGAGAAGTCTGGCACTTCGAAACCGACGGACAGGTGACCTCCTCGCCCGCCGTGAATAAAGGCGTGGTCTACGTCGGCTCCGTGGATCAGTGTTTATATGCGATTGACATCGCCAGTGGTAAACTGCGCTGGAAGTTCCGCTCGGAGGGACCGATCACTTCCTCGCCCGCCATCGCCAATGACATTGTCTATGTCGGTTCCAATGATCATCACCTCTACGCACTCACAGCCTGACTCGGGAGGCGTTCGTGCCCAACTTTCTTGAAAAGCTCTTCAGTTCCTTTGGAAAAAAGAACGACAGCGCTCGCCGCCCGTCAGATCCGGATGCGACCGTTCCGCTCCCAGACCTCTCCCTGATTGCCCGGCCGCCTGACTCGCAGGTGACGAAGATCAGCGAAGCGCCACGGCGTTTGATTCTCGGCATTGCCCAGGATGTCGGCAAAGTCCGGAGCCATAACGAAGACGTCCTGTTGGTCTTCACCGGGGAACTGGATGGCCTGGAGCCGATGCCCCACTTTGGGTTGTTCATCGTCGCCGATGGCATGGGCGGCCATTCGCTCGGCGAACGCGCGAGTGGCATTGCGGCCCGCACGGCGGGGCGCATCGTCATGGAAAAAATCCTGCCTTCCTTACTCGCCGATCCGCAGGCGGATACCGAGCGGCCCTCACTCAAAGAAGTGATGGAGAACGCAATGGAATCGGCCAACATGGCGGTGTTCACCAGCGTGCCGGAAGGCGGCACAACGCTCACCTGTGCGCTGATGATTGGCGAGCAAATTATTCTTTCCCATGTCGGGGATAGTCGGGCTTACCTGATCTCCCCGGACACGTTTGAGCAGGTCACCCGCGATCATTCCCTGGTGCAGCGCTTACAGGAACTCGGCCAGCTTTCAGCGGCGGAAGCGGCGGTGCACCCGCAGCGCAGTGTCCTTTACCGCGCGGTGGGTCAAGGGGAAAATCTGGAAGTGGATGTGATCTCGCGCCGACTGCCGCCCGGTACCATGCTGTTGTTGTGTTCCGATGGTCTATGGGGCTTGGTGCCGGATCCCCGGATTCAAGAGATCGTGCACCAATCGCCTAGTCCGCAAGCGGCCTGTGAGGCGCTCGTCGCCGCGGCGAATGCGGCCGGTGGACCGGACAATATCACGGCTGTTATGGTTCAGTTACCGAAGACCTAAAAAATTATTTAGTACGCTCCCAGCCCGCGTCCGCGCGGGCGTTTGCAAGCCATTCCGCCCGCGCGGACGCGGGCTGGGAGCAATTGAACTAAATCACCCCACCTCACCCAAAAAGCCTGATCCAGCCATGACGATGGGCGATTTATACAGTCTGCTCGGCGTGCCGGCGACCGCCAGTCCTGAAGAAATCAGAGCCGCCTACCGCAGCGCCGCGCGTCGTTTCCATCCCGATGCGAACCCGAACCCCGGAGCCGGCGACGAATTCAAACTCATCGCTGAGGCCTATGCGGTCCTCAGCGATCCCGCTCAACGGCCGGCTTATGATCAAAAAAGAATTCAACACAGACAAGAGCCGATCATCGCCGTCCGCCCAGTCTTCAGTCGGGAGGTGCTGCCCCAATTGGCTGAACCGCAGGTGCTCTATGCACTGGTAGACATTCAGCCGGGCCGCCTGACAGACCTGCCGGCCCTGCCCGTGAATCTATGTTTGGTCATTGACCGTTCGACCTCGATGCAGGGCACACGCTTGGATCAGGTGAAGGCCGCTGTCCTCCGCGTGATTGATGGCCTGCATGAAAACGATACTTTCTCAGTTGTCGCCTTCAGTGACAAAGCCGAAGTCATCGTCCCGGCCCAACGCGGCCTCTCCGAACGAACGCTGGCCAAGGCCAAAGTCAGCACCATCAACGCGAATGGCGGCACAGAAATCTTACCCGGTTTGCTGTGCGGGCTGACCGAACTCCATCGCAACCTCGACGCCGCCGCGATTAATCATTTAATCTTACTCACGGATGGCCGAACGTACGGCGATGAAGAAGATTGCCTGATGTTGGCCGGCTTGGTTGCAACCGACGGAATTTCAATCAGCGGCCTGGGCATTGGGGATGAGTGGAATGACAAATTTCTGGATGAGCTGACCGCTCGGACGGGGGGAACCGCCGCCTACATCAGTTCGCCGCAGCAGGTCAAGACCTTTATTCAGGACCAAATGCATGGGCTGGAAGGGATTTATGCCCAGCGGTTACGCGTGCAGGTCATTCTGGACCCCGAGGTCAAACTTCAATCTGCTTTTAAAGTCAGCCCGGAAGCCGGACCGGTGCCTACCACGGAGCAGCCTTTGCGTTTGGGCCACTTGCCCAAACAGCAATCGGCTTCCCTCCTGCTTAAATTTATTCTGCCGCCGGTTATGGAAGGCACACAATCGGTCGCGCGTTTGATTTTCCAGGCCGATGTCACGAGTCCCGGACGGGAGGGAGAACGCCTCCTGCTGGATATCACCCTCCCCGTTGTCAAAGAACCGGCCCGCGCCATGCCGCCGGCCGCCGTGGTCGAGGCGTTGGGCAAGCTCTCACAATACGAGTTGCAAGAACGAGCCTGGCAAGAAGCGGCCGTTGGGAATGTCGCGGCTGCCTCCCGGCATCTTCAGGTTTTAAGTACTCGCCTGCTAGCCAGCGGCCAGACCGGCCTGGCCAAGGTGGCGTTGTCAGAAGCGCGGCGTTTGGAAAATACCCAAATCCTGTCGGAGGAGGCCAAGAAGCATTTGAAATATGGAACTCGCGCCCTCATTCCAGTTCCCGCCGGCGCGGGCCAAAAACAACGATGATTACCTGTCCGACCTGCCGCCATCAGGAATATGACGGAGAGCTCTTTTGCTCGGAGTGCGGGGCGCGGATTTGGAGCACCACCGACGAACCGCCGCCCACCGCCACTTTTGATTCCGCCCAACTGCGGGAGGTCGCCCCCATGCCCACCACCGGCGCGGCTCCCGTGGCCAGCCTCCAGCCCGGCCAGATCAGCCTGGCCATTTCCAGCACGCCGAAGCCCATCCTGCTGGAAGGGAATCAAGAATATCTTTTGGGCCGGGAAGGGCCGGACGATCAATCATCGCCGGACGTGGATCTAAGTTCGTACCACGCCCGCGACAAAGGTGTCTCGCGCATTCATGCGTCTTTGCGGCTGGATCGGAGGCAGTTACTGTTAATGGACTTGGGCAGCACCAACGGCACCCGCTTGAATGGAACGCCGCTGGCTGCTCACGAACCGGTTCGCCTGGAAAACGGCGATGAAATCCTGCTCGGCAAGCTCGCGTTCAAAATTTATTTCAATCTTTAGAGAAGCTAATCAAATCTGACGGAGGTTCGGATGGCCTATACAGTCTTGATTCACATTGCAAACGAAGAACCAGTGGTCGCTGAAATGGAGAACTTGCCTTCCGGCTCAGAGACCCTCATTACCGCCCAAAGCCCGCGCATGAAGGACGGCAAGGATCTGCGCTATCTGGCCGCCAATGTGACGACGGTCATCTGGCCCGTCGCGCGCGTGAACTTTATTGAAGTCATGCCGAGCGGCGAAGAAGAGAAGGTCATGGGCTTCGTCCGCGAGTAAACGCGATGCCCGCCGTAGGCCCGACGACTGAACGTTACCGTGTACTGGTCGTGGACGATGAGCCACGGATGATTCGTTTCATCCGAATGAATCTGGAACACGACGGCTTCGAGGTCACCGAGGCTACCGACGGGTTAGCGGCACTCAAGCAAGTGCGTGATACGCTCCCGGATTTAGTTCTGTTGGACGTGGCCATGCCCGAGTTGGACGGCTTCGAAACCCTCCGGCTGCTGCGCGAATTTTCCACCGTGCCGGTGATCATGTTGACGGCGCGCGGCGAGGAAGATGACCGCGTCCGCGGGCTGGAACTGGGCGCTGACGATTACGTCACCAAACCCTTTAGTCCGCGCGAGTTGGTCAGCCGGGTCAAAGCCGTCATTCGCCGGACGACCGCCCCCGCCCCCGCCGAGAAAACGACGCTGCAGATTGATGAGCGCCTGAGCATTAACTTTGATCGGCGCGAGGTCTTGGTCGAAGGCAAGCCCGTCAAACTCCGCCCGACGGAATATCGGTTGTTGTATCATTTGATCAATAACGCGGGCTGGGTCGTGCCGCATGATCAACTGCTGGCCAAGGTCTGGGGCTACGAGTACCGCGAGGAGACGCATTACTTACGGTTGTATATCAATTACCTGCGGCAGAAGCTTGAAAAAGACCCGGCCAATCCAAGTTATATTCTGACCGAACGCGGCGTGGGGTATCGCTTTGTGGATTTTCGCAAACCCGCTTAAGTGTTTAAGGGTCAGGTGCTTAAGTGTCACGTGACACTTGAACACCTGACCCTTAAACACTCGAAAGATGGATATGAACAAATCTTACAAAATTGTGATTACCGGCCCCTTCAACGCCGGCAAGACTCAATTCGTCAAAACCATCAGCGAGATCGCCGTGGTCTCCACCGAACGCAAACTTACGCGCCAGGAGCCGGGCATGAAAGCCCAAACGACGGTCGCCATGGATTACGGGCGGGTGAAATTGGATGAGGTGACATTACATCTCCACGGCACGCCCGGCCAGGCTCGCTTTGACTTTATGTGGGAGGTCTTGACGAAGGAGATGGACGGCTTTGTGGTCGTGGTGGATTCGACCGATCCCGGCTCAGCGGCGGAGGCCCGGGAAATAATTAAAATTTTTTCTTCCGCCCACACTGTGCCGTACGTGATTGCCGCCAATAAACAAGACGCCGCCGGCGCTCTGCCCGTGGAAAAACTTCGCCGGGAATTGGGCGTCTCCCCCAATATTCTAATTATGCCCTGTGTCGCCTCGCGCAAAACCAGCGTTAAACAAGTCCTCGCTCAGTTGGTAGAACTACTGTAGCTTTAATAAGTGTTTAAGGGTCAGGTGCTAAAGTGTTACGTGACACTTTAGCACCTGACCCTTAAACACTTGCCGCCCCTCTGATCTTCCTCTAACACAATATTTTCGTCCCTCTTATACAACCTAATTACACTACTAGCAGATTGTTAGGAAAAGGAATTACCGAAAAACAGGGTGTGCGCGTGGGCGTACGCCCACGCGCACACCCTGTTTTTCGGCTTTCTCTTCTAGGCTAAGTAGTCAAATCAAAGGAGGTAAATCCCTATGGCAAACATAACGCGTTGGGAACCTTTCCATGAGGTGGTGTCGCTCCGCGACGCAATGGACCGGCTTTTTGACGAATCGTTCTTGAAACCGTTCGGGGATAGTTCATCCTTCGGCCATCTATGGCCCTCGGTGGACTTGACCGAAACTGGCAACGAGATCATCGCCAAAGTCTCCCTCCCGGGGATGAAGCCGGAGGACGTCAAGATCAGCTTGACCGGAAACGTCCTGAACATTAGCGGCGAATACTCCTCGGAGTCGGAGACGAAAGAGAAGGGTGTCACCTATCACCTGCGCGAGCACCGCTATGGCGCTTTCAGCCGCTCGATTACGCTGCCCACAGCTGTTCAGGGGGACAAGATCAAGGCAGAATATGAGAATGGCCTGGTGACCCTGACACTGCCGAAGGCGGAAGAGGCGCGTCCCAAGACCGTCAACATCAAAGTCAAGAAGTAAGCTCATTGTGAGCAAGCCGGGCAGGTTTAGTCCCCTGAGTTACATCCTGAGCGCAGTCGAAGGATTGTCGAAGGGGCTGCCCGGCACTCGGATTTTTACGAAATCCTTTACCCAACCTATTTCCTGGAGGAAACCATGACCACGATTACCCGTTATGACCCAACCCGCGAGTTTTTGACTCTGCGCGAGGCGATGAACCGCTTGTTCGAGGACTCCTTTGTCGGGAGCGCGAACGCCACTCGCAGCAATGGCGAGACGGAGTTGCGCCTGCCCATTGAGGCCTACGAGACCGATCACGCACTGGTCGTACGCGCGCCGGTTCCCGGCCTGAAGCCTGAACAGGTGGAGATCACGCTGGAGGGCGATACCCTGACGATCCGCGGCGAATATCCGCGCCCGCCGGAAAACGTCAACTATCTCTTTGCCGAACGGCGCTGGGGCCGCTTCAGCCGGACGCTACAATTGAACCTCCCGGTGGAAGCGGACAAAGTAGAGGCCGAATTTGAAAACGGTCTGCTGACCCTGACGCTGCCCAAGGCTGAGGCGATCCGCCCCAAAGTAATCCCCGTCAAAGCGAAGTAAATACTCCCGGCTGATTAAACACAAACACCCAATTGAGACAATCGGGTGTTTGTGTTTTGATTAGAGACCTTATGGTTTTTGACAAACAAAATCGGTATACAGCATCCTAAGCGGAGCGGAGCACGTTCTTCGACTCTATACGAAAAAATTTATGCGAAAAAACGCCGCATTCAGCTCAGGATGTGCCCCCACGTATATGAAGACTATTACCCAAAAAAATTGGGGAGCCAAGAAGCCAATGAGTGCGGCGACGACCGCAGCGGTAGTGAACGGACTGAAGGTGGAGAACAAGGCCCGGCTAATCATTGCGCTAATGATGGCTCCTATGGTTCCCAAAGCAATCGCTAACGGCAACCCCAAGCCTAGCAGCGCAACCGCGAGGTAGCCCACCTGTCCTTGAGTCGGCTCCAGTAAAGGCAGTGAGCCTGCACAGATAGCGCCAAAGCCTATCAAGCCGCTTATTCCTGCGCCGAGAGGAGCAGATATTACAGCTATTATCAAGTAAGTTGCTGCCTTCGAATCCTTGACCTCAGGGGTACCGGATGTCGCTGACTTGCGGAACGTGATCCAGATACCAGTGATGCCGGTAATAATAAGAAGCGCAACAAAAAGAAGCGGCAACGGGAAAACAAGATAGTAGAGAAGAGTTATGCGGAGTAATTCGAGTATTTCTGTTGACATAGGGCGCCTCTTTGCTTACTATTCAGGGTAACCTAAATTGCCTTACAATCTGAGACATGACCTGGACACCGAACCATCTCACCCGAAAACAAATGGAAGAACGTCGCCGAAAAGGAGGGCGGTTGCTCAAGGCCGG
>Ga0075421_100001920_pt1 | contig 24542 bp, 20 predicted proteins | sample SoiMetdeltSBSDD5_FD_75292 | JGI IMG/M metagenome (GOLD analysis project Ga0075421, IMG submission 75292) | Bulk soil microbial communities from a Populus tree surrounding site in Tennessee, USA - Soil MetaG P. deltoides SBSDD5 | ecosystem: Environmental > Terrestrial > Soil > Tree plantation...
TCTCTCAGCACGTCGCAAGCCCAGTCGACTACCTCAGATGAGGTTTCGGGCCCGCCGCAAACTTCGACCAACGGAATGAGCTGGGGAGGAAACCAAAAATGGGTAGCGATGACACGATCCCGGTGCCGGACGTTTTCCACCAGGGCGCTTGCCGGCTGTCCACTGGATGAAGCGAGAAGAGCAGGCTTGGGGCAGATGCGGTCCAAATCGCCAAAGATCCGGCGTTTCAATTCCAGATTCTCGGTAACTGCTTCGATGATGAGATTGGCGGGAGCTGCGTCCTCGAGCGTTGTCGAGGTTCGGATGCGATTGAGGCTCCCGCTTGCTTCGGCACTGGTCATCAACTCATGGGACTGGAAATCGGCGAGGCTCTGTCGGATTCTATCCTTGGCTTTAGCAAGGCTCGCTTCGCTCCGGCCAATCAAGACCACTTCCCTGTTCGCCATAGCGAATATCTGAGCAACGCCGTGACCGATGATGCCATTACCGATCACGGCGACGATTCTGCAGTGTGTGGGAACGGCCATTCCTGTTGCTCCTCGAAGGAAGCAAGCAGCATAGGCTGCATAGGGATCAGCTTTCAATCATTGAGGGGCGCGTGTTGGGCGAAGGCTTTGCCCCCCCCCAACAACTACACGGAGTGGCGACTATACGGAGCGGCGACCGAAGAAAAAGCCGTAATCAACCGCTTGGTCGCGATGATCGCCGCCGACAATCGCTGCCCACCAAGACGCTGCCGCACCGATGGCCAAGGAAGCCGCAGTCAAGAAAGTGAGCAGAATGCCGAACCTGCGCGCTTTCTCGGTCGCCTTATAAAGCCCGCCGACTGCTTCCTCCACACGAGCGCTGGCTTGGGCTTCGCTCATGCCCGTGTTGTCCATCACGATGCGCGTGAGATAAGCTCGATCATTATCAGAAAGCTTTCCCCTGGTTATCCGGGAGGAGAGTATCCGGGCAGCGGCCAGACGCGACTGTTCGGCCGAGGCATTGTTCGCAGCGGATGATGCGGTAGGAGCAGTCGCCGGCGCGGGCGCAGTGGTTTGTCCTGTGGTCGTGGTGGCCCCCCCGGTCGTATCCTGAGCAGGTGCGGTCGTCTCGCCGGTTGTTCCCCCCGCAGCGGTTGCAGATGCAGGACGGAAGAGGAGATCGGTCCAGTAGCTCGCTGGGTTCGAACCCTCGGCCACCTGCTGTGCGGCAGCCGCCGAAGCTCCTGTCGCTGCACCGGCAGCGACATCCGCCGTTTTGCTTGCGGCCCAGGCGGCGATGAGAGCTCCCAGTAACACGCTCAGAGCCCAAACGAGCAGGCCATGGGCGGCGTCGCGGACCTCTACCTCGTGGGGGCTTGCATCGCCGATGCGGCGCCGCAATCGGCCGGTGAGATAGGCGCCGGCGATGAAGCTCGAAACCGATACCCAGAGCACCCAGAGACCCAGCGCGAGCGCAAAAGTCGTCGGTCTGACTGATTCACCGGGATAGGGAGAGGTGAGGGATAGGCCAATGCCCGTGCCAAAGGTAAACAGAACGAAGGAAATCGCAGATGCAAGGATCGCTCCCGCGAGGATAGCGGCCCAATCGACGTAGCGAGCCGTGTCTCCGACGGAAACATCGACGACAGATGGGGGTGATGCGGCCATTGAATGCCTCCTAGATTATTTGGGTTTCTGCATTCGGCCTAGCGAAGGCCCAGAAGCGAAAGAAGAAACAGAATGACCACGACAAGACCTATCAGATAAATGATCCCGTTCATCGCTACCTCCCATCTCAAGCCGGATCCGAGCAATCCACATGAAAGACGAAGCGCTGGACGGCCGACCTAAAGCTTGCGAATAACGTCCAAAAGGAACGCGGGTTCCCAAGCTGTGGCTAAAGGCTGGTCGGGGATTGCCGAAGGCAAAGGTTAACGTTGGATTTCATTCGCACCTTTCGTTCGGCAGCTACCGCAGGATTCAAAATGCAGAAAGAGGATAGCAATAGCTCGACGCCGCACCGCGTTGTCATTGTGGGAGGAGGAGCTGGAGGGCTTGAGCTCGCGACAAAGCTTGGCGACAAAATCGGGAAAAAGAAACGCGCACAAGTCACACTTGTGGACTGTGCGCGAACTCATCTTTGGAAGCCGTTGCTGCACGAAGTGGCCGCCGGCAGCAAGGATGAAGACGTTCATGAGGTCGATTTTCTGGCGCAAGCTCATTGGCACGGGTTCAGCTATCGCGTGGGCGAGATGAACGGGCTCGATCGTGGGCGGCGGCTCGTCCATGTCGCGCCCTTTCGCGATGAAGAGGGGCGGCAGGTTACGCCCCAGTCCTATGTCGCCTACGATACTTTGGTGATTGCTGTCGGCAGCCTGACCAATGATTTCGGTACGCCGGGGGTGAAGAAATATGCGATCAGCCTTGAGACGCCCGAACAGGCGGAGTTGTTTCACCGAAGGCTGGTTAACGCCTGCATCAGAGCCAATGCCCAAAGCGAGCCTTTACGACCGGAGCAGCTGCACATCGCCATCATCGGAGGCGGGGCGACGGGAACCGAGCTTGCGGCCGAGCTTCATCGCACGATGCGAGAGCTCGTGGCCTATGGCCTCGACCGCGTCAACCCGGAGAGAGACATTCAGCTCAACCTCATCGAAGCGGCAGATCGAATCCTGGCGGCGCTGCCCGAGCGAATCTCCAAAGCTGCAACCGAATTGTTGCACGGTCTCGGGGTTCGGGTTTGGACTTCATCGCCCGTAGCCGAGGTTCTGGCGACAGGGGTTCGGCTGGCCAATGGGGATGTCATTCCGGCGGAGCTTGTCGTCTGGGCGGCGGGCATCAAGGCTCCGGAGTTTCTCAAGGGTCTTGACGGGCTGGAAACTAACCGGCTCAACCAACTTCTCGTCAGGCCTACCTTGCAAACGGCGCTCGATGATAATGTTTTTGCCCTCGGGGACTGTGCGGAGTGTCCGTGGCCTGGCCGCGATCGGCCGGTGCCGCCCCGGGCGCAGGCTGCGCATCAGCAGGCCTCCCATTTGGCGCGGCAGATTCCACGTCGGCTGCAGGGCGAGCCGCTCGCCGATTTTCACTACAGAGACAGGGGATCGCTCGTATCGCTCGGGGAGCATTGGGCGGTGGGCAGTCTCATGGGCCAACTCATCGGTGGCAACCTGTTCATCGAAGGGCTGATTGCCCGGCTCATGTATAATCTTCTCTACAAGCTCCATGAATTAGCCCTGCATGGCCCCGTAAAAGTAGCGCTCGACACGCTCGCGCGACTCATCACCCGCAGGACAGTGCCGCATGTGAAGCTGCACTAGGCAGTCTTTGCCGGCAGAATGGTGTTCACGGCGGTCGTATCGATGAAAACCATGGAACTCGCCGCCGAGGTGGCGATCAGGACGGCTCGATCATTCCTTTTTGGGATGAGGGTCATGCTGAGCCATCACAGGGTGGCCGTTTCCTTATTGAGAAGACGCGGGCGGTCCGGATTGCGGCCACGAAGACGCGAAAGGTCATTGGCCATTTTATAGAAGGATTGGATCATGGAAATGGGATCGAGGAGGGCATGAGGCGATTGCACGTAGGGCAGGGCAATGTCACCTGCCCCGGAGCGACTGATACAGATGGTCCTCGCGCCAGCCCCTTTCAGTCTCGCCAGGGAATTGAGAGTTGTTGCTTCGGCACTGTCAGCCGGGCAGAACACGAGCACGGGAAAGTCTTCGTTCACCAGTTCCAAGGGTCCATGCATGATTTCGGCTGCTGAAAAGGCCTCGGCATGAAGGCCCGACGTCTCTTTGAGTTTCAGCGCTGCCTCCTGGGCGATGGAATAGGAGGGACCGCGGCCTATCACGAAGAGTGAGGACGATCGTGCCAAGGTGTCGTAAGAGGAGCGCCAGCTCAAGGCCCACGCTCGGTGCAGGATCTCAGGAAGCCGCTCGCAGGATTCGATCATCTGAGAGTTGGCCGCCCAATGGGCGAGGAGATAAGCGGTTGCCGCAATAGTGGCGATAAAAGATTTGGTCGCGGCCGGGCTTGTTTCAGCTCCGGCATGGAGCGGCACGCAAATGTCCGCACTTTGAGCAAGCTGCGAGGTCTCCTGGTTGGTGAGAACTACGGAAGGCACGCCGGCACGCCGCGCTTCTGCCGCCAAGGCCAGGATATCGGGGCTCTGGCCCGACTGGGAGATGGAAAAGAGCACGGTATCGTTCAGCTTGAGTCGGGCTTCATAAATCGAGACCACGGATGCGCCAAGCGAACAGCAGGGAATTCCCAAGCAAATTTCACACAGATATTTAAAATAGGAGGCGGCGTGATCGGAGGAACCGCGCGCGCTCATGATGACGTGAGAAGGACGACGCGCCCTCAGAACGGAAGCCAGCTCCGCGATGAGCTCGCGATTGCGCTTTAGCATAGCTTCCACGACCCCTGGCGTTTCGGCTGCTTCCCGGGCCATTGCCGTGGAGAGTTCGTCGACAGCCATGTCGGATTTCACCGGCCGAAACGGAAAGAGGTGACGCATTGATTTTGCCGGGCAGGCCTGCGAAAATTGCGTCCGCGAGCGGCAGGACCATGAGATTGGAATGATCTTTCGTCAGCTCTTTGACACGACATCGTCAACCTATACCTATCTGATCGCCAGCAGGCGCGGCGGGGAGGCCGTGATCATCGATCCGGTGCTCGAACGTGTCGAGCGCTACCTGAAGCTTCTGGAGGAGCTCGACCTGCGACTGATCAAAGCCATAGACACGCACGTGCACGCGGATCATATCACGGGACTGGGAGAGCTGCGCAACCGCACAAAGTGCATCACGGTGATGGGTGAAATGAGCGGCGTCGACGTCGTTTCGATGCGCGTGACGGACAACGAGCGGATCGGCATCGAGGGCATGTCGCTGGAAACCATTTACACGCCCGGTCATACGAGCGATTCCTACAGCTTTCTGATGCAAGATCGGGTTTTTACGGGAGATACGCTGCTCATCCGCGGCACCGGCCGCACCGATTTTCAAAATGGCAACGCCGCCGACCAGTTTCATTCGATCTTCAACCGGCTGCTGAAACTGCCCGATGAAACGCTCGTCTATCCGGCACACGACTACAAGGGCGACACGGTGAGCACCATCGGAGAGGAGCGGGCGTTCAACCCGCGACTTCAGGTTTCCTCCGTCCAGGAGTATGTCGATATCATGAGCAGTCTGAAATTGCCCAATCCCAAGATGATGGACGTGGCCATTCCCGCCAATCTCAAGGTGGGACTCGCTCAGGACCGTGAAGAGCTCAATCCGTTTTCGGTCGATAGCGACGGGCTCATCGCTCTTCTCCAATCCGGTCACAATGTGCTGATCGATCTGCGCGACCGCTCCGAACGGGAGCGGCACGGCGTCATTCCCGGGTCGGTGCATGCTCCATATTCATCGCTGAGCGATCATTTGGCGCCGGGAGGGCTATTGTTCGAACTCAGCCGGTCGACAGGCAAGCGCCTCATCTTTTATTGCGCCTTTGGCGAGCGTTCCGCCATGGCGATCGAAGCGGCCCGCGATGCGGGCATCGGCAATGTTTGCCACCTCAAGGGCGGCATAGGGGCGTGGAAACTGGCGCAGGGGCCCATAGCGGCAACCTGATCAGACCGCTTCATTCCATTTGATAGAGCAGCCAATCGAGGCAATCTGCTGCTCCGGCGGCTTACCTGATCTGGCGATGTGGCGCATGGCTTCGAGAAGCTCCCGCTTTGCATTGGGCGGCGGCGGAGTGGTGCGTCCCTCGTCAAGCCTGCCGCGGTACAAAAGTTTGCGCTCCTTGTCGAAGCCGTAGAAATCGGGGGTACACACGGCACCATAGGCACGCGCTACGGTCTGTGCCTCGTCATAGAGATATGGGAAAGGGAAAGCGTGCGCTTTGGCGAAACGCTTCATGTTGTCGAAGGAATCTTCCGGATAGGATTTGGCATCGTTGGACGAAATGGCGACGAACCCAATGCCCTCCTCCTTCAGCGCGCGGGCATCGGCGATCATCCTGTCTATTACCGCCTTCACATAGGGACAATGATTACAGATGAAGACGACAACCGTGCCATTCCTTCCGGCGATATCGGCGAAGCGATAGCTACGGCCGTCCGTAGCCGGAAGGGCAAAATCAGGTGCCGACATTCCAAGTTCGGCCGGGGGTGGAACCGAAGCCATGAGCCTCCAAAGATCGTGCGACGGCCGAGGGGTCTACCCAGGACCGTCGCAGTATTCTAGCAGGGACGGGTTCTTTGGCGCTAGAGCCGCCCCATCAGAGCTAGGATGATCAAGATGACGACGATGACGCCAAGGATTCCGGACGGTCCGTAACCCCACTCGCGCGAATAGGGCCAGGTTGGAATGGCGCCGACGAGGGCGAGAATCAGAATGATGAGCAGAATTGTGCCGAGAGTCATGATGTTACCTCTAGATGGCTCAACCCGCCGGGTTCCCCTTCAGGACCCTTCAGCGAATCGCACGAGATTCAAACTCGACCTCGGCATTTTGGTTCCCGCCACGCTCAAGCTGGCGAGGCGCCTGGGGCCGTTTGTACCATGGCATCGGCGGGGATAATGGCGCCGCGGTTCATGACGACCATGGAAGCCAGTCCATGGCCCTCGAGGACCGACATCCGGGGGTCGGCACCGCCAAGCCTCGCAGCAATATAGCCCGCGTTGAAACTGTCACCTGCCCCGGTCGTATCCACAACCGAACGAAGTTTTGCGAGCGGCAGGCGGGATGTGGCGCCATCATCAAGAATCCAGACTTCATTTCCGCCGGTCTTGAGGATCGCCTCTTTAGCGCCCAGATGCGAGAGCCGCTCGAGCCAGCGATCGCCGGTAAACTCTTCGCCAAACAGGCGCTGCAGATCCTCGACCGAGGGGAGAACGAGGTTCGAAGCGGCAATGGCGCGGCTGTTCCAGAGCACCGCGTCGGCCGGATCGTCCCACAAGCGTGCCCGGTGATTGGTATCGTAGGCTACGAGCCCGCCGCCCGAGCGGCAGGTTTCCATGAGATCGACGAGGCGCGCCCTCCCTTCGGGCGAGAGCACGGCCAATGTGATTCCGCTCAGATAGAGCACGTCGAACTCTGTGAGTTTTGCGGCTATTTCCTGGCCGGAAGCCCGGAAGAGCTCCCGCACGGGCGCTTCGCTACGCCAGTAGAAGAAGGAGCGCTCGCCCTTTTCGTCGGTGTTGATGACATAGAGGCCAGGAAGGCGGCCTGGGACGCGCTCCACCATAGAGCAGTCGATATTCTCGGCCTGCCACGCCTCGACCATCGCTTGGCTGAAGGGATCGTCTCCTAGGCGGGTGACATAGTGGAGCCTGGCCTGATCCTGCAAGACGCGCGCCAGATAGACGCAAGTGTTCAGCGTATCACCGCCATAGCGGCGCTCGAGCAAACTCAAGCCGGGGCCGGCGGGGATCAGTTCGATCATGCACTCGCCGATACAGGCGATATTCGGTCTGGCCATCGAGGGGACAGTAGAAGGTTTGGGGATCAAGTTCGAGGGTCGAGTTCAACAACACCTGTACCTACGCCCAGTCAATTCCGCTTATCGGACTACATGATGCCTTTGGACAAGGCGAAGATGCTAGTAATCCGCTGAGGTGCGGATACGCTTTTGCTGGTTGCAATGACTGCTCTTTTTTAACTGCCGGCGCGACTGACAAATTGCGAACGCCTAGCGCTTTATTCGAACTTCGCTGAATCGCCAGTTATTCACGTCTCCAGCACTTTCCAGCGTGCCTAAATCAGTAAGTGCTAGTATGCGCCTTGTCAGTCTCTCTTCATCCAAGGTCTCATATGTACCGACAGCTTTGCTAATTACCATGGCGACCTTTTGCCACCGTGCTGTGGCAGCCGCCAACAGAAGTTTGTCGAGATCGTCGTCCGAAAGATCGCTTCGTCTCATCTACTATCATCCTTGGGTTCTAGATTAATATGACGGAGTGTATGGGACTGGTGGGCCATGTTTGCACCAGCGCGTAAGGGGGTTTTAGCAATGCTACTTTTTTGCCAAGCTATCGAGATCGGGATATTTTCTGTAGATAATCCTTAGCAAATCTACTTCTATCGTTCCGATAGAAATCCCAATTCCTCTCTGGAGTGCCTTGAGATCTTTTTCGTTCCAATCCCCTTCCAGTTTTACGATTGAGTGTAAAAGTCTCACAGCGGCCAGCGCTCGTGATCTTGCTTGACGAGCCAGTTTCTTGTTCATTTTTTTGCAACAGCGTACTTCAAGAGACTGGAAATTTCTTATCCCATACTCTTCTTACGTAGCGGGAAAAGTCGACGTAGCTTTCGATTAAATCCTTCTCAATGGCACCATGGGGAATTTTTTCTAGGAAGTCTGTTTCCGGTGGAATGTCGACAATAGTGTCATTTGGATCCCATTTCATCATTTCAACTAGAAGCGATTCCAATTGAGTTTCCTTCCAGGCGCTTCAGCCGCTTCAGGCTCTGCACGTCGCTTTCGAAATGGTAGACGGATTGCTTGCCCAGGGGATTTACGACCGTGGTCGTCAGGGCGGTATCGTCATAGGCGAATTGGTGAGCGTCGTTGCCGTCCACATGTTCCGAGCGCGTCACACGGCCATCATCGTCATAGGCGAAAGTTGCATAGCGAACGCCGCGTTCGTCCGTGATTCCCGTTAGCGCGAATGGATAAGCACCATTCTCATAATGATATTGGCGACTTAAGCCACTGGGGTAAGTGACGCTCTTCAAAGCGAAGAATTCTGCCGCTTCGGTTGAGCTTTCGGAAAGATAGGGGGCGTAATCCTCGAAGTATCGGATCGCATAGCCATAGGCGTAAGTCATGCCGTCAGGGGTTCGCATGGTCTGCAGGAGACCCTTAGAGCTGTAGGTGAAGGTGAGGCTGCGCCCGAAACTGTCAGTGACCGAGGTGTTGTTGCCCGATGAGTCGTAGTCGAGGACCTGCGCATATTCACCATCTCTGGTGTTGGTTTCGCTGCGGTAATGGCGCTCAAATTTCAGAGGAAGAGGCCCGGCAGTGGTGAAGTCGAGAACGTATTCGAGTTTCATGCCGCTTGAAGCGTCCACGGGATTGCCGGCTTGCGATTCACATGGCGGGTCCTTGTCAACGATCGGTGCCGAGATACAGCCGTTGGTCGATTTCACCTCTCCGCTTTCGCAATTGAGGTTGACCATTCCCCATCCGCGTGACCCCTTGCATTCCGCCATTACCAGATAGCCGTAATAATCGGCCCGGATGTAGTTGCAGCGGCTAAAGGTCTGGTCCGCTCCGTAGACGGCAATCGAGACCTTGCGGGCGCAGGCAAATCCGCTGTCCCGGCATTTGCCGATGAAGGGATGTGACCAATATTCCGCCTGAGAATTTGACGCCCAGAGGGCGGATATCGAAACTGAAAGAATCGCGAGAAAAAGAGCGCGCAGGGAAAATTGCATTCGAAAAATCCGCTTAAAGTATGCAGCGTATTATATATCTCAGGTTGCACCATCGTCCAAATGCTTTTTTTATTTGTATATCGGAAACTTGTGGAAAAGGGTGTCGCTTGTGGCAGGTAGCCCTGAAACGTTGTGCGGCAGTCCTGTTGCCGACCCGAAAGGCCGTGATTAAATTGCTCGTGTTGTTTTAGAAGGCCGGCGGTTGCGCGCCGGGCAGGTTCCTATGTTCATCGTACTCGAACGTGCGCTGAAGCACGTCGTCAAACGAGGCACTCTGATCGTGATCGACAGTGCCGGTGAATCGCACAGCTTCGGCAACAACGAGGGCCGTCCCGTCATATTCCGGCTCACCAGTTGGCGGAGCGAAGTCAAGCTCGCCCTTTATCCGGAGTTCCATCTGGGCGAGAGCTACATGAACGGGACGCTTGTCATGGAGCAGGGCACGATCGGCGATCTTCTAGCGCTTTTTCTTACAAATCTGCAGGCGCGCGATTTTGCCACGCTCAAGTGGCCGCATCGATTGAGGCGTCTGTTCAAGCGCTTCCATCAGATGAATTCCGCTGGACGGGCCCGGCGAAACGTCGCCCACCACTATGACCTGTCGGGGGTGCTCTACGATCTGTTTCTCGATCGGGACAGACAGTACTCTTGTGCCTACTTCGAGAGCGACGACCAATCTCTGGAGGAAGCGCAGCTTGCCAAGAAGCGGCATCTTGCCGCCAAGCTCAACATCCGCCCTGACATGAAGGTGCTCGACATCGGCTCGGGCTGGGGCGGGCTCGGGCTCTATCTGGCCGAAGTGTGCGGGGCAGAGGTCACGGGTGTCACACTGTCGGAAGAACAATACAAGCTTTCAAACGAACGGGCCGAGCAGCGAGGAGTGCAAGGGCGTGTGAAGTATCGTTTGCTCGATTACCGGCATGTGGAAGACAGGTTCGACCGGATCGTCTCCGTCGGCATGTTCGAGCATGTCGGGGTGAACCATTATGGAGAGTTCTTCGGCAAGGTACGCTCGCTCCTCAAGGATGACGGAGTCGGCGTCCTGCACTCGATCAACCGCTCACGTGGTCCGGGCGTCACTGGCAAGTGGATTTCCAAGTATATTTTTCCCGGCGGTTATATACCGGCCTTGTCCGAGGTCGTGCCGGTCATGGAACGGGAACGTCTTTACGTCACCGACATTGAGATCCTGCGGCTACACTATGCGGAGACGTTGAAAGAATGGGCCAGGCGCTTCCAGGACCACAGGGAGCGCGCCAAGGAGATCTATGACGAGCGTTTCTGCCGCATGTGGGAGTTCTATCTGACCTCCTCGGAGGTCTCCTTCCGTCACGGCGGGCTCAACAATTTCCAGATCCAGTTCGCCAAGAACCAATATGCTTTGCCGATCACGCGAAATTACATTGCGGAGGAAGAGGCAAGGCTCAAAGCCATCGACTCGCAATTGCCACGTTTCAAGTCCATACCAGCGCACTAGCAGGTGAAAGCCTGATCCTTGGCAAAATCATGGCGATTGGTCTTTGGACTTGATCAAATCTTGCGACCTGTGAATAGTGTTGACAGTAAGGCTCGATGCTTCCGCGGGAAGCCGCCCTTACGCTAAGACAGCTGAACATGAGTGCTCTCAATCCCAAGCCACAGCTCGCTGCGGTCAACCCTGAAAACGCCGACGCCGAATATCGCCAGGCGCCGCACAATATCGAGGCCGAGCAGGCGCTGCTTGGCGCAGTTCTCGTGAACAACGAGGCGTGCGACCGGGTGACAGGCTTTCTCGAACCCGATCATTTTTACGAAGGGGTGCATGCGCGTATTTTCGAGACGGCGTCCACCCTCATTCGTGCCGGCAAGCTAGCCAGCCCGGTAACGCTCAAGACTTTTTTTGAGCGCGACGAAACGCTGAACGAAATCGGAGGTCCTGCTTATCTCGCCCGTCTCGCCGCTGCGGCGACGACGATCATCAATGCGGAAGAGTATGGCCGTACGATCTACGAGCTCGCCATGCGCCGCAGGCTCATCGGCATCGGCAGTGACATCGTCAACGACAGCTTCGATACGCCTGTTGACGTCACCTCGCGCGACTTGATCGAGCGTGCCGAACAAAATTTGTATGAAATCGCCGAGACGGGAAAGTACGGACAAGGATTTCAGGCCTTCGCGACGGCGCTCACGGAGGCCGTGGACATGGCCGCGGCTGCCTATCAGCGCGACGGAGGGCTGTCGGGAATCGCCTGTGGCTTGAGGGACCTCGATGAAAAAATGGGCGGGCTGCAGAAATCAGACCTGATCATTCTGGCGGGAAGGCCGGCGATGGGCAAAACCTCACTCGCCACCAATATCGCCTATCATGTAGCCAAAACTTATCGGGCTGAGCATAAGCCAGACGGATCGGTGCAGGTGCTCGACGGGGGCGTCATCGCCTTCTTCTCGCTCGAAATGTCGGCCGAACAATTGGCCACGCGCATCATTTCGGAGCAAGCCAGCATCTCGTCGGAAAAGATCAGGCGCGGCAAAATCTCTGAGGAGGAGTTTCACCGGATCGTGGAGGTGAGCCGCGAGCTTCAATCGCTGCCTCTTTACATCGATGCGACGGGCGGGCTTACCATCGCGCAGGTGGCGGCGCGGGCTCGGCGTCTCAAGCGGCAGCGGGGGCTAGGGCTCATCGTTGTCGACTATCTGCAGCTCTTGGCAGGGTCCAGCCGGCGTGCAGCCGAGGGCCGCGTTCAGGAGGTGTCGGAAATTACGACCGGCCTCAAGGCCCTGGCCAAGGAGCTGCATGTCCCCATTCTTGCTCTCTCGCAGCTGTCGCGCCAGGTTGAAAACCGTGACGACAAGCGGCCGCAGCTTGCCGATCTGCGCGAGTCGGGATCGATCGAACAGGACGCGGATGTGGTGCTGTTCATCTACCGCGAGGAATATTACCTGTCGCGCAAGGAGCCGAGGCCCAATACCCAAGAGTTCTTCGATTGGCAGCAGCAGATGGAGAAGGCGGAAGGGATCGCGGAGGTGATCATCGGCAAGCAGCGTCATGGACCTACGGGAACAGTTGCCCTGCAGTTCGATGCCAGCCTCACGAAGTTCCAGAACCTCGCCAATGAGAATTACCTGCCGGAGCAGTTCAATTGAGTAGAACGGCGGCACGCGCGGGCGGCGTGCTGTCGGTCGACCTCAAAGCCCTGCAGCGGAACTATCTCAAAGTCCAGGCAGAGGTGCGGCCAGCCGAATGCGGGGCGTCGGTCAAAGCCGATGCTTATGGAATCGGCATGGAGCCCGCCGCCAAGGCTCTCTGGGGAGCCGGGTGCCGCTCCTTCTTCGTAGCGCTTCCCGAAGAGGGCAAAAGACTGCGCCGAATACTGCCCCAGGCCGTCATCTATGTCTTGGGCGGATTGTTCGCCGGCGAGGCAGGATTTTATGGCGAGCACAGCCTAAGGCCTGCATTGGGGCAAATGCGGGAAATCGATGAGTGGGTGCAGTATTGCCGCGCGGTTGGGCGCCGCCTGCCCGCTGCCCTCCACATCGAGACGGGGATCAATCGGCTCGGTCTGCCCCTCGCGCAATTAGAGGAGCTCGCCCGGCGCAAGGAGCTATTTTCAATTTTCGAGTTATCGCTGGTGATTTCACATCTGGCGCGGGGGGATGAGAAAGACCATGAGTTCAATCGGCAGCAACTCGAAAGCTTCAACAGCCTGCGAAAGCTCCTGCCGGCGGCTCCTTCGAGCCTTGCCAACTCGCCTGGCGTATTTCTTGGGCCCGCCTATCATCAAGATCTAGTGCGGCCCGGCATAGGTCTTTACGGAGGCAACCCGTTCTCTGCGAGAGACAACCCGTTCGAGGCGGTTGCCACGGTCGAGGCGCGCATATTGCAGGTGAAGTTTCTCAAGCCCGGCGAATGCGTGGGCTACGGATGCAGTTTCGTCGCCGAGCGCCCCTCGCGAATTGCCGTGATTGCTGCCGGATATGCCGACGGTTATCCGCGCTCCTGTTCGGCTCTGCCGGATGGAGGGCCCGCTTCGGTGTGGCTCAGCGGACGCTTGGCGCCGCTCGTGGGACGGGTTTCGATGGACATGATCACCGTGGATGTGACAGATGTGCCGGAAGAACCGCAGATCGGGGATATGGCGGAATTGATGGGAAGGCACGTGAGTGTCGATGATGTCGCGCGTTGGTCGGGCAGCATCTCCTACGAAATTCTCACCCGTTTGGGATCACGCTACCTTCGCTTATATTCCGCTATCGATTCGTGACGAAAGGCTCTTGGCGCTGTGAATTTTCTCGCTCATCTCGGTCGTGTGGTGCTGTCGCTGTGCACAGAAGTCGGGCGGGGAAGCCTCTTTTTGCGCGATGCCATCGTGCAAGGCCTGTCCATGCCGTTCTACCCGCGCCAGCTCTTTCTGCAGATGATGCGCATCGGCTATTTCTCCCTTCCGGTTGTGGGGCTTACGGCCTTTTTCACTGGCGGCGTGCTTGCCTTGCAGATCTATATCGGCTCGTCGCGTTTCAATGCCGAAAACCTCGTGTCTTCCATCGTGGCCCTCGGCATCACGCGCGAGCTCGGTCCGGTGATGGCCGGGCTCATGGTGGCGGGACGCGTGGCAGCAGCGATCGCTGCCGAGCTCGGAACGATGCGCGTAACCGAGCAGATCGACGCGCTGACGACACTCTCGACAAATCCTTTCCGCTATCTGGTGGCGCCGCGGCTGCTTGCAGCCCTCATCACCATGCCGGTCCTCGTCGGCATCGCCGACATCATCGGCATCATGGGAGGCTATGTCGTGGGCACGAGCGCGCTCGGCTTCAATGCTGCGGCCTATCTCAAGAACACTGTCGATTTCCTAGAGTTCAACGACGTGTTCTCGGGCCTCGTCAAATCAGCGGTGTTTGGGTTTATCATCGCGCTCATGGGCTGCTACCACGGCTTCCACTCCAAGGGTGGCGCGCAAGGCGTCGGCCGCGCCACCACCAATGCGGTGGTCAGTTCCTCGATCCTGATCCTCGCCGCCAATTACGTGCTCACCTCGCTTTTGTTTCACACCGACTGATGGCGCCCGCGAGCCACATCGTTCTCGATAATTTACGCAAGAGCTTCGGGCCGAAGCTCGTGCTCGACGGGATTTCACTGTCGGTGCCCAAGGGGCGTTCGCTCGTCGTTATCGGCGGCTCCGGCACGGGCAAATCGGTCATGATCAAATGCGTCTTGGGACTCATCAAACTGGATTCGGGCTCGATTCACATCGGCGGAGAGGACGTCACCAAGCTCAAGCCGGCGGAGCGGGGGCAAGTGCTGTCGCGGATCGGCATGCTGTTCCAGGGGTCTGCATTGTTCGACAGCCTGCCCGTGTGGGAGAACGTGGCGTTTGGGCTCATGCAGGGCAAGAGGATGGAGCGCACGAAAGCGCGGAAGATCGCCATCACCAAACTCGGGCAAGTTGGTCTCACGGAACAGGTGGGCGAACTCTATCCGGCGGAACTTTCGGGCGGCATGCAGAAGCGGGTGGCGCTGGCGCGCGCCATTGCCGCCGACCCCGAGATCATCTTCTTCGACGAGCCCACGACGGGTCTCGATCCGATCATGGCGGATGTGATCAACGAACTCATCGTGGATTGCGTCAAGCGGCTTGGCGCCACGACCATTTCTATCACTCACGACATGGCTTCGGCCCGTAAGATCGCCGATGACATCGCCCTGATCCACAAAGGTCGGATCCTGTGGCATGGCCCGGTTTCAAAAATCGACTCGAGCGGCAACGCTCATGTAGAACAATTCATCCATGGCCGCGCACAAGGCCCGATCCAGATGGAAGTGCTGAAGGCTTAGAATATTTCGGGCCTGTGGCGCTCGATTACGTCACCACCGATGGCCCCTGGCGACCGGTAAGCGCTTCCAGATCGGCGATCTGGCGTGAGATCTGGATGAGCGGCGCCAACATCTGCTGGGTATCGCGATCCTGGCGCGCCACGTCCTTCTCATAGCTCTCTATATAGACCCGGAGAGTCGCTCCTTCGGTTCCAGTACCCGAGAGACGGTAGATGATGCGGGCGCCGCCTTTGAAGAAAATTCGGATGCCTTGGTGCCGCGCGATCGAGCCGTCGACTGGATCCTCATAGGCGAAATCGTCGGCTTCAACTATTTCGTCCTCGCCGTAGCTCGCGCCTTTTAGCTCCGACATGCGGTCGTGGAGCCGGTCGATCACGGCAGTGGCGCGCTCCGTTTCGATCTCCTCATAATCGTGGCGCGTGTAGTAGTTGCGGCCATAGTTCTCCCAGTGATCGCGCAGGATGCGGGCGACAGGCTCGCCACGTTTGGCCAGAATGTTGAGCCAGAACAGGACCGCCCATAGGCCATCCTTCTCGCGCACGTGCGAGGATCCGGTGCCCGCACTTTCCTCGCCGCAGAGGTCAATGAGCCCCGCATCTAGAAGGTTACCGAAATATTTCCATCCCGTCGGCGTCTCGAAGGCGCCGATGCCCAGCGCTTCGGCAACCTTGTCGACTGCGCTGCTCGTGGGCATCGAGCGCGCCACGCCGGAAAGACCCTTGGCGTAGCCCGGCACAAGTCGCGCATTGGCGGCGAGTACGGCTAAGGAGTCGGAGGGCGCCACATAGAGGCCGCGGCCGATGATGAGGTTGCGATCGCCATCGCCGTCCGACGCGCAGCCGAAATCGGGTGCGCCCGGCGACATCATCAAATCAAAGAGGTCTCTCGCGTGGACGAGATTGGGGTCGGGGTGATGGCCGCCGAAGTCCGGCAGGGGTGTTCCGTTGATCACCGTTCCCGGTGGAGCGCCGAGAACGTCTTCCAAAATTTTCGATGCATAGGGTCCGGTCACCGCATGCATGGCATCGAAGCGCATGGTGAAGCCCGAGCGGAAAAGCCTGGCGATGGCATCGAATTCGAAAAGCGACTGCATGAGCGTGCAGTAGTCGGCAACGGGATCGACGATCTCAATCATCATTCCGTTCAGCAAATGTTTGCCGAGCCGATCGATATTCGGCACGGGTAGATCAGCGATCCTGTAGGAGTCGATCTGTTTCGTTCGCTCGTAAATCGCCTCCGTCACCCTCTCAGGCGCGGGTCCGCCATTGGCCACGTTGAACTTGATGCCGAAATCACCATCCGGGCCGCCGGGATTGTGGCTTGCCGAGAGAATGATTCCGCCGGTCACACCATATTTGCGGATGAGATGGGAGGCCGAGGGCGTGGACAGCAGGCCCGAGCGCCCGAGGATCAGCCCTGTGATGCCGTTTGCGACGGCCATGCGGATGACCGTTGCGATCACCTCGCGATTGAGATAGCGGCCGTCGCCGCCGAGCACGAGCTTATGGCCCCCACCTCGGCATTGCGTATCGAAGATCGCCTGAACGAAATTCTCGGCATAGTGCGGCTGGCGGAAGACCTGCACTTTCTTCCGGAGGCCAGAGGTGCCAGGTCTTTGGTCCAGATAGGGCTTGGTGGGAACGATCTCGATCATCAGGAGGCGAGGCTTATTTCGATGCGCGCATTCGCATCAACTGCGCCAGCAAGCCTTGGGTTGCAGGGCTTGCCTCCGCACCCGGCTTGCCTTGAACGGCGGGGAGGAGTGAGGTTGCGAGTTCCTTGCCGAGTTCCACGCCCCATTGGTCGAAGGAATTGACGTCCCAAAGGCAACCTTCCACGAAAGCGCGATGTTCGAAGAGTGCAATCAGCATGCCGAGCGTGCGGGGGTCGAGCCGCGGATAGGCGATGGTGATCGAAGGCCTGTTGCCGGGAAAAACCTTGTGGGGCGCAAGTTTCTTAGCCTCTGCGGGCGACAGGCCCGATTTCAGGAGCAGGGCGGTGGCTTCACCCAGGGTGCGGCCGATCATCAGGGCTTCCGATTGGGCCAGGCAGTTGGCCAGGAGAAGTTCGTGATGCTCGCGCAGATCGTCTTCATGAGAATTTGCAGCGATGAGAAATTCGACCGGGACGGCGTCGGTGCCCTGATGGAGAAACTGGAAAAATGCGTGCTGGCCGTTGGTGCCGGGTTCTCCCCAAACCACAGGAGATGTCGGCAGATCAACTAGGACCCCGTCGAGGCTCGTGCGCTTGCCATTCGACTCCATGTCGAGTTGCTGAAGATAGGCAGGCAGCAGGTTCAACCGCTGATCATAAGGAATCACGGCACGTGTGCCATAGTCGCAGATGTTTCGATGCCAGAACCCCAAGAGCGCCAGGATCACCGGCAAGTTCATGAGCAGGGGTGCTGAGCGAAAATGCTCGTCGATGACAAAGCCGCCCTCAAGAAAGCGATCGAAGTCTTCGGGACCGATGGCGATCATGAGCGACAGGCCGACCGCCGACCAGATCGAATATCTTCCACCGACCCAATCCCAGAAGCCAAAGACCCGATCCTGCGCAATGCCGAAGGCTGCAACCCTATCGAGAGCGGTGGAGACAGCAGCAAAATGGCGCTCGACGGCCGCCTCGCCAAGGGATTCGACGATCCACCTGCGCGCTGTTGCAGCGTTGGTCATGGTCTCGACGGTCGTGAAGGTTTTGGAGGCGATGATAAAGAATGTCGTTGAGGGATCGAGGTCGCGGAGCGTGTCACTGATATGGGCGGAATCAACGTTAGAGACGAAGTGCAGATTGGGACCTGTGTGGTACGGCTGCAAAGCCGTGGTGGCCATTGCTGGTCCTAAATCCGAACCGCCAATGCCAATGTTGACGACATCTCCATAGGGTTTCCCCCCACTGCCCAGGTAACTGCCCCCGCGAATGGCATCGGCAAAGATTTTCATTCGGGCCAGGACCTCGCGCACTTCTGGCATGACGTCCTTGCCATTCGCCATCATGGGACGGTCGGATTCGTTGCGCAAAGCCATGTGCAGAGCAGGACGCTGCTCCGTGACGTTGACCACAGAACCGGCAAAGAGGGCGTCTCGTTTCCTGACGAAGCCCGCAGCATGCGCAAGCTCGGTCAGAAGGGACATGGTCTCGTCGTTGACCGCGCATTTGGACCAGTCGAGGCAAAGGCCCTCGAGCTTTGCCGAGCAGCGTTCGAATCGTTTGGGATCATCGGCGAAAGCCTTGCGCATATTGTGTGGAGTGGCAGAGCGATGATGCTCTCGCAGACGCTCCACCAAGTGATCGCGTGCTTGCTTGTTCATGACGCGACCTGTTCAGAGGAAGCGTCGTCAACCTCGCGGCGCGTGGGCAGATCCGCTCCGCGACGGCTGCAGGTGATGGAGGATGCGGTCACGGCATAGTGCAGCGCCCGTTCCAGTGTGTGAGGCGGCAGCGAGGCGATGTCTTCACGTGTGAGCGACTGCTGGACGGCGAGGCTCGCCAGCAGGGCTGCATGGAAAGAATCGCCCGCACCAACTGTATCCACCACTTTTATGGAGCGTCCTGGAGAATCGATGCGGCCATATTTGTGAAAAGCCGAGGCTCCGTTGGCGCCGCGCGTGACGACGATCAGGGGCGGGCCGAGCGTCATCCACTCATTCGCAATTCTCGGGATGTCGGCATTGGGTCCAAAGACCAACTCCAAATCCTCCTCGCTGGCCTTGACGATGGTAGCGTGACGCAAGAATTTCTCCAGATGCCGGTCATAGCCCGACAGATCGCCAATGACCGTGGGACGGATATTCGGATCGATGCTAATGACGCGACGGTCTGCTTCGCGCTGCATCAGGCTCAAATAGGCGGATGCGACGGGCTCGACCGCCAGCGTGTAGGAGCCGAAGGTGAGGGCCTGAATGTTCCCCGGCAGGGCGAAGGCGAGATCGGCCGGGGTCAAGGAACGGTCGGCTGCCGCTTCGCCGTGAAAGGAATAGCGAGCGTGGCCCAATGCGTCGGTCGCGACGATGCTGACGGTGCTAAGCCTTTGCGTTCCCACCGCATAGGTCAGGTCCACGCCCTCCGACTTCAGGACTTCGGAGAGAAACTCGCCGAAGCTGTCCGTCGACAACCCGCCGCAAAAGGCTACTCCCTGCTCCAGCCGGGCAAGGCCGATCGCCACATTGAAGGGGGAACCGCCGGCCACGGCTTCGGCCTTGATGTGCGTGCCTTTCCGGTCGTAGAGGAAAAGATCGATAAGGGCCTCGCCGCAAGCGACAATCATTCAGGTTTCTCCGAAGCTCGAACAGAGACTATGTAAATGCGGAAGTTTTTTCAAACCAAGCCGACCTCAGCGTGGACTGCATGATCGCCACCGTCGCGCCATTGGTCGCTGAGCTCGAGACATGGGCGGAACGACACGGCCCCATCACCATCGGGCTTGCCGGTGCCGGGCAGATGGGTACGGATATCCTGGTTCAGATCAAGATGATGCGTGGCTTGCGGGTCGGGGCAATCTCCGACATCAGGCCGGAGAGCGTGTTCGAGGCGGCAAAGCTCGTCGGTCTCCAGTCTCAGGATATCGTCAGGGCGGCGTCGGCTTCGTCGGTCGACGGAGCCATCGAGCAAGGCAAGCTCGCTTTCGTAGAGGATGCCGGGATCATGACCGAGGCGGGACGCGTCCATGTTCTGATCGATGCGACAGGCAATCCGAGCACGGGGGCCGATCTTGCACTTCGGTGCATTCGAAACAGCAAGCCGGTGGTCATGCTGAATGTCGAGGCGGACGTGACCATCGGGCGCTATCTGAGGGAAGAGGCACGGCGCCACGACGTGGTCTATACGGGCGCTGCGGGTGATGAGCCCGCCGCGGCGCTCGAAATCATCGGTTTTGCGCAAAGCCTTGGCCTCGAAATCGTTGCTGCCGGGAAGGGAAAGAACAATCCTCTCAAATTCGACGCCGTACCTGCCGATTACGAGGCGGAAGCAAGGCGGCGCAATATGAGCCCTCGCATGTTGGTCGAGTTCGTCGACGGGTCCAAGACCATGATCGAGATGGTGGCAGTCGCCAATGCGACCGGGCTCGAACCGGACAAACCCGGAATGCATGGGCCGAAAGCCAAAGTGAGCGAGCTTGCTCAGGTGCTGATCCCAAGAGCCGACGGGGGAATCTTGTCAAAGCGCGGCTGCGTCGATTATTCCATCGGAGAAGGCGTGGCGCCGGGCGTGTTCTGCATCGTCGAGACGCGTCACCCAAGAGTGCTCGAGCGCATGAGCGATCTCAAGGTGGGCAAAGGGCCCTTTTTCACCTTGCATCGGCCGTTTCACCTCACGAGCCTCGAAGTGCCGCTGACGGCGGCGAGAGCCGTTCTTCATCGGAGACCGGACATTGAGCCCATGGATCGGCCGGTCGCAGAGGCGATTGCCGTGGCCAAGCGCGATCTTCAGACAGGCGAACGCCTGGGGAAGATCGGCGAGAGCGACTATCGCGGCTGGGCTGTCACGTGGAGAGAGGCCAGGCAGTCGAATGCGCTGCCGATCGGGCTCGCGGAAGGTGCGAAAATTCTCCAGCCCGTTCAAGCCGGTCGATATCTCACCTATGAAAATTCTGCGCCTGATGAGGCACTCACGCTGACGCGCATCAGGGCCAAGCTCGACGAAGCCGACAAAAGCTTCCTGATTTCCTAACGAGAAGTTGCAATCTGCAATTTTACCCTTTGTATTTAGAGCGTTTGCAAGGAGCCGTCGACAGGGTAGAACCCGCCTATCAGGTTCGTGGTTCGAATAGATATGACGGCGCAGCTGCTTAATTTCCGACAGCAGGAGATCATGAGCATCGCCCGGCAGACCGGGCGGGTTATCGTCGATGACCTCGCGGCACGATTCAGCGTGACGCCGCAGACGATCCGCAAGGATCTCAACGAGCTTTGCGACCAACGGCTTCTCACCCGCATCCATGGCGGGGCCATGGTCGCTTCGGGTGTCGAGAACATGGCCTATGAATCGCGCCGGCACTTGGCAGAGCAGGAGAAACGGCGCATCGGAGCAAGAGCAGCCGAGCTCATCCCCAACAACAGCTCACTCTATGTGAACATCGGAACGACGACGGAAGAGGTGGCGCGCCATCTCGTACGACATGAAGGGCTGCTCGTGATCACCAACAATATTCATGTCGCAAGCATCCTGATGCCACTGCCGAAGATCGATGTGATCATTGCCGGCGGCGTTGTCCGCAGGTCGGACGGAGGCATTTTGGGCGAGCAAACGGTGGACTTCATCTCGCAATTCAAGGTCGACCATGCGGTGATCGGCGTATCGGCGATCGACGACGATGGTTCGCTTCTCGACTTCGACTATCGCGAGGTGCGCGCGGCCCAGGCCATCATCGAGAACGCGCGCAATGTAATCCTCGTGTCGGATTCGATGAAATTCACCCGTTCCGCTCCCGTGCGCATCGGCCACATCTCGCAGGTCGACGTGTTCGTGACGGATCGACCACTGCCCGAGAGCATTGCGGAAATCTGCCGACACAAGGGCGTGGTGGTCGAGATCGCGCCCGGCGGCGATGTGCTCGCCGACGCTGTGCAAGGAAGCGATGCCGCCTGACGGAGAGTCGGGGCGCGTTTTCGGTTGATTTTCGGTTTTCTTCGGTTATCGTTCCTTCCCGAAGCATCCGCACCTCCACTCGCGGTTTGCGAAAAGGCCTGTCACCCATCCCGTCAAAGGTCTGGGAGGAAACTTGCGCGGTTCAGACCATGATCTCGCCGTCATCGGGGGAGGCATCAATGGCTGCGGCATTGCGCGGGACGCACAGGGGCGCGGACTCAAGGTCGCCCTGATCGAGAAAGCCGACCTGGCTGGAGCAACGTCCTCGGCATCCACCAAGCTCATTCACGGGGGCTTGAGATATCTCGAGCATCTGGAGTTCCGGCTGGTGAGGGAGGCTCTTCGGGAGCGGGAAGTGCTGCTCAAGCTTGCGCCGCACATCATCTGGCCCCTGAGATTCGTGCTTCCCCATCACCAGGGCCTGCGGCCTTGGCCGATTATCCGGCTGGGGCTTTTTCTCTACGATCATCTGGGTGGACGGGACCTTCTTCCCGGCACCCGCATTTTGGATCTAAGCTCTGATGAAGCGGGCAGACCTCTCAAGACGGTCTACCGCCGCGCCTTCGAGTATTCCGACTGCTGGGTCCAGGATGCCCGGCTCGTGACTCTCAATGCGCTCGACGCCGCGCAGAAGGGGGCGGTGATCCTGACGCAGACGGAATGCATGAGCGCGCGCCGCGAGGGACACGGATGGTCACTTCTGCTTCAGGATCGGAAGAGCGGCGAACAATCGCGCATCAGCGCAAAGGCGCTCGTCAATGCGGGCGGGCCCTGGGTTGCGGACGTGCTCGAACGCGTCGCCGGCCGTCGCGTTCCCTTGCGGGTGCGGCTTGTGAAGGGAAGCCATATCGTGGTTCCGAGGCTCTTCGATCACGATCGCAGCTATATTTTCCAAAACACCGACCAAAGGGTGTGCTTTGCCATTCCCTATGAGGAGGAGTTCACCCTCATCGGCACGACGGACGTGGATTTCGAAGGAGACCTGACCAGGGCATCGATCTCGGAGGCCGAGATCGCCTATCTTCTCCAAGCCGTTAACGAGTATTTCCGCGTGCCGGTCACAAAGGAACAGATTAGATGGAGCTATGCGGGGGTGAGGCCGCTCCACGATGATGGCGCCAACAAAGCGCAGGAAGCGACGCGCGACTATGAACTGAAGCTCGACGAAGAGCAGGGCGGGGCGCCACTCCTGTCCGTGTTCGGCGGCAAGATCACGACCTATCGACGGCTCGCCGAACAAGTGATGGATCTGCTCGCCCCACATTTTCCGAGCATGGGCGAATCCTGGACGAAATCGGCCGTGCTTCCCGGTGGGGATTTCGCACCCGAGGAGAGCGGCAGGAGAATTGCCGAGATCGCGAGGAGCATTCCGGGCCTTGAGCTAAAGCAAGCTGCTAGGCTCTTCCGTTCCTATGGGACGCGGTGCGGTTTGATCCTGGAGGGCGTTCGACGGCTCGAGGAACTTGGCGATGACTTCGGCTTTGGATTGAGCGAGCGCGAGGTCGACTATCTCATCGGCGCAGAGTGGGCGAAGAGTGCCGAGGACATACTGTGGCGGCGCACGAAGCTCGGGCTCCAATTCAGTCCAGAACAATCGGCGCGACTCGAAGCCTATGTCGCGGGGCGGAAAGGGGGAAACTACCGACAGACGCGATATAGAAGCGGTGTCGGGTGAGCCATTTCGATTGACATTCGTTTTGGTTCACTTGATATTCGATTGCCTTTTAAAGCTTAAAAGTAAGGTACGGGAGGAAAACAATGCGAAAATGCCTTTTGGCATCCATCGCCTTCGCGGCGATGATGTCCTTTGCCGTTCCCGGGTTCGCGGGAGTGGAGGAAGCGAGGCGCTGGGTCGACAGCGAGTTCCAGCCCTCGACACTGTCGAAGGAGGACCAGCTCAAGGAAATGGAGTGGTTCATCAAGGCAGCAGAGCCCTTCCGTGGAATGGAAGTCAACGTGCTGTCGGAGACGATTCCCACACACACCTATGAGTCCGAGGTTCTCACCAAAGCGTTCGAGGAAATCACCGGCATCAAGGTGAACCATCAATTGCTGGGTGAAGGCGAGGTCGTGCAGGCGGTGCAGACCCAGATGCAGACCAACCGCAATCTGTACGATGCCTATATCAACGACTCCGACCTGATCGGAACGCATTCGCGCCTGCAGAGTGCGGTCAATCTCACGGACTGGATGGGGGGCGAAGGCCAGGATGTGACGCTGCCGACGCTCGACGTCGATGATTTCATCGGCAAGTCCTTCACCACCGGGCCGGACGGCAAGCTGTGGCAGCTGCCTGACCAGCAGTTCGCCAATCTCTATTGGTTCCGCAAGGACTGGTTCGACCGGCAGGATTTGAAGGACAAGTTCAAGGCCAAGTACGGCTACGAGCTGGGCGTTCCGGTAAACTGGTCGGCCTATGAGGACATCGCCGATTTCTTCACCAACGACGTGAAGGAGATCGACGGCGTTCGCGTCTATGGGCACATGGACTATGGCAAGCGCGCACCCGATCTCGGCTGGCGCATGACGGACGCATGGCTGTCGATGGCAGGCTCGACCTCCAAGGGACTGCCGAATGGAAGGCCCATCGACGAATGGGGCATTCGCATGGAGGAAGGTTCGTGCAATCCAGCCGGCGCGTCGGTCACACGCGGCGGGGGCACGAACGCTCCGGCTTCGGTCTATGCCATCGCGAAATGGGACGAGTGGCTGCGCAAATATGCACCCCCTGGCGCTGCC
>Ga0075421_100001923_pt1 | contig 24533 bp, 27 predicted proteins | sample SoiMetdeltSBSDD5_FD_75292 | JGI IMG/M metagenome (GOLD analysis project Ga0075421, IMG submission 75292) | Bulk soil microbial communities from a Populus tree surrounding site in Tennessee, USA - Soil MetaG P. deltoides SBSDD5 | ecosystem: Environmental > Terrestrial > Soil > Tree plantation...
TTCGTCGTCGTGTGCTGCCTGCTCAACGAAGAGACGCGGCACTTGATAGATGCGCGCAAGCTGGCGCTCATGAAGCCCACCGCCTACTACCTGAACATGGGTCGTGGACCGATCCACGACGAGCAGGCTCTGGCTGAAGTGCTGCAATCGGGGCGCATTGCCGGGGCAGGTCTGGACGTGACGGAGCGGGAGCCGATCGAACCCGACAGCCCGCTGCTCGGTATGGCAAACGTGATCATCACGCCGCATGCGTTGTGCTGGACCGACGAGTGCTTCCACGAGATCGCCTCGACCGCGCTGCGCTCGATCGTCGATGTCTCGCTCGGCCGCAAGCCGGTGCACGTAGTAAATGCGTAGACTTCGCGGCAAGGGCGATGTCAGGCGCGCGCGTTGCGGCCCAGCAACAGCACCACGGCAGCGACGATCTCCTGCGGCCGACCAGGCTTGAGGACCACCGGTGCGCCGCGCACAGTCGTCACGTCCTCCGGGGCCTGGGTGCTGTAGAACAGGAACGGCACGCCGCTGTCGCGAAGCTTTCTGGCGATAGGTCGATGCTCGCTGGAGCCGGGCCGTGCGTCGAGCACGGCGGCAGAGAAGCTCTTCTGACCAGCCAGGGTCACGGCATCGTCTGCGCGGCAGCAGCTGACGCTGGCGCCCGCAGCCTGCAGCGTCGCCTGCAGATCAAGCGCGATGAGGGGCTCGTCCTCGACGATGAGGATGGTGACCCCGGCAAGATCGGCCCTGCTGTTCAAATCTCCTCCGACGGCGATCGCGTGCGATGTGAAATCAGAGCTATGGGAAATGCCGACAGACTACGGCAATCGGGCGACGCAATCGAGCGTCTCAGTGCCTAACGATTGTGCAACGTGAACCCCAGCCTGTCCCTGCGAGCGCAAGGTGTGGCGCCGGTGCGAGCCTCCGAATCGATGTTCCCCCTGAAACAGCAGCATGCGTATTGGCCCCTTAACGTGCGGCTAACGACACGCCAGACACGGAGAGCGACGATGCAGGCCACGATCAACGCGGCTTCGAATTTCAACCTGACCACCAGCGCCGCAATTCCTTCGCTGCATGAGCCGGTTGCGGAGAATGTCATTGCCGCCCTCATTGAGGCGCTGTCCTCCGGTGAGCGCTATGAGCTGATTGAGCGTGGCGGCCAACTGTTCGTCCAACCGGTCAGCGTCACGGGCTCCGTGCGCACTGCTGCGCCGGCTTTCTCGCCCGACGCTCGTGCCCGAAACGAGGCCGCTATGGCCGCCTGATCCGGCCAGACGCTTCCGATCGCAACCAGTCCTGCCCCGAAATCGGGCGCGACTGTTTGCGGATCGGCGTAGGATACGGTTTGGAACAAATAGAGCACAACTGCCAGATGAGCACGCACGCCAGACCCGGTTGGGTCTGGCGTTGATTCAGCGCTAACCCCGGTGGCGACCCATACTTCTTTCCGATCGTCGGCCGGCTTGACACCTGCTCCTGCAACGGTCAAATGGTCTGACCAACCGGCCGTCGAAGCCGGAAAAGCACAATTGGAGGAAATGCGTGCAAGGAGCAGGTCTTGCCGCTTGAGGCCATTGAGCCGCGCAGGCTTTATCGGCGCATAGCCGATCAGCTCCGGCTCCTCATCGATCAGGGCGAGTTTCCGGTAGGCAGCAGGCTGCCTGCCGAGCGCGAGCTGGCCACCCAGCTTGGTGTCTCGCGGCCAACCGTGCGCGAAGCCCTGATCGCCCTCGAAGTGGAGGGGCGCCTGAGGATACGGGTTGGGTCCGGCATTTACGTGATCGAGCCACAGCCGGCTGCGGCCGTCTCCAACAGCGCCTCGATCGAAGGGCCCTTCGAGATCCTACGCGCGCGTGCCTTCGTCGAGAGCGCCATTGCCGAAGAAGCGGCGCGGCACGCCAAGGCGGAGGACATCGCCAGGCTCGATGCGGTTCTCGCCGAGGTCGCTGGCGAGAGCTTCCTTATGCACGATCGGCGCTTCCACACCGCCGTCGCCGGGATACTCGGCAACTGCGTGCTGGTGCGCTGTGTCGGCGAGCTGTTCGACCTGCGCATCAATCCATATTTCGAGCGGCTCGAGAGTCATACGCTGGCGGCTACCGCGTGGCGCACCGCGCACGAAGAACACATCGTCATTCGCGACGCCATTGCCGAGGGCGATCCGGCGCGCGCGCGCGAGGCGATGCGCGATCACTTGCGGCGCTCGCATCAGCGTTTCGCGCGCGATTTCGGCGAGGAGCACTCAGCCGATGATCTTTTCGACAACACGGGAGAGGTGAAGGCTACTGCATAGTTCGATCAGGTTTTGTCAGAGACGTTCACAGACACGAGAAGGAGGAAGCACAGATGAAAACGCCTAAGCTAACTCGCCGCAAGTTCGTGGCGACGACGGCCGCAGCATCGGCGACGATGATTGCCGCGCCGTTCGTGCGCACCGCCGGCGCCGCAGGTAAAATCTCGATCGGCTACTGGGACCACTGGGTGCCCGGCGCCAACAAGGCCACACAGACGCTGACGGAGGAGTGGGCCGCGAAGGAGAAAGTCGAGGTCCAGATCGACTACATTCCCTCGCAGGGCAACAAGAACCTGATCACCATCGCCGCCGAGGCGCAGGCGAAGTCCGGTCACGACATCCTGGCCTTCCCGACCTGGGAGCCGCAGGCGCACGCCGAGCTGCTAGAGCCCGTCGATGACATCATGGCCGATCTCATCAAGGAGCACGGCAAGGTCAACCAGACCGTCGAATACCTCGGCAAGGTCAAGGGCGCCTGGCGCGTCGTGCCGGCCACGGTTGGCAGCCAGATCAAGGGTCCGTGCTCGCGCATCGATTTGATGAAATCCCTCGCCGGTATCGACGTGCAGCAGATGTACCCCGCCGGCGGCGCACCAAAGGCTGACAACTGGACGCTCGACACGTTCCTGAAGGCGGCCGAGGCTTGCCACAAGGGCGGCAAGCCGTTCGGCATCGGCCTCGGCGGTACCACCGACTCCATCGACACGGCCGGCGCGTTCTTCCACGCGCATGGTGCCATGCTGGTTGACGATAAGGGCAACGTCACCGTCAAGTCCGACAAGGTTCGTCAGGCGCTGGAGTACCTCACCAAGCTCGCCCAGTTCCTGCCGCCGGATGCTCCGGCCTGGGACGACGCCTCCAACAACAAGTGGCTGGTGGCCGGCAACGGGGCGCTCATCATGAACCCGCCGAGTGCCTGGGCCGTGGCCAAGCGTGACGCACCGCAGATCGCGGAGCAGTGCTGGACGCACGGCTTCCCGACCGGACCGAACGGTCGCTTCGCGCCGTTCCTGCCGTACCTGTGGGGCATTTGGAGCTTCAGCAAGAACAAGGAAGCCTCCAAGAGCCTGCTGCGCCACATGTCGACCCGCGCCGCGGCGGAGAGAATGGTGGCCGCGAGCGCCGGCTACGACCTGCCGTCCTTCGAGAAGCTTACCGACTTCAAGACCTGGGCTGAGGAAGGTCCGCCGAAGGGCACGCTGTACCACTATCCCAACCCGCACAACCATCAGATCCTGTCGGTGACAGCCAATCCGGCTCCGCCGAAGATCGCCCACCAGATCTACGTGCAGGGCGTGCAGACCAAGATGGTCGTGCGCCTGCTCAAGGGCGAGAAGATGGAGCCGGTGCTGGCCTGGGCCGAGTCGGAGGTCGAAGGCTTCATGCGCACCTAGCGGGTCGCCGGCCCTACGAACAACGGATGCGCGGCCCATCAGCGGCCGCGCATCCTTTCCTGGAACGGAAGAGAGAGAGTTCATGGTCGACGTAGCAATGCAGGGTAGTCAGGCCGCGCAAGTGGTCAGCAGCCGATCATCGAGCCTGCGCCGGACAATGCAGCGCAAGTCGACCATCGCCTTTTTCATGGCGCTGCCGCTGATTCTGCTGATCGCCTTGCTGGTGGTCTATCCGGCCATCTACTCGATGCACCTGGCGACGCTCAACAAGTCAATGCAGCGCTTCGTCGGCTTCGACAATTTCCTGTTCCTGTTCAAGCGCGAGACCTTCTGGAAGGTCGTGCAGCAGTCCTGCATCTTCGCCATCACGGCCGTGATCTTCAAAGCCATCATCGGCTTCATCGTCGCGCACTTTGTCCACAACATCCCGGCCAAAGGTCAGCGCAAGTGGCGTGGCATGTTGCTTGTGCCTTGGGTCATCCCGCCGGCCATGAGCTGCCTCGCCTGGCTGTGGCTGTTTGATCCTTCCTACAGCGCCTTCAACTGGATTCTTGGCCACTTCGGCATCGGTCCCATTCCTTGGACCGGCGATGCCAACTGGGCGCGCTTCTCCGTGATCCTGGTCAACATCTGGATCGGCGCTCCATTCTTCATGATCATGTACCTGGCCGCCCTGAAATCTGTGCCGGACCAGCTCTATGAGGCCGCCGCCATCGACGGGGCCAGCTGGTGGCAGCGCATCTGGTACATCACCCTGCCGATGATGCGGAACATCATTGCCATCACGGCCTTGTTCTCGCTGATCGTCACCTTCGCCAACTTCGACATCGTGCAGATTCTGACGGCAGGCGGGCCGATCGACCTGACGCATGTTTTCGCCACCTGGGCATTCAGGCTCGGCATTCAGGGCAACGACATCCCATTGGGCGCCTCCGTGTCGCTGTTCATGCTGCCGATCCTGGGCGTCGCCGCCATCTTCATTCTGCGCGACATCACGCAACGTGGGAACGAATCCTGATGGCCATCGCCGACGCCGCACCTGCGGGCACACGAACCGCGAAAGTCAGATACGGCAGCATGAGCCGCGACCGGGCCTGGGCGCTGCGCTGGTCGTATTTCTTCCTGACGCTGTTCGCGATCTTCTTCCTACTGCCGCCCATCTACATGCTGATCACGTCGCTGAAGACCAGCGCCGAGATATCGGCGGCGACCAACCCGTGGTGGGTCTACCGGCCAACGCTCGAGAACTACGTCGAGCTGCTCGGCTCGAGGACCTACATCACGTTCTTTCGCAATTCGGCGATCGTGTCGGTGTTCGTGGTCACCATCACCATGCTGATCAGCGTGCCGGCGGCGTTCGCCCTGTCGCGCATGAAGTTCTGGGGGTCGACCACGCTGGCCACAGGCGTGTTCCTGACCTACCTCGTGCCGGACACGCTGCTATTCCTGCCGCTGTTCAAGATGTTTGCGCAATTCAGCGACCTGACCGGCATCCAGCTGATCAATCGCTGGTGGGTGCTACTGGTGCTCTATCCGACGCTGACCGTGCCGTTCGCAACCTGGATCATGATCGGCTACTTCTCGTCGATCCCCAAGGAGCTCGACGAGGCAGCGCTGATCGACGGCGCTAGCTGGACGCAGACGCTGACCAAGATCTTCATCCCGGTGGCTCTACCCGGCATCATCGCTGCCACCATCTTCTCGTTCACGGTCAGCTGGGCGCAGTTCCTCTACCCGCTCGCCTTCACCACGTCGACCGACCAGCTGGTGCTGCCGGTCGGCATCATTACGACGCTCATCAAGGGCGATGTCTTCAACTGGGGCCAGATCATGACAGGTGCGCTGCTCGGCGCCGCGCCGCCGCTCATCATCTACGCCTTCTTGATGGATTACTACATCTCCGGCCTCACCGCCGGCGCGACCAAGGGTTGACAAGCAATGGCAGAAGTAAAGCTACGCAAGGTCGTCAAGCGCTACGACGAGGTTGAGGCGGTGCGCGGCATCGATCTTGACATCGCCGACCACGAGTTCGTGGTGCTGGTCGGGCCGTCGGGCTGCGGCAAGTCGACGACACTCAGGATGATCGCGGGGCTGGAGGACATCTCCGGCGGCGACATCATGATCGGCGGCGATGTCGTCAACGACGTGCCGCCCAAGGATCGCGACATCGCCATGGTGTTCCAGAACTACGCGCTCTATCCGCACATGACGGTGGAGCAGAACATGTCGTTTGGCTTGCGCCTCAAGCGCTATCCCAAGGCCGAGATCCGCAAGCGGGTCGATGAGGCGGCTCGCATCCTCGACATCAAGGAGCTGCTCAACCGCAAGCCCAAACAGCTTTCGGGCGGTCAGCGCCAGCGCGTCGCCATGGGCCGCGCAATCGTGCGCAATCCGAAGGTGTTCCTGTTCGACGAGCCGCTGTCGAACCTCGATGCCAAGCTGCGCGTGCAGATGCGCACCGAGATCAAGAAGGTGCATCAGCAGGTGCGAACCACCACGGTCTACGTCACGCACGACCAGGTCGAGGCCATGACGCTCGCCGATCGGGTGGTCGTCATGAACCACGGTATCATCGAGCAGGTCGGCTCGCCGCAGGAGCTGTACCACTCACCCAAGACGCGCTTCGTTGCGGGCTTCATCGGCTCGCCGGCGATGAACTTCATCCCATGCCGGCTGGAAGAAGCGGGCGGAGGCGGGCTCAGCATTCGCGTGACCGACAGTCTGGCGTTGCCGATTCCCGAGGCCCGCACCTCGCGCTATCGCGCGCATGCTGCCAACGGCCGCCTGCTGCTGGGCCTGCGCCCGGAGCATCTCACAGAGGCAGGACCGCACGCGGAGCCCGGCAAGGTGCCGTTCGATGCCAGGCTCGAGGTAACCGAGCCGATGGGCATGGAGACGCTGGTCTATTTTCCCATCAACGGCACACAAGTGTGCGGACGCGTCAATCCGGATGCTGGCGCCACCGACGGCGGCAACCTGCGTATGTCCGCCAACCTCAACAATATGCACTTGGTCGACGAGGCCAGCGGCAAGGTGATCTAGCCGAGCCGCCGTCCTCAATACCCTGCATAGCTGTGCTCGGGCCGTTGCCGAGCAGCGCGGCTACGCAGGATCGCGCGATCCTCGGTGCCAGGCGAGGAGTGCAACGATGAAGGCATTCACGAAGCGCGACTATCCCGTTGCGCAGATCCGCCGCTTCCTGGAGCCGGGGCCGATCGTGCTGGTCAGCTCGTTCCGCAAGGGCGAGGCCAACATCATGACCATGGGTTGGCATACCGTGATGGAGTTCCAGCCGTCGTTGGTCGGCTGCATGATCTCCAGCGGCAACCACAGCCATGGCCTGATCAAGGCCAGCAAGCAGTGCGTGATCAACATTCCGACCTATGACATCGCCAAGCAGGTGGTCGGCATCGGCAACTGTTCGGGTGCCGACGTAGACAAGTTCGCCAAGTTCAAGCTGACGCGCGTGCACGCCGACAAGGTCGAGACGCCGCTCATCAAGGAATGCTACGCCAACCTCGAGTGCAAGGTGATCGATGCCAGCCTTGTAGACAGGTATAGCTTCTTCATCATGGAAGTGGTGAAGGCGCACGTGGCTGTGTCGCCCAAAGTGCCGCGCACCATCCACTATCGCGGCGATGGCCAGTTCATGGTGTCGGGCCGGGAGGTGAGCTTGCGCAGGATGTTCCGGCCGGAAAACCTGTGAGCCTGTCCGTCTCGATTTGCAGCGTCATCGGCCATCGTTGTCATGGTCGCAGGTGTCCCGACCACCATCTGGCAACTTGCTACGCAGCTCGACGCTCACTGGATCCTCGAGGTGATCGGTCGGAACTGTGGATCGGTGCCATCATCGACGGCGCGTCTTGGCGGTTGCATGCTGCCATGCTGTCTGCAGGGCAGATTGCAGGTCAGTCTTGCTTAGGGCCGACAGGGTTGCCGTCGTCCAGCCCTGCTTTCCCCAGGCGTTCGGCACCGGAGCAAATGCGTCAGGCGCCATCATGCACTTGAACTCCTGCTCGTCGGGCGTGAACTTGAGGTTGGCGGTCTGGCCGTCCGCCGCCAGCGTGACGTAGATGCGTAGGACTTTGAACGCGGCGCGATCAAAGTGCGGCGCCTCGCTGGTGCCCTCAAGCGCCATCGCCATGCGCCGCAGGTCTTTGGCCGTTGCCATTGCCTCACCATACCCCGGGAATTAGCCGGTCCGTCACTTTGCTGCAGTACTCGGTGTACCCGGGCAGGTTGTGTGCCAGGTACTTTTCCTCCTCGATGAGCCTGATGGCGAAAATGGCAGCAACAGGCAGCAGCGTGAACAGACCCCACCACGAGCCGAGCGCGAGCGGCACGCCGCCAAACAGTACCAGCGCGCCGGCATACATGGGGTGGCGCAAGATTGCGTATGGCCCGGTATCGATTACGCGCTGGCCCTTGCCGACCTCGATGATGGCTGAGGCGAACGAGTTCTCGCGGAGGACGAGGAAAATCAAGAAAAACCCGGCCGCGACCGTCGCATTGCCGATCGCGACCGCCGTGTTCGGCACGCTTGACCATGCCATGCGGTCGTCAAGAGCCGACACGACGAAGATCGCGCAAACGAAGATGCTGGCGAACAATTGAATGCGCTTCTGAGTCGGTTCGCGCTCGGCGGTGGGGCCGGCGCGCAGGCGTCGCGCCAGCAGAGCTGGATCATGCCTGAGGAAGTACAGTGTGTAGACCGCGCACCAGATCGTGAAGTTGACCCACAGCAGCCAACCCTGCCAATAGCGGAGTGATCCTGCCGGCAGGAAGATCAGCAGGCCAAGAACCAGCAAGAACCAGATTGTGCCGGTGATTGCCTGTCTGGCGAGGCTGTCCGTGGCGCTGTTCTGCAACCGCTCGGTCCCTTGCTGCTCGGCGGACGAGCCATCAACATAGGTACTGATCCGCATTACACCAAGCCATAGCCGCTGGCGGGAGCGCTTGCTGGTGGCTGCGCTAGCTGGAGCGCCACGCTGATTTGGGCTACCAATTGCACCTGTTCACGCCGCAAGCGCAAAAAAGCAAGATACGCCGGAGGAAAACGCATGTTGTCCGTTCGCAAGCTTGCCCTGGCGGCCGTTGCCGCCGCCGCATGCCTGACGCCTGCCGCCGCGCAGGATTATCCATCGCGCTCCGTCAAGATCATCGTGCCGTTCGGTGCCGGCGGGCCGGCTGATGTGTTCGCGCGCTTTATCGGCCAGCACCTGCAGGAGACCCTCAAGCAGTCGTTCGTCGTGGAGAACCGGCCCGGCGCCGGCTCGGTGACCGGCACCAACGAGGCCGCCAAGTCGGCTCCTGACGGCTACACGCTGCTGATGATGTCCAACACGCACACCGTCAACGAAACGCTCAACACCACCAAGTCGTTTGTGCTGATGCGCGACTTCGTGCCGGTAGCACCCGTCAACTACTCGGACCTCGTCATGGTCGTTCATCCCACCGTCGAGGCCAAGGATCTGAAGGAGTTCATCGCTCTGCTGAAGGCCAAGCCGGGTGCGCTCAACTATGCCTCCTCAGGGGCCGGTACGCCCTATCACATGGCCGGCGAGCTCTTCAAAGCCATGAGCGAGACCAACGTTGTGCACGTACCGCATCGCGGCAGCGGAGAGGCGCGCAGCAACACCATCGGCGGCCATGTGCAGATGATGTTCGACGCCGTCACCACCATGGCGGAGAACGTTAGAGCCGGCCAGGTGCGCGCGCTCGGCACGTCCGGCGCCGTTCGCTCGAGCGTGCTGCCGGATGTGCCGACCATCGCCGAGGCCGGGCTGCCGGGCTATGACGCCACCATTTGGCTCGGCGTGATGGCCCCGGTCGGCACGCCGAAGGAGATCGTCGATAAGCTCAACACCGAGATCAACAAGGCGCTGTCCAATCCCGACACCAAGGCGGCCTGGGCCAAGCAGGGCGCGGTGCCGATCATCATGTCGCCCGTCGAGTTCGACAAATATCTGCGCGCCGATATCGACAAATGGGCAAAGGTCATCCAGACGGCGGGCATCAAGGCGCAATGAGTGACGCGGATCCATCTGCCACACGAATCAAGGTCAACGGGGTGGATCGGACCATCAGCGCCGATCCTGCCACGTCGCTGCTGGCGGTGCTGCGGGGCGAACTTGGCCTGACAGCTACGCACTTTGGCTGCGGGCTCAGGCAGTGTGGCGCCTGCAACGTCCTGATCGACGGGCAGGCGGTGGCTGCCTGCGATACGCCGCTGTGGGCCGCGACGGGGAAGGACATTATTACGGTGGAAGGACTGGGCACGCCCGAGCGGTCGCATCCCCTGCAAACCGCATTCATCGCCGAGCAGGCCATGCAGTGCGGTTATTGCGTGTCGGGCATTCTCATCTCTGCTGCGGCGCTACTGGCCCGCAACGATGATCCGAGCGAAGCCGAGGTACGCGCGGCCCTTGACGGCAATCTCTGTCGCTGCGGCGCGCACAACCGCATGGTGCGCGCCGTGCTTCGCGCGGCGCGCCAGGCACGGGCGGCATGAGCCAGGCGACGTCTGCCAGCTCGGCGCCAAGGCTGCCCGGCAATCTTGCGATCACGCCGGGTCTGTCGCGATGGCTGCGCGTGCGGCCGAACGGCACGGTGGAGGTCACACCCGGCAAGGTCGAGATCGGCCAGGGCATCCTAACGGTACTGGCCCAGATCGTGGCCGATGAGCTCGATGTTGGTTTGGAGCGCGTGCACCTGCTGCCCGCCAATACGAGCCGAAGCCCCAACGAGGCCGTCACCGCCGGCAGCCTGTCGGTGCGTGATTGCGGCATGGCGCTGCGCCATGTGTGCGCAGAGGTTCGCGCCATCTATCTCGCCGTTGCGGCCGAACGGCTGGGCGTTGCTGCCGGCACGCTCCAGGTGTGCGATGGGATAATTGCCGGGCCGGGCAACCTGCGCACGAGCTATTGGGAGCTGGCCGACGATGCGCTGCTGGCGCGCGATGCCAGCGCAGATGTGACAGCAAAGCCGATCCCGGCACGGCAGCTGGCCGGACAAAGCGTTGCCCGCATCGACATCGCCGACAAGGTATTCGGACGGCCGCGCTTCATCCAAGATCGCGCGCTCGAGGGCATGCTGCATGGCCGCGTGCTGCGGCCTGCTACGCCGGGCGCCAAATTGGTGGCGCTCGACACCGCGGTCGTGGAGGGCCGGCCGGGAGTCCTGGCGGTGGTGCGCGACGGCAGCTTCGTCGGCGTGGTCGCCGAGACGGAGCAGGCGGCCGTCGACGCGGTTGCGCGCCTGCGTGGAGCTGCGCAATGGAGCGAAGGCTTCGAGCTGCCGGACCAGACCCAGCTCGCCGATTGGCTGCGCAGCCGTCCCGTCGAGACGACCACCGTCGACAAACGTGAGGGCGCAACGCCCGGCAATGTCTTGCGTACCATGCGCCGCAGCTACACACGCCCCTTCCTGGCGCACGCCTCGATGGCGCCATCCTGCGCTGTGGCACGCTGGGGCGAACCAGCCCTTGAGGTGTGGACGCACACCCAGGGCATCTTCAATCTGCGCGCCGATCTGGCGGTCGCCTTGTCGCGGTCACCGGAAAGCATTGTTGTCGAACACATGGAGGGTGCCGGGGTTTTCGGCCAGAACGGCGCTGATGATGCCGCATTTGATGCGGTACTACTCGCCCGCGCCGTGCCCGGCCGACCGGTGCGCCTGCAGTGGTCGCGCGAGGACGAGATGAGCTGGGCGCCGCTGGGCGCCGGCATGGCCATCGACATCGCCGCCGAGCTCGATGCGACAGGCGAGATCGTCGGCTGGCGGCACGAAGTTTGGAGCAATGGGCACGTGTCGCGGCCGGGCCGGGCCAAGACGCCGACGCTGCTCGCCGCATCGCAGCTCGCCCAGCCGTTCGAGCGCATGATCGCCACCAATCCGCCGGTCTCTAGCGGTGGCGGCGCCGAGCGCAACGCGATCCCGCTTTACGATTTTCCGGCCTGGGAGATCATGAGCCACCGCGTGCTGGAGATGCCGATCCGCACCTCGTCGCTGCGCACGCTGGGCGCCTTTGGCAACGTGTTCGCCCTCGAGTCGTTCCTCGACGAGCTGTGCGTCGAACGCGGCGAGGACCCGCTCGCCTTTCGCCTGCGCCACCTCCAAGACGCGCGGGCGCGGGAGGTGCTGCAGGCGGCGGCTCGACGGGCTGGCTGGTCCGGGCGCCGCACAAGCGAAGGGACGGGTTACGGCCTGGCGTTCGCCCGCTACAAGAACGCAAGCGCCTACTGCGCCGTCGTCGCCGAGGTGGAAGCTGCGGCCGACATCGGCGTGCGGCGGCTGGTGGCAGTCGTCGATGTGGGAGAGGTGATCAATCCGGATGGGGTGATCAATCAGATCGAGGGTGGCGCCATCCAGTCGACCAGCTGGACGCTGAAGGAAGCGGTGCGTTTCGACCGCAAACGCATTCTGAGCGACACCTGGGAGACCTATCCGATCCTGCGCTTTTCCGAGGTGCCGAGGGTGGATGTAGAGATTCTGGCGCGGCCGTCGGAGCCGGCCATGGGCGCGGGCGAGGCGGCGCAGGGGCCAACCGCGGCGGCCATCGCCAATGCGGTGTTTGATGCGCTGGGCGTGCGGGTGCGCGACCTGCCGATCACGCGCGAGCGCATCATCGCGGCAACGGGCTAGGGGCAAGGCAATGCGGCTCGAGATCCTCAGTGGAGGCGCGGCACAAGGCCTGGTGGCGGCGGTCACCGCGCCGTTCAAGGCGCAGACCGGCTTCGACATCGGCGGCAGCTTCGGCGCGGTCGGCGCCATGCGCGACAAGCTGCTGGCCGGTACGCCAGCCGATGTCCTGATCCTCACCGCGGCCCTGATTGCCGAGCTGACTGCTGGCGGCCATGTGGTTGCCGGCTCGGCTGCCGACCTCGGCGTGGTACGCACCGCGGTGGCCGTGCGCAGTACCGATGCGAGCCCGCCGGTCGGCGATGCGGACGGCTTGCGGGCGGCCCTGCTGGCGGCGGACGCGATCTATTTCCCAGATCCCACGCTTGCCACCGCCGGCATTCACTTCGCCAAGGTGCTCGATCGGCTCGGCATCCGTGATGCCGTTGCCGACCGCCTGCGGCCCCATCCTAACGGCGCGACCGCCATGCGCGAGATGGCCCGGGCGCGGGGCCGGCCGATCGGCTGCACGCAGGTGACCGAGATCCTCAACACCCCTGGCGTGACCCTGGTCGCCCCCCTGCCGCAGGCGTTCGAGCTGGCGACCACTTACACCGCCGGCATCGCTACGCTCGCGGCATCTCCCGAGCCAGCGCGGCGTCTTATTGACCTATTGAGCAGCGCTGCGACAAAGGCGCTGCGCGATCGTGCCGGGTTTGAGGCGACTTGACGTGGACGTCTCAATGGGCGCCGCGGTAGTGCGCCTTTAGCAGGTCGCGGCCGAACATGCCCTGCGGGTCGATCCAAACCGAATGCACATGGTTGGCGCCGTCCTGGGTGTTGTCGTATTCGATCAGCGCCGTCGGTCCGTGGATGCGGAAATAATGGGGCCGCCCCGGCACCTGGCTGCCAGCCCAGGCGAAGTGCAGGGCATCGACACCGACCTCGCGCAACTTGGCGAGCTGGGCTGCAGCGATCTCCTCGCGCATGGTGCCGGCATAGAGCTGCAGGATGCGCATCACGCCATCGCGCTGGGCCTCATTGAGGCTTGCCAACGCCACGCCCTCGGGGCGTTGCAGGGATAGCTCTCGGCCCGGTCCCGAGACGATATCGCCCAGCGATCGGTCGCCGATAACGGCTTGGCTGCGAGCGCCGCCCTCCAGGGAGCGCATGAGGCTGAAAGCTGCGGTCTCTTCCGCGCCGAGCAGGCGGAATCCTGCGTGCTGATGGCGGGCCGGGACGTGCGCCGGGTTGGCGCCGAAGAACACCGGCGTTACGCCAACGCCGTAGCCGGGCGCCACCATGACACTGAGCGAGAGGTGATGGCCCTCGAACCGCCACGCCCAAGGAGCCGTGGTGCCGGCGGGATCGCCGAACAGCACCAGCGCGTAGTTGCCGGGATCGCGGAAGCTCAGGCTGCCCGACAGCTCCGCGAGCACGCCTTCGATCTTGAGCTGTCCGCGCACCTGGTCGATGCCGCGTGTGCTCAAAAGAGACCCCAGCACCTCCCAGGCTGCGGCCACCTGCTCGGGCGTCATGTCGCGGAAGGTGATGCCCGGTCGGCCACGCGGCACGTAGTGCCAGTCCTCGCGGCGACGGTTCGTCCATTGGAGCTGAGCCTGGCTGCGCTGGCGGGTGTCGAGCTTGGCGAGCCACGCGCGGGCGGCCTTGACCATGTCATCGGCTATCTGCGGCACGGCCGCCCAGCCGAGCTGCGGCATGGTTGCGGATGCGCCGGCGGCGACTGCCGACCCAAGGAATGCGCGACGCGAATGGTGTCCGTCGTGCGAATGATCGTGATCGTGCAAGCTGGTACCCTGCGCGCAAGATTTGCCTTTACCTGCTGCCAACATAGCGAGTGCGCATCACGTCCATCAGACGCGCTGGAATCACAATCGTGTCAGCGATTATGGTTCAGTCGCTCGTCGGTGCGTCGAAGAACTTGTTGGGCTTGAGGAAGAATGACAGCACCACGCAACCGTCGGGAGAATGCGCGCTATGCTGGCTGCCGGCTGGGCGCCAGACGTAATTTCCGGCGGTAGCCGCGCCCTCCTGGTCGACGAGCGAACCCTGCAGCACGAAGCTCTGCTCGATCTCGGTGTGCTCGTGGTGGGGCAGGGTGGCGCCGGGGGCGAACCTCGTCAGCGCGGTCAGCAGCCCCGTGTCCTTGTCCTCCATGAGGATCTTGATTTCGACCCCGTTGAAGCGGGTTGGCGTCCACGGCAGCGTTGCCACGTCTACGTAGCGTGATGCGAGATCGGCCAGGCCGCCATGGTTGACGGCATTTGGAGTCGTCACGGGCATGCTGTGCTCCTGCCGGGTTAGCGTGGTCCGCGGTGTTGCCCCAACCATCAAGTGTAGCCGAGCCTCGTGCGATGATCGAGACGTTCGTTACCGCCTGTGCAGCTGGGTTGCACGAGCAGATTGATTGACCGAGTGTCCTTCCGATCGCCAACCATCGCTCAGCATCAGCCGCACGCGGCGATGAATTTGATCAGGACACCAGGCTCTTGGCCAGCATGAGCCGTGCGCTTAAACGCGCAGGAAATCCAGCACCGCCGTCTCGGCCATGACGCGGTCCGGCTTGGCATAGGCGGCGGCAAGGCGACGCTCCTTCTCACTGTCAAAGCGATACCTGAGGTAGCTGCCGAGCAGCCGCGCTTGTGCGATGAATGCTGCCCCGACCGGCATTCGCTGCGCCGCATAGGCGGCAACGGCCGCCTGCACGTCCGCATGCGTCTCGAGCGCAGCCGTGAGGGTAGCTGCATCCTGCATGGCCTTCAGGATGCCGGCGCCGACGTGTGGACGGACGACGAAGGCCGCATCTCCTACCAGGGCCACCCGTCCTACCACCATTTGGGGACACTGCAAGTCGTAGATCGGCTGCAGGAAAGGTTGTCCGATCTGGCGCATGAGCGCATGCAGCCGCGGCGGCAGCAGGCGCTCCGCGTCGGCTTGCATATCGGCGATCACGCCGCGGGCGATGCGCGGCGGGGGTATCGACAGCCCGTGCGTGTGGCCGCTCTCGTCTGTGAGGAGCCGGGGCAGCTCGTGGGCGGCATCGGCCGGCCGATACCAGACGATATTCCAGCTGCGATGGCCGAGCCGCAGATCGTTGCCAGGCCCGGCGACCGGATAGCCCAGGAACTGCTCGCCGGGCGGCAGGTGGAAGACGAAGCTGTCGAACAGTTCCTGCGTCAAGGTTTGGGCGGCGGCCCGCTCGTTAGCAAGACCTCGCCAGGCCACGTATCCGGCATACTGCGGCTGTGCCTCGGGAAGGAACTGGGCCCGCACCGTCGAGCGGAAGCCGTCGGCTCCGATCAGCAGGTCGCCCGCTTGCGAGCTGCCGTCGGTGAAAAGGGCAGTGACACCCGCCTCTGCCGTTGCCACGCGCCGCACGTCTTTGCGCAGGTGATAGTGCTCGCCGCCGAAGGCCTCGCGCAAGAGATCGAACAGGCGGTTCCAGGAGGTGGCTGTTTGCGGACAGCGTCGCTCAGCGATGATCTGTCCGTCTGTTCCGAGCGCCACGCGACGCTCGAGCGGCACGCCGAAGCCGCGGCTCGTGTCGAGACCGAGGTCGGCGAGCGCCTCGTGCATCTCGGCATGGGTCATGATACCGGCCCCGCGGCCGGTCAGGAGCACGGGTGAGCGCTCGAAGATATCGACGGCCCAGCCGGCCCGGCGCAGATAGAGCCCGCAGAACAGCCCGCTCATCGAGCCGCCGATGATGATGGCGCGCCGCGGCGGGGCTTGTCTGGCTGAGGACTGGCCCGCATCTGACAGCGTGCCTATGGGGCGTCGCGACTGCGGCATGGTGATCCCTTTGCAAACTGCCCTGCGGTCGGTGAGGTGCACGCGCCTCGGTAAGCAAATTCAGCGGTCCTGGGCGCGAAAATCCGACCCAAATCCCACCCCCTCGTCGCCGCAATTAACCGTACCTATATTAGCGCATCTGAGGGCCCACCTGGGGAGTGATCGAGCATCGGAGGTAGCCACATGCAGCTGTGGCGTAAGGACCGCGAGAGCGGGCAGGACGAGGAGCTTCTCGACGCCTACTCCAACGCCGTGGTCGGCGTCGTCGAGACGGTGTCGCCATCGGTCGTGCACGTGCAGGTGCGCGGCAATCGCCGTGGCCAAATGGCCCAGGGATCTGGCTCCGGCACCATCCTGTCGCCGGATGGCATCGTGCTGACCAACAACCATGTGGTGGAAGGCGCCACGTCGATTGAGCTGGCGTTGGCCGACGCACGGCGCGTCCCGGCTCGCATCCTCGGTCGCGACCCGGACACCGACATTGCCGTGCTGCGCGCGGAGGCTCGCGACAGCTTGCCGGCGGCCAGGCTTGGCAACTCCAAGCGGGTCAAGCCTGGCCAATTGGCGATCGCCATCGGCAACCCGTTCGGTTTCGAGTCGACCGTGACGGCCGGCATCGTCAGCGCCGTCGGCCGCTCGTTGCGGGCCCAGAACGGGCGCCTGATCGGCGATGTGATCCAGACCGACGCGGCCCTCAACCCTGGCAACTCGGGTGGGCCGCTGGTCAACTCGCGCGGCCAGGTGATCGGCGTCAACACGGCCGTCATCATGGGCGCGCAGGGCATCTGCTTCTCGGTGGCGGCCAACACCGCTCAGCACGTGCTGACCCAGGTGCTGCAGCACGGGCGCGTGCGGCGGGCTCGGCTCGGCATCGCCGGCGACCAGGTGCAGCTGCCGCAACGCCTGCGCGTCAAGGCCGGCCTGGCGCAGGAGGCCGGCGTGCGCGTGGTCGAGGTGCAGACGGGCAGCCCGGCTGCGGCGGCGGGGATGCAGTCCGGCGATGTTATCGTCGGCATCGACGACGACACCGTCACCGGCATCGACGACATCGCACGTGTCCTGGACGGCAGCAAAATCGACAAGCGCGTGTCGGCCCGCGTGCTGCGCGACGGTGCCATCACGACGCTCAGCATCGTACCGACCGAGCGCCTGCCTGAGCGCTGAGCCTGTCATCTGGGCCTGAGCACAGCGGAGCGCCGGGACCCGGGGTCTAGAGTCCCTCCTGGCCGGACCCCGGCTGTCCGCTGGCGCGGTGCTCGGGGATGGGGTCGATTGTCTAGCAGGCCTGCCGTTTTGGCGGGTTGCGTGCAAGATCGATCTCCGGCACTCCAGAGCACGGCAGCCGGCGGCCCCGCCGATGTCGGTGGGCCGCTTGGTTCGACCGTGGGAGGAAGCCTTGCCGATCTCGTCGCTCGACCGACTGCGCGCTGCGGCAGGCAGGAGGAGCGGACCGGTTGTCGGAGTGTTCTGGATAACCATCTCGATGGCGTTGCTGGCGGGGCTGGCGGTGTTCTCGCGCGCCATGATGAACGCCGGCGTGCACCCCTTCCAGGTCGTGTTCCTGCGCAATCTGTTCGCGGTGTTGATGCTCGTTCCGCTCTTCTTGTGGCGCGGGCCATCGCTTGGCAGCACGGACCAGATCGGGCTCTACTTCGGCCGCGTGCTGTGTTCGCTGGTGGGTATGCTGTCCTGGTTCTACGCGCTCTCCATCATTCCGATCGGCGAGGTCACGGCCATCAGCTTCCTGTCGCCATTGTTCGGGACCGTCGCTGCCATCTTTCTTTTGGGGGAGACTGTGCGCTGGCGGCGCTGGGCCGCGCTTGTTGTCGGCTTCGCCGGGGCGATGATCATCCTGAGGCCCTCGGACACCTCGATCGGTGTCGGACAGCTATGCGCGATCCTGTCGGCCATGTCGATGGGACTGACGGCCATCCTGGTCAAGCAGCTGACCGGACGCGACGACCCCGACAAGATCGTGTTCCTCACCAACCTGCTGCTGACGCCCATGTCGTTGGTGCCGGCTCTGTTCGTTTGGGTCTGGCCGCCGCTCGCCGCATGGCCGCTCGTGCTCGGCATGGGGCTGTGCGCGATGTTGGGCCACGTTGCGCTGGTGCGCGGCTATGCGGCGACGGACGCGTCGCTTGCCATGACGTTCGAATTCTCTCGCCTGCCGTTTGTGGTGCTGCTCGGCTACCTCGCTTTCGCCGAGACGATCGACACTTGGACCTGGATCGGTGCGTTCGTCATTTTCGCCGCTGCCATTTACATCACCCGCCGCGAGAGCCTTCTGAGAGCTGGCCGCACTTAGGAACCAACGCGGTGCGGCAGCGTTAACTTCGTGACGACGCCGGGCGCGTGCAAGCAACAGAGCAGGGCGTTCGCGACGAACGTCGCGACGGCGACACAGCGGCCGCGAGCGCTTTGCGAACGACAAGGAGTTAGCAGATGAGACTTTCGCATTGGATGGTGTCGACGATCGGCGCCGCGGCGCTAGGATTTCTGGTCATGCCGGCGCAGGCAGCACCTGTCGGTGCGCTGACCGGCAATGGCGCAGCGGCGCAGCAAGAGGGCGCGTCGGCCGCCGAGCAGGTTCGCCATCGTTGCTATCGGCGCTTTGGCGAGTGGATTTGCCCGCGTCACCGCTACTACCGGCACTATGGCTATGGTCCGGGCATCAATCTCTACTTCGGTGGGCGTCGCCACCACCATGACCGGCACTGGCGCCGTTGGTAAGCCGGCACGGGTTGAAAAATCCGCGTGAGTAGCTTGCGGGTCGGCCGAAAGGCCGGCCCTTTCTCATTGCATCGGGCGCTGTTTGCAGGGCATCGGCCTATCCCCTCCGGTAGGGGAAACAGCGCGCCGGATCGAGTGTCAGGCCGTAGTGACGGGCCAGCGCCTTGATGGCGTCGGCGTGCTCGGGATAGGGGTCGGAGTTGCCGCGCCCGACGATAATGGGGCGGAACTCGCGCTCGCTTTGACCGGCCGGTGGCAGCATGGCAGTGACGAGGGCGGTGCCTTCGTTGTCGCGCAGCGTGAGGAAGATAGGCATGGCGCGCTGTATATGTGCCTTCAAGCCGATGTTCTGCTCGATGACCCGGTGACCGGCGGGCGGCACGTAGGCCGCCGCGGCCTGCTCGCGGGCTTGCGTGAAGTATCTCTCCACGGCATGGCCCATGGCCTGCGACTCCTGGTAAGCCTCCGCGTCCGTTTCGATGCGGAACCAAGTCTTGGGCGGCGACTCGCACACGTACTGCATGAGGTCTGATCCTGACTGGCGGGCCCATTCTACGCCCGACACGCGAAGCGCGGAAATCGGCTACGCTCAGCGCAAGTAAAGTTTGCACGCCAGGTGTGCCGTCGTTGTGACGCGCGCGTTCATCCCGCCTTCAAGAAGGCGCTGGCACCGGTGCCGAGCAAGCGTGGCAGATGCGTGTAAATATAGCGACAGCCCTGCCCGATCACCTGTCCCAGCGTATCAGCCGTGGCTGGCATGCCGGGCGTACGGCCGGCGGCCCTGATCTTGACCAGCGCCGTCTCGATGGCAGTCGCGACAGGTGCCGCCTTCGGGTCGCCAGGAAAGCCCAACGACTGCGACAGATCGGACGGGCCGATGAAGAACACGTCGATGCCCTCAACGGCCACAATCTCGTCGATGTTGGCAATCGCCTCGGCGTGCTCCAGCTGCACGCAGACCAGCGACTGGGCGTTGGCTGCGGCCGCGAAGTTGGGCATACGGGCACCGAGCCCCCAGCTATCGGGCCGCGTGCCGGCGGCCAGTCCACGCGCGGCGCCGGAGCCGAACTTGACGGCGGCGACGGCGGCTCGGGCATCGGCAGCCGTGTTGACGTGGGGCACTTGCACGCCCATCACGCCACGATCCATCAGGCCGGTGATGTCGGCGGCCGCGTTGGTCCTCGGCCGGCCGATCGGGGTGATGCCGACCGCATCGGCCGCCATTGTCATCACTTCCACATCGGCAGGGCCGATGCTGCCGTGCTCGCAGTCGATCAAAACCCAGTCGAAGCCGGCAAACCCCAGCATCTCCACCACTTGCGGGGATGGGAACATCATCGAGCAGCCAAGCGCCGGCTCGCCGCGCGCGATCTTTTCCTTCATGCGATTGGGCTTCATTCGGCAGGGCTCCGTTGCGCGACCGGCACCGGTGGCGCTCTCAGTCCTGCGCGCTCCCGATGCAGTGTATAGAGGCCGGCACCCAACACCAGACCGGTTCCGACGAAGCCGAGCGTATCAGGCAGATCGTCCCACCACAGGTAGCCGAGCACGACGGCCAGCGGTACCGGAGCGTAGCGGAACGGCGCGACAACGGCGATCTCACCTGTGCGCAGGGCCATGATCATGAAGGTGTTGGCGACGAACAGGCATGCCGCGGACACCGTCATCGTGCCCCAGGCCCAGGTCGACGGCATCGTCCAGGTAGCGTCGAAGGGGACGAGAACGGCGCCGGCCAGTGCGATGGCGGCCGAGCTGGCCGCCGCGACGAACACCGAGGGGATGTCGTGGCTTAGCCCCCGTGTTGTGAGATCGCGGGTGGTTGTGAACAGCAGGGCCGTCAGCAGCACGTAAACGGCCATGCCGAAGCTGCCACCGCCCGGCTTGACGATCAGGACCACGCCGAGAAATCCGGTCAGCGCCGCCGCCCAGCGCCGCCACCCGACCTTCTCGCCATACAGGATGGATGAGCCGGCAATCACGGCCAGCGGCGTAACCTGCAGCACGACCGTCACGGTGGCGAGCGGCAGGCGGCCAAGCGACAGCACGATGAACACCGTGGCCGTTGCCGCGCTCGCCACCCGCAGCAGCATCATCGGCTCGAACAGGATGGAGATGGGCCGGACGGCGCCCAGCGCCACGACGCCCCCGATCAGCATGATGGTCGCCAGGATGCCGCGCAGGACGATGATCTCGCTGGGCGGCAGCTCCGAGGACACCAGCTTGATCAGCGCATCGTTGAGCACGAACGCGGTCGAGGCGATCAGCACTGCCAGGATGCCACGCAGGTTTGCGCTCATGTTGGTTTCGCCAATCGCGCCAGGTGTTGCTCGCGCAGGAACGTATACAGCCCGGCGAGTGAGACGATGGCGATACCCAGCCAGGAGGCAAGGTCCGGCATCTCGCCCCAGACTATGTAGCCAGCGGCGACCGCCCACACGATGAGCGAGTAGCGGAATGGCGCCACCACCGCGATCTCACCGATGCGCATGGCTGCGATCAACCAGTATTGCCCGGCCAGCAGGGCCACGGCCGAGGCGGCCAGCATCAGCGTCGGCGAGAGGCTGGGCCAGTGCCAGGTTTCGAACAGCGTGAACCCCAGGCTGGACAGCATGACCAAAGTCGCCGAGGACGCCGCGATCAGCAGAGATGGGACGTGTTGGGCAACGCCACGCGTGATGAGGTCGCGCGACACCGAGCACAGGATGGAGCCCAGCACCAGGATCGCATAGGGGTTGAACGCGGTGCCCCCCGGCCGCACGATGAGCAGCACGCCGAGCAGACCGATGGTCGCGGCAAGCCATCTCCGCCAACCCACCCTGGCCCCCAGAAACAGCGCCGCGCCCGCTGTGATGGCCAGCGGCGTGAACTGCAGGATGCCGAAGATGTCGGCGAGCGGCATGTGCATCAGCGCGAGCATGAACAGCACGGTGGAGCCGATGTCGAGCACGCTGCGCACAAGCACCCTAGGGGAAATCGTGTGCGGCAGCGCCCAGGTGAGGTTGCTGGCAACCACCAGCACCAGGCACAAGCCGACCGTGAACACGCCGCGCAAGAAGATCGCCTGGCCGGTAGGGACATGCGATGCAGCGAGCTTCATCAGCGTGTCGTTCAGGACAAACACGGCCATCGCGGCCAGCATGCTGATGATGCCGCGGACATTCTCGGAGCGGGCAGAGGCGGGCACCGCCAGGGTCATCTGGGGCACGCCCCATCGCGCCCGCTAGGCCATGAGCCAAGCGGCGATCCGTCGCCGTCAGGCACGGTCATTATCGTTGCCGTTCCCCGTTCACGCGTGCCCGCGGGTGCTCAGCCGCCAGTAACGCTCATGTGTCGTGCTACGGCCGGTTGTTTGGTGCGCCGGTCGATGATGAAGTCGTGGCCCTTGGGCTTGCGCGAAATTGCCTCGTCGATGGCCTGCATAAGCAGCTGGTCGTCGGCCGAGGCGCGCAGCGGCGCACGCAAGTCGGCAGCATCGTCCTGGCCGAGGCACATGTAGAGCGTGCCGGTGCAGGTAAGCCGCACGCGGTTGCAGCTTTCGCAGAAGTTGTGCGTCATCGGTGTGATGAAGCCGAGCCGGCCGCCTGTTTCCTTGATGCGCACGTAGCGGGCCGGGCCGCCGGTGCGGTGGGGAATGTCCTCCAGCGTCCAGCGGTCCATCAGGCGGGCGCGCACGATCGACAGCGGCAGATACTGATCCGTACGATCGCCGTCGATCTCACCCATCGGCATGGTTTCGATCAGGGTCAGGTCAAAGCCGCGGCCGTGGGCAAACTTGACCAGGTCCTCGATCTCATCCTCGTTGACGCCCTTCAACGCCACCGCGTTGAGCTTGATGGCGAGGCCCGCCTTTGCTGCCGCGTCGACGCCGGCGATCACCTGGTTGAGGTCACCCCAGCGTGTGATGGCCTTGAAGCGGTCGGGCTTCAGCGTGTCGACGGAGATATTGATGCGGCGCACGCCGATAGCTTTGAGTTCCTGGGCGAACTTCGGCAGCTGGCTGCCGTTGGTGGTGAGCGTCAGCTCGTCGAGGCTGCCGTCCTGCAGGTGGCGCGACAGGGCGCGGAACAGCCACATGATGTTCTTGCGGACCAGCGGCTCGCCGCCCGTTATCCGCAGTTTGCGCACGCCCTTGGCGACGAACGCCGAGCACACCCGGTCCAGCTCCTCGAGCGACAGCAGGTCCTTCTTGGGCAGGAAGGTCATGTGCTCCGCCATGCAGTAGGTGCAGCGGAGATCGCAACGGTCGGTTACCGAGACCCGCAAATAGGTCACGTGGCGACCGAACGGATCGATCATCGCCGGCTGCTGCGAAAGGGGTCGAAGCCGCGGGTTCATCCAAGCACTCGTCTGCCGGTGCCTACGCGCACCGAGGTGTTTTTTCCAAAGTCGTACAAGACCTTATCTAGCAGCACGGTCGGCGATCCGCGCCCAGCCCTGCCTGCTAGGTAGGCATGTATCATCGCACGGTCGAGGGTCAAGCTCCAGCGCCGCCGCGCATGGCCGGATTTGCGCCAAAGCATGGATCGGGCAGTATGGCCAACGCGCAGATGCTTTGCGCCGCACAACAAGCTGGTCCGGGGATGGAAATGGCCGACGCCGCACTGACGCCGTTGCACAGCTACGGGCTCTGGGCCATGGCGGGCATCTTTACCGTCCTGTTAGCCTTCATCGCATTGCGCGGCCGCGTACCGATCGAGCCGGGCTGGGGCGGCATGACCATTCAGCGCTTCACGGGCTTCGAGCGGGCCTGTCATTGGCTGCTGGCGCTGTCCTTCCTAGGCCTGGCCGTCACGGGCCTTGCGCAGCTTTACGCCGGGCCGCTGCGGCCGCTGCTCGGTACCGAAATGTTGGCAGCGTTGCAGCCGGTTGGTGCGCCGCTGCACAACAGCCTGGCGTTCGTGTTCACACTGACCCTTGCAGTCGCGTTCCTGCTCTGGCTGCGGCATAGCTGGCCGGGCTGGCGCGATGCCGTCTGGTTCGCCAAGGCCGGCGGCATGCTCATGCAGGGGTCGACGCCGCCGGCCGGCAAGTTCAACGGGGGCCAGAAGATCCTGTTCTGGTTGATCGTGCTGGGCGGCATCGGCATGATCATGACCGGCGCGGCGCTGCTTGCTCCGTATCGCACGGGGCTCGTCTCCAAGACGTTCGGGCTGCTCGCCGCGACCGGCTTCGCATTGCCGACCGACGCCACCAACCTGACGCCGGCCCAGGAGGTCCAGTATGCGCGACTGTGGCACGGCGCGCTGGCGATCGGCCTGCTCTGCGTGGCCATGGTGCATATCTACATGCGCACGCTTGGCATCCAGGGTGCGCTGTCGGCCATGACCTCAGGTCGCATCGACGTGAATCGTGCCAGGCAGCAGCACAGCCTGTGGGCCGAGCGCGAGCTGAAGCGGATGGAGGCCGAGCTGCCGGCCACCGCCACGCCGGCAGAGTAACGAAGAAGGAGAGCATCATGGACGACGAGAAGTTCAACATGTCGCTGCGCAAGTTCCTGAAGCAGGTCGGCGTCACCTCGCAGCGCGAACTGGAGCGTGTGGCGCGCCAGGGGTCGGGCAAAGGCAAACTCAAGGTCAAGATGGTGCTGACTGCCGCCGGCACGAACCTAAACCACGTCGTCGAGGATGAACTCGATCTCGGCTGAGCAGGGGCCATGAACCTTTCCTGCACCCTGCACAGCGTGG
>Ga0075421_100001924_pt1 | contig 24532 bp, 18 predicted proteins | sample SoiMetdeltSBSDD5_FD_75292 | JGI IMG/M metagenome (GOLD analysis project Ga0075421, IMG submission 75292) | Bulk soil microbial communities from a Populus tree surrounding site in Tennessee, USA - Soil MetaG P. deltoides SBSDD5 | ecosystem: Environmental > Terrestrial > Soil > Tree plantation...
GCCGGCGTATGCTCCGCCGATGCGTAGGTCTCCGGTGCCCGCGGTCTCGATTGTGCTCTGCATTCTGGCGATCGCGCCCGAGCGGCTCGTGGCCGCCGCCCCGAGCGCTGGCACTGCGCCGAGCGTCAAGGGCGGGTCCCGTGCCTGGCGCCTCGACTTCTTCCACACCGGCGGCCTCGGGGCCGAGATCCTGAGCCTCGATCGTGTGGTCGTCGAGCCTCTCCCCTGGCCCGGCAATGCGGCGGGCGCGCTCGGCCCCGAGAACACCGGCGCCTATCGCTTCGTCGTCAGCGATCTCGGCAGCGGCGCCGCGCTCTACCGGCGCGGCTTCGGATCGATCTTCGGCGAGTGGGAGACGACCGCCGAGGCGTCGAAGCGCCACCGCACCTTTCACGAATCCCTCCGCTTCCCGGCGCCGGCGGCGAAGGCGCGGGTGATCGTGGAGAAGCGCGACGGCGGGAGCTGGCGCGAGGTGTGGCGCCTGGACCTCGACCCGGGCGACATGTTCGTCGACACCGCGGCGCCGCGCCGCCAGCAGGCGATCGAGCTCGAGCGCCACGGCGAGCCGGCCGAGAAGCTCGACCTCCTGCTCCTCGGCGACGGCTACACGGCGAAGGAGTGCGCCGCGTCTTTCGGGCGCGACGCGAAGCGGCTCATGGATGCGCTCTTCCGGCACGAGCCGTTCCGCTCGCGCCGCCCGGACTTCAACGTCTGGGGGATCTGCCCGCCTGCGGAGGCGAGCGGCGTTTCGCGCCCGTCCACGGGGAGGCACGTCGCCTCGCCCGTGGGCACGAGCTACGACGCCTTCGGCTCCGAACGTTACCTGCTGACCTTCGACAACCGCGCCCTGCGCGAGGTCGCCGCCTGGGCCCCGTACGAGCACGTCGCCATCGTCGTCAACGAGGAGACCTACGGCGGAGGCGGCATCTACAACCTCTACGCGACGGTCGCCGTCAAGAGCGACTGGGCCGAATACGTTTTCGTCCACGAGCTCGCGCACGAGCTCGCGGGCCTTGCGGACGAGTACTACACGTCGCCGGTGGCCTACGAGCCGGCGGCGCAGGTTCGTGAGCCCTGGGAGGCCAACGTCACTGCCGACCCGCAGCACCCCAAATGGGCTGACCTCGTGAACCCAGAGGCCGACCTCGTCACCCCCGGGGCGCCGCTGCCGACGCCGTGGCCGAAGGAGGAGTACGAGAAGGCCGAGGTCGGCTTCCAGGCTCGCCGCAAGCAGCTCCGTGCGGAACGCCGACCGGAGAGCGAGATGTCGGCCCTCTTCCGCGAGGAGCGCGCCTTCGCGTCCGCGCTCCTCGGCAAGGCGGAGCACGCGGGGACGGTAGGTGCCTTCCAGGGCGCCAACTACGACGCCCAGGCGTTCTATCGGCCGCAGGTCGACTGCGTCATGTTCACCCGCGACGAGGTGCCTTTTTGCGCCGTCTGTCAGCGGGCGCTCGCCGCGGTGATCGACCTCGAGGCGCCGCGACGCTAGCTGCGCGGATCGGAATCCGGACGGGCGGGGGCAGGCCCCGCCCCTACATCGGATCCGTCCGGGTTCCGTTTCCGGTGTAGGGGCTGGGCCTGTCCCCGCCCGTCCCGGACGCCTGCGCCGGTCGTCGCGGTGAAGAAGATACGGCCCGCCCGGTGTGAATGGGCGGGCCGTGCCTTTCGAGGGATGGACGGGCTAGGTGCGACTTACCAGATGTCGGCGCGCTTGTCGGGCGGCGCCACCATCGGGTCGCCCGCCTTGCAGTGGAAGGCGGCGGCGAACTCCGGCATGTTCACGAGCGGGCCCATGACGCGGTAGTTCGAGGGCGAGTGCGGGTCGGTGTTGACCTGCAGCTTGAGCGACTCGGGCCGATAGTTGCGGCGCCACACCTGGGCCCAGGCGAGGAAGAAGCGCTGCTCCGGCGTGAAGCCGTCGATCTCCTTGCGCTCCTTGCCCTCGAGGGCCTTCTGCAGGGCGTGGTACGCCATCGTGACGCCCGCCAGGTCGCCGATGTTTTCGCCCAGCGTCAGCTTGCCGTTGACGTGCAGCTCGTCGACGGCGACGAAGCCGCTGTATTCGTCGACCAGCTTCCCGGTCCGCGCCTCGAACTGCTTGCGGTCCTCGTCGGTCCACCAGCTCTGCATGTTCCCCTTGGCGTCGAAGCGGCTTCCCTGGTCGTCGAAGCCGTGCATGAACTCGTGGCCGATGATGCCGCCCATGCCGCCGTAATTGACGGCGTCGTCCATGGCGCCGTCGAAGAAGGGGGGCAACATGATGGCGGCCGGGAAGACGATCTCGTTCATCAACGGGTTGTAGTAGGCGTTGATGGTCTGCGGCGACATGCCCCACTCGCCGCGGTCGATCGGCTTGCCGATCTTCGCCAGGTTGCGGCGCAGCTCGAAGATGTTGGCGGCGCGAACGTTGGCGGCGTAGCTGCTGCGGTCGATGGAGAGCGCGCTGTAGTCTCGCCACTTGTCCGGGTAGCCGATCTTGGAGACGAAGGTCGAGAGCTTGCCGAGGGCCTGCTTCTTGGTGGCGTCACCCATCCACGGCAGCGCGGAGAGGCGCGTGCGGATGGCGCCCCGCAGGTTCTCGATCATCTCGTCGGCGCGCTTCTTGGTCGCCGGCGGGAAGGCGCGCTCCACGTAGACCTCGCCGAGCGCCTCGCCGAGGCTGGCGCTGGTCTGGTCGATGGAGCGCTTCCAGCGCGGGCGAAGCTCCCGCGAGCCCGAGAGAGTCTTGCCGTAGAAGGCGAAGTTCTCGTCGACGAACTTGTCGGAGAGGAACGGCGCGTAGGAGTGCACGAGGTGCCAGCGCAGGTAGCTCTTCCAGGTGGCGACGGGCAGGTCGCCGATCGCCGCGTTCATCTCGGCGAAGAACTTGGGGTGCGCGTACGAGAAGTTGGGGAGGCCGGCCAGGCCGAGGTCGCCGAAGAGACCGCTCCACGAGAAGCGCGAGGTGAGGGCGTCGGCCTCGGCAGGCGTCTTCACGTTGTAGAAGTTCGCCGGGTCGCGCAGCTCGACGTTGGTGAGCGAGACGTTGGCGAGGCGCGTCTCGAAGGCGAGGATGTCCGCGGCCGCCTTCTTCGCGTCCTCCGCCTTGTCGCCGACGAGCTGCAGCATGGCGGCCACGTGGGCGGCGTACTGCTCGCGCAGCTTCGCGGACTCCGCGTCGGTGCGCGTGTAGTAGTCACGGTCGGGAAGGCCGAGCCCGCCCTGGACCGCATAGACGAGGTATTTGGTGCTGTCCTTGAGGTCGGGCTGCACGCCGAGGCCGAACAGCGACGAGTCGCCGCTGACCTGCTCCAGGCGGATGCGCGCCGCGACGTCCGCGGGCGAGGAGAGCTTGGCGATCGCCTCGAAATCGGCCGCGAGCGGCTGCGCGCCCTGCTTCTCGATCGCCGCGGTGTCCATCGCGGTGTGCCAGAAGTCGCCGACCTTCTGCCGGTTGGTCCCGGCCGCCGCCTTGGCGGCCGCGGCCTCGTCGAGGATGTCGCGCAGCAGGAGGTAGTTGCGCTCCCGCACCTCGGAGGAGAGCCCCCAGGCGCTCTGGTCGCTCGGCACCGGGTTGCGCGCCAGCCAGCCGCCGTTGGCGTATTTGTAGAAGTCGACGCACGGACTGACGGAGAGGTCCATGTTGCGGCGGTCGAGGCCGTGCTCGTTGGTGACGTAGGGCTTGTCTTCGGCGAGAGCCGGTACCTGGAGGGCAGCGAGCAGTGAGAGGGCGAGGGTGGCGGCGAGGCGGTTCTTCACCGTTCTGGGCTCCTTGATTTCGGCCTGTTTGGAGGGCGCGCGGAGCGGGCGGGCCAAAGGCCAGCCGACAGCGGTCCGCCATGGATGATACGGGCCCGCGGCCGTCAGGTTGCGCCCAGATTGCGCCAGGTTGCGCTACCCGCGGGGTGGTCCCTCGCGGTGGCGGTGGTAGTGGCGGCGCGCCTTGGCGCGGTTGCCGCACCCTTCCATCGAGCACCAGCGCCGGGAGCGGTTCCGGCTCTGGTCGAGGAAGAGCCAGGTGCAGTCGGCGCCGTCGCACTCGCGGACCCGCGCGAGGTCGCCGGAGGTGAGGAGGTCGGCCGCGGAGCGCGCGACCGGCCGCAGTGGCGCGGCCAGGGGGTCCTCGCCAGGGGTCCAGCGCCAGACGTAGGCACCGGCCCGCCGGCTCAGGCGGAGGTAGGGAAGGGCCTCGGCGAGCGCGCCATTGACCGCCTCGACGTCATCGGCTGCGGGTCGGCGCCCGCGCGCCTCCGCAGCCAGCAGCCGGTAGAGGGCGTCGCGCAGGCGGAGGGCGCCGGCCATCACCGCGCGGGCCTGCGCCGGCGACCGCCGCGCCGCGCGGCGCAGGGCGGCGACCGCACCCCGGTCGATCCCGCCGGCCTCTGCGGCGAAGGCGAGGAGGTCGTCGTACCCGTGCAGGCGGTCCGACTCCGGACGGCGGCGGTCGCCCCAGGTGTTGGTGAAGTCCACGCAGAGGGCGCCGCCGGTGAGCTCGAAAGCGGAATCGAACGCGCGCTCGGCGTGGTCGCCCTGGTTCATGCAATGACATTCTAACCCTCAAAACGCGATTGACCGGTGTTTGGAGCGGTGATACGGTAACCGCCTTGACGATCGAAGGAGGTTAGATGTGACCACCGCTCACTCGACGCCGACCTGCATCGACACCGACAAGTGTCCGGACCCCGGGCGCGTCGAGACCGCGCGGCTCGCAGACCAGCTCGAGCGGGCGTTCCGCGGCGGCGCCTGGCACGGGCCGTCGCTCTCCGAGGTGCTCGACGGCGTCGACGCGGCGACGGCGGCCGCGCGGCCGGTGGGAGACGCTCACAGCATCGGTGAGATCGCGGGCCACGTCGCGTTCTGGATCGACGCCTGCCTGCGCCGGATGGAGGGCGAGGCGATCACCAACGTGCCGCCGGAGGTCGACTTCCCGGCCGCCGCCGCCGCCAGCGACGAGACGTGGCGCGCCACGCTCGCCGGCCTCGACCGCGCGCACCGCCGTCTCCACGCCCACCTGCTCGGGCTCGACGACGAGCGGCTCGACGGCCCCGTGGCCGGCTCGGACCCGACGGTGCGCGGACAGCTCCTCGGCATCCTCCAGCACAACGCCTACCACGCGGGCCAGATCGCGTTCCTGAGGAAGGCGGCCGAGGGCTCGCGATGACGCCCGTCGAAGAGCGCGTCCGCGAGCGCCTGCTCGCGAAGCGCGAGCAGCTCGCCGACCTCGCCGACGAGCGTCGCGAGCAGCAGCTCGTCGAGCTGTTGCGGCGGGTCGACGGCGCTCTCGCCTCGCTCACGGTGGGGGACTGGGGGATTTGCGCCGTCTGCCACGAGCACATCAACGACGGGCGCCTCGAGGCGGACCCTCTGGTCAAGGTCTGCATCGAGTGCCTGTCGGTCGAGGATCGGCAGTCGCTCGAGCGCGATCTCGAGGCGGCGGCGCGCATCCAGCGGTCCCTGCTGCCGCCGCCGCGACTGAACCACGACGGCTGGGAGCTTGCCTTCTTGTGGGAGCCGCGCGGCGCCGTCTCGGGGGACCACGTCGACCTGCTCCGTCCGCCGCGCGACGACCAGCCATTGCACATCCTGCTCGGCGACGTGATGGGCAAGGGGGTCGCCGCCTCGTTTCTGCAGGCCCACCTGCACGCCCTCTTCCGCGCCATCGCCGAGCCGGAGATGCCGCTCGCCGACCTCCTCGCCCGCGTCAACCGTCTCTTCTTCGAGTCCACGGCCGGCGCGAGCTACGCCAGCATGGTGGCGGCGCGCCTCTTCCCCGACGGCAGGGTCGAGCTCGCCAATGCCGGTCACCCGCGGCCGCTGCTCGCCGATGCGCGCGGCGTGCGCCCGGTCGAGGGGTCGGGGTTCCCGCTCGGCCTCTTCGCGGAGGGGGTCTACGAGAGCCGCGAGCTGCAGCTCAACCGCGGAGAGACGCTGCTCGTCTACACCGACGGCTGGACGGAAGCGCTCGTCGGCGACGAGGAGTTCGGGGTCGGCCGGGCCTCCGCGGCGCTCCGGCGCGCTTCGAAGCTCGGCCCGGGCGATCTGCTCGCGGCCTGCCGCCGCGAGATGGACACCTTCCTCGCCGGCGCCTCCCGCAGCGACGACCTGACGCTGCTCGCCCTGCGCCGCGCCGCCTGAAGCGCCACGCCCCACTCGTCGCGCGTGGCACGGCCCGGCGGCCACCGCCCGCGTTGCGCGAGCTCACTCGGTGGGTGCGTCCGGCCGCCCTTGTCGCCGCCGCTTCCACCGATCGAGCGCGGAGAGCGTCGCTTGCACGGCCGACACGATCGCGCCGATGAGGAGCGCGCCCTCGTACGACAGCTCCTCCACTTCGTGGCCGAGGACGAGGACGCCGAAGAGCACGTTGGGGAAGAGGATCGTGGTCCAGAGCCAGGTGGAGAAGCGGGCGAAGAACGGCCGGTCGTCGTGCAGGTCCGTGGGGGCGGGCCTGCGCCACGGCTTGCGCGTGGCGAGCCCGGTGACGACGAGGACGGCGACGCCGAGAGCGGCGAGCGCCACCGGCAGCTTCGACCCGCGCCACACGCCGAAGCCCCAGAGGAAGCCGACGAGGGCGGGGAAGGTGACGAGCCAGAGGATCGCCGCGAAGATGAGCAGCACCCAGAGCGGTGCCTCTTCGATCGGCGTGCCGCCCGTTCGCGAGGGCGAGCGTCTCATCGTCGAGCCGCCGGCGCCGCCGCGACGCGACGCGCGCGCGGGCGCCACCGATATCGCTTGAGGTCGACGCGCCCGCCGAGGTCGAAGACGACGCCTTCCTCCTCGAGGAGGTGCCGCTGCAGCCCTTCGGAGGGGCCACGAAGCGAGCGCGGGCTCACCTTGCCCTGGGCGTTGATCACCCGGTGCCACGGCAGCGTCGAGCCGTCGGGGAGCCCGTGCATCGCGTAGCCGACGAGCCGCGCGTTGCGCGGCAACCCGGCGAGCGCCGCCACCTGGCCGTAGGTCGCGACACGCCCCACCGGGATGCGAGCGACGACCGCGTAGATCTGCGGCCAGAGCGACGTCGAGGTCCCGCGCTCGCCCAGGCGACGGCTCACAAGACGGCCGGGTCCTCGGGCGTGCCGGTCCACTTCGTCATGTTCTCGGCGCCGCCCTCGGTGACGAAGATGATGTCCTCGTGGCGGATCCCCATCTCGCCCGGGATGTAGATGCCCGGCTCGTCGCTGAAGCACATCCCCGGCTCGAGCTTGGTGGTGTTGCCGCGCACGAAGTAGGTGTGCTCGTGACCGTCCATGCCGATGCCGTGGCCGAGGCGGTGGGTGAAGAACTTGTAGTCGGGTCCGAACCCGGCGTCGACGATCACCTTGCGCGCGGCCGCGTCCACGGCCTGGCACTCGACGCCCGGCCGCACGGTGCGGAAGGCGGTGTCCTGCGCCTGACGCACGAGGTCCCAGATCTTGCGCTGGCGGTCGGTGGGCGGCGCGCCGAAGACGGCCGTCCGGCTGATGTCGCTCGAGTAGCCGTGCAGGTCGCAGCCGCCGTCGATGAGCACGACGTCGCCCGCCGCGAGCGCCTTCGGCTTGGTGGTGCCGTGCGGGAAGGCGGCGTCGGCGCCGAACAGCACCAGGGCGCCGCCGTCCACTCCCAGCTTCCGGTGCGCCTCGACCGTCCAGCGCACCGCCTGGTCGTGCGCCATTCCCGGGCGCAGCGAGGCGAACACGGCGCGGTGGGCGCGCATGGTGATCTCGTTGGCGCGCCGCATGAGGGCGAGCTCGTGCGCGTCTTTGATCATCCGGCAGCCGGCGGAGACGGGGGTGCCGCTCGTCGGCGTCGCGCCGGGCAGCGCCTTCGCGATGCCGTCGGCGAAGGCGAACGGAAGCCGCTCCTCGAGCCCCACCTTGCCGGTGGCGACGCCGCGCTCGCGCAGGATGGCGGCGATCGCCGCGTAGGGCGACTCGTCCTCCTGCCAGGCGCGCACGTCCTTGCCGATGCGGATCTGCTCCTCGGCGCGCAGCTGCTCGAACGCCGGCGTCACCCACGCCGGATCCCCCTTCGCCGTCAGCACCATGCCGAAGAAGCGCTCCGACAGCCCCCACTGCGCGCCGGTGAAGTAGGTGAGCGAGGTGCCGGGGCCGACGACCAGAGCGTCGATGCCGCGCTTGCCGAGCAGCGCGCGGGCCCGCTCGAGGCGCGCCTGGTGCTCCCCGACCGCGATGGGGTCGATTCCGGCGGTGGCGTCGGCGAGCTCGCGGATGGGTGCCGGGAGCTCGTCGGCGGCGGCCGCCTCGGCGGCGCCGAGCGGCGCCGTCCCGAACGACGTGGTGCCCAGTGAGGCGAGCGACCCTGCTCCGGTCAGCTGCAAGAGGCGACGGCGAGAGAGCGACATGGAGCCTCCACGCTAGCCAGGCAAAGAGGAGTGACGCGCGGATCTGGTGCCGGCGGAACGCGCGTGCCGGCCGACGGCGCGGGCGCAGTGTACCAGCGGCTCCCGGCGGCAGGCGCGCTACTCGTCGCGGAGGGCGGTCGCCGGGTCGACGCGTAGCGCGCGCCGCGCGGGTACGATGCAGGCGAGCGTGGCGGCGACGAGGAGGCTGCCGACGACGGCGAGGTAGACGAGCGGATCGCGGGGCGAGGTGTGGAAGAGCATGTCGCGCATCCGCTCCCCCGTCGCGAGCGCGATCGCCACGCCGCTCGCGACGCCGAGCGCGGCGAGGCCGAGGCCGCGGCGGAGCACGAGCGCGAGCACGTCGGCGCGGCGGGCGCCCAGCGCCACGCGCACCCCCAGCTCGTGCGCCCGGCTCGTCACCATGTGGGCGACGAGGCTGTAGAGGCCGACGGCGGCGATGAGCAGCGCGAGACCGCCGCAGACCCCGATCAGCGTGGCGCCGAGCCGCCACGGGCGGATCTCGGGATCGAGGCTCTCCTGGAGGGTGTCCACCGACACCCAGAGCGCGCTGGGGTCGACGCCGCGCATCCGGCGCCGCAGCGGTTCGACCATCGTCGCCGCCGGCGGGCGCGGCCGCACCAGCAGGCGGGAGCCGCCGAAGCCCTGCTCCTGCCCGAGCGGGATGTAGTACTGCATCGCCGGCGGCTCCTCGAGCGAGTCGCGGTGCGCGTCCTCGACGATGCCGACGACGGGAGCGCAGGGTGGCTTTGTCGCCGGATCGCCGATGACGAGGCAGGCGCCGAGCGCCTGGCGCCCGGGCCAGAGGGTCGCCGCCATCGTCTGGTTCACGATGGCGACGGGTGCGCTGCCGCCGCGGTCGCCAGCCGCGAAGTCCCGGCCGGCGAGGCGCCGGAGGCCCACCGTCTCGAAGTAGCGGGGCGATACCGCCTGGATGTAGGGGCCGCCGCCGGCGAGATCGGGAAGCTCCGTCCACCCCGGCACCGAGAGCTGGACCGCGAAGGAGGTGTTGAACGGCGTGCCGACGGCAATGGCGGCGCTCTCGACCCAGGGCAACTCGAGCGCGCGCTCGAGCGCGGTGGCGTAGAAGGTCCGGCTGCGGTCGCGCGGCGACACGGCGGGGGCCACGAGCAGGTCGCGCTCCGCGCGGGGCCAGCTCGCCCCGACGGTGAGGATCCTCTCGGGCTCGATGCCGAGGTCGACGGTCCGTGCCTGCCTCAGGCTCTCGAGAAAGAGGCCGGCCGCGACGAGGAGGACGACGGAGAAGGCGGCCTGCGCGACGGTGAGCGCCGTGCGCAGCCGCGACGAGCGGCCGCCACCTTCGCGAACCCCGGAGCGGAGCGCTCCGAGCACGTCACCGCGGCGGGCGATGAGGGCGGGCGCGAGCCCGGTGAGCACTCCCGCTCCCAGGGTGAGGGCGAGCGCGACGACGAGCGTGCGGCCGTCGACGGCAGGCCCCGACCAGTCGACGTCGGGCAGCAGCGTGGCGCGCAGGAGCCGGCTGGCGAACGGCACGACGGCGAGAGCGGCGGCGCCGCCGAGGCCGGCGAGCACGACGCTCTGCGCCAGCAGCAGGCGCACGAGCCGCGCGCCGGTGATTCCGAGGGCGACGCGCACGGCCACCTCGCGCCGCCTGCGCACGGCGCGCGCGAGCAGCATGTTGGCGACGTTGGCGCAGGCCACCAGGAGGACGACGAGCGCGACCGCGTCGAGCCATCGAGCCACCTTCGCCTCCATCGCCTCGTCGCCGGCCCCGTTGAAGCCGATCGGCCGCACCGAGACGTCGCCGGTGGCGAGCAGCTCCTCCGTGCCGGCGAAGACGGGGCGGATCGCCGCGGTGGCTTCGATGCCGGCCCGCTCCGCGGAGATGCCCGGCTGGCGCCTGACGACGATGCGCAGCCACTGGGCGTAGATCGTCGTCTGCCAATCGTCGGCGACGCGCTGGCCGCGGACCGACATCGGCAGCCAGGCGTCGACGCGGCGGAGCTCGGCGCCCGTGAAGCCCCGCGGGGCGACGCCGATCACCGTGTAGGTCGTGCCGTCCAGCGACAGGGTCCGTCCCAGCACGCCCGGATCGGCGTCGAAGCGGCGGCGCCAGAGGGCGTCGCCGAGCACGACCACGCGTGCCGCGGCTCCGGGGCGGTCCTCCTCGCGGCCGAAGAAGCGGCCGAGGGCCGGCCGCACGCCGAGCGTCGGGAAGAGGTCCCACGTGGCGTCCGCCTGGAGGACCTGCTCGGCCCGCTCGCCGCTGCCCAGCGTGGTCTCGTTCGGGCGCGTGTAGGCGCCGACGCCCGAGAAGGCGCCGGCGTGGTCGCGGAGCGCCGCGTAGCAGACGTAGCCGAAGCTGCTGCCAGTGAACGGCCCCCGCCCCGGCACGTTCATGGTGGCGTACACGCGACCGAGCTCGCGAGGCTCGCGCACGTGGTCCGGGCCGCGCAGGAGCAGTCGATCGAGGATGCCGAAGGTGGCCGCGTTGGCGCCCACGCCGAGCGCGACCACCACGACGACGAGGGCCGCGAAGACCGGCTCGGCGGCCGTGGTCCGCCACGCGTAGCGGAAGTCCTGCGCGATCGCGTCGAGGCGGTCGCGCAGCCCGAGACGCCGCTCGCGGCGGAGCGCGGCACGGGTGAGCTCGCGCTCGGCTTCGGCGAGCGGGCCGAAGCGCCGGCGCGCCTCGGCCTTCGCCGCGGTGGGCTCCCAGCCCTGCGCCTCGAGCCGCGCCGCGCGCTCCTCGATGTGCGATGCGATCTCGTCGGCGGTGTCGCGGGCGACGAGGTCGTGGCGGCGGCTGCCGAGATGGAAGAGCCGACGGATGCCGGGTCGGATCATGGCGGGTCTCAGGCCTTCGCCGTCGCGGTGAGGATGCCCGTCACCAGCTCGCCGTAGCGGACGAGCTGCCGGGTCTCCGCGTCGAGGTGAGCCCGCCCCTTCTTCGTGGCGCGGTAGTAGCGCGCGCGGCGGTTGTTGTCGCTCACCCCCCACTCGGCCTCGATCAGCCCGCGCTCCTCCATGCGGTAGAGGGCCTGGTAGACGCCGGAGTCGTCGAAGCTGAGCTCGCCGCCCGAACGCTGCTCGAGCCAGCTGGTGATCTCGAGGCCGTGCATGGGCGTCCACGACAGGGCCTTGAGGACGAGCAGGTCGAGCGTGCCTTTCATGAGCGGGATGGCGGTCATCGTCGGCGGCTCCTCCGAGAAGTTCATTCGAGAGTCTAGGAGGAGTGATCGGCGACGTCAAGGCTGATGGAAGGTCCTCAATTGAGGAGCTCGCTCCCCAATTCGGGAGATCGGCCGTCAGCCCTCGCCGGAGAGGCCGTGCTTCTCGAGGCGGTAGAGGAACGCCTTGTAGGGGAGGTTGAGCAGCCGGGCGGCGCGGGCGCGGTTGCCCGCCGCGTGCTCGAGCGCCTGGGCGAGCACGTCCCGCTCGAGCTCCTCGAAGGAGACGCCGCCCGGAGGGAGCTGGAAGCGCGCGCCGCGCCCGCGGCCAGCGCCGTCGACGGGTCCGCGGACCTCGGCGGGCAGGTCCTCGATCCGCGCGCGGCCGTCCTCGGCGAGGAGCACCAGGCGCTCGACGGCGTTGGCGAGCTCGCGGACGTTGCCCGGCCAGGAGTGCTCGACGAGCGCGCGCAACATCGCGGGGGGAAAGGGCGCGGTGCGGCTTCCGTGGCGGCGGTCGAAGCGCTCGCGCAGGTGCTCGACGAGCATGGGGACGTCCTCGCGCCGCGCGCGCAGCGGCGGCATCTCCACCGCCACCACGTTGAGCCGGTAGTAGAGGTCCTCGCGGAAGCGCCCGGCCGCCACCTCCGCACCGAGGTCGCGGTTGGAGGCGGCGATCAATCGCGCGTCGGTCTCGAGCTCCACGGTTCCGCCGACGCGGGTAAAGCGCCGTTCCTGCAGGGCGCGCAGGAGCTTGGGCTGCAGCGGCAACGGCAGCTCGCCGATCTCGTCGAGGAAGAACGTGCCGCCGCGCGCCGCCTCGAGCTTGCCGGCGCGCGTGCGGTCGGAGCCGGTGTAGGCACCCCGCTCGGCGCCGAAGAACTCGGCCTCGGCGAGGGTCTCCGGCACCGCCGCGCAGTTGAGGGCGACGAACGGCCCGTGCGCCCGCCGCGACAGGCGGTGAAGCGCGCGCGCCACGAGCTCCTTCCCGGTGCCGCTCTCGCCGGTGAGCAGTACGGTGGCCTCGGTGCCGGCGAGCTTCTCGATCCGGCGGAACACCTGCTGCATGGCGGCGGAGCGGCCGACGAGGTCGACGAGGCGATCGCGGTCGACGACCTCGTCCGCCAGCCGCCGGTTCTCGCGCTCGAGCTCCCGCGCGCGCAGCGTGCGCTGCACGGCGAGGAGCAGCGCGCCGCGGTCGAACGGCTTCGGCAGGTAGTCGTCGGCGCCGGCGCGCACCGCCTCGACCGCATGGGCGATGCTGCCGTAGGCGGTGACCATGACGAAGCCCGTGCCGGCGTGGTCGGCGCGCACGCGTTCGAGGAGCCGCATGCCGTCGCCGGCCTGTCCGCGGTCGTCGAGGGCGAGCTTCCAGTCCGAGAGCACGAGGTCGACGGGCGCCCGCCCGAGCTCGCGCACGGCCGCCGCGAGGTCCGCCGCCTCGGCCACGACGTACCCCTCGCCGGCGAGCATGCCGGCGACGAGCTGGCGCTGGTCGGCGTCGTCCTCGACGAGCAGGATGCGCTCGCCGCTCATGCCGGGCCCTTGGCTCTCATGCCGGAGTTTCGGGTGGGGCGCCGCGCCCTCGCAGCAGCAGGACGGCGCGGGTGCCGCCGCCCTCGCGGTCGCCGACGGCGAGGTCGCCGCCGTAGCGGGTGGTGGCGAGGCGGTGGGCGAGGTAGAGGCCGACCCCTGCGCCCGCCGCCTTGGTGGTCACGTGCGGGGTGAAGAGGCGTTCCCGCACGGGCTGCGGGAGCCCCGGGCCCTCGTCGTCGACGGTGACGCGGACGCCCGCCGTCGTCGAGGGGGCACCGGGAGCGCCGTGGCGTGGAGCGCCGGGATCGCGCCCACCGCCTTCCGCCGCGGCGGGCTCGACGCGGACCACGACCGTTGCCCCCGCGGGGCTCGCCTCGATGGCGTTGACCACGAGGGCCTGCAGCGCCGCGCGCAGCTCGGCCTCGACGCCATGCAGTCGCACCGGCCCCGCGTCGGCCACCACCTCGACGCGCGACGCCGGGTCGCCGGCCGCCCGCGTCTGCAGCGCCTCGAGCGCGACGTCGCGCGCCACCTCCACCAGGTCGACGTCGGCAGCCGCGGCGTCCGCGGCCGACAGCGCGAGGAAGCCCCGAAGCGCGGCGTCGATGCGCCGGATCTGGCGCCGGGCGGAGGCGGCCACGGCGTCGGCGTCGCGGCGTTCGCTCTCACCGGCGGTCGCACGGTCGGCGAGCTGGTCGAGCGCCAGCCCGAGGGCGTTCAGCGGATTGCGCAGGCTGTGCGCGAGCCCGCGGCCGACCTCGCCGAGCTCCGAGAGGTGCTCGCTGGCGCGCAGCCGCTGCGTCTCGTCGTCGAGGTTGCGCAGCTGTTGCGACATCTGGTTGAAGGCGGCGATCGCCTCGCCCACCTCGCCGGAAGCGTTCGGCGCGCGCACTCCGAGGTCGCCGGCACCGACCTGCCGCGCCGCGGCCGCCAGGTCGCGCAGCGGGCTGGTGAACCGATGCGCCACCACCACGCCGATCACCAGCGCGCCGGCGAAGAGTCCGAGCGAGGCGAGCAGCAGACGGCGCGTGAACCGCTCGATGGCGTGCTCGACGCCCGAGGTGGGCACGGGCACACGGCGAGAGAAGGTGGGCCCGTGCAACAGCACCATGCGCCCCTTGGCTCCCGGCTCGATGCGGCGCTCGATCTCGTGCCGCTCGGTCATCAGCTTGCCGTCGTCGGTGCGGACCTGGAACTGCACCACGCCGCGCTCGATCGCCGTTCCGGGCGGAGGAGCGGGGGAGGCGGCCGGCGCCGCACCCGGCGGCAGCGGAATGGTCAGCTTGCGCTCGACGTCCGGCTCCTCGGCGACGGGGCCGCCTTGCGCCACCGGCGGAGCGCCCTCACGCCGATCGACGTCGACGTGCCCCTCGAGGACGTAGACACGCCGCTCGAACGCCTTCGCACCCGCGGTGCCGGGCGCCGGCAGCGGCGGCTCGCCGAGGCGAAGGATGCGAAGCACGTCCTGGCTCACCGAGGCGGCGGCGGTCGCGAGCTCGTCTTGGAGGTCGACGGTCAGCGTGCGCACGAGCAGCCATTCCCCGACCGCGAGGAGCGCGGCGAGGGCGACGAGCAGGGCGAAGAGCCGCAGGCGGAGCGTCATCGTGGCACGGTCTGGTAGCGGACAGGAGACTTAGAGCAAGGGGCGTGCCGTTGGTGAGCACCGGCAGTGGAGCGGAGGGCTCGTGGTGGGGGAGTGTCGTTGACCATCCGGCCGGCGTCTGCCCCGGGTCCGGGGGGCGCCATGGCGGGACACGGCGCGCCACAGTGCCGACGGGGGGATGGGCGCGCCTCCGCGTCGAGACGCCGGGACGACCGTGACCGCTGCTGCGCTTACGAAGCGCCCCGACGAGGGTCCCGCCATGGCGCCCCCCGGACCCGGGGCAGACGCCGGCCGGGTGGTCACAGCCGCTCAGCCACCACGACCGTCCTCCTCAGCGACCAGCGACCAGCCGCTGCGAACCTACCGGCCGCTAGCTCAACAGCATCCGCAGATCGTCAGCCGTCAAGTCCGAAAGCGTGTGCCCCTCACCGCCGCCTTCGAGGATCGACTCCGCGAGCTGCCGCTTGCTCCGCTGCAACTCGAGCATCTTCTCCTCGACCGTGTCCCGCGCGATCAGCTTGTACGCGAACACCGCCTTCGATTGTCCGATGCGATGCGCGCGGTCGATCGCCTGCGCTTCGACGGCGGGGTTCCACCAGGGGTCGAGGAGGAAGACGTAGCCCGCGGCCGTCAGGTTCAAGCCGACGCCGCCGGCCTTCAGGCTGATCAAGAAGAGGTTCGTTTTCGGGTCCGTCTGGAACCGCTCGACGACGGCGCCGCGGTCGCGGGTCGAGCCGTCGAGGTAGGCGTAGGGAACGCCGAGGCCGTCGAGGTGCTGGCGGACGAAGGCGAGCAGGGAGGTGAACTGCGAGAAAACGAGGACCTTGTGCCCCTCATCGAGCACCTCCGAGACCTGCTCGAAGAGCGCCTCGAGCTTCGCGCTGCCGGCTTCCGCCCACTCCTCCTTGACGAGACCGGGGTGGCACGCCACCTGGCGCAACCGCAGCAGCGCTTCGAGAACCTGGATCGCCGAGCGGCCGACGCCATCCTTCTCGACCTGCGCGAGCAGGCTGGCCTGGTAGGCGGCGCGGAGCTGGTCGTAGAGCTCGCGCTGTTTCGGGCGCAGCGTGCAGAGGAGCACCTGCTCCGTCTTCGGCGGCAGGTCCTCGAGCACCTGCGCCTTCGTGCGGCGGAGGATGAAGGGTCGCATCCCCTTGGCGACGAGCGCCAGCTCCTGCTGGCTCGCCTGGTGGCCGCCCGAGAGCACGTCGAGCCAGGGCAGGCGACCGAGAAGCCCGGGGTTGAGGAACTCGAAGAGCGAGCCGAGCTCGCCGAGGTGGTTCTCGATCGGCGTGCCGGTGAGCGCCAGCCGGTGTCGCGCGACGAGGAGGCGGCTTGCCTTGGCCGCCTGTGACTCGCGGTTCTTGATCGCCTGCGCCTCGTCGAGGATGACGGTGTCGAACTCCTGCGAGGCGAGGAAGGCGACGTCGCGGCGCAGCGTGCCGTAGGTGGTGATCACGATGTCGTACGAGCGAAGCTCGGAGCGCACCTCCTCGCGGTCGGCGCCGGTGTAGTCGAGCACCTTCAGCTTGGGCGCGAAGCGGGCCGCCTCGTCGATCCAGTTGTAGACGAGGCTCCGGGGCGCGACGACGAGGGTGGGCGCGCCGCTGCCGTTGCCATTCCCGTTGGCCTTGCCCTTCGCCGTGCGCTTCGCTTCGAGGAGCGCCAGCACCTGGACCGTCTTGCCGAGGCCCATGTCGTCGGCGAGCACGCCGCCGAGCCCGAACTCGCGCAGGAAGCCGAGCCAGCCGAGACCCTGGCGCTGGTAGCCGCGCAGCGTGCCCTCGAAGCCCTTCGGCTCCTTCTTCGGCTTGATGCGCTCGAACGAGGAGAGCCGATCGCGGAGGGCGGCGAAGGAGTCGTCGACCGTCGGCGGCGGCAGCGCCGCCAGCAGCGCGTCGACGAGGAGCGCCTGCGACGGCAGGAAGCGGAGCCCGTCGTCGGTCTCCCCTTGCGCCAGCTTGGCGAGCGAGTCGTAGGTCTTCATCCACTCGGCGGGGACGAGCCCCTTCGAGCCGTCGGCGAGCTCGACGAAGCGCTCGCCCTTGGAGATCGCCGCGAGGAGCTGCTTCATCTCGAGCTCGTTGCCGGCGAACTCGACGCCGCCGGTGAGCTCGAACCAGTCGATGCCGCTCTCGATGCGCAGGGCCGGCGGGTTGGGCGGTCGCAGCGTCGTGCCGTGCACCTCGACCGCCCACCCCTCGCGCAGGAGCGGCTCGGCGACGGCGGGCAGGTCGCGCGGGTTGAGCTCGAGCCCGTGCCCCTGGCCGGAGGCCGAGACCACCGGCTTGAAGCCGAGCTCGAGCAGGCGCACGAGGCAGCGGTGCTCGGCGTCGAAGTCGCGGCGCACGAAGCGCTCACCGTCGGGGTCGATCACCGCCGGACGCGGATCGCCGGCGGACACCTGCGCGCCGCCGTAGAAGAACGACAGCTCGGCGAGCAGCGGCGGGTTGGCCCACGCCGGCGCCGGGTCGGGCTCGAGCACCAGCTTCGGCCGTGGCTTGCCGCGCTCGCCGGAGAGCTGCAGCCCTTCGGGGGTCTCGAGCGGCGGCAGCGCCGGCAGCTCGAGCAGCGTCGATAGCGCCTCCTCGAGCTCCTCCTGGGGAACGACCACCTCGCCGGTCTCACGCAACAGCGCGAGCCAGGGCAGGTCGCGCCCGGGCTGCGCCTCGAGTCTCGACAGCGTGTCGTGGAAGAGCACGAGCGCGTAGGGCGGCGCATCGCCTGCGTGTGGCTCGACCGGCCCGACGCCGAGCACGGCCACGGCCGAGGAGAGCGGCACCCGTTCGTTGCCGCGCTCGAGCGCGCCGGAGAGCCGCGCGGCGCCGGCGCCCGGCACCTGCAGGCGCAGCGCCAGTCGCCACGGCTCGCCTTCGTCCCACTGCAAGGCCGGCGACTCGACCGCCACGCGGCCGTCCCACCAGCCCAGCACGCCGCGCTCGCAGAGCCGTGGCAACACGGGATCGTAGAGCCGCGGCGGCATGCGAAAGCGCTGCGCGGCAAGGCGCGGCGCGGGGCCGCCCGGGCGGCGGCCGCGCACCGGCCGGCCGGGCACTTCCGGGGGGAGCAGCGCCACGAGCGCCATCGCGTCGCCGGCGCCGTTGCCGGACTCCACGTTGCGCGGCAGGAGCAGCCTCTCGAGCTGATCGCTCGAAAGGCTCGCGCGCCGGAGCTTCCCCGGCTTGCCGGCGATTCCGGGCGCCGCCTCGAAGATGTCGAGCAAGAGCCCGTTGACCCCTTCGCTGGCGCTCGAGTCGATGAGCAGGCGTACGCCGCGCGGCGTCGCCCCGGCAGCGGCGCTCGGGGTTGGTGCCGCGCTGGCGGCGGCGGGGGCCGTGACCGCCAATCGGTTGACCTCCTGCCGCACGGCGTCGAGCTGCGAGCGCCAGGTGCTCTCCAGCGGGCGCAGCCGCACCCGGCGGCCGGGGTGGATGCGCTCGCGTCCGCGGCGGCCGCGGTCCGCACGATCGGGGCGCGGGCGGGCACCGTCGGGACGTGGCTCGCCACCGACCTCGGCGCCGGGTGCCGGTGGTCCGAGGTCGTTCCAGCCCGGGGCGCGATCGCGGCGCAGGGAGAGGCGGTCCTTGCCCGCCGGCTGACCATCCGGCGCGGCCTCGGCGAAGGCGAGGAGCGTCGCCCAGAGGTGCTTGCAGGGCTTGCCGTCGGCGAAGCGCTGGCAGTCGCAGAACGCGTGCAACACGCGCTCGGCGGGCACCCGCGACCAGTCGACGCCGACGCGGTAGTAGGGCTGCTCGCTGCCGGCGACGCGGGCGCGGAGGCGAGGGCCCTCGGCCTCGACGTGCGCTCGCCCCTCCTGGAAGTACTCCTGGCCGCGCTGGCGGTCGCCGGGCTCGAAGTGCGACGCCGCGCGCTTGAAGAGCGGCAGCGGCTCCGGTCCGGTTTCGCCCTGACCGCGGGAGCGACCGCGACGGCGCCGCCCTCGCGAGGTCGAGCGCGGCCTCATGGGAGGAGGCCGGCCCTCGGCCGACCCGTCGACGTTCGAGCCCCAGATCTGTGGGCCCAAGACCATTGAGCCAGAGACATTCTCCTTGCCTGGCACACCGGGCTGCGGCTCGGACTCGGCCAGCCGGCAGCTCGCGGGCTGTGGCCGGCCGACCGGGCATCAGGTCGTCCGACCAGTGCGTCCTCGTTTCGTCCGCCGTCGAGGCGGAGGGTCGCGGGATCGGGGCGACCCACCCCGCGAGCGTGCCCTCTGATCGGTGCAGCGTCGACGTCGCGGGAGACGGTGCGCATTGTAGCAGCTTCGTGTCCAGACTCCACCAGCCGCGTCGTATCCTCCCGGCCATGAGACCCCCCTTCGAGCCCCGGCGTGAGGAGATCGAGGAGATCGTGGCGCTCGCCGCGGAGGCGGCGCGTGCCTACCAGGCCGTCGTCGACGACGTGCCGACGCGCCGCCCCAACGCCGAGGCGGTGAGCCGGTCCTTCCGGCGGTCGTTACCGGAGAGCGGCATCGGTGCCGCCGCGACGATGCGCGAGCTGCTCGCCGGCGTCGACGCCACCGTCGCCACCAGCGGACCGCGCTGCTACCACTTCGTCATCGGCGGCTCGACGCCCGCCGCCTTCGGCGCCGACTGGATGGCCACCGCCTGGGACCAGATCGCCTACGCCTGGGTGACGTCGCCGCTCGCCTGCGACCTCGAGCTGATCTCACTCGCGTGGCTGCGCGAGCTCTTCGGGTTGCCGGCCGGCTGGCACGGCGTGATGACGACCGGGGCGACGATGGCGAACTTCGTCGGGCTGGCCTCCGCTCGCCAGTGGTGGGGCGAGCGCCACGGTTTCGACGCCGCCGAACAAGGCCTCGCCGGCGCGCCGCCCATGCCGCTGCTGACCAGCGGCCACATCCACGGCAGCGCGGTGAAGTGCCTGGCTCTGCTGGGTCTGGGCCGCGCCAGCGTGCGTCGCCTCACCTCCGACGCCGTGGGCACGCTCGACCTGGCGAAGCTCGAGGAGGCGCTGCGGTCGCTCGACGGCGCGCCGGCGGTCGTGCTCGCCACGGTGGGGGAGCCCAACGCCGGCGCCTGCGACCCGGTCGAGGCGATCGCCGACCTCACCGAGAGATACGGCGCGTGGCTTCACGTCGACGGCGCGTTCGGGCTCTTCGCGCGACTCGCGCCGCGCTCGGCGCACCTCGCCGCCGGAGTCGAGCGCGCGCAGTCGGTCTGCGTCGACGGCCACAAGTGGTTGAACGTCCCGTACGACTGCGGCTTCGGCTTCGTCGCCGACGGCGCGCTGCTCGGTCGCGCCTTCCGCTACAGCGGCGAGTACCTCCCGGATCCCGACGACCCGCGCCCGAACTTCGGCACCATCGGTCCGGAGAGCTCGCGGCGGGCGCGGGCCTTCGCCGTGTGGGCCACGCTCCGTGCCTACGGACGCGACGGGCACCGCGCCATGGTCGAGCGACACCTCGACCTCGGGGCGCGCCTGGCGCGGCTCGTCGACGCGGCACCGGACCTCGAGCTGCTGGCTCCCGTGCCGCTCTCCGTCGTCTGTTTCCGAGCCAACCCGGGCGGCCTCGACGAGACCGCGCTCGACGCGCTCAACACCCGTCTCGGCGAAGCGCTGCTCGCCGACGGCCGCTTCTACGCCGGCCTCACCACGTACGCGGGCAAGGTGGCGCTGCGGCCGGCGCTGGTTAACTGGCGCACCCGAGAAGAGGACGTCGACGCCTTCGTCGCCACGGTGCGCGAGCTCGCTGCAGCCGTGGCGTCGGAGCCGGTGGCGAGCGCGTAGCCCACGGGTCGACCGCGGAATGGCGAACCTCCACACCGCCCGCCATTACACGCTGACGCTCTCCTGCCCCGACCGGGTGGGCATCGTCGCCGCGGTCGCCGGTTTCCTCGCCGGCCACGGCGGCTGGATCGTCGAGTCGAGCAACCACGCCGACGCCGGCTCGGGGTGGTTCTTCACCCGGCAGGTGGTGCTCGCCGACTCGCTGCCGTTCGACCGCCAGGAGCTCGAGCGGCGCTTCACTCCCATCGCCGACGAGTTCGCCATGCGCTGGCAGATCTCCGACTCGGCGTCGCCCAAGCGAGTGGTGGTTCTGGTGTCGCAGCAGGACCACTGCCTCTACGACCTGCTCCATCGCTGGAAGGCCCGCGACTTCCCCTTCACCATTCCCTGCGTGATCTCCAACCACGACACCCTCCGCGGCTTCGTCGAGTGGCACGGCATCCCCTTCTTCCACGTGCCGGTCGACGTCGCGACGAGCGACGAGGCGCACGCCGAGGTGATGCGCCTCTTCGCCGCGCACGGCGGCGAGGTCATGGTGCTCGCCCGCTACATGCGCATCCTGCCGCCGGCGATGTGCGCCGCGCTCACCGGGCGCATCGTCAACATCCACCACTCCTTCCTACCCAGCTTCGTCGGCGCGCGCCCCTACCACCAGGCCTACGAGCGCGGGGTCAAGCTCATCGGCGCCACCTGCCACTACGTGAGCGAGGAGCTCGACGCGGGGCCGATCATCGAGCAGGACGTCATCCGCGTCGACCACGGCGATTCGGTGGAGGAGATGGTGAAATACGGGCGCGACATCGAGCGCACGGTGCTGGCCCGCGGCCTGCGCTACCACTGCGAGGACCGCGTCCTCCTGCACGGCAACAAGACGATCGTCTTCCGCTGACTGGCGCCAGGAGACTCCTCTCCTGCAAGAGAAGGAGACGGGTCGTTCCGCTCCGCTCCGGACCCCTCTCTCCCCGGCGAGGGGAGAGAGGGGCAGGGGAGAGTGGGGTGGCAGACCCACCCAGGGGAGGGGGTCGGGTGGGGGGTGGCAGCGCGCTCTGCGCGCGGGCGCGGGCTAGCGCGGCCGCTCGTAGGGCACGATGTGCTCCCACTCGCTGGCGTCGGAGCGTGCCACCACCGCCACCACCGGCTCCGTGTCGCTCAGGTTGAAGACCTCGTGCGGCACGCCGGGGGCGATGAAGATGAAGTCGCCCGCTTCGTTGTCGATCGTCTGCCGCAGCCCTTCGCCGTATTCGTGGCGCACGCGGCCCTGGAGGATGTAGAGCATCACCTCGAAGCCCACGTGCACGTGGGCACGGGCGACCGCCCCGGGCGGGATCGTCGCGAGGTTCATCGACAGCTTCTCGGCGGCGACGTTCTTCGCCGAGAGGCCAATGCGGTAGCGGATGCCGTTCCAGCCGCGCTGTATCTGTCCGGATGCGCCCCCGCCGCGGAGGACCGCGATGCCGCCACCGTCTTCGACCGGCCGGCGCAGCTCGTCGGCGGAGAGGTCCTCGAGGGAGAGGGTGCTGTCGCTCGTCGGCTCGCTCATGCTTGGGCTCCTCGTCGCCATGCTACCCGCGTGAGACACTGCGGCGCATGCGAGATCGAACGCTCCCGGTCGTCCTCGTCTTCGCCTTCGTCGTCCCGAGCCCCTGGGCAAGGGCCGCACCCGCGCGGGTCGAGAGCGCCGCGCCCGACCTGGACGCCGCGGCGGCCGGTCGCTTCGCGAAGCTGGCGCTCGCCTGCGCGCATCAGGAGTACCCCAACAAGGTGTCGCACGTGCTCTCCGGCGACGGCGACGCGAGCCCGCCGCGCGTGCTGCACCCCGCCTTCTACGGCTGTTACGACTGGCATTCGTCGGTGCACGGGCACTGGTTGCTCGCGCGCCTCGCGCGGCTGCACCCCGAGGCTCCCTTTGCGGCGCCGGCGCGGGCGGCGCTCGCCGAGTCGCTCACCCCGGAGCGGGTGGCGGCGGAGGTCGCCTATCTGAAGGCACCTGGGCGGACCTCGTTCGAGCGACCGTACGGGCTCGCGTGGGTGCTGCAGCTCGCCGTCGAGCTGCGCGAGTGGGAGGCGATGGAAACCGATTCCGCGGGCGACGCCTTCATGCCGCAGGTGCACGCCTGGTCGGCGGCGCTCGCGCCGCTCGAGAGCGCGTCGCGCGAGCAGCTCGCGACCTGGCTGCCGAAGCTCGCCTATCCGATTCGCATCGGCGAGCACGATCAGACTGCCTTCTCGTTCGGGCTCGCCCTCGACTGGGCGCGCGGCGCCGGCGACGCGACGTTCGCGGCGCTCGTCGAGACCACCGCGCGGCGGCTCTACGCCTCCGACCGGGCCTGTCCCCTCGCCTACGAGCCTTCCGGTCAGGACTTCCTTTCGCCGTGTCTGGCGGAGGCGGACCTGATGCGCCGAGTCCTCGCGCCCGCGGAGTTCGCGCCCTGGCTCGAGGCCTTTCTGCCGCTGGTGCCACGCGACGGCTCGGCGGCCTGGCTGCCGGTGGGAGTGGTCACCGACCGCGCCGACCCCAAGCTCGCGCACCTCGACGGCCTCAACCTCTCGCGGGCGTGGATGCTCGAGGGGATCGCCTCCGGGCTGCCGGCAAATGACGCCCGGCGCGGGTCCCTGCTCTCGGCCGCCGCCGCGCACCGCGAGGCGGCGCTGCCGCAGGTCACCGGCGAGCACTACGAAGGCGGCCACTGGCTGGGGAGCTTCGCCACCTACCTGGTGACGCGGCGCGGGCTTGCTTCGGCGGCGCCCACCGGTCCGGGTTAACGCTCGCCCCCTAGGCCCCGTCCTCTCAGACGAAGGGGAGGTGGACCATGCAACGCCAAGAACGCGGGATCCGCATCGGCAACGCCGCACTGCTGGCGCTGGCGCTCGCGGCCAGCGCCGGGACGGCCGCCGGTGCGAGTGGCGGCGCCCTACCCGGGGGCGACGCGCCGGCGAAGATCGTCGTCGCCAGGGCAAGACCTGGCGAGCAGCCGCTCGTGGTTCAGGGTCAGGTGGTGCGCGCCGACGGCAAGACCCCGGCGGCGGGGATCGTCCTCTACGTCTACCAGACCGACACCACCGGGCGATACAGCGATACGCCGGGCGCGCCGCCGCGATTGCGGGGCTGGGTGCGCACGGACGCCAGCGGGCACTACGAATACCGCACCATCCGTCCCGCCCCGTACCCCGGTGGTCGCGTGCCCGCGCACGTGCACACCCAGCTCTGGGGAGATGGCGCTCCGCCGCAGTGGGGCACCGAGCTGCTCTTCGACGACGACCCCGCCCTCCCCGCGGCCGAGCGGGAGCGCTCGAAGGCTCTCGGTCGCTTCGCCTTCGTCTGCGCGCCGAGGCGCGATGCCCACGGCTGGCTGCACTGCCGCCACGACCTGCGCCTCAAGACGAGCGGCGACCGCATCGAGGCGAACAGCCGGCACGGTCTCGTACCGCCGGAGCGCTCGCGGTGAGGCCCATTGAGGTACGACGCAGCGGGGCAGAGCACAGCGAGGTAGAACGCTAGGTTGGCGAACGGCGACGGCGTCGTCGCGGCGCGCGCGTCGTCCCCGGCGGTGGAGGAGCCGTCCGCGGTCGTCGTGCGCAGGGCACGCTCCGGCGAGCGTGACGCCTTCGGCGAGCTCTACCGGCGCTACGCCGGCATGGTCCACGGCATCTTGCTGGCGCGGTTGCCTCGTAGCGAGGTGGCCGACGCCGCGCAGGAGGTCTTCTTGCGGGCGCTACGCCACCTGGCGAGCCTGCGCGACGACAGGGCGTTCGGCGGCTGGCTGGCAACTCTGGCGCGAACCGTGGCGACCGACTGGTATCGCCGCCCGCAGCGCCGGGTCGAGCTCGGGCCGCTGCCGGACGATCTGGCCGACGGGCGCGGAACCGACGCCGATGCGCTCGGGCTGCTGTCGGCGATCCGCTCGCTGCCGCCCGCCTACGCCGAGACGCTGCTCATGCGACTGGTGGAAGGGATGAGCGGGCCGGAGATCGCGGAACGCACGGGCCTGACGCCGGAGTCGGTGCGCGTCAACCTCTGCCGCGGCATGAAGCGGCTGCGGAGCGCGCTGGGAGGCGGCACGAGATGAGAGACGGCGAACCCTACCTCTGGGATCGCAGCGGCGAGCGCGATGCCCTCGTCGGCGAGCTCGAGGAGAAGCTCGCGTTGCTGCGCCA
>Ga0075421_100001926_pt1 | contig 24529 bp, 24 predicted proteins | sample SoiMetdeltSBSDD5_FD_75292 | JGI IMG/M metagenome (GOLD analysis project Ga0075421, IMG submission 75292) | Bulk soil microbial communities from a Populus tree surrounding site in Tennessee, USA - Soil MetaG P. deltoides SBSDD5 | ecosystem: Environmental > Terrestrial > Soil > Tree plantation...
CAGCTCGCGCTCGCCCGCGGCCACCTGCAGGTCGCCCAGAAGGACGAGGCCGTCGGCGTCGGGGCGGCCCTCGGCCGCCCAGCGCTCGAGCTTCGCGCGCGCGGCGGCCTCCTGTCCGTCGATCAGGTCGCGCCGCGCGAGGACAGAAAGGGCCGCGGGCGTCTCGCCGCGCGCCTGCAGGTAACGGGCCAGGGCGTCGTCGGCGTCGGCGCGCCGCGACAGGTCGACGCAGGCGTTGGCCACGTCCAGCCAGGCCTCCACGTCGCCCGCCGTCGCACGCGCCCGCGCGAGGGCCTCGCCCTGCGCGTTGCGGCGCGGCCGCACCACGGCCCGCCCGGCGATCTCGCCGTCCACGTAGTCCAGGAGCCGCCGGTCCAGCTCGGCCGGCTCGATGGCCAGCGCCGAGCGGATCGCCGCCGACGTGTCGCGGCCGTCGGCGAAGGCGGAGACCAGGTCGCGCAGCTTTTCGAACCCGAAGTCGCGCAGCACGACCTCGCACAGCAGGCTGCCCTCGTAGTAGCCGAGCATGACCGTCTCGCCGTCGCGGAAGGCCTCGTCGAGGCGCTCGACCGGAAGCAGCAGCCCGTTGGCGCGCGCGTCCAGCACGTCGCGCTCGAGGCTGCGGGCCCAGGCTGGGTCGGCCAGCTTCTCCTCGACCACGGACACGCCCTCCGTCAGCCAGCGCGGCACGCGCTGGCGCGAGAGGCCGAGCGTGACCACGTGCGCGTACTCGTGCACGGCCGTCTGCGCCCACTGGAAGTCGCCGCGCAGCTCGCACAGCGGCGAGAGCATGGTCATCACGCGGCCGAAGCAGGCACCCAGCGCCAGGAAGCCCTCGAAGCCCACGGTGCGCACCGAGAAGTCGGCGTGCTTGTCGAAGACTTCGACCAGCACCTCGCCCGGCGGGTCGAGGCCCCAGCGCGCGGCCATGTCGGCGCGAGCGACCAGGAGGCGCCGGGCCAGCAGCGGGCCCAGCACGTCCTGCTCGCCGGGCGGCAGCCGCAGGCGGAAGTTCCTGTCGCCCGGGGTCACCACGTCCTCGGCCTGCGCCAGCCACGCCAGCACCTCGAGCATGTTGCTGCGCCAGGGGTACACGAACGGGCTGCGCCGCTCGTGCTCCTGCAGCGCCGCGCGGGCCTCGGGCTCGCGCCCCAGGTGCGCCAGGCTCTGGGCCAGCACCGGCAGCGGACGCTCGTCGGAAGGCTCGCGCGCCAGGGCGCGCTCGAGCGGCGCCACGGAATCCTCGAAGCGGTAATGGCTCTGCAGCACCTCGCCCAGCAGCAGGTCCAGCGCCGCGCTCTCGGGCTGCACGGACTCGAAGGCCGCGCGCGCGGCCTCGGCCTCGGGCCGCCCGGCGATGGCCAGCGCCGCGGCGCGCAGCGCGAGGGCGTCGCGCAGCCGCGGGTTGCCGGTCAGCGCGCGGTCCGCCAGCTCCAGCGCCGCGTCGGCGCGGCGGTCGAGGAGCCGCGTGCGCGCGAGCAGCAGCAGCGCCTCGGGATGGCCGGGATCGCGGCGCAGCGCCGCCTGCAGCGCCTCCTCGGCCGCGCGCCCGTTGAGCGAGTCGAGGTGCAGCCGCGCCTTGAGCACGAGCGCTTCGGGCTGGCCCGCGTCGAGCATGAGCACCTGCTGCAGCAGGCGCAGCACCGGGTCGGGCCCGCTGCTGCCGCCTTGGCGCGTCTCGATGCGCACCTGCGCCAGCAGCAGCAGCGCCTGCGGCTCCACCAGCCGGTAGCCGGGCCCCTGCTTGCCGTTGAGCGCGGCGTCGGCGAAGACCAGTGCCTGGTTCGCCAGCTCGTAGCGGCGCGCGAACAGGAGCAGGCGCGCAAGGTCGAGCAGGCCGTGGCCGTCGAGAGTGCGGTCATCGACGGCGGCCGCGCGCTCGCGCGAAAGGCGCAGCGCCTCGGTCCGCCGCCCGAGGCCGTCGAGCGCGGCCACGGCCAGCCCATCCGCGGCCAGCCCGGCCAGCGCACCGCTGCCGGCGAGCTCCAGCGCCTCGTCGTAGCGACCTGAGCGCAGCAGCAGCCGCCCCTGCAGCGCGGCATCCGGCCATCCGCCGGCCCGCAGGTGCTCCTCGGCCTGCTCCACCTGGCCGCGCTGCAGCGCCACCTCGGCCGCCAGCTGGCGCGCGGCGGACGAGGCCGGAAAGTCAGCCAGGTAGCCCTGCAGGTCGCGCTGCGCCGCCCAGGTGCCCCCGCGCGCGAAGTCGGCGCGCAGCTCGGCCAGCTCGGCCAGGTCGTCCGGTCCCTCCACCTGCGCGGCGGCCGCCACGGCCAGCAGCAGAACGGCGAGCGCGCGCGCTGGCAGCCTCATGGCCGGTCCGAGACCCACTCCTCGCCATCGGCGTACCACTCCTTCTTCCAGATGGGCACCCGCTCCTTGAGCGCATCGATGAGCCACTGGCAGGCGGCGAAGGCCTGCGCGCGGTGCGGCGCCGAGACGGCGATGGCCACGGCGATGTCGCCCACGGCCAGCCGGCCCGTGCGATGCACCAGCGCCACGCGCCCCGCGCCGTGCTCGGCGACGGCCTGGTCCCGAAGCGTCCGCAGCTCGGCCAGGGCCATGCCGCCGTAGGCCTGGTAGTCGAGCTTCTGCACGGCGCGCCCGCGGGAGCTGTCGCGCACGCGGCCGAGGAACAGCACCACGCCGCCAGCGGCTGAAGACTGAACGGCCGCGAGGACCGCGTCGACGTCGATGGGCTCGCTCTGCACGGCGATCATGACGCCTCGCCCGCTCAGCCGCCCGACACCGGCGGAATGAGTGCGATCTCGTCGTCCGGCGCGACGGGGTCGCCCGGTCCGGCGTAGGCCTGGTTGACCGCCACCCGGAAGGGTTTGCCGGCCAGCGCCGGATGCGACGCACGCAGCCGGTTCTCCAGCGCGCCGACCGTGGCCGGCGCGCCCTCCTCCGGCAGGTCGACAGCCGCACGGCCGAGCGCCTCGGCCAGTCCCGCGAACAGCAGCACGCGCACCGTCAGAACGGGACCTCGTCGAATCCCGCCTCCATCTCGCCGCCGCCGGCCTGCGGCGTGGCCTCGCCCTGGGTCTCGCGCGGCGCGGAGCCTCGCCCGCCGCCGCCACCGGGACCGCCGCTGCCCTCGCGGCGCCCTCCGATGAACTGGAAGTTCTCGCCCGTGACCGAGAGCTTGCTGCGCTTGTTGCCTTCCTTGTCGTCCCACTGGCGGAAGTGCAGCCGGCCCTCGATGAAGATGGGGTCGCCCTTCTTGAGGTACTGGGCGATGAGCTCGCCGGGGCGTCCCCAGAAGTCCACGTCGATGAACGTGACTTCCTCGCGCTTCTCGCCGCCCTGGCCGCCCACCGTGTACTGGCGATTGGTGGCGATGCCCAGGGCGGTGACGCTCTGGCCGCTGGGCGTGGCGCGCACCTCGGGATCGCGCGTCAGGTTGCCCATGAGCAGGACCTTGTTGAAGCTGGCCATGATCGGTGTTCCTCGTGTTGCGGCGCCGCGCGCGGCGCCTCGTGCCGCATCGTACATTCCCGCCGCCGCCGCCGGCGCCGCGGGGCTGGCCGGCCTTTACTGGGCCCGGCCGCGCCCGTACCCTCGTCGGCTGCAGCGTCGCGTCATTTCGCAGCAGCCCTTGCAACCCGCTCGCGAGTCGCCCATGGTCGAGCCCCACCGCCCGAAGGAACGCCGCCTCCATCCCCGCTACACCGTGAAGGGACGGGTGGAGCTCGGTGTGGGCAAGGAAGGGCCGGCGCTGCTGCGCGACCTGTCCATGTCCGGCCTCTCGTGCGTGTCGCCGCGGCCGTTCGAGGAGATGACCGTGCTGGAGATCACCATGCAGCTGCCGCTGAAGGCGGGCAAGCTGCCGTTCAAGGCCGGCGGCGCGGTCGTCCGCTGCGACAAGGCGCGCGAGGGCGGGCACGTGGTGGCCGTGTTCTTCACCCAGATGGATGCCACCAACAGCCGCATCCTCTCGGATTTCATCGCCGACCAGGCCGACCGGCCCTGAGAGGCAGCACGCGGCTCCGGTCCCGCCGGCCAGGTCGGGCCTGCTAGCGGCGCGCGGCGACGACGCGCTCGATGCCGGCGAGGTCGCGGCGGACCTCCACCCACCCGAAGCCCGACACCGAGGCGAGCTCGGCCACGAGCGCGGCCTGTCCGGCACCGACCTCGGTGAGCAGCCAGCCGCGCGGGGCGAGCGCCGCGCGCGACTCGACGAGCAGCCGGCCGAACATGGCGCGCACCGAGCCCTCGCCGGGCACCAGGGCCTCCACGGGCTCGTGCCGGCGCACGTCGTCCGGCAGCAGAGGCAGCTCGCTCCGCTCCACGTAGGGCGGATTCGCCAGCACGGCGGCCACGCAGGCGGGCCGCAGGCACGACAGGCCGTCCGCGCGCACCGGCCAGATCGGCGCGTCGGCCAGCAGCCGGGTGAAGTTGGCGTGCGCCACCGTCAGCGCGCCCGCGGACACGTCCAGCGCCAGCACCGCCCGGCGACCGCGCACGCCCAGCGCGAGGTTGCCGCTGCCGGTGCCGCGATCGACCACGGGGCCGGCCGGCAGCGCGGCGCTGGCGAGCAGCTCGTCCAGCACCTCGATGAGCAGCTCGCTCTCCGGGCGCGGCACGAGCACGCGCTCGTCCACAGCCAGCTCGAACTCGAGGAAGCCCCGCCGGCCCGTGAGGTAGGCCACGGGGCGGCCGGTGCGCGCGCGCTCGCCGGCGTCCCGCAGCAGGCGCGCGGCGGCTTCGTCGGGCACCTCCGCCAGGAGCAGCAGCCGCTCGCGACCCGTGCCGAGGGCGTGCGCGAGCAGGAGCTCGGCCTCGAGGCGCGCGGCGCGCAGGCCGCCGGCGCGCTGCGCCAGCATGGCCGTCGCCTCGCGCAGCAGCGCCTCAGCGCTCCGTGCCGCGACGGCCTCCCCCTCCGGCCGTGCCGGCCCCGGCGGCGGCGGCGTTCCCGCGCCCGGTCACGGCGTCCCTTCGGCCAGAGCCGCGAGCTTCTGCTCGAGGTCGTGGCGCCGCAGGTCCTCGACCACGTCCTCGAGGTGCCCCAGCACGACGGACTCCAGGCTGTAGCTGCTCTTGATGCGATGGTCCGTCACCCGGTTCTGCGGGAAGTTGTAGGTGCGGATGCGCTCGCTGCGGTCGCCCGAGCCGATCTGCGCGCGACGCGTGCTGTCCTCGGCCTCCTTGCGCGCCCGGTCGCGCTGCTCCTTGAGCCGCGTGCGCAGCATGCGCAGCGCCTTGGACTTGTTCTTGTGCTGGCTGGCCTCGTCCTGGCACTGCACGACGGTGCCCGTGGGCAGGTGCGTGATGCGGATGGCGCTGGAGGTCTTGTTCACGTTCTGCCCGCCCGGCCCGCTGCTGCGATAGGTGTCGATGCGCAGGTCGGCGTCGCGCAGCTCCACCTCCACCTCCTCGGCCTCCGGCATCACGGCCACGGTGGCGGCCGAGGTGTGGATGCGGCCCTGGCTCTCGGTCGCGGGCACGCGCTGCACGCGGTGGCCGCCGGACTCGTAGCGCAGAAGGTCCCAGGCGCCCGGGCCGGCCACGGCCAGCACGATCTCCTTGTAGCCGCCCTGCTCGCCCGGGCTGCTGTCCAGGATCTCGACCGTGCAGTCGTGCGCCTCGGCGAAGCGGCTGTACATGCGCGCGAGGTCGCCGGCGAACAGCCCGGCCTCGTCGCCGCCCGTGCCGGCGCGGATCTCGAGCATGACCGGGCGGCCGCGGTTCGGGTCGTCGTCGGCGAGCTGGCGCTTGACCTCCTCGACCATGGCCTGCACCTGCTCGTCCACGGCGGCCAGCTCCTCGCGCGCCAGCCCGGCCAGGGCGGCATCGCGGTCCGCGAGCAGCGCCTCGGCCGAGGCGCGGCGCCCGGCCAGCGCCTGCCAGCGCTCCCAGGTCTCGGCCTTGGCGCGCAGCTCGCCCAGCTCGCGCAGCAGGGTCGCGGCGCGGCCCGGTGCGGCCAGCACCGTTGGGTCGGCCAGCGCCTCCTGCAGCGAGCGGTAGCGCTCGGCGGGCTCGCGCAGGCGCTCGAACAGGGACTGCGGATCGGGGCGCTTGGTCACGGCTGGCCGGGCCTGCGCCGCGACGCGCGCGCCGCGTCCCGCTCCTGGCTCAGTCTTCCTTGCCGGTTCGCGCCGTCGCGGGCTTGCGCTGCCCGGCGCGCTTCATGAACTTCTCGATGCGGCCGGCGGTGTCCACGAACTTCTGCTGGCCCGTGTAGAACGGGTGGCAGGCGCTGCAGATCTCGACCGCGATGCGCGGCTTGACCGAGCGCGTCTTGAAGGTGTTGCCGCAGCCGCACGTGACCGTGCACTCGACGTAGGTGGGGTGGATCTCGTCCTTCATGGCGCACTCCCTGGCCGGGACGGGCGGCCGGGCCATGGGATCCCGGACAGGGTGATCCCGGACACCGATCTGCAGCCCGCGGGGCGAACCCGCCATCCTAGCGCCGGCGCCGCGGCGATCAAGCCGGGCTCCACGTAGCCCGTTCAGCGCGCGAGGTCGAGCAGCTCGGGGGGCACGTCCACGCGGTCGCCCGGCCGGAAGCCGTAGTCGGTGCACCAGCCGGCCCGCAGCTCGAGCACCATGCGCGCCGGCCCGTCCGACGGCACACCGGGGAATTCGACTCCCGGCTCGCCATGACCCACGTTGATCAGCCGGCCGTCGCGCGCCAGGAAGGTGATGTCCAGCGGAATGAGCGTGTTCTTCATCCAGAAGGTGCGCGTGGTGTCGTCGGGGAAGATGAACAGCATGCCGGCGTCGTCGGGCAGCGACGTGCGGTGCATGAGGCCGCGCTGGCGGGTCGGCTCGTCGAGCGCCAGCTCCGCGCGCACCGGGTGCCCGGCCACGGCCAGCAAAACGTCGCGCGGCGCGACCGGCGGCGTGTGCAGCGTGTCGCCGTCGGAGCAGCCCGCCACGAGCAGCACCGCGGCCGGGAGCACAGCCAGCCAGCCCGCCCCGCTCACGGCCCCGGCTCCTGCAGGCCGGCCAGGAGGCGGCCGACGAGCGCCACGTTCAGGCCCACGACGGTGTCCTCCTCGCCTTCGACCACGCGCGCGAACGTGCCGGCGCGGCCCTGGATGGCGTAGGCGCCGGCCTTGCCCTCCCACTCGCCCGAGGCGAGGTAGTCCGCGAGCTGCGCCTCGCCCAGCGGGGCGAACGCGACGCGGGCGCGGGCGAGGCCCGAGAGCAGCCGGCCGTCGCGCGCGCGCAGCACCGCCGCCGCGCTGAAGACGTCGTGCGTGCGGCCGGCCAGCGCGGCGAGCATGGCGCGTGCCTCGCGCGCGTCCGCCGGCTTGCCCAGCGGCCGGCCGTCCAGCGCGACCAGCGTGTCACCGGCCAGAACGCAGCCCTGGCGCCGCGCCGCGCCGGCCGCGCGCGCCTTCTCCTCGGCCAGGCGCAGGCAGGCGGCGTGCGGCGCCTCGCCCGGGTGGGGCGTCTCGTCCACCGCGGTCGTCAGGCGCTCGAAGGGCAGGCCGGCGGCGGCGAGCAGGGCGGCGCGCCGCGGCGAGGCCGACGCGAGGACCAGCGGCGACAGCCGTGGATCCAGCGCCAGCCGCGGCCCGGTCAGTCGACGAATTCCTGCAGCGACGGCGGCCAACGGGACTCCTCCAGCTCGCCCAGTTGCGTGAGGTGCGCCTGCAGCGCGACCAGTCCGGTCGGCTCCTTCTGCAGCGCGGAGAGCGAGACGCGCACCTTGGTGACGGCCGCGCTGTCCACCAGCCCGAGCCGCTGCGCCGCCTTGGCCATGCCGGGGGAGACGGCCACCAGCTTGTCCTCGTCGGAGAGCCATTGCGCCAGCGCGTAGGCGTTGTGCAGCCCCAGGTCCTCGAGGTCCTCGAGGTACTCGAGGCGCTCGCGGGTCTTCTGCTCCAGCAGGAACTCGAGCGAGGTGTCGTTGCGGTCGCCGTAGACCTGGTCGATGAAGTCCTTGACGCGCCGGGCGGTCTCGAGCATCCGGCGCTGGGCCGGGCCGCGCGCGCCGGCGCCCATCATGACGGCCAGCTCGACCGGCCGGCTGGCGCGCACCTCGTTCCAGTCGATGAAGGCCTCGCGCAGGCTGGCCAGCGCGCGGCTGCCGGCGGGCTCGCCCGCGCCCTCGCGCAACACCAGGTACACGGCCTTCTCCAGTACGCTGGCGGTCTCGGGCGGCCGGATGGTGCCGAAGTGCCGCTCGAGCAGCGGCATGACGGCGGCCAGGCGCTGGCGCGGCGAGCCGCGGAAGCGCGGCTTGCGCTCGCGCGCCCTGGCCCGTCCGGCCTTGCCCGGCGCCGACGCCCGGCGCGGCCCGGCGGCAGACCGGCTCGTGCGCGGACGGGACGAGCGTGTGCGACCGGACTTGGTCACCGTGCTCATGCGCCCGTGCCGGGGGCCTCGGCCGCGGGGAAGGTGGCCCCGCGGCGCACGCCCAGCTTGCGGAAGAAGGAGTTGACCGTCTCGGTGGGCTTGGCGCCCACGCCAATCCAGTACACCGCGCGCTCGCGGTCCAGCTTCACCTTGTCGGCGAAGCTCTTCGCGCGCGGGTCGTAGGAGCCGAGCTCCTCGATGGGCGTGCCGTCGCGGCGCGTGCGGGCGTCGAAGACGCAGATGCGAAAGCTCGGGCGGTTCGTCCGTCCGATGCGCTTGAGGCGGATCCTCGTGGCCATGTCGTCCTTCCTTGGGTTCTGTCGCGGTCCATTCGATCAGTGCCGGCGGCGCGCCTGCTTCTTGCGCTGGCGCTCCTGCTTGCGGGCGCGGCGCAGGTCGTCTCGCGACGGGCCGCGCGGCGCGGCGCGCGCGCCTCCGGCGCCAGTCGCCATCGCGCGCTGCGCGGCGGCCATGTCCTCGGCGCTGGGCATGCCGCCGCCGAGCCCGAGGCCCGGCATGAGCTTGCCCGCGAGCCGCGAGAGCAGGCCGCCCTGCTTCACCTGCGCCATCATGCGCCGCATGCCCTCGAACTGCTTGAGCAGCTCGTTGACCACGGCCACGCTGGTGCCGCTGCCGCGCGCGATGCGGCGCTTGCGGCTCATGTCCAGCAGCTCGGGCTTCTTCCGCTCGGCGGGCGTCATCGACAGCACCACCGCCTGCGTGTGGTCGAGGCGCTTCTCGTCGATGCTGTCGGGATCGAAGCCCTCGGGCACGCCCGGCATGTGCGCGATGAGGCCCTTCATGCCGCCCAGCTTGCGCACGGACTGCAGCTGGCCCAGGAAGTCGTCCAGGGTGAAGCGGTCCTGGAGCATGCGCTCCATCTGCTCCTGCGCGGCCTTCTCGTCGATCACCGACTGGGCCTTCTCGACCAGGCTGACCACGTCGCCCATGCCCAGCACGCGGCCGGCCATGCGGTCGGCGTGGAAGGGCTGCAGGTCGGAGACCTTCTCGCCCGTGCCCACGAAGCGCACAGGCGCGCCGGTGACGTGGCGCACGGAGAGCGCGGCGCCGCCGCGGGTGTCGCCATCGAGCTTGGTGAGGATCACGCCGTCGAGCGGCAGGCGGGCCACGAAGGCCTGCGCGCTGCGCACGGCGTCCTGGCCGGTCATGGCGTCGCACACGAGGAAGGTGCTGTCGGGCGGCGCCGCGGCGCGCACGCGCACCAGCTCGTCCATCAGCTCCTGGTCGATGTGCAGGCGGCCGGCGGTGTCGATGACCACGGTGTCGCGGCCGCTCTTCACGGCCTCGGCCACGCCCTGCCGCGCCACCTGCTCGGGCGGGACGCCTGGGACGCTGAAGACCGGCAGCCCGTGGGCGGCGCCCAGCACGCGCAGCTGCTCGATGGCCGCCGGGCGCTGCAGGTCGGCCGCCACCAGCAGCGGCCGGCGCGACAGCTTGTCGCGCAGGTGCACGGCCAGCTTGGCGGCCGTGGTCGTCTTGCCCGAGCCCTGCAGGCCGGCGAGCAGCACGACGGTCGGCCGGTCCTGGGCCCAGCGGAAGGGCTCGCCCTCCGCGGAGAGGAGCGTGACCAGCTCGTCGTGGAAGATCTTGACGAGCATCTGCCCGGCGTCGACCGACTGGAGCACCTCGGTGCCCAGCGCCTTGGTCCGCACGCGGTCGCACAGGTCGGTCGCCACCCGGAAGTGGACGTCGGCCTCCAGCAGGGCCCCCCGCACCTCGGCCAGGGCCTCCTCCATGTTGCTCTCGGTCAGCCGGCCGGGCCGCGACAGGCCCGACAGGATGCGGCGGAGGGGGTTGGTGAGGCTTTCGAACATGCTTCCCGGACAGGCGCCCCCGGTGGCCTGCGCCGAACTTCGGGGCAGGCTTCGCGGAAAAGCCCACCAATTTACCAATCCAGCGGCGTGGCCTCAACCGGCGGCTGGGCCTCGCGGCGCACCTGGCCCTGCAGGGCGCGCAGGCGATCGTCGATGCGCTCGTAGCCACGATCGATGTGGTAGACGCGCCGGATCTCGGTCTCGCCGTCGGCCACCAGGCCCGCCAGCAGCAGGGCGGCGCTCGCGCGCAGGTCGGAGGCCATGACCGTGGCGCCCGACAGCCGCGGCACGCCCTTCACGATGGCCTGCGGCCCCTCCTTGCGCACGTCGGCGCCGAGGCGCAGGAGCTCGGCCACGTGCATGAAGCGGTCCGGGAAGATGCGCTCGGTGACCACCGAGATGCCGTCGGCCACGCACATGGCCGCCATGAACTGCGCCTGCAGGTCGGTCGGGAAGCCGGGGTAGGGCATGGTGGTCACGTCCACCGGGCGCAGCGGCGCGTCGGCGCGCACGCGCAGCCAGTCCTGGCCGCGGTCCACGGCGACGCCCATCTCGAGCAGCGTCTCGATGACCACCGTGAGCTGCGTGGGATCGATGCCGTCGACGGTCACGTCGCCCTTCGTCATGGCGCCGCCCACGAGGAAGGTGGCCGCCTCGATGCGGTCGCCGCTCATGACGTGCTCGGCGCCGTGCAGCGCGGACGTGCCCTCGACCAGCAACTTGTGCCCGCCGACGCCGCTGATGGAGGCGCCCATGCTGTTGAGCAGGCGGCAGACCTCGGCCACCTCGGGCTCCATGGCGGCGTTCTCGAGGCAGGTGAGGCCGCGCGCCAGCACCGCGCCCATGACCACGTTGGCCGTGGCGAGCACGCTGCTGCCGAAGCGCGTGCCCAGGAACATGTCGGCGCCCTTGAGCGGCCGGCGCACCTGCGAGACGAGGTAGCCGCCCTCCACCGCGATCTGCGCGCCCAGGACGTTGAGGCCCTTGACGTGCTGGTCCACCGGCCGCACGCCGAAGACGCAGCCACCGGGCATGGAGACGCGCGCCTCGCCGCGCCGCGCGATGAGCGGCCCGAGCACGCAGATGGAGGCGCGCATGGTCGAGACGAGGTCATAGGGCGCCTCGCTCTGGCTGCGGTCGACGGTCTGCAGCACGAGCGTGCCGCCGTCGCGCGTGCACTTCACGCCGAGGCGCTCGAGGATCTGCGCCATGGTGCGCACGTCGCGCAGGTCCGGCACGCGGTGCAGCACCACGGGCTCGTCCGTGAGCAGGGCCGCCGCCATGCAGGGCAGCACGGCGTTCTTGCTGCCTGCCGCGGCGACGCGGCCTTCGAGGCGCGCGCCGCCCGTCACGATGAGCCGATCCATGCCGCCCTCCCGCGGCCCGCCCGGAGCCGCACCGCACCGTCCGGCCGCCAGCCGGCTCACGAACGCCGCGCGACGCGCGTCGCGTGGCTTGACCCGACCGACCCGCGCGGGAACAATCGGGGGTTTGCACTGCCCCTGCGAGATGGCCAGGGACGGTGGAGCCTAGAACCCGCATGCGCCGCAATCAATGCGTCGACGGGCCGGCTTCCCCGCCGTGGTCCGCAGCCCGAAGGGACACCCGATGACGGAAGCCACCACCAGCGCACCGCCCTCCTCCGACCGACACTGGCTGGCCGCGCCGCCGGCCGACTGGAACGGCTGGGTGCAGCTCGTGACCGAGGCCAACGCGACGCGCACGGCGCGCGAGAGCCTGCGCACCTTCGTCGCGAACCACCTGGATCCGAAGAAGGATGGGCGCCTCATCGGCCTGGGGCTGCTGGCCGCGGGCGAGCCCGCCCAGGCGCTGCCGCACCTGGCTGCCAGCGAGGACGACCTCGGGCGCCTGCTCAAGGGCCTGGCTCAGGACTACCTCGACCAGACGGCCGAGGCCATCGAGACCTGGGGCGGCCTGCTGAAGTCGCGCACGCTGGGCGCGCGGGCGCGGCTGCAGCGGCTCGAGGCGCTCGTCCGCCTGCGGCAGCTCGACAACCTCGGCGCCGAGGTGGCCGCGCTCAAGGAGCAGGGCGCGCCGCCGGCCGACGTGGCCTTCGCCGAGGGCCTGATCGCCGAGGCGCAGGGCGACCACCCGGGCGCCATCGCCAGCTGGCGCGTGGCCCTGCAGCACGACCCCGAACACGCCGAGGCGCGGTTCCGGCTCGCCTACCGGTTGGACCTCGAGGGCGAGGACGACGAGGCCGTCGCGCTGTACCGCTGGGCGCTCGACAACGGCAAGACCGTGCACCTCGGCCTGCTCATGAACCTCGGTGTCATCTACGAGGACCGCGACGAGCACGACGCCGCCGCGCGCTGCTTCCGCGCCGCGCTCACGGCCGACCCCGGCAACGACCGCGCGCGCCGCTACCTGGCCGACGCCGAGGCCAGCCGCCGCCAGTTCTACGACGAGACCCGCGAGCGCAAGGCCGACCTGCAGAACGCCGTGCTGCGCATCCCGGTCACGGACTTCGAGCTCTCGGTGCGCGCCCGCAACTGCCTGCAGCGCATGTCCATCCACACGCTGGGCGACCTCATCTGCCGCACCGAGCAGGAGCTCCTGGCCTTCAAGAACTTCGGCGAGACCTCGCTGCAGGAGGTGAAGGACATCCTGGCGCTCAAGGGTCTGCGCCTCGGCATGACCATCGCCGGGCGCGCCGCCGGCGCCGGCGTCGAGGACGCACTGGCCGGTGGCGAGGACGCGGTCATCGAGCCCGAGGAGGAGGTCGCGCCCGTCGCGCGCCCGAAGAAGGTCTTCTCGGACGACCCGAACGACGTGCGCAACAAGGGCGTGGCCGAGCTCGATCTCTCGGTGCGCAGCCGCGCCGCGCTGGCCACGCTGGGCATCACCACCGTGGGCGAGCTGGTCGAGACTTCCGAGGAGACGCTGCTCTCCTGCAAGAACTTCGGCCAGACCTCGCTCATCGAGATCAAGAACAAGCTCAAGGACCTGGGCCTCTCGCTGGCCACCTGAGCCGGGGAGCCCGCGTGTTCGACTACCTGTCGGGACGGCTGGTCGAGCGTGGTCCCGACGCCGTCGTGGTCGACGTGGGCGGCGTGGGCTACGAGCTCTTCGTCTCGGGCCAGACGCTCGGCCGCCTGCCGGCGCCCGGCGCGCACGGCGACCCTCCGCCCGTCACCCTCTTCGCGCACGACATGCAGCGCGACGAGCGCACGGTGCTCTACGGCTTCGGCTCGCGCGAGGAGCGCGCGCTGTTCCTCAAGCTGCTGACCGTCAGCCGGGTCGGGCCCGGCACGGCGCTCTCGCTGCTCTCGGCGCTGGAGCCGGGCGCGCTGGCGGCGGCCGTCGAGTCGGGCGACCACCGTTCGCTCGCCCGCGTGCGCGGCGTGGGGCAGCGGCTGGCCGAGCGGCTGGTGGTCGAGCTCAAGGGCCGGCTGGCGGACCTCGCCCCGCTGCCGGGACGGCTGACCGACCAGCGTGCCGCCGTCGCGGCGGCGCTGGTGGCGCTGGGCTACCCGCGCGCGTCGGCCTTGCAGGCCGCCGACCGGGCCTGTGCCGCGGCGCCCGCCGGCGCCGCGCTCGAGTCGCTGGTGAAGCAGGCACTGCGCGGCGTGGCGGGCGTGCCGGGAGCGGCCGGCCCGGCCGGGTGACCGCCGGTCCCGCGGGCGTCCGGATCGCGCGTCGTCGCGTTGCCGGCGCGTCCTTTCCCGCCCCCCAGCGCGGGCCGGCGTGCCCCGCGTCGCTGTGGCGTCGCACCGTCGCTTGCGCCATTGTAGGCAGCGACCGCTCGCCGGAGCCGCGCATGACCGACCTCGTCCTCGACCGCGTGAGCCTGGTGGCGGGCGGCCGCACGCTGGTGCGCGACCTGTCGCTGCGGCTCGGCGCGGGCGAGCGGCTGGCGCTCCTGGGGCCCAACGGCAGCGGCAAGTCCACGCTGCTGCGCGCGCTCGCCGGGCTCGCGCCGCCCGCGACCGGCCGCATCGAGCGCCCCGCCGGCCCGCCGGGCATGCTGTTCCAGGAAGGCGCGCTGTGGCCGCACCTCTCGGTCGAGCGCCACCTCGCTTTCGTCGACGCGCGCGGCGACCGCCCCTGGCACGAGCTCCTGCTCTCCCGCCTGCGCCTTTCCGGGCTGCGGAGGCGGCGCCCCGACACGCTCTCGGGCGGTGAGCGCGTGCGGCTGGGACTGGCACGGGCCCTCGCCGCGCGCCCGGCGTGGCTGCTCCTGGACGAGCCGCTCGCGCACCTGGACGCGACCTTCGGCGACATGCTGCGCGAGGTGCTGCCCGAGCTGGTCGCCGAGCTGCGCGCGCTCACGGTGATCGTGACGCACGAGGCCGACAACGTGCGCGTGCTGGCCGACCGGGTGCTCTGTCTCTCGGGCGCAGGGCCGGCCTGGCTGGGCACGGCGACCGAAGCGCTGGAGCGGCCGCCGACGCCGCTGCTGGCCTCGCTCTCGGGCCGCGGCACGCTGCTGCTCGGCACCGCCGACGAGAGCGGCCTCGCCGCGCTGCCCTTCGGCCTCTCGCTGCCGGGCCAGGCGGCCGGCTCGCCCGTGGCGGCCTTCCTCGACGCCTCCCTCGTGCGCTTCGCGGCCGACGGCGCCGCGCGCCTTTCCGGCGAGCTGGTGGGTCCCGACGGGCGCGGCGGGAGCTGGGTGCGCGTGTCCGGCCGGCTGCTGCGCTGCGGCGACGCGCCGGGAAGCCGCGCGCCGGGCACGCCGCTCGGCCTCGTGATCAGCGGCTCGCCGCGGCCGCTGCCGGGACCGGCATGAGCGCGCGCACCGTCGCGGGCGTGGCGCTGCTGGCGCTCCTGGGCGCGGCGGTGGTGCTGCTGGCGCGCGGGGCGCACGACGGCGCCGCGGGCGGCAGCGCGACCCTGCCCGGTGCGGGTCCCACAGTGGCGCTCGGAGGACCGTCCACCTGCCTGCCCTGCCATGCGCAGGTGGTCGACGAGTGGAAGGCGTCGATGCACGCCGTGGCCTTCACCGACCCGCAGGTGCGCGGCCCCGAGCCGGCGGGGTCGGTCAACTTCAGCAAGCAGGAGTGCCTGCCGTGCCATGCGCCCGCGCCCGTCTTCACGGCGGGCATCGTGCGCGACACGCGCGTGCTCGCGCGCGTCGAGCGGCGCGCCGACGGCGTGGACTGCCTGTCGTGCCACGGGCTGCCCGATGGCGTCGCTGCCAGCCGCGCCGGCCTGACGGGCGCCTGCCGGCCCGTGCAGCGCGCCGAGCTGTCCACGGAGCTGGTCTGCCAGGCCTGCCACAACCAGCACCAGACGCACGACGAGTGGCGTGCCAGCCCCGCGGCGGCCGCCGGCAAGGACTGCCTCGACTGCCACATGGCCAAGGTGGAGCGCACGGGCGCCGAGGCCAGCGCGCCGCGCACGGGTGCAAGCCACCGGTTCCTCGGCGGACGAGATCGCGAGTTCGCGCTGTCCGGCCTGACGCTCGCGGGCCGCGTGGAGGGTCGCGAGCTGGTGGCCACGCTGCACAACGACTTCGCCGGCCACAACCTGCCCACGGATTCGCGCAACCGCGCGCTCGACCTCGTCGTGACGGTCTTCGATGCGCGCGGCCGGGAGATCGGCCCGCCGGCCGGCGAGGCGCGCGAGCCCGGCTGCGAGGCGGGCACCGCGCGCCTGCGGTTCCGCAATCCCTACCGCGCCTCCGGCCTGCCGAGCACGCAGCTTCCCGCCGGCCAGCGGGCCGAGGTGCGCGTGACGCTGCCGCCCGGCGCGACGCGCGCGACGGTGGAGCTGTTCTACAAGTTGGAGCCGTGGATCGAGGACCGCGGGGCGCATTGGACCCAGCGCCTGGAGATGGCGTTGCCCGCCGCACCTTGAATCGGACCGCGCGCTCTTTTAGCGTGACGCTGTCCGCTCCTCGACTCGACCCCGAAAACACGGGGCCGCCGCAGGCCGCATGTCCCCGCCACGTCACGAGCAGGCCGAGAGCCGGCCCGCGCTGCGCCTCGCCGGCGCGCTGAGGGACAGGCTGCGCGAGGGCTACGGCGGCGCCGACCTGCGTGCCGACCTCATGGCCGGCGCCGTGGTCGGCATCGTGGCCCTGCCGCTCAGCATGGCGCTCGCCATCGCCTCCGGCGTGCCGCCGCAGCACGGGCTGTACACGGCCATCGTGGCCGGCGCCGTCATCGCGCTGCTCGGCGGCACGCGCACCAGCGTCTCGGGGCCGACCGCGGCCTTCGTGGTCGTGCTCTCGCCCATCGCGGCCCGCCACGGGCTCTCGGGCCTGCTGCTCGCCACTTTCCTGGCCGGCGCGATCCTGCTCGCGATGGGGTTGCTGCGGCTCGGGAAGCTGATCCAGTTCATCCCCTACCCCGTGACCACGGGCTTCACGGCCGGCATCGCGGTGGTCATCGCGCTGCTGCAGCTCAAGGACGTCTTCGGTCTCACGGTAGCTAGCCTGCCGGAGCACACCGTCGAGCGGCTTGGTGCGCTCTACGGCGCGCGCAGCACCTTCCACCTGCCGGACCTGCTCGTGGCAGCGGGCACGCTGGGAGTGCTGCTGCTGTGGCCGCGCCTGACGCGCAGGGTGCCGTCGCCGCTGGTGGCTCTCGCGGCCGCCGGGGTGGCTGCCTGGGCCCTCGCGCGCTGGGCGCCGGATTGGTCGGTGTCCACGATCGGCACCCGCTTCGGCGCGCTCGTGGACGGCGTGCCGCGGCCGGCCATCCCGCAGTTGCCGCCCACCTTCATGCTGCCGTGGTCGCTGCCCGGGCCGGACGGAGGGCCGGTGGTGCTGTCGCTGGGCCTGCTGCGCGAGCTCATGGGCCCGGCGCTGGCGATCGCGCTCCTGGGAGCGATCGAGTCGCTGCTCTGCGCGGTCGTGGCCGACGGCATGGCGGGCACGCGCCACGACCCGGACGGCGAGCTGGTCGGCCAGGGCGTGGGCAACCTGGTGGCCCCGTTCTTCGGCGGCATCGCGGCCACCGGGGCCATCGCGCGCACCGCCACCAGCATCCGCGCCGGCGCGCGCTCGCCCGTGGCGGCCTTCGTGCACGCCCTGTTCCTGCTGGCCGCCGTGCTGGCGCTGGCGCCCATGCTGTCCTGGCTGCCCATGTCGGGCCTCGCGGCGCTGCTGCTGCTGGTGGCCTGGAACATGAGCGAGGCGCGCCACTTCGTGCACATCGTGCGCGTCGCGCCGCGCAGCGACGTGGCGGTGCTGCTGACGTGCTTCACGCTCACCGTCGTGTTCGACATGGTCATCGCCGTGTCCGTGGGGATCGTGCTGGCCGCGCTGCTGTTCATGCGGCGCATGGCCGACGTGGTGGACGTGCGCCAGCTGGAGGGCGAGCACCACCACTACGCGGGCCTGCCTGCCGACGTGCTCTTCTACGAGGTGACCGGCCCGCTGTTCTTCGGCGCGGCCGAGAAGGCGGCCGTGGCGCTCGGGCGCAGCGGCGGGCGCGGCGGCGCGCGCGCGCTGATCCTCGACATGGAGGACGTGCCAGCCATGGACGTCTCGGGGCTGGTGGCGCTCGAATCGGCCATCGAGCGGCTGCACGGCCTGGGGATGTTCGTGGTCATCGCCGGCGCGCAGGGCCAGCCGCGCATGGTCATGCGCCGCGGCGGGCTGGAGCCGGCGCCGGGAAGGCTGGCCTTCTGCGCGACCGTGCCGCAGGCGATCGAGCTGCTGCGGCGGCCGGACGCCTCGGAATCGCCGGCGGCGCCCGCGGCGTGACGGGGCCGCTGCGCGCGGTCGTGGTGCTCTCGGGCGCGGGCCTCTCGGCCGACTCCGGCCTGCCCACCTTCCGTGGCGCGGGCGGGCTCTGGGAGGGCCGGAGGGTCGAGGACGTGGCCACGCCGCAGGCCTGGGGGCGCGACCCGGCCGGCGTGTGGCGCTTCTACCAGCAGCGTCGCGCGGCCCTGCGGGCGGCGCGGCCCCATGCGGCACACCTCGCGCTCGCGCGACTCCAGCAGGAGCTGCGCGCGCGCGGCGTGCCGTTGCTGCTGGCCACCCAGAACGTGGACGACCTCCTCGAGCGCGCGGGCGCCACGGCCTTGCACGTTCATGGCTCGCTCGTGCGGCTCCGCTGCGAGCGCTGCGGGCGCGTCGTCGCGGACCTCGAGCACGTCGACCCGGCGGCCTTCGTGCCGTGCGGGAGCTGCGGCCACGCGCGGCTTCGGCCGAACGTCGTGTGGTTCGGCGAGATGCCTGTCGGCGTCGACGAGTGCGAACGGGCCATCGAATCCGCCAGCCACTTCGCGGCCATCGGCACGAGCGGGCAGGTCTGGCCCGTGGCCGGATGGCTGGCCCTCGCACGCGCCCGCGGCGCCGCGACGATCGTGCAGGCCCTCGAGGCACCGGCGAATCTCGATCCGCGCGACGAGTTCCTTCCCGGCCGCGCCGCCGACGTCGTCCCGGCCCTGGTCGCCAGGCTGCTTGCGATGGCCTGACGCGTCGGCTGATCAGCCGCCGGCCGGCGTGCTGACCGCAGGCATCGGGGATGCCAAGGCAACGAGCCGTGCCCCAAGCCCGAGCATGCGGGTCGACACGTAGACCAACGTCGCCGTGAAGGCGGTGACGAGGTTGAGGATCGACTCCTGCTGTTGGTGGAGCCGGTCGGCCAGCTCGGCGGGCTGGATCCCTGCCCCGCGGGCCGGCAACTCCAGTTCCCAGTTCGACGTGGCCGCGATCCAGCCTGCCAGCGCGACGAGGGTCAGGGACAGGAAGAGCACCCGGCCAAGCAGGAAGGCCCGCGGGTCGTCACGGTCGCGGAGCTTTCCGTGTTTCACGCCCTGCGCCGCCAGCCAGCGCACGCACAGCCTCTCGAGCAGCATCGAGAGCAAAATGACGACGAACGGGTTCAACGCGACACTCCACATCAGGCAGTCCTCCGTTGGCCCGCGCTCCGTGCGCTGTTCCCGGATCGGGCGGCTAGCTCCTGAACCCCCGCAGCAGCGTGTCCTGACCGCAGCGCGTCACGCGGCAGTCCAGGAGCTGCAGGGCGCGCGCCACCTCGTGCGGCGAGACGACCGCAGCCGGCAGGCCGGCGAGCGGCCGCAGCGCCTCGGCGCCCAGCTCCAGCGGCGCGATGAAGACCGCCACCTGGTCCACCACGTCGGCGGCGAGGCAGGCGGTCAGCGTGTGCGCGCCGCCCTCCACCATGACGCGCCGGCAGCCCTGCGCGCGCAGCAGCTCGAAGGCGCCGCGCAGCCAGGCGGGATCGTGCGCGTCCGCCCCGCGCGGGACGCGGAAGACCGTGACGCCCTCGGCGACGAAGGCCTCGGCGCGCTGCTCGTCGGCATCCTCGGCGGCCATGATCCAGACGGGCGTCTCGTGCGCGCTGGCGACCAGCCGGCAGGCGAGCGGCATGCGCAGCGAGGGATCCAGCACCACGCGCCGCAGCGGACGCACGGGCAGGTGCGGGCCGCGCGCCGTGAGCAGCGGATCGTCGGAGATCACGGTGTTGACGCCCACGAGGATGGCGTCGAGGTGCGCGCGCCAGCGGTGCACGAGGTCCTTGCTCTGCCGGCCGCTGATCTGCAGGCGCTCGCCGCCGCGCTGGGCGATGCCGCCGTCACGGCTCATGGCCCACTTGGCCAGCACGTGCGGGCGGCGGCCGGCGAGGAAGGCGCGGAAGCGCAGGAGCAGCGCACGCGCCTCGGGCAGCTCGAGCAGGTCCACGTGCACGCCGGCCGCCAGGAGCTGCTGCAGGCCGCGGCCCTGGTGGCGCGGATCGGGGTCGGCGCAGCCCACCACCACGTGCGCGACGCCGGCCGCGAGCAGCGCCTCGGTGCACGGCCCGGTCTTGCCGCGCGTGGAGCAGGGCTCGAGCGTCACGCACGCGGTCGCTCCGCGCGCCGCGGCGCCGGCGCGGGACAGCGCATCCACCTCGGCATGCGGCCCGCCGAAGGCGCGGTGCCAGCCCTCTGCCAGGACGCGCCTGTCCTTGAGCAGCACGCAGCCCACCATGGGGTTGGGCTCGACGTCGCCCGCCGCGCGCCGCGCCAGCGCGCAGGCCCGCAGGACCGCATCCGGCCCGTTCACGCGCGCGCGGCGTCCGCGGCCAGCAGCTCGCCGCCCGGGGCGGCGTCCGCGGCGCCGGCGATCCGCCCGTGCAGCGTGAGCGCGGTGGCGCGCGTGAGCTCCACCTCGGCGAACGTGCCGGCGAGGGCAAGCTCGCCCGGGAAGATCACACGGTCGGCCGCGAGGTTGCGGCCGAAGAGCAGGCGCGGGTCGCGGCGGCTCGCTCCTTCCACCAGTACGCTCTGCACCTGGCCGAGCAGGCCGCGGTGGCGCTGCAGCTGGATCTGCAGCTGGAGCGCCTGCAGCTCGAGCAGCCGCTCGTGCTTGCAGGTGTCTGGCACGTCGTCGGGCAGGCGCCCGAAGGCGGGCGTGCCCGGTCGCGGCGAGTAGCGGAAGACGAAGGCCTGGCTGAAGCGCACGTCCTGCATGAGGCGACGCGTCGCGGCGTGGTCCTCGTCGATCTCGCCGGAGAAGCCGCAGATGATGTCGGCGCCGATCTCGATGCCGGGCACGGCTTGCCGCAGCCGCGCGACGATCTCGCGGTAGCGCTCGGCCGTGTAGCCGCGCGCCATGCGGCGCAGCACGCGCGTGCTGCCGGACTGCGGGGGCAGGTGCAGGAACAGCCCGCACTTGTCGCAGGCGGCCAGGGCGTCGATGAGCGCGTCGTCCATCTCCTCCGGGTGGCTGGTGATGAAGCGCACCCGCCGGAGGCCGGGGAGCGGCTGCAGGGCGAGGAGCAGCTCGCCCAGCGAGCGGCCCTCGCGCCGGCCCCAGGCGTTGACGGTCTGGCCCAGCAGCGTGACCTCGACCACGCCGTCGTCCACCAGCGCGCGCACCTCGGCCAGGATCTCGTCGATCGGCCGGCACACCTCGGCGCCGCGCGTCCTGGGCACCACGCAGTAGGTGCAGGGCTTGTCGCAGCCGCGCATGACGTTCACGAAGGCGCGCGCGCGGTCAGGGCGCACGGCGTGGTCGCGGGCTTCGCTCACCTCCGGCGCGCCGTCCACGGCCAGCAGGCGCTCGTCCCCCTCGCGCACGCGGTCGAGCAGGCGCGCCACCTGCGGGAAGTCGCGCGTGCCGGCCACGAAGTCGAGCACCGGCCAGCGCGCCAGCAGCTCTCTGCCCTCGCGCTGCGCCATGCAGCCGAGCAGGCCCACGGCCAGCGCCGGCCGCGCGCGCCGGGCCACGGCCAGCGCTCCCAGGTGGCTGCGCACGCGGTGCTCGGCCTGCTCGCGGATGCTGCAGGTGACCAGCAGCACGGCGTCGGCCTCCTCGTCGCGGTCGGTGAAGTCGTAGCCCGCGCGGCGCAGCGCGCCCGCCATGAGCTCGGCGTCGAGCTTGTTCATCTGGCAGCCGAAGACCTCGAGCAGGACCTTCGGCCCTCCCGGCGCGCCCGGCGGCGGCGGACTCCACGTGGCGTCGCTCATGCGGGGCGCATTGTAGAGGAGCGCGGGTGCCGGCCGCACGGCGCGCTGACTTCCCCTCGCGGCGCGCGTAAGCTGGCGGGACCATGCCCGTGAGCAAGGCAGCGTTGCGGCCCGCGCCTCCGGCCCCGGTCCGGCGGCCATGCTGAGCGCACGCGCGACGCGGGCCGGCGCGCTGCTGGCCGCGCTCCTGTGCGTCGCCGCGCAGGACGGCGCACAGGACCCCGACGAGCTGTGGGCGCGCGGCGAGCGCGACGCCGCCCTGGCGCTGCTGGCCGAGCAGCTCGCGCGCCAGCCGCAGGACGCCGGGCTGCGCGCCGCGCTGGCGGCGCGCCAGATGGAGGCGCAGCGCTTCGAGGCCGCGCTCGTGAGCGTCGCGCCGCTCGGCAAGGAGGCCGATGGCCTGCGCGGCACGGCCCTCTACCTGCTCGGCCGCTACGACGAGGCGCTGCGCTGCCTCTCGCCCAGCGATCCGACCCAGACCCTGATGCGCGTGGAGGCACTCGAGGCGCTCGGCCGCGAGGCGGACGCCGAGGCCGCCGTGGCCGAGGCAGCCGGCGCGCTGGGCGAGCAGCACCCGCGCATCCTGGCCCTGCGCGGCCGGCGCCTGTTGGCCGCCGGGCGCGCGGCCGAGGCGCTGCCGCTCTTCCGCGCCGCCGTGGCGCAGGATCCCCTCGATCGCGAGGCGCTGTTCGGGCTGGGCCAGGCGCTCGTGCGCACCGGCGCGCGCGAGGAGGGCCTGGCCGTGCTGCAGCGGCACCGCGAGCTCCTGCCGCTGCTCGACGCGCGCGACTTCGCGCTGCAGTCGCTGGCCCTGGAGCCGATGCACGCGGGCAGCCATGCCCGCCTCGGCGACGTGGAACGCCAGCTGGGCCGGCTCGACGCGGCCGAGGCGGAATACCGCCTCGCCGCGCAGCTCGCCGGCCCCGGCGAGGTCGTGTCCGTTGCGCTGCGCCACGCCCGGCTGCTCTCCGACGATCGCGCAGACCTGCCGGGCGCGCTGGCGCTGCTGGACGCGGCCCTCGAGCGCGGGGACGACGCGCACCTGCTCGTGCGCGCCGGCGACCTGCTCGCCGGAGCGGGGCGCCACGACGAGGCGCGGGCACGCTACGAGCGCGCGCTCCTGCTGCGGCCGGGCGACGAGCAGATCCGCGCGCGCCTCGCGGCGCTCCCGGCGGCGGTGCCGCCGCAGTGAGGCGCGTCGTGCGGCTGCTCCTGCTCCTGGCCGCGTGCGGCGAAGCCCCGCCCGGGCCATCCGGCCCGCCCGCCCGCGCGCCGACCGCCGCGGCAGAGCCGCCGCTGCAGCCGCCTGCTCCCGCAGCGTCCGCGCCACCGGCCCCCGGAACGCGGGGCTGGTTCCGCGACGTCGGCGCCGGGGCCGGCCTGGTCTTCGTGCACGACGCGGGCATGACGCCCGAGCGCCATCTGCCCGAGACCATGGGTGCCGGCGCCGCGCTGGCCGACCTCGACGGCGACGACGACCTGGACGCCTACCTCCTGCAGGGCGGGCCGTTCCCGCCCGGTGCGCCGACGTCCGACGGCGGGCCGCGGCCGGTCGACCGGCTGTTCCTCGGCGACGGTGCCGGGCGCTTCGCGGACGCCACGGCCGCGAGCGGCGCGGCCGCGAACGACGGCTACGCGATGGGCCTCGCGCTCGGCGACGCCGATGGCGACGGCGATCTCGACGTCTACGTGACCGCCTTCGGCCCGGACGTCCTGCTGCTCAACGACGGCCACGCGCGGTTCGCGGACGGAACGGCCGCGGCCGGGCTCGGCGACGAGCGCTGGACCTCGGCCGCGGTCTTCTTCGACGCGGAGGCCGACGGCGACCAGGACCTGTTCGTGACCGGCTACGTGCAGATCGACACGGACCATCCGCTGTGGTGCGGTGAGCACCGGGAAGGCTGGCGCAGCTACTGCCACCCGGACGCCTACACCGGGCTGCCGCCGCGCTTCTGGCGCAACGACGGCGGCGCGCGCTTCCGGGACGCCACGGCCGAGGCGGGCCTGGCCCTGCCGCCCGACCAGCCGGGCAAGGGCCTCGGCGCGATCACGCTGGACGTCGAGGGCGACGGCGACCTGGACCTGTACGTGGCCAACGACAGCGTCGAGAACAAGCTCTGGCTCAACCGCGGCGACGGCACGTTCGAGGACGGCACGCTGCTCTCGGGCACCGGCGTGGACGGCACCGGACGCACCGAGGCCGGCATGGGCCTCGCGACCGGCGACGTGGACGGCGACCTGGACGTCGAGATCTTCGTGACCAACTTCGACGACGAGAGCAACACGCTCTACCGCAACGACGGCGGCGGGCTCTTCACGGACGCGACCATGCCGGCGGGCCTCGACGCGCCGAGCCGGCTGCTCGTGGGCTTCGGCACGGTGCTCACCGACTTCGACAACGACGGCGACCTGGACCTGGCGGTGGCCAACGGCCACATCATCGACAACATCCAGCTCTACCACGACGGCAAGCGCTGGAAGCAGCCCGCACAGCTGTTCCTGAACGACGGGCGCGGGCGCTTCACGGACGAGACGGCACGCGCGGGAGACCTGTCGAAAGAGCCGCTCGTGGGTCGCGGGCTGTACGCGGGGGACATCGACCGCGACGGCGACGCCGACCTCCTGCTGACCCAGTGCGGCGGGCGGGCGCTCTTGCTGGCCAACATGGGGCCGCCGGGCGCCGTCGGGCATCCCGCGGTGCGGCTCTCCGGCCTGCCGACCGGCACGCGCGTGCTGGCGCGCACGGCCGGCGGCCGCAGCGTGCTGCGCGAAGCCGGCACGCAGACCAGCTACTTCGGCGCCTGCGAGCCCGACCTGCTGCTCAGCAGCGGCGGCGAGGCGCTGGTGGAGTTGCGCCTCCGCGCTCCCGGCCGGGACGAGGTGCGCGTGGCCCTCGACCCCCCGGTCGCTTCCGGTACCCTGCGGTTCGTCGAGGGTCCGGAAGGCCCGCGCCTCGACTCTCCCCCCGGATCGAATCCCCGATGAAGCAAGCGATC
>Ga0075421_100001927_pt1 | contig 24525 bp, 13 predicted proteins | sample SoiMetdeltSBSDD5_FD_75292 | JGI IMG/M metagenome (GOLD analysis project Ga0075421, IMG submission 75292) | Bulk soil microbial communities from a Populus tree surrounding site in Tennessee, USA - Soil MetaG P. deltoides SBSDD5 | ecosystem: Environmental > Terrestrial > Soil > Tree plantation...
GCGCCCGCTCTGAACTCGTCAGTGAACGTCCGCCTCGGCCGCTTCTGCTTCTTCTGCTCGCCGTCCATGGACTACCTCTACTTGCTTCGAAAGGTGTCCACCAAACCGGATCAAGCCCACACGAGCAAATGGGAGCCACCGTCGTCGCCGCTTCAACGGAGCCCCGGCGTCGCCGCCGGGGATGAATGTCGCCGCGCAGGAAGCCGGCCACGTTGAACTTGCTTCAACGGAGCCCCGGCGTCGCCGCCGGGGATGAGCCCGCCTCCAGCGCCTGGTAGCTGTCCTCCACCTGGCTTCAACGGAGCCCCGGCGTCGCCGCCGGGGATGAGTCCCGCTCTACCGGGCTGACCTGGCGGGCGCCCTGCTTCAACGGAGCCCCGGCGTCGCCGCCGGGGATGAGGAGTCGCGCACGAACGCGAAGCCGCGCGCCAGGTCGCTTCAACGGAGCCCCGGCGTCGCCGCCGGGGATGACTTCACCTCCTCGCGCCCGAACCTGCAGAACATCCCGCTTCAACGGAGCCCCGGCGTCGCCGCCGGGGATGAATCGCGCGCGAGCTGAACGCGCTGGGGGACGCCGAGCTTCAACGGAGCCCCGGCGTCGCCGCCGGGGATGACCTGCGCCCGCCCGCGGACACGCGGCGGGTGCCCGCGCTTCAACGGAGCCCCGGCGTCGCCGCCGGGGATGAGAGCACCTTCGCGCCCTTCGTCGGCTCGTAGAACCCGCTTCAACGGAGCCCCGGCGTCGCCGCCGGGGATGATCATCACGGGCCGCGCGCCTCCGCGAGCCTGGCCCGGCTTCAACGGAGCCCCGGCGTCGCCGCCGGGGATGAGAGGATGGTCAAGCGCGCCTGGTCGTGGGTCCTCTCGCTTCAACGGAGCCCCGGCGTCGCCGCCGGGGATGAGAGGATGCACCAGGCGAGTATGTGGGCGGGCGGGATGCTTCAACGGAGCCCCGGCGTCGCCGCCGGGGATGAGGGAAGACGCGGTCCATGGTGGACGCGCTGAGCGGGCTTCAACGGAGCCCCGGCGTCGCCGCCGGGGATGAATTGCCCGGGTTGCTCCTGGTGGACGACACCGCGGCCGCTTCAACGGAGCCCCGGCGTCGCCGCCGGGGATGAGGAGCTCCTGGCGCTGGGCATCGCGCCGGCCGTTGAGCTTCAACGGAGCCCCGGCGTCGCCGCCGGGGATGAAGAGGCCACCGAGGTCTATAGCGGCGGGAAGTCGGTGCTTCAACGGAGCCCCGGCGTCGCCGCCGGGGATGAGACTTCCTCCTCGTGCGCCCGGACGGACCGGAAGACGCTTCAACGGAGCCCCGGCGTCGCCGCCGGGGATGATCACGGGCGCCGTCGTGGGGAGCTCCCCGACCGACGCTTCAACGGAGCCCCGGCGTCGCCGCCGGGGATGATCGTACAGCTTCGCTGCCTGGTCGGGTGCCGATCCGGCTTCAACGGAGCCCCGGCGTCGCCGCCGGGGATGAGGCCAAGGCGCCCGTGAAGCCGACCGCTCCCGCTCCGCTTCAACGGAGCCCCGGCGTCGCCGCCGGGGATGAAGGGCGTGGGCGAGGGTGCGGTTGCTGCCGTTGAGGCTTCAACGGAGCCCCGGCGTCGCCGCCGGGGATGAGCAGCGCGCCGTGGACGCCCATCGTTCCCGAGGAATAGCTTCAACGGAGCCCCGGCGTCGCCGCCGGGGATGATAGGACGCGCATGCCGCGCGCGGCGCCGTCTTCCACGCTTCAACGGAGCCCCGGCGTCGCCGCCGGGGATGAGTAGCTACTCAAGATAGCGTAGCTCGGTCGTACCGCGCTTCAACGGAGCCCCGGCGTCGCCGCCGGGGATGATTCGCATGCGCTGCTTCCTCGCAAGACCGGCAACGCGCTTCAACGGAGCCCCGGCGTCGCCGCCGGGGATGAGCGGCGACGACAGCCAGGTCGATCGGGTAGCCGAAGCTTCAACGGAGCCCCGGCGTCGCCGCCGGGGATGACGCCAGCACCCGCGCCGTCTCGAAGGTGGTGTTATCGCTTCAACGGAGCCCCGGCGTCGCCGCCGGGGATGAGCTTCGACCCCGGCGATACCGGGACGAGCATCGTTGCTTCAACGGAGCCCCGGCGTCGCCGCCGGGGATGAGCGCATCCGGGTGTTCTCGCGCTGACCGACTGGAGCTTGCTTCAACGGAGCCCCGGCGTCGCCGCCGGGGATGACGCCACCGCGCGCATCCCCGCCAGCGCGCGGGCCTGGCTTCAACGGAGCCCCGGCGTCGCCGCCGGGGATGACGTCCATGCTGGCCGACACCCTGAGCGCCGACGACCGGCTTCAACGGAGCCCCGGCGTCGCCGCCGGGGATGACTGCGACGCCGCCTTCGCCCTGCAGGAGCGCGGGCGGCTTCAACGGAGCCCCGGCGTCGCCGCCGGGGATGAATTGTGTCAGACCCTCACAGGGGCGAGGACCATCTCGCTTCAACGGAGCCCCGGCGTCGCCGCCGGGGATGACGTGGCGCCGTGGGCCATTGGGGCGCTCATCGTCTGGCTTCAACGGAGCCCCGGCGTCGCCGCCGGGGATGATGACCTCGGCCTGTACACGTACTACCTGCCTGACTGGCTTCAACGGAGCCCCGGCGTCGCCGCCGGGGATGAGGCTACCGCTCCGCGCACGGTCAAGAGAGAAAGCTTGCTTCAACGGAGCCCCGGCGTCGCCGCCGGGGATGATAGCCACCGGCAAGGTCGCCAGCGTCCAATCCGCTTTGCTTCAACGGAGCCCCGGCGTCGCCGCCGGGGATGAGTAGGCCATCAGTCCCTCTTCACCTTCCTCCGCCCGCTTCAACGGAGCCCCGGCGTCGCCGCCGGGGATGAGACCATGCCCACGCCCTCGCGCAGGTCTTTCCCCTTGCTTCAACGGAGCCCCGGCGTCGCCGCCGGGGATGAGCCGTGTTCACGGTCCTGGCCGCGGTTCAGTCGAGAGCTTCAACGGAGCCCCGGCGTCGCCGCCGGGGATGAGTTGGAGCGTGCCCATGCCTGAAAATGGAGACGCGGCGCTTCAACGGAGCCCCGGCGTCGCCGCCGGGGATGACCAGCCGGCCCGCCACGCCGCACCGCCAGCACTTGTAGCTTCAACGGAGCCCCGGCGTCGCCGCCGGGGATGAGCAGCAGGGCCTGACATCCCTCCGAGAAGTCACGACGCTTCAACGGAGCCCCGGCGTCGCCGCCGGGGATGAGGAAACGTCCGCGTCCAGCGCCAGCACGCCAGCTTGCTTCAACGGAGCCCCGGCGTCGCCGCCGGGGATGACGGGCCGCAGTAGATCAGCGCGCCGGCGGAAGCTCGCTTCAACGGAGCCCCGGCGTCGCCGCCGGGGATGATCCGCGTGGATCGCGCGGAACTTGGCGCGCACAGCCTGCTTCAACGGAGCCCCGGCGTCGCCGCCGGGGATGAAACCTCGCTCTCGGAGCGGCGGGCCTGTTCGATGCCAGCTTCAACGGAGCCCCGGCGTCGCCGCCGGGGATGATGAGCGCCTCGCTCTCTGGGCGTCCGTGCAGGTGCTGCTTCAACGGAGCCCCGGCGTCGCCGCCGGGGATGACCTGATCAACGGCTTCCAGTGCCGCGTGGATCAGGCGCTTCAACGGAGCCCCGGCGTCGCCGCCGGGGATGACCCGTTGGCGACGTTCAGGCCGGCTTCGATATAGGTGCTTCAACGGAGCCCCGGCGTCGCCGCCGGGGATGAGGTGGTCCGCGTTCACGACATCCCGCCGGAGCACCCGCTTCAACGGAGCCCCGGCGTCGCCGCCGGGGATGAGGCGAGATCGGACGGGAGCGCGGCGCCGCTGAAGGTGCTTCAACGGAGCCCCGGCGTCGCCGCCGGGGATGAGCGGCGCGCTGGCGGGGACGATGCGGGGGCAGTCCTTGCTTCAACGGAGCCCCGGCGTCGCCGCCGGGGATGAGCGGCCCACCCCATGATGCCGTCCTTGGTGGCGCTAGCTTCAACGGAGCCCCGGCGTCGCCGCCGGGGATGACCGGCGCGGATGGGAATGGGTCATCACCGGCGACGAGCTTCAACGGAGCCCCGGCGTCGCCGCCGGGGATGACCTGGTGGACGCAATCCTCGCCCACCAGGACCGGAGCTTCAACGGAGCCCCGGCGTCGCCGCCGGGGATGAAGTGGGCGGAGCTTCTCTCTCACGGCTGCCCCCGCTTGCTTCAACGGAGCCCCGGCGTCGCCGCCGGGGATGAGCTCCGATGAGGTGGTGGTCCACACCGACCTGAACGGGCTTCAACGGAGCCCCGGCGTCGCCGCCGGGGATGAGCGCGCGCCCAAGTTGCCTCGCTGCATCTCGTTCTTGCTTCAACGGAGCCCCGGCGTCGCCGCCGGGGATGAGTAGACGATCTCGCCCTTCTCGTCCTTCTGGATCTCGCTTCAACGGAGCCCCGGCGTCGCCGCCGGGGATGAGATTGCTGCATCGATGGGCATTCCCGCGCAGTCTGAGCTTCAACGGAGCCCCGGCGTCGCCGCCGGGGATGAGCATGAGTGAGCGCGATTCAATGCGGGCCTTGCCTGCTTCAACGGAGCCCCGGCGTCGCCGCCGGGGATGAACCTCACTCACTACACATACAACGGATCTCCATCAGCTTCAACGGAGCCCCGGCGTCGCCGCCGGGGATGACTAGACCCATGAGAGGAAGGGTCTAGGGAGTACCGGCTTCAACGGAGCCCCGGCGTCGCCGCCGGGGATGATATCCGTACGAACAGCGGAGATGAGGCTTCCAAGCTGCTTCAACGGAGCCCCGGCGTCGCCGCCGGGGATGACAGGTCATCGGTGGGCATCGCCGGTTGGAGGCGTACGCTTCAACGGAGCCCCGGCGTCGCCGCCGGGGATGAAGTACCCTGCCCGGTGAGGGCTGCCCTTAGGGGCTTGCTTCAACGGAGCCCCGGCGTCGCCGCCGGGGATGAGAGCCGAGCGGGATGTCCGTGGTGAGCTGGGAGATGCTTCAACGGAGCCCCGGCGTCGCCGCCGGGGATGAGGGCCCGGCCAGGTCCTCCGCCGCAACGTCGTCCGTGCTTCAACGGAGCCCCGGCGTCGCCGCCGGGGATGACCTCGACTCGCTCGCCGGTACGCTGGGCGGAACGCTGCTTCAACGGAGCCCCGGCGTCGCCGCCGGGGATGATACTTCCGCCCCTGTTACCTGAATTCCAAGCTCCATTGCTTCAACGGAGCCCCGGCGTCGCCGCCGGGGATGAACCTATGAAGGGTTCGAGTCCCTTACCACCCCGTTTGCTTCAACGGAGCCCCGGCGTCGCCGCCGGGGATGAGCGCTGGAGGGGTGGCATGCCGAGGAAGCAGATCGTCGCTTCAACGGAGCCCCGGCGTCGCCGCCGGGGATGACGCTTCTCCACGGGGCCCGTCTTCATGGCGTCCAGGAGCTTCAACGGAGCCCCGGCGTCGCCGCCGGGGATGAGCCAGTGACCACGAGGGGCACGATCTCGACGCGGTCGCTTCAACGGAGCCCCGGCGTCGCCGCCGGGGATGAGACCGAGCGCCACTCTCTCCGGGTGGGGCTGCTGGGAGCTTCAACGGAGCCCCGGCGTCGCCGCCGGGGATGACGACACGGCGATGGAGGAGACCGAGGAGCGGCTCGTGCTTCAACGGAGCCCCGGCGTCGCCGCCGGGGATGATCAACGACGCGCTCTCGCGGCTCGAACGGGACGAGGCTTCAACGGAGCCCCGGCGTCGCCGCCGGGGATGATCGGCAGTCAGGTGACCCAGGCGATGGGCAATAGCAGCTTCAACGGAGCCCCGGCGTCGCCGCCGGGGATGACGCCTACGCTGGCACCTACGACCAGGAATGGGAGGAGGCTTCAACGGAGCCCCGGCGTCGCCGCCGGGGATGACCCCGAACGCGCCGTATCCGTGAACCAGGGTGCCTGGGCTTCAACGGAGCCCCGGCGTCGCCGCCGGGGATGAGTTCAAGGCATCCGCCGGCCGCGATGACCTGTACAAGCTTCAACGGAGCCCCGGCGTCGCCGCCGGGGATGAAGGCCCGGCGCGCACGATGGCCGACGGCAGGGCTGAGGCTTCAACGGAGCCCCGGCGTCGCCGCCGGGGATGAGCGCGGTGTTGCTCCGTGGTACGCAGGAGGTCCCATGCTTCAACGGAGCCCCGGCGTCGCCGCCGGGGATGAGGAGCGCTGAGGGGTCGTTCTGCTCCGCCTGCTCCCGCTTCAACGGAGCCCCGGCGTCGCCGCCGGGGATGAGTAGAGGTGAGAGCGCGAGCAACTCCGCGTCGGTGGCTTCAACGGAGCCCCGGCGTCGCCGCCGGGGATGATGGGCAGTTCGCAGCGGCGTCCGTGACCGATGGACGTGCTTCAACGGAGCCCCGGCGTCGCCGCCGGGGATGAGCCTTCACCCAGGCCCGACGGACGGCGACGTCGGTGCTTCAACGGAGCCCCGGCGTCGCCGCCGGGGATGATCACGCTGCCGTTCCGTGGACGGTCAGCCATGCTGGCTTCAACGGAGCCCCGGCGTCGCCGCCGGGGATGACTGAGAGGCCGCGCGGAGAGGCCGAGGAAGAACAGGCTTCAACGGAGCCCCGGCGTCGCCGCCGGGGATGAGCCGTACTCGCGCTGCCACCAGTCCAGGAGTTCTCCGCTTCAACGGAGCCCCGGCGTCGCCGCCGGGGATGAGAGGGGTCCGGGTCGCGCGACGGCACGTAGATCGGGCTTCAACGGAGCCCCGGCGTCGCCGCCGGGGATGAACGGTGCCGGCGACCGGGTCGACGCCGGTGTACTGGCTTCAACGGAGCCCCGGCGTCGCCGCCGGGGATGACCGGCCCGGTTGTTGCGGACGATGAGCTGCGCGTCGCTTCAACGGAGCCCCGGCGTCGCCGCCGGGGATGAAGTGGCAGATCTGGCCCGGAAGCAGCTCATGGTGACGCTTCAACGGAGCCCCGGCGTCGCCGCCGGGGATGACGACCTGTCCGAGACGGACGCGGTGGCGCTGCTGGAGCTTCAACGGAGCCCCGGCGTCGCCGCCGGGGATGAGAGGAGATGGTCGAGCACATCCTCGCGGGCGACTAGCTTCAACGGAGCCCCGGCGTCGCCGCCGGGGATGAGCCCAGATCCTGCGCGACCTTCTCCATCCGGTTCTTGCTTCAACGGAGCCCCGGCGTCGCCGCCGGGGATGAGGTGCCGCGTTCGCGCGCGGGCCCGAGGGCATCATGCTTCAACGGAGCCCCGGCGTCGCCGCCGGGGATGACCATCACTCCGGCGTCATCTTCTCCATCCTGGCGCCGCTTCAACGGAGCCCCGGCGTCGCCGCCGGGGATGAGATCCACCAGGTGAGGGTCACGGGGAAGATCTCGGGCTTCAACGGAGCCCCGGCGTCGCCGCCGGGGATGAGCGGTACTCGGGGCGGTCGATGTAGCGGAGCCCGCCGCTTCAACGGAGCCCCGGCGTCGCCGCCGGGGATGAACGTGAAGAAGCTCATCTCCGAGGCCAACGCCGCCTCGCTTCAACGGAGCCCCGGCGTCGCCGCCGGGGATGAGTCCAACCCTGGCCCCTGGGTGAATCGCGGCTTCATGCTTCAACGGAGCCCCGGCGTCGCCGCCGGGGATGAGGGGCCGGCGGAGGAGCTGGCGGCGGCGGTCCAGTGCTTCAACGGAGCCCCGGCGTCGCCGCCGGGGATGAGGTCCGGCAGCACGCGGGGACGTGGCACGCGCTGATGCTTCAACGGAGCCCCGGCGTCGCCGCCGGGGATGAGTACGCATCCGATCTCAATCCTGTCGCCACGCTCATCAGGCTTCAACGGAGCCCCGGCGTCGCCGCCGGGGATGAGGTCCGCCGGGAGTCCGGGCTAAACCCCAGGGCCCAGCTTCAACGGAGCCCCGGCGTCGCCGCCGGGGATGATGGACATCGTCGGGGCTGCTTGCCACGCCCCCTGAATGGCTTCAACGGAGCCCCGGCGTCGCCGCCGGGGATGAGGCCCACCAGAATTGCTCAGTACCTTTCAGTGCTTGGCCACCCCCTTTCGAGCGGCTCGTCAATTCTATCCAGATCGCCCTCGCCCTTACCATCTTGTTAATATCGACGTGACCTAACCTCGCGCTACCACTTGGGTCTGTAATTGCGAGAGATCCTTTCGGGGTCACCATCACCTGACCGCTCGAACCGCAGATCGCAACCCACGCGGCGGCCTATTCAGTTTTCAAAGAGCATCCGCTTAGCCCTCATACCACCATGGGCTGCCGTACCCTCTCCTCATACGGCCTTCCGAGGCTATGCACCGCCACCGCACCGCGACCCTCGGTAGGGCCCATGTGGAAGAATAGCACTTGATCGTCCACGTGGTGGAGCACCTCACTCAGCATGGACTCCAGCTCCGCCAGGCCCATATCGTTCAGATCGCAGATGAACACCGAGTACTGCACGTGGCGACCGTAGCCCTTCATCACCTTGAAGACCTTGCGGAGTCGAACGTCGTCCGAGATGTCGTACGTGACCGCGAATCGTTGCCTCACGAGCGCTCACCTCGCCTTCATCGAGTCTTGAATTCGGGATAGGCATCCACCTCGCCCATCAAGTGCCTGGCCAAGAGCCGGCACTGGACCTCGAGGACCCGGCGGTAGGAGATCCTGTACCCGAACACGGGATGGATGATCGACTCGTCCATCCGATGCTCGTAGAGCTTGATCATCTGTTTCCTCGCCTCAGGCCGCAGACTGACTCCCAGCGAGCTGGTAATGAAGTCCTTGGCCGTGACCGTCCCGGTGTTCACCGCGAACAGCGCCACCGAGTCGGCGACCAGCGGGCGGAACTCCTCCATCACATCGAGCGCCAAGGCGGGCCTCCCGAAGCGCGGCTGGTGGTAGAAGCCCAGAAACGGGTCCAGCCCCACCGACCGGGCGGCCACCGCCACGTCCTTGACCAGCAGCGAGTAGCAGAGGGAAAGCAGGGCATTCATCGGATCCCTGGGTGGCCGCCGGGACCGGGTCGTGAAATCGAAATCCAATGCTCCCTCCGAATCGGGAGGATGAATCAGCCTGGGGAACTCCTCGAAGTACAGGCGCGCCGCATTCCCCTCGATCCCGAGAAGCTCCCCCATCGACCGGACCCCATCCACCGCCCGAGCGAGGAACGCCATTTGCTGCAGGGACCGTTCCGGCGCCTCGGGATGGTTTCGCCGGAGTAGCGTGCGGCAGTTGGCGATCTTCACCCGCACGAACCGGCGCGCCAGCGCCAGTGACCCGGCCTCGTTCTCGGCGCGGCGGAACTGGGCCCGGCGAACCTCGACGTTGTTGTGCCCCAGCCCCTCCGTCATCCCGGCCAGCCACCCGCCGAAGCTCATCCAGCAGATCGGAACCTGTCGCTCGCACAGCTCCCGGATCGTCTGGGTGGATACCTGGACGTTTCCGTAGACCACCAGCTGCGACACCTCCCGGAGCGGACTGTCCGCGATCGTGCGCCGCTCGCGGTCACGGATCTCCAGGACCTCCCCGTTCAGACCCACCCGAGTGCCCTGCTCGCTCACGTACAGTGGCCTCGCCTCGTTCAGGGCCGGCCGCACCTCCCGGATCGCGCTGGGATCGACCGATCCTCTCAGCTGGTTCGTCTCGTCCGGGAGGCAGACGCCGTTCAGCGAGCATCCCTGGCACTTCGGGCTCGCACGCAGCGGCGGCGGCATGACCCCGGCTCGCGCCACCTCCAGTGCCTGCTCGCGCAGTTCCCGGGTGCGCGCGACCAGCTCCTCGGAAAAGGGAACCGGCACCCGCAGCTTCGCCTCGGCAAAGTAGAGGACACCGCCGGTGCAGCGGTACCCGTGCTCCCGCAACAGCAGCCCATAGGCGCAGAGTTGGACGCGTTCCGGCTCGTACGACCGATGCTCTCTCTCCGGCGGCCGCCCGCGCTTGAAGTCCACCGGGCAGACCGAGTCGCCGTCACCTTCCACCAGATCGATCTTCGCGGACAGCCCCAGCGACTCCGATGACAGCGCCACGGAGCGTACCGCGAATGGCCTCTCCTCTTCAGGGTCCGGCACCCGGCCCGCGCGCGCGTCCACGCGCCGGTGCACGGTGCGCCCCTCCACCGTGTAGTGATTGTCCACGAACTCGCCCTGGACCCACTCCAGGTAGAACAACCGCGGGCAGTAGGTGAACTCGTTCAACATCCGGACCGGGAGCAGGTGCCCGGCCTGGACTGGCTCGGTGGCGCCAGCGTGCATGGAGAAGCTCCTTTGGTTCATGACGGCGCCGGAGAGGCTATGGGCCGCCAGTGTCAGGTACGGACGCGCGCCCGAGCGCCAGCCCAGATCACGAACGCGGAGGCCCCAGGACACTTACCCGTCATCCAGGCGCCCGAGCCGCCTCGGCCGGCCCCTTCCGCAGCGGATCCCAGAGAAGGTGTCCTCGGAGACGAGTCATGGCTCGCCCGCAGCGAACAGGCCGAGGCCAACGTGTCGTCCCGCCCCGATGGCGAGAGGACCTGGAACAGGCTCGCGGAAGCGCACCGCCACATGCCACCTGGCAAAGCGTCGGAGGTACTCCGGCACGAAGTAGTGTCGCGGATGTGCCCCGCCGGGCCAGAAGGGAGCCCTGCGGAGCGTCACGGACTCGAACGACTCGATCGGAATCTCCGCTTGCGCCGCCGCCTTGAAAAAGAGCCTCTCGGCCTTCGCCTGCTTGCCGTCATCGAGACCCGGGAGGACCACGGGTGTCACGGAAGACCAGACCTGAGACTCACGCACGTACCGACCCACAACCCCACGGGAATGAGGGCGCCAGAGATCGAGCAGCAGGCCACGTTCGTGTCCATGCTCGTCCCGAAGCGTAGCGTTGCGCAGCCGCCGCTGAGCCCACGATGCGTGTGCACCGTCGCCACCAAAGGGCTCGGCGATCAGCAATCGCCGAACCGCGCCGTCGGCGTGTTCTTGACCGATCGTGGGCAGTGGCAGATATGAGAACCGTGGCTGTATCTGCTTGTCGGCCTTGACGTGGCCAGCGACGTAGACGGCTGCGCTGCCCGGAAACTCATGCGGGTCTGCCTTCGCGAAGCGACACGTCAAAGACCGAAGCATGGCCGCCACGACAGCCGTGCTCTCGGGTAGGAAGCCAACGCCATCTGGCAACTCGAAGACTGCATAGGCACGCGCAGGCAAGGTCGTGCTGCTGAGGTATTGGACCGAATCAAAGCAGGTCGGCCTGCGGGAAGGTCGGTACGAGTGGCCATCAACGCGCTGTACGAACGAGCGATGGGCCTCCTCGAGATCCTCGACGAAGCCCTCAGCGGGCACCCGCCAGCCCTGGCTCCCGGTTCTCTGCACGCGCCACGCTCGCCATCGACGCCCCGGCAACGCGGCGACCTCAGCTTCCGAGAGAACACGACCGTACCCGACCACCTGGTCGATGCCCCACCCCAGGGCCAGCAGATGCTTGGCCTCATCGCACAGGAGCCGGGCCCCGTCGGCGTCCTTGCGGGGTTCGATCGGCCAGACGTAATGAACGGTCTCGCCGCCGACGAGGCGGTGCGGATGCGCCACCTTGCCGGTCAGTCGGTCCTGGCGGTCGAAGGCGGTGTCGCTGTTGTTGTTCGGCACGAAGTAGGTGCACCGGATAGCAGGCTGGGCAGCAGGTCCGACGATGAGAGGTGGCCGTCCGCCCAGGAGGCCAAGCGCGCGCGCCCGAGCGTCATCCCATGCCTTACCCCGACAGCCGGTGCGCGCACCCGCCATCAAAGCCTGGGCGAGCCGCATCGGAGAGGGTGGCCACTCCGGCTCCTCGTCACCCTGCCCGTGGAAGAGCTGATCGAGGAATGTAACCGAGATACACAGGTGCGCGGTCATTTCTGAGTGCGCTTCGACTTGGCCGCGAGCTCTCCAAGCGCTTTCGCGGTCACCGGGCCCTGTCGGAGGATCTTCTTGCGATCGTCCTCGCTGAGGCCAAGAACCTTGTTCGCGAGATCGGAGCTGAACGTCCCGCGAACGGGCTCTGTGGCCACTTGGAACGCGGCCGCGGCGGCGGTCGCAAAGGCCAAGGCGTCGTCGTGAGTCATCTCCTGGTCGGACCGAGTGCCGTCGTGCCTGACGCGCTTCCAGGTGATCTTCTTGTCGGGATCCGGCACGAGCTCGCAACCCTCGCGGAGGTTGGGGTCCAACGGCCCGGTGATGCTGACGAGTGCGAGTCCGAGGACGTATCGCCGGATATGGAGAGTCTCCTCGTCGGTGGATCCCCCAAGCGCGCGTAGCGCGGCGAGATTGATGATGCCCTCGCGGCGGATCTCGCCGCCACCCTCCAGTCGTACCCCGCCGTGAGTCTTCACAGCCGGCACGTGCGCGAGACCCAACTCCGCCTTGGGCCCCTTGGTCGTGATCTCTACATCCCCTTGCGCGAGGATCTCGCCCGCGATCGTAGAGTACTGGGCGGAGCGCGTGTGCTCCTTCACATTGTACGCACGGATCACCGAGCGAACGATCCGCGGCAGTTTGACCTGGGTGGCCCGTGAATCCCACGCCCCGAACACGAGCGACGTTGGAGCGATCCGTGCAAGGGGCGCGGCGTTTCCGTCATCACGGTAGACTCGGAACGCCTCGTGAAGCTGAGGTCCGATCGTCGAGAACCGAACGATGGCGTCAGCGGCCCGGTGCCCTGCCTCGAGGAGGTCGATCTTCCGCTCTCCAGCCTCGATGATCACTTCCGGCACGAGGTGCTTGTAGCGCTTGCGACCGAAGATCGGCTCCATCCGGTTGGCCTGCGAACCGACGCTGTCGATCTGACATATGCTCGAACCGTCGCTGAACCGGTCGATGTTGTAGCCAGCCGCGCTGTTGCCGGACTCGTCCTTCTTCACCGGATAGGTGGGCGGAAAGATGATGGCGTCCTTCTCCTCGACCGGAGTGAGGTACTGGCGCATGACGAGGGCCGCCACATCGCTGTCATCCTTAAGCCAGTCGTCGTACTTCGTCGGGTCGGCGTGTTCTGTGGTCATCAGTGCTCTCCTATTGCTCCTGCCCAACCGAACGCCCCATATCGTTTCTGATCATCGCGAGCGAGGATTTTGAACCTGTAGCGTCGATGTCCTGGACCAGGCATAGCTCTACACGCAGCCGCCGCCGCAACGGCGACACCGATAGGCTGAGGCCACGTGCAGTATTCGACAACGGCCTTGACCTTCGGCTCCTTGCTCGGTGTGACGATCGGGCGGAACCGCTGTAGCCCGATCAGAGCGAGCAACTCCACAGCTGGATGCGCTGCAGTCTCCGCCCCAATGGCATCCAGCGAGAATCCCGCGTCGAGGGCATGGGCGAACCGTCTCGCATCGAAGTAGAAAGGCTCAACTGCCTTGCCGCCATCCGTGGCCCGTTTCCGATACTCCGCAGGTACTCGCAGGACGCAATCATGGTCGAGCATTGATGTCGTCCGCTCGACTTCGGCGAGCGCGTCTTGGGCTGCACGAGCAACCTTGTGGATCTCCTGGAGCCCCGCCCACGTCTTCGGGACCGCACCGTCCTCGCGTTGCCACCAATCAAGGAGAAGGTGGAATGCGCGGCCTACGTGGTGGTGACTCTCAAGGTGAAGCGAGCCGCCACGGGCCTGTACGCCGAGCTGTTTCCGTCGCTTCTCCTTCTCCTCCGGAAGCGACTTTCCTTGCCTCTTGAGCTCCCTCTGCTCCCTTTCCAGAGTCTCCCGCTCCGCTCGCTCTTGATCCGACAGGGAGGTGAATTGGAGCCTTCGCAGCGCTTCGATGAGGGCTTGCTCAACGTTTGCCGTCGCCTCGGGACAGCTCGTCGATAGGACGAAGCGCTCGTCTTCGGCGAACCTACCTTCAGCGCCGGGCCACAGCCGGTGGGCGACTTCGAGAAGGCCGCAACAGGCGAAGAACTGCCCAGGATTCGTGACGTCCACGTGGACGCTGAAGGTAGCAGTGTCGCTCATCGATTCGCCTCCTGCACGGGCGGCTGCATCGTCCAGTTGACCGCCTCCTGCGACGCGGCGATGTCTGCGCAGCGCACGAGTGACTCCAGCCACGCTAGGCCCCACCTACCGTATCTCTGCTGAAGCTGGCCAAAGCGGCGGGCAACCTCCGAGAATGCCTGGTTGTTGGCGGCTGTCGTGCACGAACTGTCGAAGGAGCGCGGCTCGAAGTGGGGCCTGGCCCACCCGTGATGCGCGGCGATGAGGTGAAGGACGAGCTCGCGCTCGGGACACTGCCAGAGCTCCGCGTCGTTCATCGCGTCGAGCAGCGACCCGAGCTCGTGGCGGTAGCCACCCAGCGCGCGCGGGTGCAGGTAACTCATCGCCTTAGCCAGAGGTACGGCGCCGCCACCATTGCGCGCGTATCGTTGCCAGACTGCGCGATCCTTGCCCTTGTCGTGCCAGCGTGCTCCGGCGATTAGCGCAGCCCCGAGCGGATCCTTGAGACCGAGTCGCTCTACGATGCGCGACATGTGCTTGACGATCACGTCCGTGTGCACGGCCAGCGTGTGGCTGCCGCTGGCCGTCTCCGGGTTCTCCAACGCTGATTGCGCAGGCGACACGAGCAGAACGAGGTCGAGGGTCTGAGCGTCGCCTTCTCCTTCATCCGACCGGTGCAGGGGGATTCGTTCTTTCTCCCGAAGTTCCTCGGGGAGGGAATCGACGACGTCGCCCGAGACCAGCCGCTCGTACCGCCCACCATCGAGCGAGCTGTGATGGAGCCAGCGTTCGCGACGCCGGTCGGTCGCGTCGGACTCGGCCACGTCGAGGGCGAGTCCCGGTGGCGGATCGGGATTGGAGTCGAGCATGCCGTTCCTGTCGAGGCCGCCGACTTGCACCGGCAAGATGACTGTGCGGTAGGCGAGGTCGGCGTCGTTCGCGGTCAAGGCCGACAGCCGGGACCACGAGGCGCCGCCACGTTCGTCGAGTAACACGACCGGGAAATCCAGGGAGTTGTCCTTCTTCCGCAGGTTGCCGAGCAGACCCATCAACACCTTCTTCACGCGGACGTCCTGGTCGTGCAGCTTTTCCCGTGCCTCGATGCGACAGGCGCGGAACCAGTCACGAAGCGCGGTTTCATCTACGCCGGCCTCGTGCAAGGCGGAAACCTCGCGCCTCCACGCCACGTGGGTCTCTGGCAGGTCGAACGTGAGGCCATGAAGAAAAGGCGCGACCTCTGCGCGGCCCGGCATCTTGTCGATGCTCGTCAGTGACCAGGTGTCGAGCAGGATGTCGGTCAAGATCGGGGTCGGAGCCCTCGGCGAGAAGGCGGCCTGGACCGCCTCCAAGCTCGTGTCGGCGAGAAGCTGCCGTAGGTTCTGCGGACCAACATCGATCCAGTCACTCGCCGCGTTCGCGGCCCATCCCTGCAAGAGGGCATGAGTGGCGGCGATCGCGTGATCGAGCTCCGACGGCTTCTCCTTCTTCTCGAGGCCCGCGACAACATCCACTCTCGCCCTGCGTCCTTCGCCACCGCGCCGGTTGACACGCCCGAGCCGCTGGATCAGGGCGTCGAGCGTCGTCTCGTCGCAGACCAGATGGTCGGCGTCCAGGTCGATGCCCACTTCGCCCGCTGACGTGCTCACCAGGTAGACGCTCTTCTCGACATGAAACTCGGGCTCAAGCAGCGCACGGTAGACCGAATGCCTTTCGACAAGCGCGTCACGGTCGTGCCCACGAACCGTACCTGTCAGAAGGGCGACTCGCTCATCACCGTCGCCGCCCAGCGCCTTTGCCAGCGCTGCGGCAACATGCTGAGCTTGCGCAGGCGTGCGCACGTAGATCAACACTTTGCAGCGCTCGTCCTCGTGCGCGTTACTGAGCTCGACGATCTTGTCGGCAATGGTGTCCGCCGAAACCGGATGCAGGCGCAGTCGCTTCGTTGCCGTCATGCGCTCCTGAACGAGACGATCGTCCCTGTCTTCCGGTTCCAGCGTGAAGGGATCACCTTCCGTCCCTCGCCCAGTCGCCGACAGCTCAATCACGCGAACCGGCCGCAGGACGGGAGCTGGTTGATCGGTGCGCGCGGCGTCCCGGCCCTGCTCCCGCGCCACGGCGCGGAGAAGGTCGTTGAAGGCCGGTGTGAGGTGCGCCTCGTCATGGACGATCAGGGCGTCGTAGCCGATCAGGCCAGCGTGGTGCGTCCGGCCATAACGCCCGTCACCGTAGCCGCTGAAGAGGAGCTTGCTACCGATCATGTCGATCGTTCCCACGACGATCGCCGGTCGAGCAGGATCGACCTTCCACTCCTCGTTGTCAGCGAGCTCGCCTCGCAGCGTGCTGATCCCAAGAGGTCCCCCCTCGGAAGCAGAGAGCCCGCGCAGGGCTGAGGCGATCCCCTTCAAGATGTCGGCGTGTTCTTGCCAGCCCGGCGTTTCGGGCTCCAGGAGGCGATGGCGAATGCGTTCCACAGTGCCAGTGGCCTGATCGACCACGGTCCGCCGATTGACGATGTAGACGAGACGCCTTGGAAGGCGAACCCACTCGCCTTCGGCTTGGTGGGCAAGCGCCAGCAGCCAGATGACCATGATCGACGTCTTCCCAAGCCCAGTCGGGATGTCGCACGCGGTCGGCATCTCCTGCGCGTCCGGTAGGCCGGCATCGATGAAGCGTTTGAACAGGCGACGTTGCCACTTCATGGGCGAGAAGCCGGTCAGGGCGCGGAACCGCGCGACGAAGAGGCGCTCCTCCGTCATGGACGGCTCCCGGTTTGGGACGGCTGCGACCATGCGCGAACTGTAACCGGAATCCATGGTTGCAGGGACCCGTCGTGGTCCCATCGAGGCCGACGATCTCGGCTGCACCGACCTCCCGGAGTCCCTTCAAGCCGAGCTTGCGAGCGGTGACCGCTGGCAGATGCCCACCCATCGCGGACCGACCATTGCCAGGCTGGCTCTCTGGGAATCGCTCGTTTGCGTGGGCAACAGGGTACCGGGAGCGGCGCCTCGCGGCGAATCGCAGCGTCCTCGCGTACGGCCCTGGTCTGGCGCTCCAAGAGTTGGCTTGAGCTTGTCATCGAGAACGGCGCTCTCTGTGATTTTCAGAGGTTGGGACTACACGATTCGAGGCCCCCTATCGAGCGGCTTTTACTTCACTTTCCTGACGACGACGGTCAGCGGCTTTCACTGCCTGGGCGTGGCTCCGGACCACCTGATGTTCCAGCGACTTCGGAGACCTGATGACGACCTGGTCTGCCCAGCCGACCAGCCAGCGGACGAGCGACGGCGAGAGTGGCACCTGGAGGGTGACGTCCAGGGCGCCGTCCGAACGGAGCTGGTTGACCTGGGTCGGGTGAAGCCGGCGGTCGGCCACGAAGGCGGCGACCTCCCGGGCGAACCTGAGCTGGATCTCGACCGCCTTGCCCGCCCATGGGCCGAAGTAGCCCTGGAAGAAGTCGCCGGGGCGAAACACCTCCGTCCTCTCGAACGGGTTCCCCGTGCCAGAGACCTCGGAGATCCGGTCCACCAGGAACGTGCGGCGTTCCTTGCGGTCATGGCTGAAGCCGACCATGTAGGTCCCGCCCGCGTCGAGGTGGAGGTGGTACGGGTCGACCGTGCGCTCGTGGGGCTTGGCGTCCGCTCGGCTGCGATACTGCATCCGGACCGTCTCGCGGCGCTCGATCATCTCGATCAAGGTGAGGGTGAGGCGGCGAGCGCGCGCTCCCTCCCACGCGATGCCGGTCGCCGCCGAGAGGCTCTTGCTCATGGCGTCCGCCCTCCGGACCAGCTCCGGCGGTAGCGCCGAGCGTATCTTTTCCAGGGCTGCCATGGCGGATTCGTGGAAGAACGAGCCGCTGGCGCCCGCCAGCAGGTCCCGGCCAGCGGTCAACGCCACCATCTCCGGCCAGGACAGCGTGACCGAGAAGCGCTTCCGGTACCCTTCGACGACTCGCCACCTCGACCGGGCGCCGCGGCGCTCGGGGTAGATGGGGACGCCAACTCGTTCGAGCACCGAGAGATCGCGATAGACGGTGCGCGGTGTCCAGCCAAGCTCCCGGGCGACCTCCGGCACGGCGACCTCTCGGCGCTCGTCAAAGATCTGTATCAGCCGGAGCTGCCTGGCCAGTGAATCTCCTCGTTCGCGGATCATGCTTGGGACCTTACCCTCTATAAAGGACTACGCAATAACGGATCCTCGAACATGAACACCCACTCCGTTCATTCCGCAGATACGTTGGACGCGCCGAATATTACGGTTCACGTCCAGAGACGCATTGCGGGTGGATAGTTCCATGGCGGGAAGATCTGCCGGATCGAAACCGGCACGTATTTCGTCAGACCCGAGAATGAGCGGGCACGGCTGATCGTTGGTTTCGCACGATGACGGATCACGAACTCCCGCTCCGCGTGCTCAACCAGGTGGCGGCGCTCCAGTACGTCACCGAGCCCAACGCCCCCACGTACCGCGCAATTGTTCAGGTGTTCTACGAGGCGCGTCAGAGCTACGTCATCGAGCTACGCGTCCCGGACATCCTTGAGAAGATCCGGACCGCAGGCCTGTTCTCGGAGCTCTCGTCCGAGGACCAGGCCAATTACCACCTCGACAACCTGGTCACCTGGGGCAACCTCGCCCGCGTCCACGACGCCGCCAGCGTCACCTCGCTACAGGACTTCTACCGGCGCCGTTACCTGTACCATCTAACGGCGGTAGGTGAAGCCGCGCACCGCGCGGTAGTAGAGGTGGAGAGCACGGCCGGTAAGTCGGGTTCCCTCCAGGCCTCCATGCTGGGGAAGATCCGCGACGCGCTCCTGTCGCTGAGCGTCACGCCTGGCGACCCGGGCACCGTGCTGACGCTGTTGCACGATCTGCACTCGGCCTTCGACACGCTCACCCAGGAGGCCAACCGCTTCATCAGCGACCTGGGCCGTCAGGCCACGGCCGAGCGCGCCGAGGAGGAGCGCTTCATCCTCTATAAGGGCGCCCTCGTCGCCTACATCTCGCGCTTTCTGCAGCAGTTGCGTCCTCTGGCGGACGAGATCCGCACTGCGATCGGCGGTGTGGAACGTGCCGGCGCTGAACAGCTCATCTCCATTGCCGCCCAGTCGCCCGACCTCCCGCCCGTGCTCCAGGGAACGGACCCGGTCGCACAGTACCGCGAGGAGCAGCTCAGGAGATGGATCGGCATCCGCGCCTGGTTCGTGGGAGGCGCGGCCCAGTGGGAGCGCGGCGGGGCGCCCACGGTCGAACGCCTGGCCGAGGTCGCCGTCGAAGCGGTCATCAGCCTCACCCGCGCGCTCGGCCGGTTGAACGAGCGCCGCAGCCGGCCCGTCGATCGCGCCTCCGACTTCCGCACGCTCGCGCGCTGGTTCTCCGAGGCCGCCGACGACCGCGCCGCCCACGCGCTCTTCGATGCGGCCTTCGGCCTCGGCTCTGCCCGTCACTATCACCTCACCCACCCGGATCCAGAAGCGATCCCTCCGTCGGACTCGTTCTGGGACGCTCCTCCCGTCGAGATACCGATCCGGCTCCGGACGCGCGGAGCCCTGTCCCACGCCGGCCGTCCGGCCGCGGCGCCCGACTACACCTTTACGCGCCAGAGGCTGGCTCAGAAATGCCGGCGCGAGCGCCAGCAGGTGGAACGAGCGCAGGCGCGCTTCGCCGGGCGCGGCGAGCTCTCCATGGCGGACCTGGCGACGCTCGACCCGGCGCAGTTCGACCTGTTGATCTCGCTGTTGGATCAGGCCCTCGCCTCGGGCCGGCGCCGCGACGGGAGCCGGTCCACCGTCTCGAGCGACGGGAGGCTGCGGATCGCGCTGCGCCCTCCCCCGCCGGTCGAGCGCGGGCTGGTGCGCATCGTCACGCAGACCGGAGACCTGTACTGCCTCAACTATCGGCTGGAGGTCCAGGACACGCTCGCCGTGACACCTGTGCTCGCCACGGGAGGGGAGCCCGCGTGAGACACGAGGCACCGCTGTGCTCAGTCCTCGAGGCCGAGCGCCGCCACCATCAGGCCACGGCCATACGTCACCTCCTCGGACACCCGCTGACGCTCTCCGCAGACGCCCCGGAGGCGTACGCCTCCATCGTCCGGTACCGGGAGCGCCTGGTGGAGTGGTTCGGGGAAGCCGCCGGGTGGAAGCTCGCGGTCGAGCCATCGGCTGGGTTCGCGCGCCTGCACAAGGTGCCGGCACGCCGGAGCTCCAGCCGCCCCGCGCAGCCTCGGGGCAGGCCGGCCTTCGACCGCAGACGCTATGTGTTGTTCTGCCTGACGCTGGCCGCGCTGGACGAGACGCCCTCGCAGATCACCCTGGCGCGCCTGGCGAAGCAGGTGGAGGAGCTCAGCGTGGAGGACGAGCGCCTCTCGCTCCCGCGATTCGATCCAACCAGCTTCGCCGAACGCCGGGCCTTCGTGGACGCGCTCCGGCTGCTCACGAACCTGGGCGTGCTTCACCAGCGGGACGGAGACGCGGAGCGATACGCGCGAAGCCGCAGCGAGGGCGACGCGCTGTACGACGTGAACGACCGGTTGCTCGGGCACCTGATCTCCGCGCCCATCCCGCCGAGCCTTGCTCCGGACGCCTCGCACCTGCTGGACGAGCCCTGGCCCGAGACGGAGGAAGGAGACCGGCAGCGCGCCCGCCTCCACGTCATGCGGCGGCTGCTGGACGAGCCCGCGGTCTGCTACGACGAGCTGGAGCCACGCGCCTTCGAGTACCTGGACCACGCGCGCGCTCGCGTCTACCGGTTGCTCGAAGACGACGCCGGGTTCATCGTCGAGCGGCGCAAGGAGGGGCTGGCGGCGGTCGACGCCGGCGGCCTGGCGACCGACACCCTCTTCCCGGAGGGTGGATCGACGCTCAAGCACGCGGCGCTGCTGCTGTCCGCTCAGCTCCTGCGGCTGTGCCGCCGCGGGAGCGCGCCGGTGGCCCACGAAGAGGTGGTCCGCCTGGTCGCCCGGCTCCACGAGGAATACGCGGAGATCAGCAACTGGAGCCAGGAGTACCCACGCACCCCGGAGGGCGCGCGACGCCTGGCAGCTGACGCGCTGGAGCTCCTGGAAGGTTTTGGGCTGGTGGCCCACGCCGGGGACGCCGCCTGGGTGGCACGCCCGCCCATCGCTCGCTTCGCCCCCGGCACTCACGTTTCGAGGATGACGACCCGATGAAGACGACGTCCCTGGCGCTCCCCGGCGAGCGCCCGATCCCCACCACGCCGCGCTGGCGCTTCCTCCGCGCCGGAATCCAGAACGTCTGGGAGTACGACGACGCGCGCTTCGTCTTCCACCACGGACGGCTCCTGCTGCACGGGCAGAACGAGGCCGGCAAGACCAAGGCGCTGGAGCTGCTGCTCCCGTTCCTGCTGGACGCAAGCCTCCAGCCACACCGCCTGGACCCCTTTGGCTCCGACTCGCGGCCGATGCGCTGGAACCTCCTCAACGAAGGCAACGCCGATACACAGATCGCCATCGGCTACGTGTGGCTCGAGCTCGGGCGGCTCGAGGGCACGGCGCCCCAGTACTGCACCATCGGCGCCGGGCTGCGCGCCAAGCGGTCCACGCCCGCGGTCGACGACTGGTACTTCATCACCGGCCTGCGGCCCGACGCCGACATCTCATTCCTGGGGGAAGGGCGCGTTCCGCTCACGCGCGGCGCGCTCGAGGATCTGCTGGCGGACCGCGGCGAGGTCTACGACAGCGCCGGGACGTACCGCGAGGCGCTCAACGCGCGGTTGTTCGGGCTCTCCGGGGATCAGTACTCGGCGCTCGTCGACGCCTTGCTCCAGCTCCGCAGGCCGCAGCTCTCGAAGAAGCTGGACCCGGACGGGCTCTCGGAGCTGCTCGGCAAGAGCCTGCCGCCGCTGGACGCCACGGTGGTGGGAACGCTGGCGGAAGGATTCGAGCGACTGGACCGCCACCGCCGGGAACGCGACGAGTCGGCCGCCACGCTGGAGGGCGTGAAGGGCTTCCTCAAGATCTATCGCGGCTACGTGGCCTCGTTCGCGCGTGCCCGCGCGCGGCAGCTCACCGGCGCGGACAGCGCTTTTCATTCGGCGCGAGGAGCCCGGCGAGAGGCCGAGCAGCAGAAGGAGAGGGCCCACGCGCGCCAGGTGGAGCTGGCCGATACCATCGCCTCGCTGGAACGGGACCACCAGGCGCTCGGCGAGCGGCTGACCACGCTCCGGAGCTCGGAGGAGTACCGCGCGATCGAGCAACTGGACCGCGCCGACAGGGATGCCAGGGCACACGCGGACGCGGCAGGCCGCCTGGCGAAGGCGGCCGGGGAGGCGCACGAGGCCGTATCGGATGCCGGCCGGAAGCTCGCGGCCGCCTCGCGGGAGAGCATCCAGCGCAGCGACGAGTTGGAGCGGGCGCGAGGCGACGCGCGGCGCTGCGCCACCGGAGCGGCCCTGGAGCCCACCCAGCAAGTCGTGGAAGCCGCGCCCGAGCAGGGCCGCGCGGTCCTCGATGCGGCCGTTGAGATTCGCAACAAGGGCATCGCGTTGCTGGAGGAACGCACGCTGGAGGTGAACGCCGCGCGCGAGCGTGCGGGGTTGGCAACGCAACGGCTGGCCGACGCCGATGCGCGACGGGTCGAGGCCCGGGAAAAGCTGGAGACCGCCGAGCGGGAAAGGGCGCGTGCCCGGGAGCACTTCGCCGCAGCGGTGGAGCGTTGGTCCTCGGGGGTCGTCCAGCTGCGCGGTGCGCTGCCGTGCTTCGAGGCGGTGACGGCGGCGGAGCAGCGCGGCCTCGTGGAGGCGGCGGCGCAGCCCGTCCGGACGGCGCTCGAAGCGCGCGCCGCCGCCGCGGGGCTCGCCTTGGCCGAGGTCGACAAGGAGCTCTCCGGGACGGAAGCGGAGCGGCATCAGGTGGCCTCGAGGACGGATCGCCCTCCGGATGCACCCGCCTGGCGCTCCGCGCGTCCGGCGGACCGCCCCGGCGCGCCGCTGTACCTGCTCTGCGACTACCGAGCTTCCGTCTCTCCGGAGGCGCAGGCCGGGCTGGAGGCGGCCCTGGAGGCGAGCGGGCTCCTCGACGCCTGGGTAACTCCGGACGGGCGCCTGCTCGACCCGGCGACGCACGACGCGCTCCTCTCGGCTGCCCCGATCCGGTCAGGCCGGACCGCGCTCGAGGTGCTGGAGCCGCTCTCCGCCGGCGGGGTGCCGGTGAAGGCTGCTCGTTCAGCGCTGGCCTCCATCGGCCTTCGGGATAGGGCCCCGGCGACAACCGGTGGTGACGCCGCGTGCTGGGTGAGCACCGGTGGCCAGTTCCAGATCGGGCCGCTGGTGGGCGCCAGCGCCCGGGCCGCGCCTGCGTTCATCGGTGCGACTGCCCGGGAGCTCGCCCGCCGGCGAACGCTGGCCGAGCTGGACGCGAAGCTTGGGGCCCTCCGGGACCTCCGTGGCGCACGGCTGGCCTCGATGGCCGCGATCCAGGCCGACCGGGAGGCGCTCTCGAAGGAAGTGGCGTGCTTCCCGGATCCGACGCCGGTCATTCGCGCCGGGCTGGCGGTGAGCGGTCGCGCCGAGGACCACGAACGCGCGTGCGCCGTGCGAGCGGAGGCCGCCGAGTCCCTCCGCCGCGCGGAGGATGCGGTCGCGAAGGCGCTCGCCGCGCGTGACGCCGAGGCGGACCGCCTGGAGCTTCGCGGCTGGGTCGACCGGCTCGACGAGCTCCGCAAGCGCACCGCGGACTACCGGCTCGCCGCGCGCGAGCTCCTCTCGGCATGGTCTGTCCAGCAGCGCGCCGCGGCAGACCTGGAGGAGCGCAAGACCGCCAGGGCGGATGCGGAGCGGCGCGCGGACGGAGCCCGCCGTGGGGCGGAGGAGAGCCGGGCGGTGGCCGACGTCGCTCGCGCTCATGCCGAGGCGCTGCGGCTTGCCCTCGGCAGTACCCGCGACGAGCTCCTCACCGAGCTCAAGTCCGGCGAAGAGGAGCGCGAGGAGGTCGCCGGCCAGCTCAAGCAGGCCCGCGAGGATCTCCGTCGCGCGGATGAAGCAGCGGGCATCGCCCGCCAGGCGTTCGAGACCGCCGAGCGCGACGTGGCCGGCGCCGACGAGGCGCGGAAGACGGCGGAGGCCGGCTGGCGCCAGGCGAGCGCTCGCGGCGTCCTAGGGCTGGCGGACCTCGCGCCCCTCGCCGAGCAGTTCGGACCCGTCGAGTCGTGGAGCTACACCGACGCGCTGCACGCCGCCCGCAGGGCGGACGAAGCGACCGTCAAGGTGGACCCATCCACGGAAGCCCGAGACCGGATGTTCAAGAACGTCGCCGAACGGCACCAGGAGCTGCAGCGCACGCTGCGCGCGGACATCCGCGTCCTCGCCGAGCAGGCGGAAGGACTGATGCTGTACCGGGCCAGCATGAGCTCGCGCTCGCTGGGGATGCTGGAGCTGGTCGCCCAGCTGGAGGCCGACATCGCCTCGCGGGAGCACCTGCTGGGCACCGAGGAGCAAGCCCTGTTCGACGATTTCCTCACCGGAGAGACCCACGAGCACCTGCGCGGGCGCATTCGCGAGGCGCACGCCCTCGTGAGGAGGATGAACCGCCTGCTGGAAGCCCACCCGACCTCCTCCGGGATGCAGATGCGCCTGGGCTGGGAGGTGAGGGCCGACGCGCCGACCGGCACCCGGCGCTCGGTCGACCTGCT
>Ga0075421_100001929_pt1 | contig 24507 bp, 30 predicted proteins | sample SoiMetdeltSBSDD5_FD_75292 | JGI IMG/M metagenome (GOLD analysis project Ga0075421, IMG submission 75292) | Bulk soil microbial communities from a Populus tree surrounding site in Tennessee, USA - Soil MetaG P. deltoides SBSDD5 | ecosystem: Environmental > Terrestrial > Soil > Tree plantation...
GCGGCGACCCGCCGGACCAGCTCACGAGGGACGGTGCCGCGGATGGCGAAGTGTGCATGCGGGGCCAGCCGCCGTTGCGGCTCCACGGCGCCCGCGTACTGGACGTTGTAGCCGGCGGCACGGCGCAGGTTCTGCCAGAACCGGTCCAGCAGCCGGGGAAAGTGGACGGCGTCCCAGGCGGCCTGCCGGTAGTCGTACCGGTCGGCGTCGACGGGTGTGCCGTCGTCGCGGACCCGGCCGTAGGACGGCAGCGTGAGAGTGAGGAACAGCGACGGGCGGTAGGTCTTGCCATTAGGTGCCTGGAACACCCGGCCGGTGGTGTGTGGCTGCACCTTCTTGCGGGGTAGGTCGGGCACGTCCTGCCGCCGTCGGGTGGACCGCTTGCGTGGCCGACGCTCGCCGTCCGGATCATGAGGTGGCGCCGGCCGGCCACGAAGTCCGGAGGCGGCGATCTCTGCCTCCAGCTGTCGGATCGCCTCATCACACGCGTGCACACCGTCCCAGTCGCCGCGGGCGGAGCACTGTGCTCGGTCGAACTCCAGATGTGCCCGCAGCACCAGCAGTCCGACCTGTTCGTCAGTGGCCGGGCCGGGTTCGGGTACCGGTTCGTCGTCGCGGTGCCAGCCTTCGCGGATCTGCTGGCGGCGCAGCCGCCGGGCCCGCTGCGCGCAGGCCGGGCACTTGTCCTCCAGGGTGGCGCCGCACGGCAGGTCGATGACCACGGTCTGCCCGGTGTCCAGGTCGGTCCGGCGCAAGATCACCGGTCGAGTGCACACCTCGTACTCGGCGGCCAACTGCTTGACGACGTCCACTGACCGGGGCACCGCCAGACGGGCCGCTCGCGATCCCGGCCGCGGGTCGAGGTGAATCGTCGGTACGGTCATCCGGCGCCCTCCCGTACCAGGCCGCCGTTGGGTCGGCTGAACGTTCCCGCGGAGACCGGCACCAGACCGGGCCGCACCTGGGCGGCAGGTTCGTCGTGTGTGGACGGCTCCTCGGGCGCCGTCGCCACGGGGTCAGCGGTGCCGGTGTATTCGGCGGCGCGGATCCGGCCGGCCAGCTCCACCAGCGACACGGACGCCACGACCACCAGGCCGTCCACGGAGATTGGCAGCAGGTACGGGGAGGCGCCGGTTTCCCCGTAGTGCGCGGCCACGGCGGCCATGTGCTGGTAGGACACCCAGGCGGCGATGCCGGCGATAATTCCGGCCGCGACCAGCCGAACGGCGGCGAGGCTGCGCCGGTGCACCGGTACGCGGGAGATCAGCTCGACCGTGAGCAGCAGGGCTAGGGGTGGCCAGGCGGCGATGGACTGCGAGATCGGGTTCGGGTGGGCGTGCAGGATGTTCGCCACCGTCGACGCTGCGACGCCGAGGGTGAGGGTGACCCGGACCGCCCACCGCACCCGCCGTAGCCGGTCGAGCGTCAAGCCGGCCTTGACAGTCGCGGTCACGGGACACCTCCGGGCCGTGCGTAGCCGGTCGCGAGTGCGGCGGTGTCGGCGTCGGTGAGGTACGCGAACCGGACCCTTATCGGTTCCGTCCGGCCTTCCAGTACCACGTATCCGACGCCCGGTTGGGTGACCGAAATGCGGTCGCACAACGCACCACGGTCGCGGGCGTGGTCGCCGAGGACCAGGTCGACCTGTTCCGGTTCGGTCAACCGCAGCGCGATCCGGGTCGGGAACAGGTCCCGGAACGGCAGGATCTCCTTACGCGGATCCTGCAGTGCGGCGACCACGTGCACACCGACCGCACGGCCCTGCGAGAGCAGCATTGACATTGCTTCGCGGATCCGGTCGCGGACCTTCCGGTCTCCCACGTAGGCGGTCAGCGCGGCGAGCTCGTCGACCAGGACCAGGATCGCCGGATCGTCCGGGGTGGCCACGTGCTGGCGGGTCAGGCCACGTAGCCGGTCGGCACGGCGGCGCATCGCCTTGACCGCGTCTTCGAGGTCGCCGGCCATCGCGTCCGGGTCGTGGTGCGCGAACCGGGTGAACAAGGGCGCCCCAGCGGCCAGTTCCATGCCGCCCTTGGGGTCGAACGCCCATACCTGTACCGCCCCGGCCCGGATGGCGTTGCCGAGCGCGGACAGCAGGGCCCATATGACCGAACCCTTGCCGCAGTCGGTTGCGCCCGCGATCAGCAGGTGCGAGCGTGCCAGCCTCAGCTGGTAGCCGTCGCCGTCCTCGGTCAGCCCGAGCGGCAGCGCGGACAAGTCCGGCACCGCCGGTACCGGCAGCGGCGGCACGACCGCCCCGAGCGGGTCCGCCCGGCGGAACACCAGCACTACCCGGTCAGGGCGGGTTCCGGCTTGTGCGCGGGCCGTCATGGTGCGGAACGTGTAAGCCAGCCGCAGCGCGACCTGTCCCCAGTCGTCCGGAGTTTGTCCCGGCAGCATCCGCACGGTGACCCGGTCGGCCCACCGATCGCAGCGCACCCGGAGCAGCTGCGGCACGTACCGGTCGCCGCCGAAGCTCACGGCCAGGCCGGTGGTGGCCATCGCCGCCGCCCACCGCCGCCGGTACACCCACACCCGTCGCCACCGTCCAACGGCCGGGTACCAGCCGCACCGCAGCCAGGACCGTCGGTGCAGCCGCCACCACGCCAGGCACAGCACCATGACGGCGAGGACCAGGGCGACCGGAGCGAGCCAGCCGCGCCTCCACCAGAGCCACAGTAGGACCGCGGCCGGGCCGGTGGCGCACCAGTACCGTCCACACAGGATCGTCAGCCGGACGAGGCCGCGAACGAGCCAGAACAGCAGCACCAACCACACCGGAGGCCGCCACATCGGTACCCGGATGTTCAGCGGCGCTTCGGGGAGCCGGTCGCCGTGTACGACGTTCACGAACGGCACTACGGCTCACCTCCCCGACCGGGCAGTAGCGACAGTGCGAGCTGGCCGGGGTTGGTGACGCGGCGCGCCACCCGGCGCCGGGCGGAGCGGGACACCACAGCGGGCAGCAGCACAGCGAGTGGGACGGGGTCGGTGGAGGGAGCCGGCACGTGCCGGGTCATCGTGGGCAGCCAACGGCCCCGGCCCAGGACGGCGCGAAGGTCAGTGCGGTCGGACACGTGCGGGGCGATCAGGTCCGGGTCCAGGTGGCGCAGCTTGACCACGGTGCGCGCTAACGCCGCCGCCGCCGCCGAGATCTCCACCAGCGCGGCAACCCGGATCGCGTCCGACGGCACGTCCCTGTATACGGTGCGGGCAGCGGCCACGCCCGGGGCGGCCACCGCAGCGACTGTACGACGGTGGGTCTTCACCGCAGCCACCCCCGCTCGGGGCCGTTCACGACGGTCAGGCAGGCGGTGCATGTGGTGGCTGAGTCGGAGACGTCTGCCAGCGGTGGCCGCCACCGCTGGCAGACGTCGCAGCGGACCTCGTCGCCGAGCCGGGGGACGGCGTCTCGGTTCGGGGCGATCGCGCGCAGTAGTGCGGCGGACTGCCGCGCTACCGCGAGCACCCGGCCTGGCCGCAACGGGCGGAGGTGGCGCATTACGACCACCCCCGCTCGGCGGTGATCGGGGCGGGTGTGCAGTCGTGGCAGGTGGTCTCTTCCGGCGCAGCGGGAAACAGTCGGCCGCACGCGGTGCAGGCAATCCACACCGGGGCGGCGGGGACAGTTGAGGGGTGATCTTTCGCTAGGGTGGGCACAGCCCGTCCTTTCGTACCTTCGAGGGGATTCGGGTTCAGCGGGGCGGGCCGTGACTCTTGCCGGAGGGCGGCCCGCCCTGCGTCCACTGTGGTCACGCCGCCTCGGCGGCGTCGGGTGCGCGCATGCCGGTGGCCCGAAGCGACCAGCCCTGCCGGGCACGGCAGCGGTGCGGGGTGTTCCTGCCGGTGCAGCCCTGTACGTCCACGTACGGGGTGACGGTCAGCCCGTCGAAGACGACCGCGGGCGGATAGCCCTCGACGGCCGGTGCCGGCGGAACAGGCTGGTGCGTCGCGGCGATCTTCACCACGACATCAGTACGGCGTCCGAACCGGCCGGCGTCCTCGTCGAGGTCCATCACCCGAACTCCCCAGACGCGGACGCCGTGTTCGTCGCGGGCCTGGTCGTCGCCGCCCTTGGCGTCCCAGTCCTTGACCGGCTCCACGCCGAGGAACAGCACACCCTTGGGGAACACGTACTCGAACGGCATCGGCACCCGAACTGAACTCGGAACCACTTTGGTGACCTCCTTGCACTTGGGCCACCGCCGGTCGGTGGCCACTTATGCGTCTAGCGTACAACAGCTTGTAAAGATAAGTTACGAGCTGAATGCCGCGCGTGCACATCGCGGGAGGCCCGACAAACCCGGCGGCGAGTCCGGGCTACAGCGGGTAGGCGTCCTCGATCTCGTGCCTGCTTCCCGGCATCAGCACCGACGCGGCAAGCACCGGTTGCCCGGCCGCCTGGTGCACGGTGAGCAGGATCGACAGCACCGGCTCCGCGCGGTCGATTTCGAGGAGCTTCGCCTCCTCATCGGTGGGCCGGCGGGTCGTCAGCCATTGGCGGACGTAGTCGCCGCGGATGCCCTTGCGGCGCTCGATGTGGTCGAGAAGGCCCACGTCGATGGGGCCGGGTTTGGTGATGTCCGAGCCGACCGCAATCTCCACCGGCACGTACGTGTCAACCAGGTCGACCGGGCCACCGGAGGCGGTGGTCAACCGTCGGCGCTGGTAGACCGGCGTGCCTTCGGCCAGGTCGAGTACCGCAGCGATCCTCGGCGGGGCGAGGATCGGGCCGACGTGCAGCAGCTTCACCTGCGCCGACTCGTCCAGGTCCAGGGCATCGCGGGCATACGCCGGCGAAGTTCGCCCGGACGGGGGCCGACCTCGGACGAAGTGGCCGCGGCCCTGCTGGGACTCGATCCAGCCGTCCTGCCGCAGGATCCCCAGCGCCTTGAGCACGGTCGGGCGAGACACCCGAAAGTCGTTGGCCAGGGTGTTCTCCGACGGCAACGCCGCCCCTGGCCCATACGTACCGTCCTCGATCCGCTCCCGCAACGCGTTCAACACCCGCAGGTACTTCGGTGGTGGCACTTCATAGGGCGGCATACCGTCACCCACCACGATAGAGATCACGACCTGTTAGAACGTGACACTACCGCTTATGTACATCAGCCCACAAGCCTGTACACAGCCCGACCCAACCGATCACCCGGCCGGATGACCCTCGGTACGGGGTTGGACGGCGTAGCTCAGCACCGTGCAGCCGTGCGGACACTGCTGCCCCAACGCCAGCTGCACTACCCCGTCATCCAACCGATCACCGACATGAATTCGGTCGCAGTGCCGGAAACTCGGCCAGTCGGCGAGCAGGTCCAGCACCGAGCACTCATACAACTCCGCCAACCGGACCAGCACCGCCAGCGAAGGGGCGTATCCCGTCGGCGAGGGAAACAACTCCCAATAGGAGAAGTTCTTGAACGTCTTCAGCTCGTCGGGCCATCGGGCACACCACGCGTCGGCAGCATCGCGCTGGCTCCAGCCGCGCGCCAACCGCATCGCTACCAAGGCGTTGACCCGATATCGTTGCCGTACCACGTCGGCGATCTGCCACCACGCATTCCCGGAATCCCGCAGCTCCTCCACCAGGCCCAGCAGCTCCGGATTCATTCCGCGCCGACGCTTACCCCGCCGCCGTTTCCCCGCCGCGCGGGTCACCTCGTAACACCCGACGGGAACCAGTCGAACCCGCCATCAGCAGGCCCGGCCAAGAATCCACGGCTGTTGCCCGGCCGGCGGCGAGGCAACCGGCCGTAACGCGTCAGGGTCCGCAACGCCTGTGGACGAGCACAGCTGGCCGACGAGCCGCAGCGCAGGCAGACCCCGTCCACGCCAGCTGGGTGGTCGTCAACAACGGCCTGAGCCCAGGCGATCCGCTCCTTAGCGATCGACGACAGGTACACGGCGCTCACTGCTGGTCCGTCCGCGAGCCCGGATAGCCGGCCTGGACCGGCCACCCTCCGTCGGACTGATCCCTCTCGCGGCGGTCGGACGTGGCCGGCACCGCGGACGCTTCCTGGGTTGCCTCGGGACGGCGGCCAAGATGCGACCACAGCAGGTCACCCATCACGACCAGAGCCGGGTCGGTCAGCAGATCCGCCAGGTGGTCCAACTCCCCGGCCACCATGCCTACTCCGATTAGCTGTTGCCGCAGCTCTCTCGATATGGCCAGGGAGAGCAAGCAACCGGCGCTACCGCCCCGCCACGACCGGGCATGCGTCACCGTGTCCACACCGGACAAGCCAGCTGACCGCATCGCCGCATGGGCGTCTACCGCCCAGTCGGCGTCCCAGCCCACCTGCACGTGCACATCGGCCAGAGCCTGCTGAAACTCTTGGTACACCTCGACACCGGCGCGGCCGACCCCCGCCAACACCTCACCCCGGCCGGCGTACCCGAACTCCTCCACCACCAACAGCCCGCCCGGCCGCAACACACCTACCAGACGCGCCAGGATGTCGAGCCGGGACGGCAGATGCGCCAGCAGCAGCCGGGCGTGCACCTCGTCGAACGGGCCTACCGGCAGCTCCTCCACAGCCAGGTCGTGACGCAGCATCGTCACCACCGGATGACGCCGGAGGTGACGGGTCTTCACATCGGTGGCAACCACATCTCCGTACCGGCCGACCCGCTCGGCTAACCAGCACGCCACACTGCCGTTACCCGCGCCCAACTCCAGGCACCGCCCCGACACCGGCACGACCGGCGCCAGCCGGGCAATGCTGAACTCGTCCAACATCAACGACAGACAGCCCAGGATCTGCCGCGCCGTCGGTGCGTCGTTGTCCAACACATAGGACGAACCGGCGAACATACCCACCGTCGTCACACCCCTTCGAGGAAGCCGCTACCGGCGAGGCACCCGGCCGGACGGAGCACACCGTCACGTCCGGCCGAGGCCGAACAGAACACCGACGCCACGGCGAGTACGGCGTACCCTTCCGTGTCTGGGCGTGCGTCTGGACGCCCGAGCTACGAGCGAGCCGGCCATACACCGGTGCCGTCACAGTCCCGGCATGCGCGCCGAGAGAGGCGCCTGGAAGGCCCCGTGGACAACACCGCGGACCCCAGCCGCGAGTGCAACGTGACGTACTTCCAGCCACTGCCCAGGCAGGACAAGCAGTCAACCAAGGCGGTCGGTGCGGTCATGCGCATGACGATCCCGCCGAACCGGGTCGGCATCCATCACACCGGCTGATTCATCCCTGCGATACGGGCAGAGGTCAGCCGGCCGGATACGGCCGCACCCTCATTGACCGGCCTCGGGATCAGTTGGCGTGATCCTCGATCGCCGCCAAGGCCATCGACCACGGAAAGGCGGCGACGCGACTGCCACCACTGCCCGGTGGGTGCGGTTCCCACTGTCCTGGACCAAGCAGTACCTGTACGCCCTCGGCCCGCAGTGACTCAACCGCACGGACAAACGGTCTTCGGCTGGCCAACGCGGTGTTGACGAACGGAAGGATTACCACCGGGAGCCCTCGACCGACCGCTTCGGCCAGTACTCCGAGTGCGTACGTGTCGCTGATCCCGTTGGCCAGCTTGCAGACCGTGTTATAGGTCGCGGGAGCAACGATGACGGCCTCGGCTGCCGGCAGGGCCCGGCTATCACCGTCGCTTGGCTGCCGGTACTCGCTACGCACAGAACCACCGGTCAGCTTCTCCAGGGCCGGCAGATCGAGGAAAGGCAGTGCTGCTGGCGTCGCGACGACCTCGACGGCCCAGTCCCGACTCTGAGCCATCTCCACCAACTGACCAACCAGCGGGGCGGGACCCGCGCCGCAGACAACAACGGTAAGGGTCCGCTGTCCGCCCGGCTCCGTCGTCACACCTCGACTCCGACCTGCTCGGCGAACTCGCGGGCTCGTTGCCTAAGAGAACGAGGAGCCTGGCTGGCGAGCTCGCCCACGAGGCTGCGCACGGAGGATCGGGTTCGCACCTCCTCCGGCGCAAGGTCCGCCGCCGTCCGCAGCGCGTGGTACGCCTGCTCGTGCTTCCGCCATTGAAGCAACGCACCAGCCGTGTCGATAAACAGTGCCGCCTTGCGTTCTGCGATGGGTATCTGCCGGACCTCGATGCGCCGAGCAAAGTCGACCGCGGTACCGGCATCTCCCAGCAGCATGGCAACGTGCACCCTGTGTTGGGCCACGTTCGTCGGGCCGAACGCAGTCCAATAGGCGTTGTCGTCGCGACCCAGGCGGCCTGCCGCCTCGTCCGATTCGTCGAGCAGGCGCAGCGCCTCCCCGCGATTCTCATCCATGGCGGCGGCAACCGCACCGCGGAGTAGCAACGCGCCGTACACCGAGATCTCCTCGGCCGACGGCTCACGCATCTCGGCTGCCAGCCGCAGAGCCGCCTGTTCAGCGATCTCCTTGGCTCGGGCAGCATGGCCGCCCTGCATCAACGAATGAGTCACAATCCGTGCGCTCGCGGCCAGCGCGAGAGGGTCCTGACTCCGGACCGCCGCCTCGATGCTCCGATCGGCTGCGAACGCAGCCAGGCCGAGGTCGCCGAGCTTGAGCATGACACTCCCCGCCACCTGATATGCCTCCGCGGCTAGCCTGTGGACCCCGGCCGGCACGTTGCCGGACACCGACATCGAGTAACGCTGCACGCCATCCAGTACAGCTGGCAGCCGTGCCAGCACCGAGGAATAGTGGCACGCCTGGTACTCACGCTTGAGGTGTGCCACGGATAGTTCCAGCGTCCGTAGCGATGCCGGTTCAAGATCGGCTGCCGCCGTAGACGCGAAGGCGGCGTACGGCGTCAGCGCCCGAGCGACCTCCGCCAGACCGGCCGTCTGCCAGGCAGATGCCGCGCCAGCCATTGCTGCTCCGCCCAGGCGTAGTACGTCGCGTCGGTCCACATCGCCTTCCGTCGCCGGTTCCCATAGATCACCGGAGCCAGTATCGGGTGTCGGGCGGACCGAGTGGACCCGGCCCTGCGTGGAGGCTCCCGGGAGTGTCCGCGGTGCGAGCCCCAACGCGACGCGCGCGTGGTCCGGTGCATTGAGGCCGTCCAGCGCACGTTCAGCGACGTCGATTGCCGATACGCGGCGTCCGCCGGCCATGATCGTACTCACCTGGCTCTGCGTCATTTCGACCGCGATGGCGATCTTCGTCTGACTTGCGCCGGCGTACTTCCCAACGAGTCGGAACAGAGCACCGAAGTCACGCGTCGACAGCGCATCGCCAACATCGGGGCGCGACCAAAATCCGTCCGGCAGTCGAAGCGTGGCGTAGACCTGTCCGACCATCGATCACCCCCAAATCAACCGGATCGGTCGCGACCAGTGTCACCCAGAGTACTTTTCACCACGCACATCCTAAAGCTCCGCTACGCGGCAGCCGTTTCGGCCATGGCGCCGAGATTGCTAGAGAAAGATCGTCTGTGCAGAGTCTCTGCACGTCATCAAGGCGGCCCGACCTCGCCGGGCCGCACGCGTCGCCCGACCAGGGGCCGGGCCACAGGCCCGCCGCCGGCGCCTTGCCGCTTCGCTCCCCGCGCCGGCGGTGTTAGCCCCGCCGGGCGGCGCGACGGCATAACACGACGAGCCCCGGGCCGCCGATGAACAGGCAGCACGGGGCTCACGGTCACAAACAGATGTCCTCGCCGGACAGGCAGGCTCCGGGATCATCGTCCGCCACCCCGACGCCTACCAGAGGCGTACTCGGAACCTCCCGCCCCGGCAAGGGCTCGCTACGCTCGGCCTCTGGCAGACCCTTGCCGGGGCGGGAGAACCCGAGTACGGGCATAGCCTAGGCGACGGGATGGCCTTGCAGCGGGCGAGGACCGTGCAGCAACCCTGTTGACCTGGAAACCGAATGCGCAGATCATCGCGACGAGCCGATGAGTTCGAAGCACGCTTAAGGGCGCCCAGCACAATACGCCAAGAACCACATCGCCGACTATCAAGGTTCGCTTGACGGAACGCCCGAGGGCAGGGTCCGCCCCACCAACAGTCCGGGTCGACGACGAATCGAGGGGATGACGGGCGAATTTTGGGATCCGTAGCAGAGACAGGCGCCGGCTAACATACAAACGTGTTCTTCACTGCTGAGCCAAAGCAGAAGGAAACCGTTGAGAGTGAGGCGACGTTCAGGCGAGGAACGTGCATTGTCGTATCAACACAGAAGGCGTCGCTACGCGCTCAATACGGACAACAAAGACACTTGATCACCTATGGAGCTCAAGTGTCTGTCTCACCGCGAGGTTGTGGTGTACACAATGGGAAAGGCGGTACTAACGAGTAATGTTCTGCTTCAGGGTACGCTTCACACTTCCGGCCGGGCTTCGACTTGGTTTCGAGGCAGAGCAAGTGTTCCTTCATACAGAGGCGCCAAGCTCTGTCTGGCTGACGTCGGCCGAAGAAGGCATCGCGACGAGAGAAGCCAGGATACTCGCGCTTAGAGGTGAAGGGTACGACACGGAAGAAATAGCCAACCGTGAAGGAAGGCGATGGCGAGATACTCTGCAGACTTCATTTGCCCGCCTGGATATCGGAGCAGACTTTGGTGAACGGACACCGTCTGGGGTGTTCACCGAATATGGCCTCAAGACACTTGAGCAGCAATTCGGGTATCGAATGCTGGGCGATACAGCCGGTATATGTGTCTTCGAGTGCGACCCGCCACCTCGTTTTGTCAGATCATCCGCCGACGCTGTAGTTACTCGGAATGGTGAATCTCTGCGGCGAGCCTTTTCAGTCGCTGCCAGATTACGATACGAATGCTCCGACGTCGAGCGTTTAGCTTACGACTTGTTTAGCTCGTCATTCTTCCAACCGTCCGCGGATGCGCGCTTACTGACGTTGATGATGGCACTCGAGACTCTTATCCAGCCTGAGCCTCGCTCAGAGAGAACAAGAGAGCACGTCGACAAACTCATCCGGGATACGGCACGCTCCTCCTTAACGGAGCAAGAAAAGCAGTCGATCATTGGTTCCTTGAGATGGCTGATGGAAGAATCGATCGGACAAGCCGGCAGGCGACTGTCAGCCAAACTACGTGAACGCAGATATATGGATCTACCACCTGTCAAATTCTTCACAAGGTGTTATCACCTAAGGAGTCAACTTGCCCACGGCGCGGTGCCGCGGCCTAGTCGCGAGGAGGTTGACCGAACGGCAGCGTGTTTGGAACGGTTCGTCGGGCATCTGCTTAGTGGACCGCTACTGGACGAGATGCCAGATGTGTAACCCTGCCTCACCTAATGACCCCAACGTCCTGAGCCTCGGCAGTCACCCTGTAGCTGCCCTCGTAGCAACGCAACCAGACGATCAAGCCTCGACAGTGCGCTATACCGCCCGAGCTAACGCGCCACAAGACATCTCCGCAACTAGGCGCCGGGACTTACAAGCGGGTCTGGATCAGTTACCTACATTATGTTCAGACCATTTCGAAACCACTTGCTCATAAGTTGTCCGCACCGGTCGCCGCCAACCTCGGTTCCACCGACGATCACGAATCGCTACAAGTTCAGCATATGCGAAGACTCTGGTCGTCATTCCGAACGCTTCCCCCGCTAGTCCGCCGTCGACTCGCCATTCGATAAAGCCATAGCTCTCTATCCGGCAAGGCAAATCCGGTCCGTCAATAGCTATCGCTTTCCTTCTTTCATCTTGAATGGAGAGTCGTTGTTGTCCCGGTTGATCCGCAAGCAAGCCAACGTCGCGAATAGTAACTGCACTGCGACCGCTATTATGGACCACTATGGTGAAAATACGCCGTGTCGATACTCCAACTATGGCCGTCTTCCAAATACTCACACTTACACGAGGATTGCCCCGCTTAAATGCGATTAGCGCCAGTGCGAACGAAGCGCCTGATACGGCGGTGGACACTATCGAGAGCAACAATGAAAGTCGGGTCATGCCATAACAATATGCCAGTCAGACCCACTGACGACAGAGCCCAGTCAGCACATAGTCAGCAAGCAGAGTGTCAAAAGCCGACGACGGTCGACAACAAGTTGCGTCCATGGCATGGTCCATCACACAGCCTGACGCCCGTTCACACTGGACGACTTGATAGAACCGCTTCCCCCGGCGGGGGTCGTCTTAACTTGCCTCAGACCGCACGGCCGAAGCGATCGAGGACAGGACCACGCAGTCTGGACGGTGAGCCCGTGCCGAATACGTGCCACCACTGACCCGGCCCCCGGGCCGGCGGCGCCGTTTATGCAGGTCAACGGCTGACGACCATGACGCTGAGAACGAACCCTCCAGAGGCGGGAGCGCACTTCGAATCCAGCCGGGCAAGTTGCCACGAGCCCCGGCGGGGGTGCCCGTTGCGGGCCCGGTCGGAGGGTAGACACCGGGCAACCACGGTCAGCCGCATGCCGACGTGCCGGCCGTGACCAGCAGCCCGAGCTGGTGAGCGGACCGGTCATAGCCCACTATCGACAACTCCTAAGCCGTGAGTTGCAAGTTCGAATGCTGCCGGGTCACGTTATCCCCGGTCAGGCGCCTTCGATTGATCGCCCACATGACTTCTGGCCCGCCCAGGCCATTGTCGGAGGCCGTCGGTACTCTCCATCCGTGAACGAGCGTTCGAACCGCCTTCTGCAGGAGATCGAAGCAGGTGCCCTAGACAGCAAGGTCCGCATCGGCGATCTTCTCCGCAAGGCCATAGCTCTCGGAGGCCAGGCAGGATCGGCTGAGCTTCGCGACTGGGCGGCCCGTGAGCTACGGGGATATACATCCGACGACGAGCTGCCCGAGTACCGCAAAATCGTTGCGCCGCTGCACCTCGACATGATGAACATGCGGTGGATCAAAAAGGGCCACCAGATCAGCCCGTCGGAGCTACCCGAGTTCGCTCGAGAATCGATCAACGAAGTCAAGCTCCACATGGGGATCGCCGAGATCGAGAAGCTCGCCATTCAGGACGACGAAGACGACGTGGTGAAGCTGCAACCGGCGCTGGCGGCCGAGCTGGTGTACTACCTGAACGCCCATCACGTGCAGAACGGCCGGATCGAGCGGCTCTACTGGGCAGTCTCGCCGGTTGCGCTTGAAGGCGTCGTGGAGCACGTCCGCACCGCCGTCGCCGTGATGGTTGCCGAGATCAACGCCACCATGCCGGATGACGCCCAGACTCCGCCAGCCGAGGCCGCCACCAACGCGATCCACTTCGTCGTCACAGGAAAACGAAATAAGATCAGCTTTGCCGCTGCCCATGGTGGCAGCACTGTGGAGACTCTGCCGCCGGGTGCCGAGCAGAAGCCCCGGCACTGGCTCCGCATCGCCGCAGCGGTACTCCTGGGACTGGTCGCAATCGCCGGGGTGATCTTCGCACTAATGCAGGTGCAAGGGTGGCACGACCGACCATTAACAAGCGAAACCGCAGGTAGAGGGCCAGGACACAACTATTCCTAAACCGCGTACGAACCGTGTCCTCAGCGGACGGGCAAGCTCCCGGATGGCACGATCCGTCCGTGAGTGTCGTTGTGCGCGGATCGATCCGACGGACCACACAGCCAACAGCGAAGATCATCAGGTACAGATCTGGTACAACTGAGGTCCACCAACGCTGTAAAACGATGACCAACGATGGCAGCTATTCTGCCTGGTCGACCTGCCGATTCCATCCAAGTGAGCTTGATCTGTCCGGCGCCAGGAGTTTTGGGGTTCAAGTCTCTACGTCGCCTCAATCGCCTCTGGCACTCCCCTGACGCGGGCGAAAACACGCACAATTACTACTACTACTAACAACCTTTCGCCGTCATCGGTACTGCGTTCTTGGACAAGAATTCGCGCCTTTAAATTGTCGATGCGCACAATGTACGGCGTATCCAGATCCTCCGTCGATTTTCTTACGGCACGCTTGACACCTGGCGGCATGGGCCGGCCGGTACGGATGCTATCTTTGACTTCGACAAGGATCGTACGAAGCCGGGCTTGCTCTGCTTGTCTCAACGCTTTGAATTGTTCACTAGCTTCCCTTGTTATCATAAGAACGACTTCTAGATCGTCAGGGATTGATTCGGCCTCCGCCAAGGTCGAGTCACTGACGGCAGTACCAAGATAATTCCGAGCGTTAAAGAGAAACGCAGGTACATTCACCATGTATAGGAACACGCCGGCTTCTTGTTGCAGTTCCAACGTTAATTCTGGGCGCGGGCCCAAAGTTTCCCCCCTGTATTTGACTACCCAGTCCTCTTTGTCTTCATTACAGACAAAGAGTATGGGCCTGTTGTGCGCTTTCGCTGCATCAAGCAACTGACGCCAAACCAAGTAGTCTCCCGCCTGGCGCTCAACGTTACCACTTTTCTCATCCATGTACCCTGGCGGAATCCGCTCTTTCCTTCGGCGAACTGCCTCCACAAGCGCCTGATTATATGCGTCTGACGTCATCGCGTCACCGATGCGCCCCGCAAATAGATCGTCGAACTGGCGTACCACGGCATCGACCGCCAGACGGACGTCCCCGCGGTTCAAGTCGTATTCGCTCGCCTTCCGCAATGACTCTTCCACGTCTTTAGCCAGGCGAGACACTTCTTGCTGTAGTCGGTTACGCTCCGAATCCGCAATCTGGTAGCGCCTTGCAAACCCATTTACCTTCTCGCCGACCTGCCTTAGGGCTTCGGCAATCTCACCACTTTCCTTAGCGGTACCTTCTACCCTGTCGTCATGGACCTTTAGTCGGCTTCGGTGAAACTCCAACGCGGCTTGGTGGGTTAAGAAGAGTCGCGACTTCATCGCTACCAGTGATTCGATAAACTCCTGACGCGCCTTCGGCGTGAACCTGTACAGATCCAACAGGGCGTTAGCGTCCAGCGTTACCAGGCCCCGCTCAAACGCTTCCCTACGATGCACCTCGGTCGGGGCATAGTAGCCCGGGAAGAGGTCGCGCGAGCTTTTACCGTCCACGACCTCGATAGTCCCGTCGTTGGTTGAACGCACGTCCGCCTCCCGCGCCCACTTCGTATCTATGTCGACGGCTTGGAAGATCAGTCGTCGTGATTAGCGGTTGATTGCCTGCTTGCCCGCCGCCCCGGCTTTCGCGAGGCACCTTTCCCCCTGTGCGGGGCGGTGTCTGCCGGAGCGTCCGCGGTCGGGTATGGCAGCCTAATGGTCGACAGCGTTAGCGGCGGAAAACCCATCCGAGAAGTCATATTTTGCACGAACTCGCGAGAGTAGGGATAGAGCGCGAGTGTGCCCATGGTCTTAGCATAGGCATCTAGCTCATCGGGCGTTGGATCCTGTTTATCATCTCTAATGTCCAATGTGTATAGAGCAGCCATTGTAAACTCAATCGTAGATAGCTCCGTGCCCGATGATTCATCATCAGAGGCACTTTCCTCGGCCTCTCGAATAACTACTTTGTAGTCGACTTCTAAAACAAAGTAGTCGTCGCCCTCCTCATACTGTGTCGAGGGTGTCATCTCCACTTCCCAACTGAGCGACTGTGACTCCTTGGGAAACCGCTCGAAACGCAAGTCGCATCGAAATAGGCGGACGTCCGCAATATCAGCTAGTGATGCAACGCGAGCCGCCTCTTTCTGCGCAGCGCGGAGATCGACGTCCTTTGTCACCTTGCTCCCGCCAGTCGAGTTGTCGACTCCTCCTGATGAGCAATGGGTCCTGCGCCGGCAAGACTTCGCCATCTCCGAATACCGGGACTAGGTGGCGACAGCGGGCGGCCGGCGTTGAGCCGCGTGCCATCAGGAGATCGTGTGTAAAACCGAACATCACACCACGGCGAATCGTGCGGCAAGTCGATCTCGACAAGAAGACGCGCGGTTACTGCTCGGGCATACCGCTGCAACGTCGACAGATGGGGGTCTACGACTCCGTTCTCAAGGTCGGAGACGCTCGACTGAGTCGTCTGCATGCGTTCAGCGACCTGCTTCTGGGTGATGCTCAACACCTTGCGGAGCTTCATCAGCCGGCAGAGCAGAAGCTGCCTCGCGCGTGCGTCCTCGTAGGCAGCAGTGAAACTCGGGCGACGTTGGGCTGCTTCAGCAAGAACTTCACCAAGCTCGTCGTGGTCGTCATCAAGATCAGTGAAGTCAAGCGAACGAGCACTGGGGCCTGCCATCTTCGACATGAATCTCCCAAGATCAAGGACGGGTAGGGACAATGAAGATCGCACAGTGTGTAACGGTCCATAGCGTTATCGGTTACGACCGATACTACAAGCATGGGGGTCGCGCATGCTACCGGAATCTCAGTCAGACCTGCTACTGCCACGCCGAGCCTTCCATGACTTCATCCGCGACTTTGCGACCTCAATGTCGCCTTTGCTAGCCTTCTTCCGGTTCTTGTAGGTGCACAGAGTTACGATCACGTACTTTGGACCATCTTGGAAGAAGTAGGCCCGGTAAGGGTCGTTGCCGACTCGGGTCCTAAACTCGAGTAGACCCTCCCGTACGGGCAAGACTTCGCCTCGACGCTCCAAGCCATGTTCGTAACGTGTAAATAGCTCACCCAGCGCAGCCTGACCCGCTTCCTCCAAATCGAAGAACTCCTCACGAGCTACAGGCTTGCCGGCAGGTGTCTTGTAGAAGCGCACCCGACGGATCCGCGGGCTGTCGTACATCCTGCGCGGCTCCCCTCCAGGCCCACACGCCGTCCCACGCGAGACCGTAGTGCCGGAACAAATCTGCCAGGTTGCTCATGAGGTAAGCAGATCCTATACACCTCGCTACTCGGTGTCACCAACGACTATTTGCCTTCTGTGGCCCGTTTGACGCTTCTACCCGACCGGGAACGGAGCCGCCATACACAAACCAACCGCGTGCGAACAGCAACCCGTTAGTCCCGTCCCACGGTGGTCGTTCTAACACTTCGATACCGACCGATGCCTTGGACCAATTGGCGCACCATGCCAGAGCGCAACCCGGCCGGACGGCCCAACAGACCTAACGCAGCGAGCAAAGCCGATCGCCTCTGTAGGCACTCCTGGCTCGGAGACCTCAACGCAGCGCATCAAGTGAGTGATGCACAAGACGAACCGTGACCGATTCAGGTCGTATGTTTAGTGAGGCTCTGCTTGACCCGGAGGCGGCACGTGATCATCCCTATGCTCGGGTTACCACATCACGGGCCGGAGCACACGGTGAGCTGATTTCATCCTGGCGACCGGGCGGATCAGCGGCCGGGTAGGTACACGTCGTCGGACTGCGGGTCCTAGATGACGAGGTGGTGCTGAGCAGCAAGTTCTTGGATCTTGCGGATCGCAGGTCGCTTCGTGGCCTCAATGCTCAAACATGATCGATGGGGACGTCCAATGGCATCACCATTCACGGTAACTCGTTGTCGTATGGCGGATGGTCGGGGAAGTCTGCGCGGAGCGCCTCGTAGAACGCCGCGATCCGGTCGTCCAGCTCGCCCTCGTCGTGCATGCCATATTAGTTGCAGCGGTAGAACATCCGACGAACCGCTCGACGGTGGCGTCCGCGTCCATGGCAAGGACAGCAAGGTCGAACGACATGGGGACCATCTTCCTCGACGACCGATAGCGGCGGGTCGATGCAGCACCACCAAGATCAGGGCCCCAAGCCGGGCCCAACGGAGACCCACCAACGCTGTAACAAGACAAACGACGATGGCAGGCATCCTGCCTGGTCACCTGGTCGATCAGTCCGGGTGAGGTTGATCTGTCCAGCGTCAGCGGATTAGGGGTTCGAATCCCTCCACTGCTGATGCAAAGGGGTACGCGAGGCAGAGTCACGTTAGCTGCATCCGCTCGGCCCACCGGATGGCTTCGGTTGCGGTGCCGGCGGGGCGGGTTCGGTCCCCGCGGATGATCACAGCTTGGAACCGTTCCCGGTGTCGGGCGGCGTCGGGCATCGGGTTGACCTGTACTCGTGCGGTGCTGTCCGGTGGCGCGTACACGGCGGTTCGGCCGGACAGGGACCAGTGGGCGCGACCGTCGATCGCGGCGGCCAGCTCGTCCTGCGAAGTCGAGGACATGATCTATCCCTCGGGTCGGCTGCCATCCAGACACGATCCGCGGTGGCCGGGCAACCTGACCAACCGGGCGGGCCGCTGCCACGCGGGCGCTGTTGCGGTAGCCGGTGAGCGTGTCGAAAGAGGTTCCACGGCTGGTGCTACCCGGACTTTTGGTGGCGGGTGAGGGTGATGGGGCGCCAGCTGTCGCCGCCGTCGGTGGCCAGGAGGTGGTGGACCCAGTCCAGGGCGTCCGGTTCGCAGGCGAAGCGCCAGGACTGGGTGGGGCCATCACTGTCGCCGGCCTGAGCCTCGACCCGCCAGGGCCGGTCGCTGTTTCCGGCTCACGGTAGAGCCGCACGCGCCGCTGTGCGATGCGTCCCCAGCGGCCGTTCCACCACAGCCGGACCGCGTTCCCCACCCTGCTCACGATACGAACGCTTGTTCGACTGGTCAAGCACGACACCCGCTCTGACCAGCGCATATACCGTAATCAAAGAACCGAGTGAACAGCTGTATCGACACCCGGTCGTTGGCGAGCCCCTACAGGTAATCATCTCCATGCTCAGGTCGCCACGTCACGAGAGACCGGGAGCGCACGTGAAGTTCCAGATCAAGAAGACCTCGGACGGCCAGTACCGGTTGAACCTGGTCGCCTCCAACGGACGGGTCCTCGCCACCAGCGAGACCTACACCCGCAAGCAACCCGCGAAGGACACCATCGAGTCCATCCGCAAGAGCGCCGCCGCCGCCACAGTGGAGGACCTCGCGGACTGACCGCCCAGCAAGCCGCCGTCAACACGCTTCCCGCGGGCGGGCTGTCGCAACGATGGCCGGCGTGGCACCAACCCCGGTTCATGCGATTGCGGGTCGACCTCTCAACCGACGACGTGCCTCTTCACTCAGCGTGACGCTGCGTCCCCGACCCAAACCTCGCCCGCGTGGGGCGACCGGACCGGATCTCTCGGCAGCCGGGTGCGCCGGCCGGGGCGCCCTTGATGATCGCAGCTGCTGCGGCAAGATGAAACGCCGTGACACCGATCGCGAAACAGGCTGTGTACACCATGCTGGACATGCTGTACATCGGAGAAGTGCACCTGGTGGAGCTACAGACGCCCGAGGCAGCAGCGGTAGCCCACGCAGCCGGCTATTTAGTCACCAAACGGATCAGGGCCGGGGAGACGCTCTACGAGGCCCGGCGCCCCGCCGAATGACTGGCTGTCTGGTTGCCACTGCGCCGGCCGCTTACTGCTAGTCGATCCACTGGGCAAGCAGCACGGCAAGCAGCGCCGTGAAGCCCGGAAAAGCAGTGACTATCAGGAGCCATTTCTCGAACCGGGTCATTCGCCCACCAGATGCTGTCATTGCTCTTGGGACATCGGCCAGCCTGTTCCGCTGAGCACTTCGTCGCGCCCCAAGTACGAGCAGTGGACCGAAGAACATCCACAGCACCCCATACGTGGCCGTAGCCCAGAGCGCCAGCGCCCCAAAGCCGCCGCCGGACCACAGGTAAAGATTCGCCGCCATGGCAACAATTGCCACCCAGGCGCCGGGGATGCTGATTGCAAGGACCCTGCCGAACCGACTGCCGAGCGCACTCCAGCTCCAGGTGACCAAAAGGGCTCCGATAGCGGTCACGGTGAGCCCGAGGATGTAGAGTAAGCCCCGTACGGTGGTCTCAGTGCGGTAGGAGGAGTAGTTAAGCCGGGTGACGAATGTGCCTACCAGGACGGATACTCCGGCGAATCCGATGAGCGCGCCAACGAAGAGACGGATGACGAAGGGGTGGGCAGGGCGAGACCTGTCCTCCGTGAACGACACCTCAGTATCGAGAAAGGGTCCGGGGCCATCGGCGGGCGACGCTGTTTCCACATCGACAGCATGGCAGATCCGCGTCACAACCATCGAGATGCCCCTGCGTCCGCTCAGGGCGGCTTTCGGCGAGATCAGCCCACCTGGACACTCTCATAAGCTCGATCAATCACTGCCGAGCGCGTGTGGACCAGGCCCAAGAGTGACGGCCAGCTAACAGACAGTGACGCCAGCAGCCCCGGGGCATACCGGTGGGTAGCCCAGACCAGCTGGCTGAACCAACAGCGACCCGCAGACCGTTAACTCACAGCAAACACGAACATCAAGGATCATGGAGCAAGTGCTAACGCGTGCGCTAACGGGACCACTGAGATGTCACCCACCCACGGGTCCTACAGGGACGAGGCGGGACAACGACTGAGTCACTAGCAGCACGTTGAGCAACAGTCGGGACGATCGAAACGCCGCTTGACCACCTCGTAACCCAGCGAGCCGTGCCGCGCGCGGCGTCCTGCGCTCCCGCCCGGTCCAGCTGGTCGGCAGCTCCCAACGCGGACGCGTTGCCGAATTCGCCATTCTAAGGATCAAGGCGCCGCTGCGCGGCGCGACCGTGGCGCTTGGGCCGCCGACGCGGAGTCGCTACGCGACCCGCCCGCTTACGCCTGACGGCGACGCGGGCGGGCACGCCCCGCGGCTGGCCCGCGCCCGCACCGATCGGCGGCGCTGGAAGGAGAGGCGCCTCCGGCGGGGGCACTCTGGCTCCGGGATAGCACGATCGGCGGCGGTCCACCATGCCATCGACCCGGGCAAGCCGAGCAGACCCGCCCCCCATAGGCGGGTCGATGGCAGACGGGATGGCAGAGCACGCGGTGCAGCCCGGCTAGCGGTTTGCGCTTTACCGTCAAGGCCGGCTTCACGGTAAAGCGCGAACCTCAAAGTCCGGGTGGCATCGGCTTTGCAAGTGTTCACCCCACGGCCTCGCGGCTTGGAGCGACAGTTCCCACCGCTTCATGGGTCCGAGCGCGGCGTGGTCCTGTCCCGCCGGTGGCGGGCCGGTAGAGCCCCCGTCCGACCTCGCAGGCTGTTCTTCACGAATGTCAACGCATCGTTGACACCATCGCGGCGGACGGCATCGTTGACCTGCCGAGCTACCTTGGGACTCAATCCACACCCAGGGAGAGGCAATGGGCGGAATCGACATACCCAGCTTCAGGGCCGCGAGACTACAGGACGCCCACACAGTGAGGCGTGAGACCGCCGGTCACGGCTCCCAGCGGTCATTCACGAAACGCATGGCTGAGGTCAGGAAGATCCTTCTCGGTACTCCGGACGTCAAGGACGTGTTGGACCCAGCCCAGCAAGCAGATGGGGTCGGGGGAGTGATCCCGTCGAGCGAGAAGGTGGTTGTCGACGAGGCGGAGGTCAAGGGCTGGTCGGACCGGCGGAGGCCGGTGGGCGGGGTCGGGGGAGTGATCCCGTCGAGCGAGAACGCAGACCTTCCGACGACGACCAGATCGTCGGCGGACTTGACCCGCCGCCTTATAGCCGACGATTTCCTGTCGATGAGGCCGGCCATGCTCCGGGGCTTGGTGCTCGAAAGTCCAATTGCATCAGTCATTGCGAGCACGCCGAATGAAAAAGCCCGGGCCCTCATTCAGCTAGATATGATCAACGCTGGCAACGAGGAAGCTACCCTTGATCTCTCCAAGGAGCTAATCAGAATTTGCCAGGAGAACGGCGGCGACACTGCGAGTCTTCTCCAGTTCCTAACCGAAGCGAACAAGCGAAGTCCAAACCCACTCACGACACGTATGCTTGAGGAACTACGAAGTGAAGTCACAAAAGAGGCCGCCATCGAGTTCGCTCGCGATCTCGGGAACGATGGCCTCATTGAAATGGCAGTAGAAGCACTGAGTTGGCTCCTGCTCGTTCCCACTGGACCCGTGGGGGCAGTGATTAGCGCTGGCACGGTCCTACACAGGATCCAGCAGTACACCGGGTCTGATTAGATAACGCGCCGCATCTTGTACCGACAGTGCGAAGGAGCGTCTCGACGCTCCTTTCCTGGGCTTAGCGAACGCGTCGCAGTCAGCCCAAGTCGCGCCGATGGTGAGCGCGGAAGCCGCTGCAGACAATGGTATCCTTACGAGTGTGTACGAATTAGCGCCTTGTCGCCACCGCGTACCATGTCAAGGCAAGGAAGCACGAGATGGACGCTCAGAAGTGGATCGAACACAAGAGTGGACTCTTGATCCCCGAATGCATCGGGCAGTCGACCAGAATGGCGCAGCAGAATCGATCGCGTAGGAGAAAGACTAACTGGATCAGTGTGTTAACTGCGCTGGTTTCGATCGCAATCAGCGTTGGCTCGCTGGCTATTGCGACGCGGGCCCTACAAATACAGGACGAATCGTTCGCGGATCAACTAAGAAGCCGAGAGTCAAGCAATGCCTCGCGGGTCACGTGGTGGAGGGACCGTTCAGGTACCGTTAGGGTGCAGAATGCATCGTCTGTGCGCATCGAAAACGTCTACTTGCGATACCTGAGGAAGGACGGAACCCGCGGATTCGTCGACCTTCCCGACATGGATCCTTGTACAATTACATTGGTCTCGCACGATGACGAAGAATTAATTGCGGCAAGCTCTAATGATGCAGCCGAATTTTCCTTGAGTTTCTTCGATCGCGTTGCGGCATGGAATCGGCCTTCCTATGGCAACGTTCGGTTGGCAGTCGAAAGCGACTTTCCGTCATGGCATCTCAACGTGCCGCAAGACAGCAATACACGGACATCCGATAAGCTCGACAATTGTACTATTGGCGATTAGTCCGGACCTCGTCGAAGCTCGGAACCGTCGTGTGATGACGCGGGTGATCAACACTGCCCGGCTACGTCCCTACACACCTACGCAGTCAGCGGAACGTCAGCAGACCACGCAACAAGGATCGACGACGCCCCGCAAGCTAACCGCACACTGGCTCTATTCCGGCATGGCGCCTGACGCCAAACAACATCAGTCGGGCACCACGAAGCCGTCTCCCCCCGACGGGGTTCACACAGGCGCCCGTGCCCCACTCGTGCCCGATGCACGGGGCCAGCACCGGCTAACGCTACCCCGCATCAATGGCCTCGACCCAGACGCTCCGCACCCCCCTACCAGGAGGGACGGTCACGCACCGTATCGTCCAACACGATTCCCAAGCTGATAGTCGTGGAGCCCTCGTCTGACATCGCCGCGCTCGGCCTGCTGGCGGCGCAAGCGCCGGCATCGGCCGGCGCGGCGTTCTTGCTGGTCACTCGCTCGTGCCGGCGGTCTCCGGACGCGGGCGGGCAGCGAGAACGACCGACGACCAGGCATCCTGGAGGGATCACCCGGCCGGAAGCGCTCTTCGAAACTGACGGGGCGGCCACGGCCTAGACGAGCACAGCATCGAGGTACACCTGTATCGGCCCGAACAGCGGGTACGACACACGCTCCGCCAGGTCCGCGCGATCGCACCACGCCACCTCGGCGACCTCCCGGTCGTCCATCACCTGGGCACGGCCGGACACCAGCTCACACGCCACGTAGACCATCGCCCGGCCCGTCACCGGATGTACCCGCTGACCAAGTGATCGCGTCGCGCGCACGATGACGCCGGTCTCCTCGTACGCCTCGCGGACGGCCGCCTCCTCCGGCGACTCGCCCGGCTCGACCTTCCCCGCCGGGAACTGCCACGACAGCTGGCCCTCGGCCACGCGTCGACGAATCATCAACACCCGGCCACCAGACACGACGATGGCCGCCGCGACCGCCGGCTGCCCGGCGATAGGCGACTCCTCGATAACCATGATCGGCGTACCTCCGTCGCGGGTCGAACCGTATGCTCCGCACGCACCGGTCGGGCCTAGGCGACCCTCTGCCAGGCCCGCGGTCCCCACAACCCAGCAGCCTCCGGCGGGGCGCTCCGGCTCCGGGATGCCCGTCCACCGTCGACCCGGGCAAGCCGAGCAGACCCACCTCCGGCACCGCCAGCGTGGTTGCCGTTCGTCGCGGTGGTCGTGTCGTGGCGGCGCCGGCGGCGTGCCCGCTCCCACAAGGGCGGGTCGACGGCGGACGGGATGCCAACTTCCAGCCAGGAATCATGATCAAGTGTTCCCGTCATGTTCCCGTGGATGGCCGTAGACAGCCGGACCGAGCCGGATTCCACCGGACCGAACAAGATCGGCCCGGACCGGGGTTTCCCCTGGTCACGGGCCGAACGTAAAGCTTGTGGCGGGTAGTGGATTCGAACCACTGTAGCTTTCGCGACGGTTTTACAGACCGCTCCCACCACCCACTCCCCGTCGTCGTCACGCATAAGCGATCAAGTTCCTCGGGGTCTATTTGCTTGATCTTCGCCGCGAACTCCCGGCTGTAGTGACGGTCGTTCGGATCGGCTCCGTTGCGCCGCGATCGTCGGCCGTATGCCTTCATAAACGATCCGAGCTGTCGTCGCAGACGCCCTCGTCGATGAACCATGGCTGCCACAGCAAATCCGCCCCCGTCCGTCGCCTTAGCATTTCACCGCCCGTCACAAGATCGAACGTGCCATCCCCGTGCCATAAGCCTGTGCCACGGGCGGTCACCAGCGGGCACGACGGGACAGTGAGAACCTGTGACGACCAGGCATGCCGGACGGACCATCCCCGCCGGTCGCGGACTTCCAAACTGACGGTGCGGGTTCGATTCCCGTCGGCCGCTCTGGAAATTCTCGCAGATCATCTCTCTGATCAACGATCTACGTGATCGATGCCTGTAGTTGGATGTCCGATCCTTGGTT
>Ga0075421_100001931_pt1 | contig 24505 bp, 19 predicted proteins | sample SoiMetdeltSBSDD5_FD_75292 | JGI IMG/M metagenome (GOLD analysis project Ga0075421, IMG submission 75292) | Bulk soil microbial communities from a Populus tree surrounding site in Tennessee, USA - Soil MetaG P. deltoides SBSDD5 | ecosystem: Environmental > Terrestrial > Soil > Tree plantation...
GTGGCGCCGACATCGAGCGCGCCGCGGAAGATGTAGGGGAAGCACAGGACGTTGTTGACCTGGTTCGGATAGTCGGATCGGCCGGTGCAGATCATCGCATCGGGCCGCGCCGCCCGCGCCAGGTCGGGCATGATCTCCGGCACCGGATTGGCGAGCGCCAGGATCAACGGCTTTGCCGCCATGCTCTGAAGCATCTCAGGTCGGAGAACGCCGCCGGCCGACAGGCCGAGGAACACATCGGCACCGGCGATGCATTCGGCGAGCGTCCGCGCCTCGGTCGGCTGGGCATAGACCGCCTTCCAGCGGTCCATCAGCTGCTCGCGGCCCTGATAGACCACGCCTTCGATGTCGGTGACCCAGATGTTCTCGCGCCGCATGCCGAGTTCCACCAGGAGATTGAGACAGGCGAGCGCCGCCGCCCCTGCCCCGCTGGTCACCAGCTTGACCTCGCCGATGGCCTTGCCGGCAAGCTCGAGCGCATTGAGAACTGCCGCGCCGACGATGATCGCAGTCCCATGCTGGTCGTCATGGAACACCGGGATCTTCATTCGCTGCTTGAGGTTCTCCTCGATCTCGAAGCACTCCGGCGCCTTGATGTCCTCGAGATTGATGCCGCCGAAGGTCGGCTCGAGCGCTGCCACCACATCGCAGAACAGCGCCGGGTCGCGGGCGTCGACCTCGATGTCGAACACATCGATGCGGGCGAATTTCTTGAACAGCACCGCCTTGCCTTCCATCACCGGCTTGGCCGCCAGTGGCCCGATCGCGCCGAGGCCCAGCACCGCCGTGCCATTGGTGATGACGGCGACGAGATTGCCACGCACCGTCAGCCGCTCGGCCTCGTCGGGATCCTCCGTGATCGCCTCGCAGGCGGCGGCGACGCCTGGCGAATAGGCGAGCGCCAGGTCGCGCTGGTTGGACAGCGGCTTGGTGGCGCGGATCTCGAGCTTCCCCGCTCGCGGCTCCAGGTGATAGAGGAGCGCGTTCTCGCGCAGTTCGTCGGTGACGGTTCGCGGCGCCATCAGCGGGATTCGGGAAGATTGAGCCGGATATTGAGCTCGCGGAGCTGCCGGCTCGACACCGCGCTCGGCGCTCCCATCAGCAGGTCCTCGGCCTGCTGGTTCATCGGGAAGAGAGTCACCTCCCTGAGATTGGTCTCGTCGCACAGCATCATCACGATGCGGTCGATGCCGGGCGCGATGCCGCCATGCGGCGGCGCCCCGTAATGCAGCGCCCGATACATGCCGCCGAACTTCTCGAGCAGCACCTGCTCGGGATAGCCGGCGATCTCGAACGCCCGCCGCATCACATCGGGGCGATGGTTGCGGATCGCCCCCGACGACAGCTCGATGCCGTTGCAGACGATGTCGTATTGGAAGGCCAGGATGTCGAGCGGGTCCATGGTGTCGAGCGCCTCGAGACCGCCCTGCGGCATCGAGAACGGGTTATGGGAGAAGTCGATCTTCTTCTCCTCCTCGTTCCACTCATACATCGGGAAGTCGACGATCCAGCAGAACGCGAAGCGCTTCTGGTCGACGAGGTCGAGCTCGCGCGCGACGCGGTTGCGCGCCTCGCCGGCGAATTTGTGGAACTTCTCCGGCCTGCCGGCGACGAAGAACGCCGCATCGCCGACCCCGAGGCCGAGCTGGCGACGGATCGCGTCGCTGCGCTCCGCCCCGATATTGCGGGCAATCGGACCGGCACCGCCCTCCTCGCCCTCGCGCCAGAAGATGTAGCCGAGCCCCGGCTGGCCCTGGGATTGCGCCCAAGCGTTCATCCGGTCGCAGAAGGCGCGGCTGCCGCCCTTGGGCGCCGGGATGGCCCAGACCTCGACCTTGGGATCCTCGGCGATCATCGAGGCGAAGACCTTGAAGCCGGAGCCGGTGAAATGCGCCGTCACCTCCTGGAGCTCGAGCGGGTTGCGCAGGTCCGGCTTGTCCGAGCCATATTTGCGGATGGCCTGGCGATAGGGGATGCGCGGAAACCTGGCGGTGACCGGCTTGCCGTCGGCGAATTCCTCGAAGACGCCGCGCAGCACCGGCTCGACCGCGTTGAAGACGTCGTCCTGGTTGACGAAGCTCATCTCGATATCGAGCTGGTAGAACTCGCCCGGCGACCGGTCGGCGCGGGCGTCCTCGTCGCGGAAGCATGGCGCGATCTGGAAATAGCGGTCGAAGCCCGAGATCATGATGAGCTGCTTGAATTGCTGCGGCGCCTGCGGCAGGGCATAGAATTTGCCCGGATGCAGCCGGCTCGGCACCAGGAAGTCGCGGGCTCCCTCCGGGCTCGAGGCGGTGAGGATCGGGGTCTGGAACTCGAAGAACCCCTGGGCGCGCATGCGCCGCCTGAGGCTGTCGATGATCTCGCCGCGCCGGATGATGTTGCGATGGAGCCGCTCGCGGCGCAGGTCGAGAAAGCGGTACCGCAGGCGGATGTCTTCGGGATATTCCTGATCGCCGAACACCGGCAGCGGCAACTCGCCGGCTTCCGACAGCACGGATATTTGCGCCGCAAAGATCTCGATCTGGCCGGTCGGGAGTTCGGGATTGTCGGTGCCCTCGGGCCGGGGCCGGCACTTGCCGGCGACCTGGATCACCCATTCAGAGCGCAGCCCTTCGGCAATGGTGAAGGCCGGCGAATCGGGGTCGACCACGATCTGGGTGATCCCGTAATGGTCTCTCAGATCGATGAATTTCAGGCCGCCATGGTCGCGTAGCCGGTGGACCCAGCCGGATAGCCGAACGTCCGTTCCAGCATCGGTCAGCCGCAGCGCACCGCAAGTGTGTGTCCGGTAGCCGTTCATCGCTCCTCGTTGGCCTGCAATTCCATGGTATTTCTCGCGCGCGGTTAGAGCACATGGCTCCTGCGCTTTGTCAAGAACGGCGGTGGGTGCATGAGCCAGGCCCGGCTTGGCCGTGGAAACCAAAGGCTTTTCCGGGTCGCGTTCAATTTCTTGCAATCTGCCTTGATTTTCGCGGCCGGCTCAGGCTTCCTGAGCCTGGGAACGATCAATGGAAATTGTCACTTCAACGCCAGCCCTCGAGAGCCTCTGCTCTCAACTCTCACAAGAAGACTTCGTGACCGTCGACACGGAGTTCATGCGGGAGCAAACCTACTGGCCCGAATTGTGCCTGGTCCAGATTGCCGGGGCGGAGCATGAGGCGATTATCGATCCGCTGGCTCCCGACCTCGCGCTCGAGCCGTTCTGGCAGCTCATGGTGGACCGGCGGGTCGTCAAGGTGTTCCACGCGGCGCGCCAGGACGTCGAGATCGTCTATTCGCGGGCCGGCGTGATCCCCGCACCTTTGTTCGACACCCAGGTCGCAGCCATGGTGTGCGGCTTCGGCGACCAGGCGAGCTACGAGGTTCTCGCCCGCAAGCTCGCCCGCACCCAGATCGACAAGACCTCGCGCTTCACCGACTGGAGCCGCCGGCCGCTGTCGCAAAAGCAGCTCGCCTATGCGCTGTGCGACGTCACCCATCTCAGAACCATCTATCGGCGCCTCAAGGCCGAGCTCGATGCGTCAGGGCGCGAGGGCTGGCTCGAGGAGGAGATGGCGCAGCTCAGCCACGCCGGCAATTATCGCACCGAGCCGGCCGATGCCTGGAAGCGGCTGAAGTTCAAGCCGCGCAACCGCAAGCAGCTGGCGATACTGATCGCCGTCGCCGCCTGGCGGGAACGCGAGGCGCAGGCCCGCAACATTCCGCGCAACCGGGTGATCAAGGACGATGCCATCATCGAGATCGCCATGCAGGCGCCGGCCAGCATCGAGGCGCTGAGGGAGCTCAGGGCGCTGCCCCGCGGCTATGCCTCTTCGCGGCTCGGCGAGGGGCTCCTCATTGCCATTCGCGAAGGCCTTGCCACTGACCAGGCGAGGCTGCCGCCGATCGCCGATGAGCAGCGGCCGCTGCCCGAGGGCACGGCGGTGATCGCCGACATTCTGAAGCTCGCCCTCAAGGTGGTGTGCGATGCCCATGGCATTGCGCCGCGGCTCGTCGCCTCGAGCGCCGACATCGAGGCGATCGCCGCCGGCGAGGACCGCGACGTGCCGGCGATGAAGGGCTGGCGGCGCAAGCTGTTCGGCGAGACGGCGCTCGAGATCCGCGCCGGCCGCTCGGCCATCGGCCTCAAGAACGGCCGCAGCGCGATTTTCCCGGTAACCGGCGAGCAGAGCAAGCGCAGCGCCGCGGCTGAATAGAGTTCTCGCTCTTCGCCATGGATCAGCGGCTAAAGGCAGTCGGCATTAGGCAATAGGCAGTGATCCTGAGCTCTTCCCTACTGCCTACTGCCTACTGCCTACTGCCTACTGCCTACTGCCTACTGCCGACTGCCTACTGCCCAATAACCACCCTGCCGCTCCGGCCGAGCAGGCTCGCCAGCGCGTCGAGCCGCTTCTGCACGGTCTCGCCCATGAGATCGGCATGGGAGCGGCGTAACCCCAGGACCAGCCCCTTGTCGGGCGCGGCCTGCAACGTGATCTGCGGCAGCAGGCCCGGCATGGCGGCAGTCAGCACATAGGCGAGCCGCATCGCCGCGGCGAGCACCCGCGCCCGCTCGATCCAGTCGTCGCGGAGCAGCTTCAGGAGCTCGCCCGGCGCATCCTCACTGGACGGCCCCTCATAGCGGTAGAACACGGCGAGCGCGATGAACACGCGCGAGGGGTGGTCGACGCCGACAAAGGCCGCCTGGGTGATGGTCATGAGCGAGCGGCCGCCGCGATAGTCGGGATGGGCGCGCCAGGAAATGTCGGCGAGCATCGAGGCGGCGCGCCGCAGCCGGGCTTCGTCGGCGCTTTCCTTGATCATCCCCTGTTCGACGAGCTGGTTGGTCCATTCGGCAAGCTCGATCTCATGGCTCGGCGAGCGCGAATAGCGGCGGGCGAAGTCCCAGCAGGCGGCGAGCAGCGGGTCGCCCATGCGCTTGCGCTTGTCGAGCTTGGAATAGAGCAGACCCTCGCGCAGGCCATGCGCCGAGACGATAACCGCCTTGGGCTTGCCAGCGGTCAGGATGCGGTCCAGCACCAGCGCCCCGAACGGCAGCGTGTCGGCACGGCTGCGCGACAGGGCCCGCACATCCTTCAGCGATGCCGGCGACAACCCCGCCACCAGGCCTGCCACCGAGCGCGCCGAGTCGCGCGCCATGGTGTAGTAGTGCAGCACCGTCAGCGGATAGCCGGTCTGGCGCATGTGCAACCGGGCAAGGTTGCGCCAGGTGCCACCCACCGCATAGAAGAACCGGCCGCGAAGCCGGTCCATCAGCGCCGTTTGCTGGAGCTGGCCATCGATGATGTTGCGGGCTTTCGCCACCGACCCGCCCGACATGTCGATGAGCCGCAACGGCCCAAGCGGCAGGGTCACGCCGTCGCGGATGGCGCCGTCCTTCACATCGACGAGCTCGAGGCTGCCGCCGCCGAGGTCGCCGACAATCCCGTCGGCGCTGGGAATGCCGGAGATGACGCCGAGCGCGGCGAGCTGCGCCTCATCCTTGCCGGCGAGAATGGAGATCGGGGCATCGAGCGCCTCCTCGGCATTGCGGATGAAGCTCTGCCCATTGGCCGCCTCGCGGGCCGCCGCGGTCGCCACCGCAAAGACCTCGTTGACACCGATCTGCTTGCCGAGCGCGCGGAACCGCCTGAGCGCCGACAATGCCCGCTCGATGCCATCGGCCGGCAGGTTGCCGGTCAGCGACACGCCGCGACCGAGACCGCACAGGATCTTCTCGTTCACCACCGGCGTCGGCGCCCGCCTGAGCCCGTCATAGACCACGAGACGCACCGAGTTCGACCCGATGTCGACAACCGCCACCGGGCGAAAGCGCAGGGAGCCGCTTTCCAAGTCCTTGACGAAGGTCACTTCCGCGCCTTGACCTTTTTCGAGATGTCTCCGGAGATCTCGGGCGGCAGCCGGTCCTTGAGCGAGCTGCCGCGGCCCGACAGCGACGGATTGTTCATGAAATACTCATGGGCGTTGAATGGCTCCTCGCCGGACTGAGCCTCGATGCGCCGCCAGGAGCCGTCGGCCAGAAGCTCCCAGCTCTGCTGATTGTCCTTGAGATTGGCCACCATGATCTGGTCGAGCACCTGGGTGTGAACCGTGGGGGTGAAGATGGGGACCAGCGTTTCCACCCGGCGGTGGAGATTGCGCGGCATCCAGTCGGCCGAGGAGATGTAGACGCGGGCCCGCGGATGCGGCAAGCCGAAACCGGAGCCGAAGCAGACGATGCGCGAATGCTCGAGGAAACGACCGATGATGCTCTTCACACGGATGTTGTCGCTGAGGCCGGGGACGCCGGGCCTCAGGCAGCATATGCCGCGAATGACCAGGTCGATCTGGACGCCGGCATTGCTCGCGACATAAAGCACATCGATGAGGCCGGGATCGACCAGCGAGTTGAGCTTGGCCCAGATCTGGGCCGGACGCCCCGCCTTGGCATGGGCGATCTCCTCGTCGATATGGTCCAGCAGCCGCTGCTCGAGCGTCAGGGGCGAGATCGAGATCCGCTCGAGCTCCTCGGGCTGCGCATAGCCGGAGACGAAGTTGAAGAGCCGCGCCGCATCGCGGCACAGCGCCGGATCGGTGGTGAAGAAGGAGAGGTCGGTATAGATCTTGGCGGTCACCGGATGATAGTTGCCGGTGCCGTAATGGACGTAAGAGCGCATCTGCCCGCCTTCGCGGCGCACCACCATCGACACCTTGGCGTGGGTCTTGAGCTCGATGAAGCCGAACACCACCTGCGCGCCGGCCCGCTCGAGGTCGCGCGACCACTGGATATTGGCCTCCTCGTCGAAGCGCGCCTTGAGCTCGACCAGCGCCATCACCGACTTGCCGGCCTCCGCCGCCTTGGAAAGCGCCGCAACGATCGGGCTGTCGCGCGAGGTGCGGTAGAGCGTCTGCTTGATGGCGACGACATCGGGATCGGCCGCCGCCTGCCGGATGAACTGCACCACCACGTCGAAGGATTCATAAGGATGGTGGACGATGATGTCCTTCTGGCGGATCGCCGCGAAGCAGTCGCCGCCATGATCGCGGATGCGCTCCGGAAAGCGGGCGTTGAACGGCTTGAATTTGAGGTCCGGCCGCTCGTCCAGGATGAGCAGGCTGGTATCGGCATAGCCGATGAGGCCCGAGCAGGTGACGATGACATCGTCGCTGACCTGCAGCTCCTCGGCGATGAATTTGCGCAGCGCCGCCGGACAGGCGGCGTCGACCTCCATGCGGATCACCACGCCGCGCCGCCGCCGCTTCAACGCGGTCTCGAACAGCCGGACCAGGTCCTCGGCCTCTTCCTCGATCTCGATATCGCTGTCGCGAATGATGCGGAACAACCCCTGGCCAAGCAGCTCGTAACCCGGGAACAGCCGCGGGATGAACAGGGTCAGGAGCTGCTCGAGCGCCAGGAAACGGGCGCCGGCGCTGATCGACGGCAGCCGCACGAAACGTTCGAGCTGGTGCGGGATCGGCAAAAGCGCATTCATCCGGTCGCCGTCCTTGCGCCGCTTCAGCTCGGCAGCGAGGAAGAAGCCGCGGTTCGGGATGAACGGAAAAGGATGTGCCGGATCGATGGCGATGGGCGTGACGACGGGCAGGATCTGATCGAGAAATCGCTGGTCGAGCCAGCCCTTGTCCTCGCGCGCCAGCTCATGCGGCTCGAGCACGGTGATGCCATTGTCGGAAAGCTCGCTCCGCAGCTGATGCCAGCGGATGTCCTGCTCGCGCATCAGCTCGTTCGCCTCGGTGCGGATGAGGTCGAGCTGCTCGGCGGCGGTCAGCCCGTCCTCCGAGATCTCGACGACGCCGAGCCGCATCTGGCCGACCAGGCCGGCGACACGCACCATGAAGAACTCGTCGAGATTGTTGCCGCTGATCGACAGGAAGCGCAGCCGCTCGAGCAGCGGATGGCGCGGGTTGCGCGCTTCCTGGAGCACGCGATAGTTAAAGCCGAGCCAGGAGAGCTCGCGGTTGATGAAGCGCGACGGATCCTCGAGCAGCGACTTCGCTTCCGCGCGCCGCGACAGCGCCGTCACCGGAGAGCTCGCGGCCATCGTCTCGACCGGTTCGCGGCTTTCAATCGTCATGGTCAGCCCTCTTCCGGCTGTTCTCGCCGCGCCAGCACGCGGGCGATGAGGTTGCGGGTCACCTCCGATTTTTCCGCGAGCGATCGCGAGTCGATCTCGGCAACAAGCTCGCGGGCTTCGCCGAGCGAACGATACATCCGCTGCAGGATGAACCCGATGGCGAGCTCGTCGACCGGCAGCTGGCGGTCGGCGAACAGCTTGATCAGCACGCCGCGCAGGAGATCGTCGTCCGGGCCGCCGATCGCTGCGACATAGGCCGCCTTGAGCCGCGACGCAAGATCGGGGAGCCGGACCTCCCAACGCGACGGGTCGGTGCGGCTGGTGATCAGCACGTGGCTTTTGGTCTCGCGCGCCAGGTTTATGAGATGGAACATCGCCCGCTCGTCGAGATTGGGACCCGGCGCATCCTCGACCACCAGCGCATTGCGATCGAGAAACGTCGGCACCCGCTCGACCGTCAGCTCATGGATGCCGATGCGGTGGCCGTCGCTGTCGCGGCGCCAGATCTCTGCCAGGTGGCTCTTGCCGCAGCCGGCCGGGCCGGTCAGCACCAGCACCCGGTTCGGCCAGTCGGGCCAGCGATCGATCGCCGCCAGCGCCGCGTGGTTGGCATCGGAGACCAGGAAGTCGTCGCGGCCGCTCGCCTCGACATGCGGCAGATTGAAGGCCAGCTGGCCCTCCAGCGAGTGATCGCCGCGGGCGGTCGGCATCACCAGCTCGTATCCCGGTTCTGCCCGTTGCCAGCCATATGGGCGATCCAGTTCACCATGTACTGCGCACCTGACACAACCGTGAGAAAACCGACAACGACGCTCCCCCAGAGTATCAGAACTGGGTGGGGCTCGGCAAAGGCCAGGGCGCCGATGATCAACGCGGCGAGGGTGATCTGAACCGTGGTGTTTGCCTTGCTGAGGAAGAGCGGCTGCATCCGCACCGGCTTGCCCACCAGCCAGGACAGGATCACCGCGCCGACGATCATCACGTCGCGGCTGACCACCAGAATGACCAGCCAGTCGGGCAGGAAGCCCTGGAGGCCGAGCACCACATAGATGCTGACCAGCAACAGCTTGTCGGCCAAGGGATCGAGATAGGCTCCAAGCTCGGTGACGCTGTCATAGTTCTTGGCAATGAAGCCATCGACCGCATCGGTGATGCCGGCCGCGACGAAGATGGCGAAGGCAAAAACGAAATTGCCGGAAATGATCAGCCAGATGAGCAGCGGCACCATGAGGATGCGGGCGATCGTCAGCAGATTCGGCACGCTCATCGGCAGGACATCACGAAGGGGCGGATGAGACGGCGATCAAGGCAGTAGGCACTAGGCAGTAGGCAGGGCCTAGAGCGTAGTTCACTGCCTGTTTGCCTACTGCCTACTGCCCAAAAAGGAGCGGATGCTTGGAAAAACGTCACGACCATCTTGGCTCTAATAGCTTTGCAGCACCCATGAATTGCCATGGAGGCGCAGGATCATCCGCTGCATCTGCAGCGACGCCTGGAGCTGCTGGAACGGCACCGTGTAGCTCAGCCTGATGATGGCGCCATTGCCGGAGATCGTGCTGATATCGACGCCGGCCACCCCGGGGGTCGACATGAGCCTGCCCCGGGTGACGCTGAATTCCGAAGGGTTGGAGAACGGCACGGCGATGTTCAGGCTCGCCGCCTGAACCTCGGCCCGCGCTTCGGTGACCGTCTGCTGCTTCCACTTCTGGATCATGATGCGATGAAAGCGCTGGGCGGCGCTTTGCGCGGCGGCGGCAACCCCGCCGCTCTCGACGGTGTAGGTCTTGTCGAACAGGACCCGGCCGAGCGGCGTGTCGCCCTGCATCTTGGCATGGATCGCGTTCTCGCCGACCGGCTCGGCAATGGCGACGAGCACCGACTCGGCGTGATAGCGCAGCCTGAGCGCCTCGAGCTTGTCGGCATCGCCGGCGACCGCCTGGTCGACCGACACCGCTTCCGCATCGTTGAGATCGCCGAGCGGCACCATGATCGGCACCACCGCGTTCTCCGCCTTGAGATCCTGCCAGGCGCGCCGCCAGGGATTTTCGTCCCAGGCGGTGGCGCCGTCGCCCGTCGACCAGACCGGCACCACGACGATCCGCGGCGCCTGCTTCTCGGTGAAGGCGATCCCGGCCCTCGCCAGCGTTTCGCGCACCTTGTCGGGCAGGAAGTTGATGGTGAGCTTGCCGATGTAACGCCCAGGGCCGGTGCGCTCCTCCTCGATCGACAGGCTCGCCAGCATGCGGCCGATCTGGCCCGGCGGCAGATCCCTGAGCTTGGCGTCGGCGCCGTCCTCGGCAATGCGGTCGAGCAGGACGCCGAACGCCTTGACCTGAGCTTCGGAAATCGCCTTCATCTTCGCCGAGGCGGCGTCCCGGTCGGTGGCGTCGACCTTGACGCCCGTCACCCGGTACACGGCATCGTCCGCCTCGGCGCGCGATGCGGCAATGAGCAGCAAGAACGTGAAGATCAATGTCCAGAACAGCGGTCGATCCACCCGAGACTCCTGGCCGTCCAAAGGCGCCCGTCTTCCGAGCCGTTGCTATTCCCTTACACTCATGGAGACCGTCAGAAAAAGCGATTTTGATGGCGGCGATGGCGCCTCGGACCGCCGAAAACGCCATCGGCAGGCCAAGTTTCATAGAAAAGACAACGGTCATGTGACCGGCTCCGCCTCGCCGATGTTCTCAACCGCTTTGACGCAGGTGTGGATATCTCGGGCGGCACGGTTCGGTTGCGAATCATGAAACGACGACCCGTGGCGATTCTGATCTCCGGGCGCGGGTCCAACATGGCGGCGCTGATCGCAGCGACCCAACGGCAGGATTATCCGGCATCGATCGCCATTGTCATCTCCAACCGTCCGGAGGCTCCCGGTCTCGAGCGCGCCGCGGCCGAGGGGGTGGCGACGGCAGTGCTCGACCACCGGTCGTTCGCCGATCGCTCGCGCTTCGATTCCGAGCTGCGGAAGCTGATCGACGGTTCAGGCGCCGAGCTCGTGGCCTGCGCCGGTTACATGCGAATCATGACACCGCAGTTCGTCGAAGCCTATGCCGGGCGGATGATCAACATCCACCCCGCCCTCCTGCCGCTTTACAAGGGGCTCGACACCCATGCTCGGGCGCTTGCCGACGGGGTGCGGATCCATGGGTGCACTGTCCATTTCGTGACAACGGAAATCGACAGCGGTCCGATCATCGCCCAGGCGGCGGTGCCGGTGATGCCGGGGGACACGCCGCTGACCTTGGCCGCGCGGGTCAACGCCGCCGAGCTCAGGCTCTTCCCGGCCGCGCTGGAGCAGGTCGCCGCCGGCCATGTCCGGCTGGAAAACGGGCGGGTGGTCGCTCGCAATGGCGACATCGTCGACCCCCTTGCCCGGCTGTTCTCGCCGCCACTGCCGGAAGAGCTTGCGAAATCTTGAGCCCACCCAATCTAACACTTTGGTGAGTGCGGCATTTGTCGAATTTTAGGGGAGCGATATCGCCGCATTCGGCTGTACACTGTGAGGCCAAGTGAACAGGGGACGGACGATGTGTCACCGGGGTTGCGATAGGATTGCGCTGGCCGCGGTGATCGTGCTTCTCTCGAGCATGTTGACGACAAGTCAGGCGGCCGCCGAGGAGCTGGCCGTCGACCTCGAGCTCGTCATGGCGGTCGACATCTCGCTGTCGATGGATGAGGACGAGCAACGGTTGCAGCGCGACGGCTATGCCGCCGCCTTCCGCCATCCTGAGATCATCGAGGCGATCCGCAGCGGACCGAACGGACGGATCGCCGCCACCTATGTCGAATGGGCCGGCGAGAATTTCCAGCGCACCGTGGTGCCGTGGACGATGATCGACGGCGCGGCGACCGCCCTCCCCTTCGCCGAGAAGCTTGCCGCCGCCCCGATCGAGCAGACCTATCGCACCTCGATTTCGGGCGCGCTGCTCTATGCCGGCGGCCTGTTCGACGGCAATGGCTATCAGGGCCGCGCCGTCATCGACGTGTCGGGCGATGGCGCGAACAATCAGGGAATCTCGGTCGAGATCGCGCGCGAACAGGCGGTGCGTCGCGGCATCACCATCAACGGCCTGCCATTGCTGCTCAAGCCCGGCAGCTTCGATGGCTATTTCGAGATGGTCAATCTCGACGACTATTACGAGGATTGCGTGATCGGCGGCACCGGCGCCTTCATCGTCCCGGTGCGCGCCCTGTCCGAATTCGTCCCGGCCATCCGCCGCAAGCTGGTGATGGAGATCGCCGGCCGCCAGCCGACCGTCATCAAGGCGGCCACCAGGGTGCGCGAGCGCTCCGACTGCCTGATCGGCGAGAAAATGTGGAACCAGTGGATGGAGCGGTTCTATCGCGAGTGAACCGCCTCGGCGGCCGCCTCTAGACCTGAGGAGGTGACGAAGCGGAGGATGGTGAAGCCCAGGACCGCCGACACCAGCGAGCCGCACAGAACACCGAGCCTGACGCCGGCGAGCTCGTTCTCGCCGCTGAAGGCGAGCATGCCGATGAACAGGCTCATGGTGAATCCGATGCCGCCGAGGCAGGCCGCCCCGAACATATGGGCGAAGGTGCAATGCGTTGGCAGTCGCGACCAGCCTGACTTCACGGCGAGCACCGTCATGCCGAATATGCCGAGCGGCTTGCCGATGATGAGGCCGGCGGCGATGGCAAGCGGCAGCGGCTGAAGCAATGTCGCGACGCCGAAGCCGTGGAAGGTGACGCCGGCATTGGCGAAAGCGAAGAGCGGCAGGATCAGCCATTTGACATAGGGGTGAAGCGCTTCCTCCAGTTGCTCGATCATCGGCGCTCCTCTCTTGCCCCGGAGCGGTATGGCAAAGGCCAGCGCAACGCCGCTGAGGGTCGGATGAATGCCTGAGCTGAGCACCAGCAGCCACAGCAGCGTCCCGACCACCACATAGGGGAAGATCCGGTTGACCCCGAGCCGGTTGAACAGGATCAGCACGGCGAGCGCCAGCGTCGCGAGACCGAACGCCGGCAGGTACAGCGCGCTCGTGTAGAACACCGCGATGATGGCGATCGCGCCGAGATCATCGAGCGTCGCCAACGCCAGCAGGAACACCTTCAGCGACAATGGCGCCCGCGGCCCGAGCAGCGCCAGCGCCCCGAGCGCGAAGGCGATGTCGGTCGCCGTCGGGATCGCCCAGCCGCGCAGCAGCGCACCGCCCTCCGCCTCATAGGCGATCAGCGTGTAGATGGCGGCCGGCACCGCCATGCCGCCCGCCGCCGCCAGCAGCGGCAGCAAGATCTGATCGCTCGACGACAGATGGCCTTCGAGTGCCTCGCGCTTGATCTCGAGCCCGACGAGGAAGAAGAACACCGCCATCAACGCATCGTTGATCCAGAAGACGAGCGGCTTGCTCAGCTGCCAGCCGCCGAGCGCCACCGTTCCCGGCAGCGTCAGGAAAGCTTGGTAATGCGGTGCAAGCGTCGGATCGTTGCTGATGATCAGCGCGGCGATCGCTGCGACGACAAGAATGAAGCCTGCGGTCGCTTCATGGTTGATGAAGCGGATGAGAGCCTGCATCGCTCAGCACTGGTCCCTGCTCGAGGATCGACGATCAACGAAGTGTAGGCATGACCAGAGCTGCAACAAGCTTAATCGAGAGCGCGATGCTCAACCGTCACGCGCGGTGTCGAGAGCATCGATGGTGGTCTGGAGCTCGAGCCACAGCTCCTCGACGGCCTCGAGATCGGCCGCCAGCCGGTTGCGCAGCTGGGCGAAATCGGCGGCTTTCCGCGGCTCCTGGCGATAGATCGAGGGATCCTCGAGGGCGCGGTCGAGGACCGAGATCTTGTCCCTGAGCGCGTTCATGGTGGATTCGGCATCGGCGATGCGCCGCCGCAGCTGACCGGGATTGACGCGGCTCGGCCGGTCGCTGCGCGCCGTCGCCTCCGCGCTCCGCAAGGCTGGGGCGGCGCGTGCCTGCCGCTCGAGCCGCGCCCGCTGCAGCACCAGCTCGGCATAGGAATCGAGGTCGCCGTCATAGGGCTTGATGGTCCGCTCGCCGGCGATCCACAGCCTGTCGGCGCAGGTCTCGATCAGATGGCGGTCATGACTGATCAGCACCACCGCGCCGGCAAACTCGTTGAGCGCGTGAACCAGCGCCTCGCGGGCATCGACGTCGAGATGATTGGTCGGCTCGTCGAGCACCAGCAGATGCGGCCCGTGAAACGCGGCGAGCGCAAACAGGAGACGCGCCTTCTCGCCGCCCGAGAGACTGTCGGCCGGCGTGTCGGCGAGGGCTGAGCCGAAGCCGTGAAAGCCGAGCCGCGCCCGCCGCTCCGCCTCGCTTGCCTCAGGCATCAGCCGGCGCATGCTGTCATAGGGCGTGGCGCTTCCCTCGAGCTCGTCGAGCTGATGCTGGGCGAAATAGCCGACGCCGAGTCGCGTATGGCGGTGAATCCGGCCGGCCGCCGGCGCGAGCTTGCCGGTGATCAGCTTGGCGAAGGTCGACTTGCCATTGCCATTGGCGCCGAGCAGCGCAATGCGATCGTCATCGTCGATCCTGAGATTGAGGCGCGTCAGCACCGGCGGGTTGCCGTCATAGGCGGCCGACACCCCCTCGAAGCGGATGAGCGGCGGGTTGAGCGGCTTTGCCGGATCGGGAAAGCGGAAAGGATGGACCCGGTCCTCGACAATGGCGGCGATCGGCTCGAGCTTGGCCAGCGCCTTGAGCCGGCTCTGTGCCTGCCGCGCCTTGGAGGCCTTGTAGCGGAAGCGCTCGACGAACGCCTCCATGTGACGGCGGGTCTCCTCCTGCTTCTTCCTGAGCTTGGCGGTGAGCGCCTGCTGCTCGCGGCGCTGCCGTTCGAAACTGTCGTAATTGCCCTGATAGAGGGCGAGCTTGCCGCGCTCGAGATGGAGGATCGAGCCCGCGACCTCGTTGAGGAGGTCGCGGTCGTGGCTGACGATCACCACCGTCGCGGGATAGAAGCGGATATAGGATTTGAGCCAGATCACCCCTTCGAGGTCGAGATAGTTGCTCGGCTCGTCGAGCAGCAGCACGTCGGGCGTGGCAAAGAGCGCCGCCGCCAGCGCCACCCGCATGCGCCAGCCGCCCGACAGCGCCGAGCACGGGCCGTTGATCTCGTCGAGAGTGAAGCCGAGGCCGGCGAGGATCTGCGCCGCCCGCGCCGGCGCCGCATGGGCATCGATATCGACGAGCCTGGTCTGGATCTCGGCGATGCGGTGCGGGTCGGTTGCTCCTGCCGCCTCCTCGATGAGCGCCGCCCGCTCGCGATCGGCGACCAGCACCGTGTCGAGAAGGCTCGCCTCGCCGGACGGTGCTTCCTGCGCCACGGTGCCGATGCGGGCGCGGCGCGGCACCGCGACCGACCCGGTCTCGGGCACTGCATCTCCAAGGATCAGCCTGAGCAGCGTCGACTTGCCGGCGCCGTTGCGGCCGACCAGCCCGACCTTGTGGCGGCTCGGAATGACCGCGCTCGCAGCGTCAAGGATGAGGCGACCGTCGATGCGGTAGGTCAGCTCGTTGATGTGCAGCATGGACCTGTTAAAGCGGGGCAGTCGGCGTTAGGCAATAGGCACTTGAAGGCAGTAGGCAAATAGGCAGATAGGCAGTGACGGGAGCCCTACTGCCTACTGCCTACTGCCTACTGCCTAATGCCTACTGCCTACTGCTGCCTACTACTGCCTACCGCCTTAATCGCCCCGGCCGGCCAGCAGCGGCGTGATCCGGCGCACCGTCACCCGGCGGTTCTCCGGCTCCTCCTCCTCGGCCGGGATCTTGAGGAACTGCTCGCCATAGCCGATGGTCTCGAGGTTCTGCGGCGCGATGTTGAAGAATTCCGTCAGCGACTGCTTGACGGAGTCGGCGCGCTGCTGCGACAGGTCGAGATTGTAGGGATCGGACCCGACGGCATCGGTATGGCCCTCGATCATGAAGACCTCGTCCGGATTGGCGATCACGATCTTCTCGAGGATGCGGCCGATCCGTTCGACATTCTCGATCTCCTCCTCGCGGACGAACGCCTCGTTGAACCCGAAATGGATGGTGTCGATCTCGACGCCCGGCATGGTCTGGCGCAGGGCCGGGCGCTCGCGGATCTCCTCCACCGAATAGCGGCGATCGATCTCCCTTGTCGGCGGCGCGATGAGCTGCTCCTCGATCATTTCGTCATCGACCTCGGCGGCGGCGATATTGGGCCGCGGCCGCGGCGGCGCGCCCGGCACGATCACGATGTTGAGCCCGCCCTCGCGGCGATATTCGTCATAGCGATCGCGGCGGAAGGCGATCAGGCGCATCCTGAGCGCGCGACGATCGGACCTCAGCCCATCCTCGATGCGGAACCGGTCGGGCCCGCGCAGATTGCGGTCGTCGAGAACCATGCGGGCAGCATCGATCCGGCGGTTGAGCTGGCGCACATTGAGCGCCTGCGAGGGACGCCGATCCTGCAGGAGCCGGCGCGTCAGCTCGTCGCGCCCGAACTCGCGGCGCCGGTCGCCATAGTCGACGCCTCCCTCGTCACCGCCCTGATCGCCGCCCCACTGACGGTCGCGCTGGCGGTCATCGCGCTCGGCGACTCGGTTGCGCAATTCGTCGCGGTCGTCGCGCAGGCGGTCGCGCAGCCGCCCGGACATTTCATCGGACAGCCCCTCGGCGGCAAGCACGCCGCGGGTGCGCTGAACCCGGTCACGCAATTGCCGCTCGTCGAGACCGTTCGCCGGACGGCGATCCGTGAGAAGCCGCCGCGCCTCGCCCTCGGCTGCCGAGGGCTGATCGAGCGCCCCGCCGGGTACGACTCCGCCGGTCGATGACTGAAGGCGGTTGCGCAGCTCCCTGTTGTCCTCGTTGAGCCGCGCCTCGATCTGGTCGCGCTGCCCCTGCCCCGACTGTATCATCGAGCGTCCCGTTCGGATGCGGTAACGCAGCTCCCGATCGTTCAAGGTCGCAGCCGGCCGGCGATCTGAGAAGTAGCGGCCGGGATCGCTGCCCGCCTGCTGACCGCCCTGGTCCTGCCCGCCCTGGTCCTGGCGACCGCCCTTGCCCTGCCCCATGCCCTGTCCCTGGTCCTGGCCGAGAGTGCCCGGTTGCTGGCCGCCGCCCTGATCCTGGCCTTGACCGACGGCCTGGCCCTGACCGCCGCGATTGGCAAGCTCGTTCTGCGCTTCGGCGGTGAGCGACTGGACGCGGCCGCGCACCTTGTCGCGCAGGTCGCGATTGCCGAGCAGCGAGCGGCCGACGGCGATGCGGCGACGCAGCTCGGCATCGCTCAACGATCTGGCGGGGCGGCGATCGTTCAGGAAGCGCATGGCATCGCGCGTGCCGGCCTGGTCACCCTCGGGCGCCGGCTGCTGACCAGGCTCCGCCTGCTGCGGCTGCTGCTGTTGCTGTTGCTGCTGCTGTTTCGGCTGACCCTCGAGCTGCGGCTCCGGCTGCCCCTGCGGCTGCTGCTCCTGCTGGCCCTGCTGCTGTTGTTGCTGCTGTTGCTGACGACGCCGCCGCTGCTGCTTGGTCTCGCCCTGGTCCTGCCCCTGCTGCTGCTCGAGCTGCGGCGGTTGCTGGCCCTGGTCGTCGGCGCCCTGCAGCTGTTGCTGTTGTTGTTGTTGCTGACGACGCCGCCGCTGCTGCTTGGTCTCGCCCTGGTCCTGCCCCTGCTGCTGCTCGAATTGCGGCTGCTGCTGACCCTGGTCCTCGGCGCCCTGCTGCTGTTGCTGCTGCTGTTGCTGACGCCGCCGGCGCTGCTGCTTGGTCTCGCCCTGGTCCTGCCCCTGGCCCTGGCCCTGGTCCTCGGCCCCTTGCGGCTGCTGCTGCTGCTCCTGCTGGCCCTGCTGTTGCTGCTGCTCCTGCTGGCGCTTGCGCTTCTTTTTCTTATTGTCCTGCTCCTCGCCAGCCTCTTGATCCTGCTGGGAATTCTGGTCCTCGACCGCGCCTTCCGATTGGGCCAGGAGCACGTCATTGGCCTTGGCCGGCAGGACGGAATTTCCACTGGCTGTCAAGAGAGCAATGGTGAATCCGGCGATCAGGGCGCGCGACATCGTCTTTCTCCTCCTTGCAATCGCCCGGATATATTGCCGCAATTGAGGCAAAAATCGGTTGTAGGTGTAACCAACCTGCAGCACACGGAACTCGCCGACTTTGGCGCGCGTTAGGCCAGAAAGTTCAATTGTCCCGGAGGGCTGCCATGCGCGGCGCACTTCTCTGGCTGCTGGGGATCCCGATCCCCATCATCATCCTGCTCTATCTCTTCAACGTGATCTGACAACATGACCAAGCCCACCGATCGCAAACCGTCGCAAACCGTCAAGGCAGCGGAAACCGAAGCGCACGTCACCGGCAAGGACAAGACCGAATACGGCCGGGTGTCGCGCAGCAAGCATGTGACCGACCGCAAGACCGTCAAGGCCAATCCGGCGTCCGACGGCTCGCCTGACCGGGCTCCTGGCGGCGACACGGAGAACACCGACTAGGCGAATCCGGTCCGACGGCAGGACCGGGACGGCAGGCGCCCGTCGTTTTCCTCGACGGGCGCTTGCTTCTTGGGCGAGACCCTCGCTATAAGGCGCCCGCAATCTCGATGGGGGACTCTATGCCGGCCGAACGCACGCTGTCGATCATCAAGCCGGATGCAACCAGGCGCAATCTCACCGGACGGATCAATGCGATGATCGAGGATGCCGGCTTGCGCATCATCGCCCAGAAGCGGGTGCTGTGGTCGAAGGCCGATGCCGAGGCATTCTACGCCGTCCACCGCGAGCGTCCCTTCTACCATGACCTTGTCACCTTCATGTCGTCGGGTCCGATCGTGCTGCAGGTTCTCGAGGGCGAGGACGCGGTGGCCAAGTACCGCAAGGTGATGGGCGCCACCGATCCGGCCAAGGCCGAGCCTCACACCATCCGGCGCGAGTTCGCCCAGTCGATCGAGGCCAATTCCGTCCATGGGTCGGACAGCGCCGCCAATGCCGAGACCGAGATCGCCATGTGCTTCACCGCCGCCGAGATCACCGGCTGATCGATGGTGCGTTCTTTCCTGCAGCGCTTGCCCTGGTGGACCGTCCCCTATATCGCCAGCATCGTCCTGGTGAACTGGCTGTTCGTCACCTTGCCGATGGTGCCGACACCATGGGGCGACTGGACTTTCGCCAACATCGTCGTCGGCTTCGTGTTCATCCTGCGCGACATGGCGCAGCGCCAGCTCAGCCATTACGTGCTGCTCGCCACCGCGCTTGGCGGCCTGCTCACCTGGCTCACCGTCGATCCTTCGGTGGCGCTGGCCTCGGTGACCGCCTTCATCATCGCCGAGATGGCCGACTGGGCGGTCTACTCCTTCACCAAGCGGCCGCTCCATGAGCGCATCCTCTGGTCGTCGGCCTTGTCGGCGCCGCTCGACACCATCGTGTTCCAGCACATGATCGGCATTCTCACCCCCGCGGCCTTCTCGATGGAGACCACCTCCAAGATGCTCGGCGCCATCGCGGTGTGGCTGGTGCTCAGGCGGCGGATGCGGCTCGCGCTCGGCGAGACGCCTCAGTAGGCAGTCGGCATTAGGCATTAGGCAGTGAGTGGCGCCTTCCCTACTGCCTACCGCCTACTGCCTACTGCCCTCACTCCTCACATCGTCGCCGTCTCGCGCGCCTGGCGCGGCCTGCCGAGGCTGCTTTCGCGGTAGGAGATGTAGACCGCCGAGCCGATGAGGATGGCGACGCCGAGGATCGTCCATCTGTCGGGGAAATCGCCGAACGCCAGATAGCCGATCATCGCCGCCGAGATCATCTCGGTATAGGCGAGCGGCGCCAAGGTCGGGGCGCTCGCGAAATCATAGGCGCGCACCATCGCATAATGGCCGATCGCCGCAACCGCCCCCACCGCCGCCAGCAGCCCCCAATTCTCCAGGCCCGGCGACTGCCACACCGCCGGCAAGGCGAAGCTGACCAGGATGGCGGCGATCAGCGTCGTCTGAAAATTGTTGATGAGCGCATCGATCGAGCCGGCGATCTTGCGGGTCAGCAGCATGAACACCGCCATCGACAGGCCGGATGCCAGCGCCCACAGCGTCCCGACATTCACCCCGTGGAGGCCCGGTCTGATGATGATCAGTGTACCGATGAACCCGACCACCACCGCGCTCCAGCGGCGCACCCCGACATGCTCGCCGAGCACCAGCGGCGACAGCGCGGTGACCACCAGCGGCATGATGAAGAAGATGGCCAGCGTGTCGGCGATCGGCAGATAGCGCAAGCCGGTGAAGAACGACAGGGTCGACAGCACCATGAGCGCGCCGCGCGTCACCTGGATCACCGGCCGCTGCGGCGTGATGGCGCCGCCGACCCCATGGCGGATCAGCACCGCCGGGAGGGTGAACAGCGTCGAGAACACCATGCGGCCCCACACGATGAGGAGCACCGGCAGGACCTGCCCGAGATGCTTGCCGATGGCATCCATGATCGGCAGGATCGCCATGGCGAACAGCATCAGCGTGATGCCTGTCGAGGCGCGCGACGACGCAGCGTCGTGATCGGCAAGCGGCGTGCTGACCATCGGCGCTTTCAGCCCTTCAGCCGCGCATTGTCGGGATCATAGGCCGGCTCCGGAATGATCCGCGCCGCGTGGCGCTCGCCATAAAGCTCGACCGCGAGCTCGCCCGTGCTCGTCGCCAGCGCCGGCTCGACATAGGCGAAGGCCAGCGACTTCCCGACCGCATGCCCATAGGCGCCGCCGGTGGTGATGCCGACGAGGCGGCCGTCATGATAGACGGGCTCGTTGCCGCGGCAGTCGGAGTCGGTAGCGGCGACCTCGAGATAGACGAGCTGGATGCGCGGGCCGTCCTCTTTCGATTTGAGCGTGCCGGCCTTGCCGACAAAGTCCTTGGCGAGATCGACGAAGCGCTCCATCGCCCCTTCGATCATCGTGACCTCGTTGGTCAGCTCGGCCCCCCAGGCGCGATAGGCCTTCTCCATGCGCAGCGAGTTCATCGCATAGGTGCCGAACAGCGTGATGCCGTGGCGCGCCCCCTCGCGCATCAGCGCGTCGAACACGCCCGCCATCGATGCCATCGGGCAATGGAGCTCATAGCCGAGCTCGCCGACGTAATTGATGCGCAGCGCCCGGACATCCTCGACTCCGGCCACCGTGATGATCCGCCCGGTGAGCCACGGGAAGGACGCATTGGCGAGATCGACCTCGGTCAGCGATGCGAGCACCTCGCGCGACTTCGGCCCGGCCAGGATGAGCGTGCCATAGGCCTCGGTGACATTGGCGAGCGTTGGGCCTCCGTCCGCCGTCAAGCCCCGCTGCAGCAGGTCCTCGTCCTGGAGCTCGGCGGTGGCGGCCGACAGCAGGAAATAATGATCGGGGGCAAGCCGCGTGATGGTGAGCTCGCTCTCGATGAAGCCGGCCTCGGTCAGCATATGGGCAAGCACGATCCCGCCGTCGCGGCTCGGGATGCGATTGGCGGTGAGGCGCGACAGCGCCGCATGCGCGGCATTTCCCTTGAGCTCGAATTTGGCGAAGCTCGACAGGTCCATGAGTCCGACCGCGTTGCGCACCGCCAGGCACTCCTCGCGCACCGCCTCGAACCAGTTGCTGCGGCGGAACGAGTAGCGCTCGCCCTCGCCGCTCTTATCGTACCAGCGCGGCCGTTCCCATCCCATCACCTGCTGATACTGCGCACCCGCCGCGCCGAGCCGGTCGAACAGGCTCGACTTGCGCACCGGCCGCCCCGCCGCATGCTGCTCGCCTGGCCGGTAGCAATAATACATGTGGTGATAGTCCTCGATGGCGGTGACCTTGGCATAGTCGCCGGCCGCCCATGGACCGAACCGTCGGGGATCGAATTCGCGCATATTGATCTCGGCCTGGCCGTGCACCATCCATTGCGCCAGATATTTGCCGGCGCCGGCGCCCTGGCAGATGCCGATCGATGCGCCATTGGCCATCCAATAGCCGGGGGCGCCGTGGGCCGGGCCGAGCAGGAAATTGGAATCCGGCGTGTGGGTGATGGCGCCCGAGATCACCGATTTGACGCCGGCGCGATTGAACAGCGGCAGCCGTTCGCCGGCCTTCTCGAGCCATGGCATCAGCCGCTCGAGCTCGGGCGGCACCAGCTCCGACTCGAAATCCCAGGAAGGCGGGCCGCCGTCGAAGCACAGATGCGCCCCCGCCGTCTCATAGGGACCGACCAGCACGCCATTGGTCTCCTCGCGGATATAGCAGTGCGACGAGGGATCGCGCAGCACCGGCAGCTCCTTGTCGAGATCGATGAGCTCCTGCAGCGGCTCGGTGATCACATAATGGTGGAGGAGATTGGCGATCGGCACGGCATGGCCGGTCCAGCCGCCCACCACATCGGCATAGGAGCCGGCGGCATTGACCACATGCTCGCAGCGGATGTTGCCGCGCTCGGTGACGACCTCCCATTCTCCCGACGGCAGCCGGCGGATGTCGGTGGCGCGGCAGCGGCGATAGATGGTGGCGCCGCCGCGGCGGGCGCCGGCCGCCATCGCATTGGTGACGTCTGCCGGCGCGACATGGCCGTCGGTAAAGGTGACGAAGGCCGCCTTGACGTCGTGCGTCTCGACCAGCGGATGATGGGTCTTGATCTCGTTGGGCCCGACGATCGCCGCCTCATAGCCGGCGAGCCGCGACAGGCCGTGGACATATTTGAACCAGTCGACCTCGTCATCGCTGAAAGCGAGCCTCACCCCGCCGCAGCCATGCCAGGAGACCGCCACCCCGGTCAGCGCCTCGAGCCTGGGATAGAGCTCGGTGCCATAGACATGCATCTTGGTGAGGTTCAGCGACCCGTTGAAATGCGGGCACTGGCCGGCGGCATGCCAGGTCGAGCCTGAGGTCAGCTCGCCCTTCTCGACCAGCACGACATCGCTCCAGCCCTCCTCCACCAGATGGTAGAGCAGCCCGACGCCCATGATGCCGCCGCCGACTATGACCACACGCGCCTGCGATTTCATCTCGACTCAATGCTCCCGTTGTGAGGCAGTAGGCCTTAGGCAATAGGCAGTGAGTGGTACTCCTGCTTACTGCCTACTGCCTACTGCCTACTGCCTACTGCCCATTTCCTCGCGTCCAACGCCCCCGCTCGTCCTCCCGCCAATAGACCGGCTGCTGGCCGAGCGACACTGTCCGCCGCCATTCGGCGCGGGCCGCCTGAAGCGCCGCCTCGTCGCGGGCATCGAACAGATAAATGATCCTCTCGAGCCGCTCGTCGAGGACGATCGGCACCCCGTCGAGATAGATCCGCAGCTGCGCGCCATTGGGCGAATCGGGGCCGGCGGTGATCCACACCGGCTGGCGCCCGGCATGGCCATCGCGCACCGTGCCATGCGCCAGGAACGAATCGTCGCTGAAAGTCCACAGCTCGTTCGACAGCCATTCCGCCCGTTCCTCGCTCCCCGCCTGCACGACCACGCGCCAGTCGCGCTCCAGCGCCTTTTTCAACAGCGTCGGCAGCACGCGCTGCAGCGGCTGGCATTCGAGATGATAGAAATGGACCTCTCCCATGCCCTCTCTTGCTGCCCGAAAAACCAGTGGTCAAGTGGCGCTTGGGCGTTGCAGCCGCGAGCCGGGCGAATAGACTCCCGGGCAAGGAGTGCAGGGTACAAAGGGCTTGGGGAGGCTCTCGTGATGGGGTCACGGGCGGCGCAGCTGGCTGCGCTCATTCTTCTGTTCATGCACTTTGGCGGTTCATCGGCCGGAGCGATGGGCCTGTGCGATTGCTGCGGCAATCGGGCGGCCTTGACCGCGGACTGCCGGTCGGCCTGCGCCGCCGCCAAAGAAGAGATTCCCATGTGCCGGCCGGCCGTGATTTATGACGGCGATGTCGGGACGCCGTCTGGGGACAATGCCCTGGCGGTGGATTCGCTCAAATATCTCAGCATGGGGCGTCCGGATCGTTCGGCGCTCGAGCGCTTCCGGCAATGGCTCGAACTGTGGCGCGGCCACGCCGAGGAGCAGTTCCAGGCGGCGCTCGCCCGCAGCGAGGACAGCGATGTCGCGTTCGCCCGCGCCGAAGCGGCGCGCGATCAGGTGCTGGTGAACTACCAGCATGGCATGCGGCGCTATATCGAGATCCTGCGGGCCGACCGCCCCAGGCGGGTTGAAATGGCTCTCGCCACGGCTCTGTCGGCCAAGGCAGCGGTTCCGCGCGTGGTGGCGCCGCGCCGTGAGGTGCACCGTAGCCAGCGGGTCGCTCGCCAGAAAATCGCTCAGCAGAAAGGCGTTCAGCAGAAATTGCCGCGCCTTGCCTTCAGTCCCGCCAAGGTCTGCACGGGAAACTGGGTAAACGCTGCCTGCGCCGTGCCCTAGACGAGGCAGTAGGCATTAGGCAGTAGGCAGGGCGTAGAGCCGGGATCACTGCCGACTGCCCATCTGCCGACTGCCCATCTGCCGACTGCCCATCTGCCGACTGCCCATCTGCCGACTGCCCATCTGCCGACTGCC
>Ga0075421_100001932_pt1 | contig 24499 bp, 23 predicted proteins | sample SoiMetdeltSBSDD5_FD_75292 | JGI IMG/M metagenome (GOLD analysis project Ga0075421, IMG submission 75292) | Bulk soil microbial communities from a Populus tree surrounding site in Tennessee, USA - Soil MetaG P. deltoides SBSDD5 | ecosystem: Environmental > Terrestrial > Soil > Tree plantation...
ATGCAGACGCGCGTGTTCGCTTTCTCGTCCCGGCCTGCCGGCGGCGGGTGGCAGGGCGCGTCTACGGCGCAATGGGAGGTGATCCCCGGTCTCCGCGGCCAGAGGACGCTGACCGGATCGTTGAAGGTCGTCACCACCAACCTCAAGCCCGGGTATCTCCGGACCAACGGCGTCCCGTACAGCGCCAGGACGACGTTAACGGAGTACTTCGATCGCATCACCCAGCCGAACGGCGACGCCCACCTGATCATTACGACAACGATCGAGGATCCGGAGTATCTGACGCAGCCCTATATGTACAGCACGCACTTCAAGCTGCAGGCGGACGCCACGGGCTGGGCTCCCAGGTCCTGCAGCGCACGGTGAACGCGTCGCGTCACTTCGGAGGAGTTACGCCGGTGAACCATTTGTAGCCGAGCGAGTGGATGCTCTGCAGGCTCTCGTTGTTTCCCTCGTAACAGGCCGTCTCCCATAACTCTTTCGCGTACGGGTCGTTGTTCACCGGCGGCAGCACTGAAGCCACGCTGACGCCTCTGGGACCGCTTGGACCAGTCCCGGCACGCCTTTTCGGGAATGTCATCGTCCACGGCCGGGTATAGATCGTCGGGTCCTCAACCGTCACCTCGTAGTCGATCGTGTTGGCATCGACCAGCGTCCAGCGCTCGACCATGCGCGTGTTCTCGCTGTAGAACTGCCCGGTGCTGTCGAACCACCCTTTGCCGTTGAGACTGGTCACCTCGACCACCAGCGTGTTGCCTTCCCAGCGGCCACGCGCGCTCCCGAGCCAGAACTTGGCGTTCTGGCTGATCGCCGGACGCCCGTCGGTCGGGATGACGCGATACGCATCATCGGTGAGCATGATCACGGACCCGGGCTTCTGAACGATCTCCTGAGCGTCGAACGAGAAGACGGGCGCGGCCGTGAGGCAGAACGACCCCGGAGAGGTATAGAGACGCTGGCCCGACTCGCCGGGCCATCCTCGCGCCAGGCCTGCCAGAATCTCGTTTCTCTTCGCCAGCGCCCACGGGGTGTAGGGAATCTTCCCGTCCGGTGGATCGGAGACGAAACTTTCCTGGGCCGGCGTCGTCACGTCGACGTAGTCGTGATCCTCGAGAAAGCTGTTGTTATCACCACCGGCGCCGCTCCATTCGCCCTGGAGATCGGGCACGCCGTCCGGTGTCCGGCGCGGGGTGTAGGGCGGGAGCTTCGCCTTCTGGGCGACCCAGCTCCTGGCCATCGGCAGCTTCGGCGTGTCCTTCGACCAGAACGCCTGTCCAGCCGAGAGTGCCGGCGCCAGCACCAGGGCCAGGAGCGCAGCCGTCAGGCCTATTTCTCGAATAACGTCGACGCGGGATTGTTCCATTCCTGCTCCAGAAGGTACGCATTGCACTGGTATTCGAACAGCTCGCTGTTCTGTTCCTGACGCCGGTAAAGAGGCATGCTGATCTTCCACGGCCGCGTGAACACCTTCGGGTCCTCGATCGTGACCTCATAGAGCAGGTGATTGGGGCCGGTCGGCGTATAGCGTTCGATCACGTGCAAGGCGTCGCTGTGGAAATTTCCGGCCCGATCGAACCAGGTAAGGTCGTTGAAATGGATCACATCGACGACGAGAGTGTTGCCCTCCCAGCGCCCACGCGAGTCCCCCAGCCACCACTCGATCGGCCCACGAGGATGCGGGTTGCCGTTCATATAGATGTAGCGAATGGCGTGCTGATACTCGTAGAGGATGGAGACCTTGTCGGCCTGCTGAACGAGCTGAAACGGATGCGGCATGTAAGTGATGCGGGGAACGCCCGGGAGGTAGCACTTGGATTCCGGATCGAGCGTCGCCCGCTTGGCGAAGTTCTCCTGCTTCCTCGCGAGGGCGGACGGCTGGTAGGGAATCGGGCCTCCTTCCACCACGCCACGTCCGGCGGGCACGCCAAGGCTCGCATTATGGTCCTCGAGGTCCCACGCGGCAGTGTTGAGGACCTGCCAGATGCCCTGCAGGTCCGGGTGCCCGTCGCGCGTGCGCGGCGGCGTATAGGCCGCCGGCGTCTGCGCCACGCCCGCCGTCGGCGTGAGCGCGCAGATCGCCGCCAGACCGAACACCAGCCCCAGGAACCAACGTCGTGAGGTCATCATTTCCGGCGCGCGATATTCACCTGGGTGCACAGCGACATCACGTCGAGGAACTTCTGATAGTTCTCCTGGCCGACGACGAATGGATTCGGATCGCCCGTTCTTCGGGCGGCCAGCTTGTCCAGCTTCACCTGGATTGGATCCATCAGCGGATGGTTCTGGAGCTCGACGTCGACCTTGGCCTTGGTCGTCTCCTCCCTGAAATGCGCGACCGACTTCAAGTACGTCGCCAGGCCTTCGTCTGAAATGGGCCCTGGAGTCAGGATCGTTCCGCCGTACAAAGCAGCCATATGCGTCCGGCCGTTGTCCTTCACCGGGAAGATAAAACCCATCGATCCCGGGGTGTGGCCGGGGATCGCGACCGGCGTCACTTTCAGATCGCCGAGGACAACTGGCTGCCCTTCCGTGAGGACCTGATCGCGCTTCGGCCATACCTGCGGCGGCGCCGCCGGCGCAGCGCCACCTCGAGCAGCGGGAGGATTCTCGATCAGGTTCCAATCCGCCGCCGAGACATAGACCTTCGACCCGAAGCGTTCCTGCATGTACCGCGACCCGCCCACATGGTCGGCATGACCATGGCCGGCGATGATGATCTTCACCTGTGCGGGATCGAGGCCCAGCTTCTGAAAACCAGGCAGGAGCAGCGTGTCCACCTGCGCGGCACCCAGGGAATCAATCATCAGGAGCCCGTCCGAGGTCTGGATGACGTAGACCGTGGTGCCGGAGTTGCCGATGGCATAGACGTTGTCGAAGATCTTCGTCGGCACGATGACCGGGTCGGTCGCACTGTTGGCGCGAGGCGCTTCGCAGAAGAACTGCGCCTCCCCGGCCCACATCGCGCCGCCGGTCTGCTTCGCTTTCTCGATCAGCGCTTTCACCTCCGGCGAGTCGGGCTTGGCAGGCGCGGCCGGCGCGGGTGCCTGCGTTCGCGCGAAGGCGGGAAGCGCCGCGGCAAATATCATGAGAGACGCGAGCGTCTTGATTGACATAGCCGCGAATATTCCGCCCGGCGCGGTCTAATGTCAATGACTGGATCGGCGTTCCTTGATACGCTTTCCGCACCATGACCTTCAGATCGATCGTGGCGGTTCTCGGGTGCCTGGCGATCCCGACCGTCGTGCACGGACAGGGGCAGCAGTTTGGCGGTCCCGCCGGCGCCCGGCGCGAGGTGACGGTCACCGCGATCCCCGGTGTCATCGCCGCCGGAGCCAGCTGGACGCTCGCCTGGCAGGGCACCGACAACGCCGACGGCATCGTCGGTACGCAGGATGGCGGATTGCTGTTCGCGCAGGAACAGCCGAACCGCATCAGCAAACTCGATCAGAACGATAAGGTCTCGGTGTTCGTGCAGAACACCCGCGGCGCCGGGTCGGTATCACTCGACGCTCGCGGCCGCCTGGTTGCAGCGCAACGGACATGCACGGATCCGGGGCGTCGCGAACCATGCCCGGATCCGCCGGCCATCGGGGTGATCTATCCGGAGGGTGAGCGCCGCATCCTCGCCGAGCGCTTCGAGGGCCAGTCGATCGGACGGCCGAACGACCTGATCGCAAGCAGGCAGGGCACGGTCTACTTCACATCGGGCGGCGCGTTCTCAGTCAATCCGGCGGGCATGGTTTCAAGCATCGGCACGGGCCTTCGCACGAATGGAATCATGCTGAATGCCGACGAGAAGATCCTGTACATCACCAACGGGCCAGTCGTGGTGGCGTTCGATGTTCAGCCGGACGGCACGGTAAGGAATCAGCGAGACTTCGCGAAGCTCGAGGCCGGCGGGGCGGGCGACGGGATGGCGATCGACGCGGCGGGCCGGCTCTACGTCACCTCGGCGCCGGGCGTGCAGGTCTTCAGCCCTGAGGGGAAATATCTGGGACTGATTCCAACGCCGCGTGCCCCCGCCAGCGTCGCCTTCTCGGGACCCGGCAAGCGAATGCTCTATGTCACCGGGGCCGGGGCGCTCGGCGCTGATGGCGCGGAGATCTCTACGCCGCCCGGTATCAGGAACAACGCCAAGTCGATCTACAGGATTCCAATGCTCGCCCAGGGTTTTACCGGGCGCGCGAAATAAGTTCATGAGTACGTAGTGTCCGGCTTTAGCCGGAAACGGTCCGCCTGAAGGCGGACACTACGTACCCTAACGAGCTGCTGCCGGATCGGCGTAGGGACCGGTCGCAGGGAGTCCCGCGCCGCCGCCGCCGTCCCAATCCCTCTCGATGCCGTGGCCGCGTGCGGCATCGCCATGTATCGGCGTCACGAATCCCAGGAGACACCCGGTGGAGCCGTCCCTGAGCAGATGACACCGTACTCTGATTCGGTCTCCGGTCCTCACGTCATTCATCTTGATGCCGGCCCTCTCGAGCCCGCCGGGACCCGTGCCCTCGAGCGCCCAGGTCGCGGTCTGCTTTTTGGCGTCGACGACGTCGATGTAGATCCACGAGTGCGGAACCAGGCGATGCACTTCGGTGACCGTCCCCTCCATCGTCGTCCATATCGAGGTGTCGTAGTTGTTGTGCGAATGATGGGCGCTGGCGGGCACAGCCACGGACGCGGCGCATGCCAGCGCGAGACCCAGCGATCTCATCAACATGGTCCTCTCCTCCCGAACATCGGCGTAGCCAACGATCACCTCGCGCGCGGCGGTGGCGGCGCGGGGAACTTCCATTCGTCCGAATACGTCGGCGAGTAATAGTTTCGATAGCGGATGGTGTTGCCCTTCTCGTCGAGGAACATCAGCGACTGCTGAAACAGGCCCGGCGCCGGCGCGCCCCGCGGCACAGTTCCCTCGAGAATATAGAGCTTGGTGCCGTGCATGTTGACGGTCGCGAACGTGCGAGACTCGTCTGCGTTCAGGAGCTGCAACTGGTGGCCCGCGACGAGGTCCGCCGCGTACCAGCCGTAAAAGGTCACCTTGGCGTTCCGCTCCAGGAACTTCCGGGTGGCCCAGACGATGGCGCCCGCCACGTCATTGCGCCAGGAGTTATTGCAGGCGTCACCCTCTCCTTTGTTCTTCTGGCACTGCATGGACTTTTCGGTATGCAGCTTTTCCGCGTCCTTGTAATCCGCGACCGTCATCGAGAACCGGCCTCGTGCATTCTCGACGCTGTAGACCCGCGCGGGTAAGGGAATGTCGTGTTCCGACATCCACGTCGTTTCCCGGACAGTCGGCTCGCCGGGGAAACTGACCGCGAACAAGTCGGTCTTGCTGCTGTACTGAATAAACCCTTGGGCCAGCGGGGTTCCTGTCACGGCGAGGACGAGCGCTGCGGTGGCGAACGAAATCCGGCGCATGAGGCCTCCTGACAGTCGTACCTAATTCGAAATCCTCGAATTGACAAGAGAAACTGCGAGGGACAGGATACCCCCTCCTTGAACAGGTTGCACCGGATCGATTTCCACCATCATTTCCTCCCGCCGCGCCACGTCGAACGGATCACGGCCCAGCGTGAAAGTGGCCGGCCGCCTCAGTGGAGCCCCGGCATGTCGCTCGAGGAAATGGACCGACATGGCGTGGCCACCGCCATCGTCTCGCTGGTGCAGCCCGGGATCTGGCTGGGCGAGGTGGAGGCATCACGCAGGCTGGCGCGTGAATGCAACGAATTCGGCACGGCGATGGCGAAGGACCATCCCGGGCGTTTCGGCCTGTTCGCGGCCATTCCGCTGCCAGACACTGACGGCAGCCTGCGCGAGATCGAATATGCGCTCGATGTGCTCAAGGCCGACGGCATCGGCCTCATGACACAGTTCGACGGAAAGTATCTCGGCGATCCGGCCTTCACACCCGTCATGGAGGAGCTGAACCGGCGTAAGGCGATCGTCTACATCCACCCGACGCAGCCGGCGTGCTGTGTGGGTCTCGTGCCGGGGGTGACGGTCTCCACGATCGAATATGCGACCGATTCCAGCCGCACACTCGCAAGCTTGTTGTTCAGCGGGACTGCGGCGAGATTTGCGGACATCCGCTTCCTGTTCTCGCACGGCGGCGGCACGGTTCCATTTCTGCTCGGCCGCTTCGAGCGACTGGCGGAGGAGAGAAAGGCGCCGTGGATGCCGCATGGCGCCGCTCCGGAACTGAGGAAGTTCTACTACGAGATTGCGCAGGCCCACCACGCGGGGGCGCTCGCGGCGCTCCTGAAGATGGTCCCGATCTCCCAGGTTTTATTTGGCAGCGACTATCCGCTGCGGCCGGTGTCGGAGGCCGTGAGCGGCGTTGCGGCGTACACCTTCACCGCCGACGAACTGCGCGCCATTGAGTACGAAAACGCGGTCCGGCTGCTCCCGCGCTTGAAATAACGTCCCAGACGCCAACTCCCAAGACGTCAACTCCCAATTGGGAGTTGTGGAGTTGGAGGTTGGGAGTTGCGTTACTCCTCCAGCAGTTCAGCGAGTATGGCCTGGGCGCGTGCCAGCGTGGCGGGCGTCCTTGCACTGTAGATAATTCCGCTCGTGACGCGTACGCCGGGCTCGAGGTCCGGCGGTGGTTCGTCGAACGCCACCTGCTCGATTTGAAGGTTGAGTTTGGCGTTGAAGGGAGCCTCCCGCATCCTCGGCGAGAGCTCGGTGACGGTGCCGCGCACGTAGCACACCAGATCGGCGTCGACGATGATGAGCGTTGCCTTCCCTCGCTCGCGCATGTTCGCGCAGGTGCGGCTGTTGGTGTACACGGCGAGGCGGAGGCTGTGACGATCGGGCGCCGCGACCTCGAAGTAGCTGAGCATGGCGGGGTGCGGCCAGCCGCGGTCATCCACGGTACAGACGAGAATCGCCTCGCTGGCGCGTGAAGCGATCCCGGCGCCGCCCAGACGCCGATAAAGGTCGTCGGTCAGCAGCTCCGTTCGAAGTCGGGCCATGGCGCCGGCGTCACTGCTTCGGCGGGTCGTTCTCGGTCTCGAACGCGAGCACCCCGGGGGCGCGGCCGGGCAATCCCATCTCCGCCCAGCGCGCGCTCACCCGGTCGTACACGCTCTTACGAAGCGTGGTGCGCCTGGAGAACGTCTTCAGATGACGGTAATCCTTGCAGGCGTTGATCATCGCTTTCGACCCGAACACGCGCTTCTCTGGCGGATTCTGCGCGGGATCGAGCGTCGTGCTCCAGGTGTTGCGCAGCAGCTCGATGTCATCGCCGGGATTACACCGCGTCGACATCGCCCAGATCACCTGGTCGATGTCGGTCGGATCCACGTCCTCGTCGACGGCGATGATGAATTTGGTGAAATACGCACCGCCGGGCACCTGCGCCGCGAGCGCGAGCACCTGCGCCGCATGTCCTGGATACCGCTGTTCGAGGCTGACCACCGTCATGCCGAATCCACCGGCGGCGGCGGGGTGCGAGTAGACACCGTGGATGCTGGGCACGCCAAGTTTCTCGAGGTCGTCCCAGATCCGCGCCGCGCGCAGAACCGCAAAGAAGCCGCTCTGCTCGCAGGAGGGATAGTCCGCCATCAGCGCATTGGTGAGAATCGGATTGGACCGGTAGTGCAGCGCGGTGATCTCGACGAGCGGCGCCCGTCCCTCGGGCCGCCCGTAGTACCCGGTGAACTCGCCAAACGGTCCCTCGGGCTTGACCGAGTCGGGCGGGATGATCCCCTCGACGACGATCTCGGCGTTGGCCGGCAGGAGAAGGTCCGTCGCGGTTCCCCGCACGACCGGAATGGGTTCGCCCTTCACGCCTCCTGCGTATTCGTATTCGGAAATGTCCTTCGGGAATTTCTGCGACCCCACCAGCATGAACAGCGGGTCGATTCCCCACGCGGCCGCCACCTGGATCGGCTCGCCCTTCTGCCACGATCGGGTGATGTGAAGGAGCGCATCCTTGCCCGGCGACAGATAGAGTCCGGCCTGCTGCTTGCCCTGCACCATCATGCGATAGGTGCCGACGTTGAGATAGCCGTTGTCAGGATCACGCGTGATGACCGCGTCGGCCGTCCCCGCATACCGCCCGCCGTCGAGCGGCCAGTGCCGCGGAATCGGCAGAAGCGTCAAATCGATATCCTTGCCGGTAATCGTGTGCTCGTAGATCGGCGCCTCGCTCCGGGAGACTTCGCGCGGCTTGATGCGCGTCTTGAACTTCTCCTTCACGCGCCGGATCAATTCCACCGTCGCCGTATCGGCAGGCTCTTCCAGGCTCAACGCCGTGCGCTTCAGGCTCGGACCCAGGATGTTCCAGAGCATCCGCACGCCAAGCGGGTCCCGCTCGAACCCGCGGGCCTTCTCGAACAACAGCGCCGGCGACGGCTGGCGTTTGGCGAGCAGATAGGTGACCGCGCTCATGTCCTCGTCGGGATCGACCGGCTGGCTCACTCGCACCAGCTCACCGATGCCGTCCACCCGCTCGAGCCATTCGCGGAGATCCTGGATAGGCCCCGCCGGTGCCGCCGCGCGCGGCTTCACGGGTGCCGGAATGGTGTTCGTGTCTGACATGTTCCTGTCGCTCCCTACTCGTCCGGGGTTGGCGTCTCCCTCGTCTGCGTTGTCACGGTCAGGGCGTCTTCCAGCGCCCGCGGTTCCTCGAGAAGAGCCTGGCTTGTGCGTTGTAGCACGATACGTCCGCGGACCAGCACGATCGCCTCGTCAGTCAGGCCCAGCGCCAGGCGTGCGTGCTGCTCGACGACGACAATCGACAGGCCCTGGCGGCGCAGCTCGCGGAAGGTACCGGCCAGCATTTCCACCAGGTTCGGCGCCAGTCCTTCGAACGGCTCGTCCAGCAGAAGGATTGTAGGCTGGAGCGCCAGCGCCCGCGCGATGCTGAGCATCTGCTGTTCGCCGCCCGACAGCTGATTCCCGAAATTGCCGCGCCGGAGCGCCAGCGACGGGAACAGCTCGAAAATCCTGTCGAGCGTCCACGTGCCGGTCCGCGCACCGACCGTGAGGTTTTCCAGGACGGTCAACGACGGGAAGATGTCGCGCTCCTGCGGCACGTAGCCCATGCCGAGGCGCGCCCGCTGCCAGGCTGGCGCGGTTCCGATCTCCCGGTCGTCAAGCCGCACCTGCCCATGATGGCGATCCGCGTGGCCGGTGATCGTGCGCATCAACGTGGTCTTGCCCACGCCGTTGCGTCCAAGCACGGCGAGCGCGGCTCCGCGGCGGAGCGAGAAGCTGACGTCCTCGACCACCACAGTCGCGCCGTAGCCGGCGGTGACGTTCGCGAGCCGGAGGATCTCAGCCATGGCTCGATTCACCGAGGTAGAGGGCCCGCACCTGCGAATGCTCGCGAATCTCGGCCGGCGTGCCTTCCACGAGAATCTGCCCCGCCACCAGGACGGCAACGCGGCTGGCAAAGCGAAAGACGATGTCGATGTCGTGCTCGATGAGGAGCACCGCCATCGAAGCCGGCAGCTGCGCGATCGCGTCGAAGATGACGGCCACGTCCGCGGCAGGAACCCCCGCGGCCGGCTCGTCGAGCAGGAGGATGCGGGGCTCGAGTGCCAGCGCAATCGCCAGCTCCACCATGCGCTGCACGCCGTAGGGCAGCACTTCGATTGCGCGGCGCCGCTCGGGTTCAAGCCTCAGCGTCGTGAGGATCTCGGATACGCGCGCGTCCGCGCGCTCGCGCATGCGGCGATTGGGCCACAGGCGGCCAGCCGTGTCGCGGTGCTCGGCAACGGCCAGCGCGACGTTTTCCTCGACGGTGAGTCGCTGAAACAGGCTGGTGATCTGGAATGTCCGCCCGATGCCGGCCTTCACCCGCGCCGCCTCGTCCACGCCGGTGACATTGCGGCCCTCGATGCGAATCTCGCCCGCACTCGGCGTCAACCGTCCGGAAATCAGGTTGATCAGCGTGGTCTTCCCGGCGCCATTGGGCCCGATCAGCGCGCAGCGCGCGCCCTCTTCCAGGAGAAAGCTGACGTCGCGAATGACCTCGAGCGGCCCGAACTGCTTCGAGAGCCCGCGCACCTCCAGCATCATCGGCGCTTCCCTTTTACGCGCTGCGCCAGCATGCTCACCCACGCCGTCAGGCCGCCCGGCGCGAGAAAGACAATCGCCAGCAGCAGCAGGCCGATCCAGAGGTACCAGTTGGCAGGGTCCTCTCGCGCGAGATAGTCCTGCATGACGACATAGACCGGCGCACCGAGAAACGCGCCGTAGCGCCGCCCAGCGCCCCCGAGGATCAGCATGATCAGGATCTCGCTCGAAAACTCGACGCTCAGGGCATTGAGCGCCACGAACTCCGCGACCTGTGCCTGCAGCGCGCCCGCCACGCCCGCCATCGCCGCCGCGGCGACAAACGCCGTACGGAGACGCGCGTCGACGGGCGTGCCGATGGCCCGCATGCGGGCCTCGTTCTCGCGGATGCCCACGAGCGACTTGCCGAAATCCGAGTCGACGAGCGAGCGGAAGGCGAGAAACCCGAGCGCGAGGACCACCGCCGCATACACGTACGACACGCGGCCGAACAGGTCGAACGCGAACTGCCCTGCCACCGGCGCCATGACGATTCCCTGCAGGCCATCGGCACCTCCGGTCAGCCAGCCAAGCCGGTTCGCCATCTCCTGCATGATGAGGACGGTCGCCAGGCTGAGCATGATCAACGTCAGCCGCCGGCTCCGCAGCAGGACTGCGCCCGACACGATGCCGAGGACAGCCGCGGCGGCGCCTCCCGCGAGCAGGCCGAAAACCGGCTCCGCCGAGGCGCGAAGCGCAAAAATGCCGGCGGCGTAGGCACCCACGCCGAAGAACGCCGCATGCCCCAGCGTGACGAGCCCGCAATATCCGACGAGCAGGTCCAGCGACATCGCGCAGAGCACGAGAATCACGACGCGCGTGCCCAGGTCCAGGTAGCCTGGCGCGAGAATCGGAAAGAGAACCAGTCCTGCGATGACCAGGCTGTCGAGCACGCGTGTGGAGGTCACGCGTGGATCTTGGGAGCGAAACCGTGCGGATTGCGGAACAGCACGGCCATCACGAGCAGGAAGATCAGCACGCGGCCGAAGCCCGGAAGGAAATACCGGATCATCGTATCGGCGATGCCGAACGCGAGCGCGACGGCCAGCGCGCCGCGGATGTTGCCGATGCCAGCGACGGCCACCACGATCAGAAAGTAGACAAGATAGTCGTTGGGATAGCCCGGATAGATCGGAAGCAGGTCGGCGCCCAGACTTCCTCCGAGCGCGGCCAGCGCGGTTCCCAGCCCGAAGCACACCGTGAACACCAGATTGACATTGATGCCGACCGATTCGGCCATGCGGCGGTTGTCGACCGCGGCGCGGACGGATGCACCGAAGCGGGTTCGTTCGATCCCGGCCCAGATCGCCAACGCGAGTATCGCCCCTATGCCAACCAGGAACACCCGGTAGGTGGGAAATACGCCGATCCCGACGTTGATGCGCCCTGTCAGCCAGCCGGGCAGCGTGATCGGCTGCGCGAGAGGGCCAAAAACATATCTCGCGATCGCAATCGACACGAAGATCAGTCCGATCGAGAAGAGCACCTGCTCCAGGATCGGCGCGGCGTACAGACGCCGGCACAGCGTGCGCTCGAGCAGCATTCCGAGAGCGCCCACGACGATGACCGCTGCGAGCACGGCGGCGAGGAATGGCACTCCAAAACGGGACATCGCCGTCACCGTCAGATAGCCTCCGGTCATGGCAAACACGCCATGCGCGAGGTTGACGAATCGCATCAGTCCCAGAGTGACCGACAGTCCGACCGCAAGAAGGTACAGGACCATCCCGTAGGCGGTCCCGTAGAAGGTCAGCGAGACCAGCAGGTCGACGAGCTCGAACATCGGCTGCTAATTCTAGACAACTCCCAACTCCCAAGACGCCAACTGCCCAAATTGGGAGTTGGGCGTTGGGCGTTAGCGCGTGCCGGCGTTGCTTTCGGGGTGCAGCTCTTTCCAGGGATCTTTCACGTCGGGAATGGTCGCGAACTCGACGTTGCGAAGCTCGCCATCGACCTGCTGCACGCGGCGGATGTAGATATTGTGAATGACGTCCCTGGTCTCGGGATCGATGCGCATCGGACCACGGGGGCTGTCGGGGTTGCTCCAGTTGGTCAGGATTTCCTGGCTCCGCTTGGGGTCCAGGACCCCGTTCTGCTCGCGGATGACGGCGAAGATCGCCGCCATCCCGTCCCATCCGCCGACGGCGAAATAGTTCGGAACGGTGTCCTGGCCGTAGGCCTTTTTCCATTCATTGACAAAGGTCCGGTTCGCGGGCCGATCGCCTGCCGCCGAATAGTGCGACGCCGAGATCACGTTGAGCGCCGCCTCCCCCATGTTCTTGAGCTCGTCGTCCGGGACGATCGCGTTGGGTCCGATCAGCTGGATGCCCGCCGCGGCGAGACCCAGGTCGTGGTACGCCTTGATGAATCTCGTCGCCTCCGGACCTCCGGGGTTGAACCCGTACACGGCTTGCGGCTTGTCGCGCCGGACACGCTCGAGGAACGGTACGTAGTCGGCGGTGCGCAGTGGAGCGCGAACGGAGCTGACAATCTGGCCGCCGGCTCCCTTGAAGCCCTGCACGAACGCGTCTTCCGCGTCGAGCCCCGCCGCGTAGTCGCTCACGACCGTGGACACGCGGGTCAGCCCGTTGGCCGCGGCCCACTTGCCCAGGTGATAACTGTGCTGCCAGGTGGTGAAGGCCACGCGCACGAGGAATGGCGACAGGCGCGTCGTGCTCGCCGTGCCGCTCGACATCACCACGTAGGGGATGCCGGCTTCGGTCGCCAGCGGCGCAATGGCGCTGACATTGGGCGTCCACTGCCCGCCCGTCAGGATCTGCACCCCCTCGCGCACGATCAGCTCGCGCGCCAGCCGCTTCGCCACATCGGGCGTCGGGCCGGTTTCGTCGCGCTTGATCAGTTGAAGCTCGACGCCCTCGGGAAGGTCAGCCTTGTGAAGCGTCCGGTACAGTTCGGCTCCCCGGTCGATGGCCTCTCCGATCGACGCGTCAGGCCCTGAGTACGTGAGGACGATGCCGACCTTGACAGCCTTCGTCGGCGGAGGGGCGCTGCTGCACGCAGTGCTCAAAGCAGCGCTTGACCCGACCGCTGCCAGCAAGGCGACGACAACGACGGCGGTTCGACTCCCCGGCATCCTCACCGCTTGTCCACGACGATCGCGCCATTCTTGATCACGACCTTCGCGTTCAGCAGGTTCCAGTAGCCGTCGAGCGGATTGCCGTCGAGCAGGACGATGTCGGCCAGCTTGCCCGTCTCGAGCGTGCCAAGGTCGGCGCTCTTCTCGATGAAGGCGGCCGTATTCGGTCCCATCAGCTTGACGATGTCCTGGGGCGAGAACATCAGGTTGAGCGCGCGCAGCTCGTGGGCGAGCCCCGCGTGCGGATGATAGCCGGTGTCAGTGCCGAACCCGTAGGTCACACCCGCATCCCACAGCATCCTGGCATTGACGGCCTTCTCGCCAGCCTCGCGCCCGTCGCCGCCGACTCCTTCCATCCCCGCAGGCCACGGCTTGCCATCGCGAAATGTCGGCTTGTTGTCCTTGTTGAAGACCCCGAACACCGGCACGCCGAAGCCGATCGTCGACAGCATCTCGATGCCTGAGTCCTTGATGAACTTCGCTTGTTCCGCCGTCACATACCCGTTATGCGGCGTGTGAACCAGCTTGGTCGCGCCAGCCTTCACCGCTTCGACCATCGCCCGCGGGCTGACCGCATGCACCATGACGCCGAGATTCTGCTTCTTCGCTTCGTCGGTCACCGCCCGGAGAATGGCCAGTTGCTGCTCAGCCGCGGGCGGCTCGATCCGCGCCTTGATGATCTCGACGCCCGCCTTCTTCAGCATCTGAACCTGCGCCCGTGCTTCTTCGGGTGTCTTGAAGTTATCCGGATCGGCGCGGCCCGAGGTGACGATCCGCGGCCCCTTCATCTGCCCTTTCTCGATTCGGTCCTTGAGTTGAACGATCCCCGGGACCGGGCCGCCGCCCGACATCAGGGTCGTGTACCCCGCCTCGAGGAATTCCTGCATCCTGACAGTGCCCTGCTCTTTGAACCACTGGTCTGTGCTGCCGTTGATGATGTGGCGGTGCGCATCGATGAATCCGGGCATCGCGGTCAGGCCACGTGCGTCAACCGTCCCGGTCCCGTTGGTGGCAGCACCCGCCGCCCCGACCGAGGCAATCCGGCCGTTGCGAATGACAATGGCGCCTTGTTCGATCACCTGTCCGTTTCCGACCACGATACGGACGTTGGAGATGGTGAGGTCCTGCGCCGACACGGTCGCGGCAGCGCCCGCCTGAATGAGCGCGGCACAGAAGAGAAGCGCGGCAAGTCGTTTCATTGAGTGACCGTCCTCGTTTGAACCACGACGCGCACGACGAACACGACACCCATTCGTGGCCGTCGTGGCCGTCGTGGTTGAAAAATCCGAACGCTCAGAATTGGTACTTCAACGCGAACTGGATAATCCGCGGATCGCCGGCCGCCCCGGTCTGAGTGCTCAGGATTCGGCCGAAGTTGACATTGTTGAGGGCGGTCGTCGGATTGCCCCAGCGGAACCAGTTGAACGCGTTGAAGGCTTCGAGACGCGCCTCGATCTGGTGAGTCGAGAAGCGGAACGACCGCACGAGCGACAAATCGACGTTCCGCAGGCCGGGTCCCACGTAGGCGTTACGGCCTGAATTCCCATAGGAACCGAGCGCCGGCTGCGCGAACGCCGCCGGATTCAGCCACTGGTTCAGCGTCTTGGCGCCGTAGGGATCGTCGAGCACCTGGTCGGCGCGCTGCAGGCCGGGGTTGCCGGTGAGCGCCCGATCGAGGCCGGTCGTGACCGTGAGCCTGCTGCCGGACGAGGCGCGGTACGCACCTGAGAGCCTCCACCCGGATACCAGCATCCGCATCGCGGCGCTGTCGAAATCGGGCGACTGGATCGTGCCGCTCAGCGCGAAGATGTGGCGACGGTCCTGATTGCACGGCCCGTAGTCGAGGTCGAGCCGCCGCATGGCCTCGGCTTCGTCCGGCCGGTTGAAGATCGGCACCGGCACCATGTACCCGCTGGCGACGTTGGCGGTGCCGCCGCCGCCCGACGGATGGCCCTCGCACTTCGATAGCGTGTAGTTGGCGCCGACGCTCATCCCGTTGGCCGCGCGGCGCTGAATCTGCAGCAGAAGCCCGTTGTACTTCTGGGTCCCGGTGTCGGTGAAGTAATCGAGGAACCCGATGAACCGGCCGACCGCCGGGTTGAGCTGCGTGATCTCGCGGCGCGTATCGAGCGGTGCCGCGGAGCAGTTGGGGAACGCCTGCGGTCCGGTCGGCGTGTTCAACGTGCAGGGCCCGGTCGGCGACGCGCCGGCCGGAATGGTTCCCGGGTTTCCCGTGACGACGTCCCACAGGTTGGTCGTGTAGTTGCCGATGTAGCTGGCGGACACCGCCGTGTTGTCGCCAAGCTGCCGCTGAACGCTGACGTTCCAGTTGTGCACGCGCGTCGTGTCCAGGTTCGAGGGGAACGACACGAACGGGCCGTTCGGGGAGAACGGCGCGTTGGCGTCGAACGTAATCGGGAACGGATTGACGACGCCGGTGCCGGCGAAGACATCATTGAGCGTGCCGATACTCGGCCGCGTCAGGCGTACTTCCGAGCCCCACGGCGGCGCGTTTGCCGCATTGATGAAGAACTGGCCGTTGACGAATTCGCTGTTCATCCCGTAGCCGGCGCGAACCGACATGCGGCCGTCGCCGTTCGGATCCCAGGCGATGCCAATCCGGGGCGCGATGTTCGACCACACCGTGTACATGCCCGCCTTGCCGTTCGGGAAGCCCTCATCGCCGGGATAGGTGAATCCAGGAGGCGCCTGCGGGAAGACGATGCTGCGCTGGCCGGCGCGGAACCGGTCCGGCGAGAAGTTGTAGACCGCGCCGTTGTCGTGCTGCTGCGGGAACCAGGGCTCCCACCGCACGCCGTAGTTCAGCGTCATGGTGGGCGAAAGCTTCCACGTGTCCTGCCCGTAGAAGCCGACATAGTGCTGGTGGTTGTCCAGCGTGTTCGGCGCCGACTGGATGAAGGTGAACGGACGGCCGATCATGAAGTCGACCAGGCCGATTCCCGTCACTCCGCCGTCGAAGCTGTAGGTGCCCGGCGACCGGACGTTCGCCTTCGACAGCGAATCCCAGAAGGCGTACTGCGCCCCGAACCCGAACTGATGGTTCCCGCGGATCATCGTGAGGTCATCACCGAACGTGTAGGTGTCGGTCTGGAAGATGGCGTCGTTCTCCGTGCCGCCGCCGAGGTTGAAGCCGCCCGCCACGGTGAGCAGCATGTAGTCATCCAGATAGCTGTACGAATTGATGCCGATATCGTTCGGGCCGAAGAAGTTCACGTGTGTCCGGTGAATCGCGGAGCGATTGAAGGCGAACCGGATGTTGTTGACGACGGTGTTGCTCAGCACCATCGTGTCGCCCATGGCGAGCGACTGGACGAGGTTGTCGCGGCCGCCGATCGTCGTGGACAGGATATTTCCGGATTCCGCATAGGGCGGGTTGAAGAAAAACGTCGTCGCCATGTACCGGCCGAAGAGCGAGTGGCTCTGCGACAACTGGTAATCCACACGCCCGATTGCCTGCATCTCACGAATCGCGCGCGGATTCGTGACGCCGACGCGACCGCATGGATCCGTGGTGGTCGGCAGCTCGCGGGCAATCCGGACCGCCGCCGGGCTGAGCAGCGCCGGGTCGATGCGGTTGCCGACGAACGGCGCCGGGAGGCTGAGCGCGCCGGCGGTTCTGCACGCGGCCGACGCGATCTGCGTGAAGTCGCCGGCCAGCATGGCCGGCGTCGGCACGAACCGGACGTCGTCCGAGGGCCGCTCGTCCGTCCTCGTGCCCTGGTAGGCGCCGAAGAAGAACAGCCGATCGGTGGCAATCGGGCCGCCGAGCGTGCCGCCGAACTGATTGCGCTTCAGGCCGTCGTCGCGCCGTTCGCGGGTGACCGGATCGACGACGTTGAACGGATTCGTCGAGTTGAAGCGATGATGGCGGAAGAATTCGAACAGATCGCCGTGGAACGTGTTGGTGCCCGACTTGGTCGCGGCATTGACCGACGCGCCGGAGTGAAAGCCGTTCTGCGCGTTCTGGGAGCTGGTCTCCACGCGGAACTCCTGCAGGGCGTCGGGGAACGGCAGCGGCAGATTGAAGTTGTCGTACGGGTTGTTGTGAATGGCGCCGTCGAGCAGGTAGGCGACGCCGAACGCCTGACCGCCCGCCACCGAATAGCCGACGCCGCCCGACGCGCCCTGCACGCTCCTGCTGGACGACGTCTCGGTCCGCACCACGGCGCCCGCGATCTCGATCAGGTCCGCGGAGTTGCGGCCGTTGAGCGGCAGCTCCTCGATCCGTTCGTTCTCGATGACGCCGCCGACGGCCGGGTTGCGCGTCTCGACGAGCGGCGCCGATGCCTCGACTGACACCGTCTCGGCGAGCTCGCCAAGCTGGAGCGACACCGGGATCACGGGGTTACTGCTGATCTCCAGCACAATCCCGGTCTGGACGTAGGTTCGAAACCCCGTGAGCGCCACTTCGAGGCGGTAGGGCCCGATCGGCAGGTTCGTCAGCGTGAACGACCCGTCGGCGTCGGTCACCATTTCCCGGCGGAAGCCGGTGTCGGTCTGAACGGCGGTGACGGTAGCGCCCGGAAGGACGCCGCCGCTGGAATCAGCAACGGTACCGTTGATCTGCGCGGTGGCCTGTGCCCACGCCGCAGTCGCCAACACAAGAATGAGGACGCTTCCCAACCCGATTCGCAGCACGCGCGTCATTCAGACCCTCCTCAGGCGGCAGCCGCCGCCGCGCAACGTCCTAGATTACGCCCTCTTTCCGCAGACTCTCGACCGCCGACGCATCCAGGCCCAGCCGCCCGAGCACTTCCGCCGCGTGGGCCCCGAGCGGGGGACCTATCCAGGTCGTGCGCCCCGGTGTCTCGCTCAGACGCGGCACGATGCCCGGCAAATCCATGGCCACCCCATCGGGCAGGACGACCGGCTCGATCATGCCGCGGTGGCGGAAATGGGGATCGGCGTGGATGTCCGCCGCAGTATAGATCTTTGCGACCGGGACCTCGGCCTGTTCCAGCGCCGACAGCGCCTCGCCCAGCGAATGCCTCGCCGTCCACCCCGAGATGGCGGCATCGATGATTTCGATTTTCTGGACTCGTCCGTCGTTATACGTAAGGGACGGGTCCGACGCAAGATCCGGCCGCCCGATCGCCTGCATCAGGCGCTTGAAGATGCCGTCGCTGTTGCCGCCGATGACCACGTAGCTGCCGTCCCGGCACGTGTATGTGTTCGATGGCGCGATGCCCGGCAGGCTGGCGCCCGACCGCTCGCGGACGAACCCGAGACGCGAATACTCGGGAATCAGGCTTTCCATGACGCCGAAGACTGATTCGTACAGCGCCGCATCGACGACCTGACCCTTGCCGCCGTTCACGTCGCGGTGGTGCAGCGCGACCAGCGCGCCGATGACCGCGTAGAGCGCCGCCAGCGTGTCACCGAGACTCACCCCCGCGCGTACCGGCGCGCGATCGGGATATCCCATGAGATAGCGCAGTCCGCCGACAGCTTCGGCGATGGCGGCAAAGCCTGGCTTGTCGCGATACGGACCATCCTGGCCGTAGCCGGAAATACGCACCAGCACCAGGCGGGGGTTGACCTTCGACAGGTCTTCCCAGCCCAGCCCCCATCCCTCGAGGACGCCTGGACGAAAGTTCTCGATCGCGACGTCGGCCTTCTCGACGAGTGATCGGACGATGCGGCGGCCTTGCTCGGACTTCAGGTTGAGCGTGATCGACTTCTTGTTGCGGTTCAGGGAGTACCACCAGAGCGATGTTCCGTTGTGCAGCTTGCGCCAGCGCCGCAGCGGGTCCCCTTCGCCGGGCGACTCGACCTTGATGACCTCGGCGCCGAACTGCGCGAACAGGCTGGCCGCGTACGGTCCGGCAATCAGGCCCCCGAGCTCAACCACCCGGACCCCCTGCAGGGGCATCGGCTTTTCTGTCGTCGCCATCTCCATGTCCTTTTATGACCGGCTACCAGCGACCGGCTAACCGGCCATGTTAGTCTGTGGCGCTTATGCGGTACCTGACGTTCTCGGCCCCTGGTGAGACCGCGCCGCGCCTCGGCATCCTGGAGGGCGATCGCGTCGCCACGTTGCCGGGGACCCTGATCGATCTGATTCGCTCTGGAGGTGCGGCCACCGGAGGCCTGAAGGCTTCCGGCTACCACCGTATCGACGAGATCCGTTGGCACGCGCCCATTCCGCGGCCGTCCAAGAATGTGTTCTGCGTCGGACGCAACTACCTGACGCACATCGAAGAAGGCGCCCGCGCGCGCGGCGTGGAGGTGAAGATCCCCGCCGCGCCGGTGTTCTTCACCAAGGCGCCCACTGCCGTGACCGGCCCGTTCGACGACATCCCCTGGGACCGCTCGGTCACGCAGCAGGTCGACTGGGAGGCCGAGCTGGGCGTCGTCATCGGCAAGACGGGACGCAACATTCCAAAAGCTGCAGCGCTCGATCATGTGTTCGGCTACACCGTGATCAACGACGTCACCGCGCGCGACGTCCAGAACAGACACTTCCAGTTCTTCAAGGGCAAGACGCTTGACGGCTTCTGCCCGATCGGTCCCGTCGTGGTGACCCCCGACGAGTTCGGGCACCCGCACGGGAAGCACCTCACGCTCAAGGTCAACGGCGTGTTCAAGCAGAACGGCAACACGCGCGACATGATTTTTGCCGTCGATGCGATCATTGCCTCGCTGTCGCACGGCATGACGCTCGAGGCCGGCGATATCATCGCTTGCGGCACGCCGGACGGCTGCGGGTTCGGGCGGACGCCGCCGGAATTCCTGCAGGATGGCGACATCATGGAGACGGCGATCGAAGGCATCGGCGAGATGCGCAACCGCATCGCCGCGCATTCCTGACGCGATAGCAACCGAGGTCATCCACATGGCTACTGAACCGCGCGCTATGACCGTGAACGACATCATCGACTCACGGCCCGTCAGCCGCTTTCAGGCGATGACCATCCTGCTGTGCGGCCTGGTGCTGCTGCTCGACGGCTTCGACACGCAGGCGATGGGCTTCCTGGTGCCGCCGATCGCCGAGGAGCTCGGGATTCCGCTCTCGGCGTTCGGCCCGGTGCTGTCGGCCGGCCTCTTCGGCCTGATGCTCGGCGCGATGGGGTCGGGGCCGATCGCGGATCGCTGGGGCCGCAAGTGGGCGATCATCGTATCGTCGCTGGTCTTCGGCTCGTTTTCGCTTCTGACGCCGCAGGCGAATACGGTCGGCGAGCTGGTGGCGCTCCGCTTCCTCACCGGCCTGGGTCTGGGCGGCGCCATGCCGAACGTCGTCGCGCTCGCGTCTGAGTACGCCCCCAAGCGGCTGCAGCCGATTCTCGTCACGCTGATTTTCGTCGGCATGGGCGGCGGCGCGGTGCTCGCCAGCCTCGTCGGCGGCGCGCTGATTCCGATCTGGGGATGGCGGTCGGTGTTCTACGTCGGCGGCATCCTCCCGATTACGCTCGCGCTGCTCCTGATCAAGCTGCTTCCCGAGTCGGTCCGGTTCCTCACGGTGCGAGGCAGCGACCCCCGCCGCGTGAACGCCATCATGCAGCGCATCGCGCCGGACCTCGGCAACACGCCGCTCGCGCCGATGCCGGTCAATCGCCATACCGGCGTCGCTGTGAGGCATCTGTTCACCGAAGGGCGAATGCTGGGCACGCTGCTGCTCTGGGTGCCCTTCTTCATGAACCTCCTCATCCTGTATTTCATCCTGAGCTGGCTTCCGAGCCTGCTCCGGCAGGCGGGCATGCCGGTCACCGCCGGCATCACCGCCGTACTTTCCTTCAGCATCGGCGGCATCGTCGGCACGATCCTGCAGGGTCCGCTGATGAAAGGGCTCGGCGTGTTCCCGGCGATCTTCGGCGAATTCATCGCCTCGCTCGGCCTGGTGATCCTGGCGGCGCAGATTTTCGCGAACTTTCCGGTGATGATGGCGGTCACGTTCGTCCTGGGCGTGACCGTACAGGGCGCGCAGGCGGGCATCAACGCACTGTCGGCGATGTATTACCCGACGGTGATTCGCTCGACGGGCGTGGGCTGGGCGCTCGGCGTCGGCCGGATCGGCTCGATCATCGGGCCGTTCATCGGCGGCCTCATGCTTGCGGCGCAGTGGACGCCGCAGCAGATCTTCATGGCGGGCGCTGTGCCTGCCCTGTGTGCGGCGGCGGCGGTACTGGCCAGTGCGAAGCTGCAGGGCAACGCCAGCCCGTTTCGGCCTGAAGCTAGCCGGTAGCTGGTCTCTCGTAGCTAGTAGCTGGTAGAAGAGCTTGCTACCGGCTACCGGCTACCAGCTACGAGCTACCAGCTGGGTCGCTGGCACCGCTCCTGCTAGAGCTCGCCTCAGGGAGTAAGACATGCTGTTCGTGGTTTTCGTCCTGGTGGTGCTCTGGCTGCTCGGCATGGTCACCACGACCACGCTGGGTGGATGGCTCCACGTGCTGCTGGTCGTCGCGGTCGTGTTCCTGTTGATCCGGGTCATCCGCGGCGTCCCGATTTAGGAAGGTCTCGTACGATTTAGGAAGGTCTCGTACGTGTGTCCGCCTTCAGGCGGACCTGGGGTCCGGCTAAAGCCGGACACTACGTACGTCGCACGCCTAGTTCAACAAGTCGAACTGGCGGACGTACTTGATGATGAAAGTACGCTCGACGGGACCGAAGCCGTTGAACCCTTCCGTGTCGTTGTAGACGACAAAGAAGCCGGTGCCCGCGGTTTCGAGCCAGTGGAATCGCAGGTTCGTCGACCACCGATCTGTGCGGTCGTTGTACTGCACGAGGCTCTGCACGAACACCGACGGCGTGAAGTTATAGGTCACGCGCATGTTGCCCAGGTTGGTGTGAAAGGCGCCCTGCGGCAGCGTGATCGACCGGTAATTCCACGTCGTGTCGACCGTGAAGTTGCCCCCGCGCCGGAGCGTCAGCGACAGCGAGGGGCTGCTCTGATCGCCGGTGAGAAAACGGCCCAGTTCCCACGCCCAGCGGGCCGAGATCGTCTTGCGCCGGTCGGTGTTCGCGCGCGCCCACATGCGCAGGCCCCCGTGCTCACCAGCTGGGACGACGATGCCCGGGTACACCTGGAACGGCTCGCGGAGGCCGTCCCACGTGCCGTTCAGCGCGACACTGACGAAGTTGCCATTTTCCCAATCCCAGTTGTTGTCAATGTGGAGGTCGGCGTTCTGGAGGCCGCCGTCGAGGTAGTTATACCGGGTGTAGGTGATGTGCGGCAGGATCTCGCGGAAACCCCATTTCAAAACTCTCTCCTGCCGGAGTGTCTCCTCGAAGCGGAACAGGAACCGACGATAACCGTCCTCGTTCTCGAGGAATCCGACCTCTGGGTTGAAGTCCTCGCCCGTTTCTCCGTACTCGAACCCGGTCCGATGGTGTCCATCGTCCCATTCCGAATCGACGTTGTAGGCGTAGTCGCGTCCGGTCAGTCCAGGAGTTTCAGTGCGGGCCAGAAATCCCGATGTCCGGAAGTAGTTGCCAAGCCCGAGCCGCGCGTCGGCGCCGAACGTACGATTGAAGTCGTCCGACTGCGCCAGCCTGCCGGTGGCCGTCCGATTGACAAACATCGCGCCGATGCCCGACCGGCTCGGCAGCTCGCGGCTGACGCGCAGCACGGAGAAGTTGTTGCCCGGCCGGGACCCCACGTCATCGGTCTGCATGTTGAGCACGCCGATGTTGTAGCCGTTCGCCTTACCGCTCAGTCGGCCGCCCCCTTTGATCGGCACGATCGCGCCGTTCTCGTCCAGGCCGATGCTGCGGCTGAAGAACAGGTCCAGCTCCTGCCCTTTTCCGATCGCAAACAGCCCCGAGTTCTCGAGGAAGAAGGGGCGCTTTTCCGGAAAGCGCAGGTTGAAGCGCGTGAGGTTGATTTGCTGAGTGTCGACTTCGACCTGCGCGAAGTCGGTGTTGTAGGTGGCATCGAGGTTCAGGCTCGGGGTGACGCCGAACTTCGCGTCGAAACCGAAATCGCCGTCGACGTTCGTGTCGGTCCGCGGCGCGAAGCTGCGGTTCGCCGAGCTGACGACGTACGGCAGCAGTTTGAAGTTGCGCGGCGTGTTCAGGTTGAGCCCCCGCAGCTCGCCGGCCGACGACAGGCGGCCGAGGGCGTAAATGCGCGCCAGCGGCGCCCAGTAGGCGCGCTCACGGTGACGCTGGATGTTGCGGAAGAAGTTGACGCCCCAGGTCTGCGGCGCAGGACCGTAGCGCAGCGTCCGCAGCGGAATTCTGAACTCCGCTGACCAGCCGGTCTCGGTCATGCTGGTCTTGACCTCCCAGCTGCCGTCCCAGCTTGACGACGTGTTGCCCTGGTCGCGCACCTGGCCGTCGTACTGAATCCCGGCCGCGTTGGTGCCGAAGACGAACCCGTTCTGCTGATCCTTGTAGGTGTCGAAGATGATCTGGAACGAATCCATGTCGCCGAGCCCCGAGTCGCGGCGCGTGTCGGTGGTGACGATCTGGGATGGATCCGTGTCGTGCATCATCGCGCCGACATAGATCGCCTCGTCGTCGTAGACGACGCGGACTTCGGTGGATTCGGATGCGGGCTGCCCTTCGAGCGGCTCGGCCTGGACGAAGTCGGTGAGGGGGGTCGCGCTCTGCCAGACGCGATCGTCCAGCACACCATCGATCGTGGGCGCTTCCGAGGTCGCCACCGCGGTGGCGATCGGCCGGGAACCCTGCGCCAGGGCAGGCGCGGCACAGGCGAGGATCAGAAAGAGAACCGCAGCTACATTCACTTTGAAATTCCGGGGCGGGTCAGCGGCCGGCTGCCCGCATGAAAAGTGGAGTCTATTCTATACGGCCTTGAACGGTTCAGCCTCTCCGTGGTTCGGAGATTGCACTAATCGTCACCAGCGCGGCGATATAAGGAGGGACCTGATGCGTTTCCTGTGGCTGATCCTGCTGGTGCTGGGCACGATTCCGCTCGCTGGATGCGAGCTGGTCGGCAACATCTTTCAGGCCGGAATGTGGGTCGGCGCGATCTTCATCGTGCTGATCATCGCCATCGTCGGCTTCATCGCCGCCAAGATACGCGGCTGACCGGGCCGGAGGCGATCATGAGAGCACTCTGGCTCGCGCTGCTGGTGCTCGCGGTCGTGCCGCTGGCCGGCTGCCAAGCCGTGAGCGCGATGTTCTCGGCGGCGTTGTGGATCCCCGGCTTGTTCCTGGTGCTCCTGATCTGGTTGATCGCGTTCCTGGCGTTCAGGGTCCGGGGCGGCTGATCGTGGCGGCGTCTCGCGCACCGCGGTAGCGTAGTGTCCGGATTCAGGCGGACCGCTGCCCGAGGTAAACGCCTGCGAGGACCAAGCCTCCGCCGAGCGCGACGAGCGGCCCGAACGGCTCGCCGAGGAGCGGGACGGCGAGTGC